>Ga0265295_1001527_pt1 | contig 40541 bp, 32 predicted proteins | sample Munlansysbiofilm_FD_192503 | JGI IMG/M metagenome (GOLD analysis project Ga0265295, IMG submission 192503) | Leachate microbial communities from a municipal landfill in Southern Ontario, Canada - Methane capture system biofilm | ecosystem: Engineered > Solid waste > Landfill > Unclassified ... | reverse complement strand
AAATGTAATCGCCGCAAATCGTGTAACCTTCTTCTTCGATTTTATCCAGAAGGAGCTCAGCCGCCTCTTTCTCTTTATAAAAATTATCGCAGTAGATGCAGAGATAGGTGCTGGCTGGAATTGTAGTAATCAGTTCCTCTGAAACAAATTCGCGGTCAACGAAGACAAAAACTTCGGTTGAATAGAAATTGCGTTTAACCAGGTCTTTTTCACGCAAAATGCTACCGGCATTAGAAAAATAGATCTGTGGGAGCTTGTCCTGAGCGAGGCGATTTCGTAAAGTGCGCAGGTTTTCCTCGTAGACTTCGATCCCCTGGTCGTAAAAATTGATATGAGTGTCAACTAAATACATCTGCCTTTTACCGATATATTCCATCACAATCGTTCCGTCCGATGGGGCAGCCCGATAGCGTTCGAAACTCTCAATCGTCCGTTCCACCGCCCGGCGCTGAAATTTCAACTCTTTTATTTCGTCTTCGATCTGAAGTTGTCTTTGATGAAGGATTGTGTCGAGATAGCCAATATCTTTATTATCCAGATGAAATTTAATTTCTTTCAGCTTCATCCCGAGAGATTTCATGTATTGAATCATATCTAATATGGCGCCTTGTTTGATATCGTAGTAACGATAATTATTATCTCCGCCACGATGACAAGGGACAAGCAAGCCCTCTTTATCATAAAGCCGCAAGGTCTGCTCTGAGACCTGATTTAACTTCGCCATTTGTCCAACTGATAACCATTTCATAATCGCACCTCTGTGAATATTATAACAAAGCTTATAGTTGTGGTAAGGTTTTTGCTTAAACAGCAGCAATTCGTAATCTAAAAAACCTGAGTTTTCCATTCAGGTAGCAGGTAAGAGAAAATAGAGAGCGGAAAACGGTTGTAATGCTTGGAAATCGAAAAATATAATTCTTAACCGCAAGAATGATTCTAATGGCTACAAAAGCGAGTTATTACAGAAACTTCTTCCAATCCTCAGGAAAGCCATAGGCTGTAAAATTAAAATCTGGAGATTCGTCGACACGTTTAACCAATATATTTTTAGTTCTTAACCAATCTTCTGATTCAGAAAGGCCTTTCAGAACAATTAGATAAGGGAATAGCTTGTTATTATATGAAAAGTCGAGATATTTTTCGTGATAAGCTGTTTTAGGAGGTACAGAAAAACGCCGATTATAAAGCACTCCATAATGAGCACAAATATTGCGTAAAACTGACGAGCTGTGTATCCAGCTAATAGCCAGAGGTTTTGGAAGCTTATTAAAGCTTTCAGAGACTTTCTTTGCGACACCATGTTGTGAGTTATTGAAGAGTTTGGAAGAATCCCCAAAAGAAAGATATTCAACGACGACCCATATAGGAAAGTCTCCCCCATATTTATTTTTGTGGTGTAACAATACAGGATCAATTGTTCCTGAGTGGGAGCTTTTGATTTTTTCAAAATTCTTAAAGACTTCATCCCACTTTTCTTTGTTTCGAAAACAGGCGCTAGAATAAAACATGTCGGAACCGTAAAATTCTGCAGACCAATATGCGAGGACAGTCCGGAGTTTCAACTCGATTGGCTCCAAGGTAAGCAAAATAAGTTTCCTTAACCAAGCGTCTATTAGGTATCGATTTTTCAGAGTGTTAAAGGAAAGTGGTTGACGAAACAAGTCAGTAGCAGGGTTGATTTCATCATGAAAATAAGCATTTAATCTGTAATAATTTACCTTTTGCAAAAACAGCTCCAACTCACTTTGAGAGCAATCGGTCAGTCCTCTTGTCAATAATTTTTTAGCTTGAGCTGCAAAAGTGAGCGGTGGTTTTAATGGAGTATGAGTCATTTCAGCCTTTAAACAATGACTGGCCATAATTCGCGTTGTTTCTTGCGAAACGACTAAGCGTGGCCAGTTCTGTTGCAATTAGTATATGAAATAAAAAGTCATTTGTCAAGAATTTATCCTTAGACATCAAATAGGCATCAATCAATTGTTAATTTTTATTCTCCGCTGACTAAGCCTTGTCTGAGGGCGAGGATGACCGCCTGAGTGCGGTCGGCGACGCCTAATTTTGCGAAGAGTGTGCTGGTGTAATTGCGAACGGTGCCTTCCGATAAATACAGGCGCTGCGAAATGTCAGCATTAGACAAACCTTGTGCAAGCAGGTTCAAAATCTCTTGTTCACGCTCGCTCAAATTGTAAGAACGTTCGGGGCTTTCTGTTACCGGTGAAGAGGCGATGTTGTTTAACACTTTGCCGGCAACGCTGGGGTCGATATAGGAATCGCCGTCCATCGTCCCGTGAATTGCTTCCAAGAGCTCTATGCGGGGGCGGTCTTTCATGAGGTAGCCCGAAGCGCCGCTTCTGATTGCGTCAAAAAGCCATTTTTCATCCATATAGGTGGTTAGAACCAAAACCGGAAGCTTGGGACGGCTTTCGCGCAGGCGACGAATGGCTTGCACGCCGTTCAGACGCGGCATTTTCAAATCCATCAAGACTAAATCGGGATCATAGACTTCGATTAAATCCAGGGCTTCCTGACCGTCGATGGCGGTCGCTACCACTTGAATATCAGGGTCGGTTTCCAAAATACGTTTGAAGCCCTCGCGAACAATTTCCTGATCATCAGCAATTAAAACTCGAATCATATTAAACGCTCCCAAAGCAAACGAACTGTTGTGCCTTTTCCCGGATGACTCTCCACGTCAAGATCGGCACCAATTGAAGTGGCGCGCTCTTTCATCCCCTGAATGCCATAATGTCCGGGTTCGGGCTTGGAAGAAAGGTCAAAGCCAACTCCATCGTCGCGAATTTCCATGTGAACCAAGCCCTCTTTTTCGTCCAGTTCAAAGAAAATTTTGTTGGCATAGGCATGCTCGGCAATGTTTTCAATTGATTCCTGCCCAATCCGGTAAAAAGCTTGCTCTACATTTGGTGGTAATTGCATAACCGGCGAGGTGAAGAGAAATCCGGTTTCGATTCCCTGACGTTCTGCCAGGTTTTCGATTAAAGCCTGTAAAGCCAGCTCCAAACCGAGGTCCTCAAGCGGTTGAGCACGTAAATCTTGCAAAGCCCGGCGGGTGTTGGCAAGGCCTTGTCTTGCGTCAGCCAGTGAGCGGTCAATCATAGCGTTCGCTTCCTCATCCTCTTCCGGAACCATCGTTTTGAGGGCTTCCAAATTGACCGAAATGCCACTGAGCGTGTGAGCCAGGATGTCATGCAATTCACGCGCCAGGCGATTTCGCTCGCGACTGATTGCCAAACTTTCGAGGGTGTTAGCATATTGTCCCAATTGAATGTTTGCCAGGACCAATTTATGCTTTTGAATGCGTTGTTGCTCGTTTAATTGATCGACGATGAAGCCCACAAGCATAAAGGTAAAACCACGAATGATTGGCAGAGAGAGCAAGGATATGTTCCCCAACGAAAAATCGTCGACGATAAGGAAGGTGATGATAAAATCTGAGAGGTTGGTTACGGCTGCGTATAGCATAACGATTTTGTAGTTATATTGCCAGGCAATGAAAACCACCGGCACGATCAAAATCGGAACTAGCGTGTAAGACTGGGTGATAAAATTCGATATGCTGGGGTCCGGTTCAAGCAAGAAGAGCCAGTTTCCGCCAACCATCAAGAGCGTATAGGAAGTTAGAATGAAGGGTAGATATTTGTCTTTTAGTCGACGTTCGATTATAGGAAAAGAAAGTAATATGAAAAGCAAGCCATGGATGACGATATAGAAAAGCGTTTGGAATGTGATTACTTCGTTTTGGGGGGCGGTGACGTCACTATAAACCCAACGGGCGGAAAAATAGACCAATCCGATGAGCGAAAAATAGCGAAATAGCCGTAATAAACCCGGCTCAATGGGTCTTTTCATGAAAATATCTTACCACTATTTTTAGCTTTTTAGCAGGTGATGAATGTCAATATAAAAGAAAGAACCAAGAGCCAAGGGTATGTGGGGATTGAGTTTTTGGTGCAAGACAGCTGCCTGTAAGCGGAAAATGATCTTGAAATAGTCCAAGGACATTTGGCAATTTTTCCTCCTCCTATGGAATCAAAATTAACATTTGCGGATTAATAAGATAAAATAGACCTTAGACAAAAAGCATACAAAGGTTCCTGCCGATGAAACAAAAAACTAACAAAAAACTTATTATTGGAGTGGTGGTAATTGTCCTCGCTCTGGTTGTTTTCCTTGTCGCCTTTTCACAGTCGAGCACACAATATTTCATGACGGTTGAAGAATTACAAGCCCAAAGCGCTGAGCTGACCGGAAAGAAAGTGCGCATTTCGGGTGCGGTTTTGGGTGATTCAATTCAATATGATGCTGCCAATCTTGATCTGAGCTTTGAAATTGCTCAAATGCCCGGCGATCATCGCGAGATTGAAAAAATGGGCGGGATGGCAAAAGTTCTCGAAGACGCTGTTGCAGCCGCAAAAGCCGACGCTTCGATTCCACGTTTGACCATCAAGTATTATGGCGTTCGCCCTGACTTGCTCAAGGATGAGGCGCAGGCAATTGTGACCGGTTTTCTGGACGAAAACGGCGTCTTTCAGGCAAGTGAGCTTCTATTAAAATGCCCGTCAAAGTACGAATCGGCTTTGCCGGAACAGGCTGGTGAATAAGATGTTTGCGATTGGCTTTGGAAGTTTTGCCCTGGCGTATGCCATCATGCTCTTTTGCCTTGGCTATACCGTTTGGCAGCTGATTAAAAAACAAGAGACGATTTCTACACTTGTTCGGTTTTTGACGAATTTCGGTTTTGTTTTGCACACGGTCGGTATTCTTAGCCTCCTATATATGCAACTTACTCAGGATTACAGTAACGTTTATGTTTTGGCTGTGATTAATCCGGCTATGCCGACTTACCTGAAATTTACCGCCTTATGGGGTGGGCAAGCCGGTTCGCTCTTTTTCTGGAGCTGGATTATCAACCTCTGCCTGGTGATTGCGCTAAACCGACGGCATATTTTGCAGGATAATTGGGGATATCTTTTCGCCCTGATTAATCTTATTTTCTTCTCCGCCATTTCGCTCTTTCTTGAAAATCCCTTTGAGCGAGTTTGGAAGCTGGCGGATGAGAGCTTGGTGCCGGCACTTTTCCGCCCTGCAGCGGATGCCAGCCTTTATAAGGGATTAATTGGCACCGGGCTGAACCCACTTTTGCGACATTGGGGGATGATTATTCACCCTCCGGTGCTCTATATTGGCTTTGGCGCATTCTTGTTGCCTTTTGCAGAAGCGCTCTCGCATCTGATTCGCAAAGGCGACGGAAGCAAATTGATCGCTCAGTTGCGTCCCTGGCTTTTGATTGCCTGGATATTTTTGACGGCAGGCATTGCTTTGGGCAGTTGGTGGTCTTATGACGTTTTGGGATGGGGTGGCTATTGGGCTTGGGACCCGGTTGAAACGGCATCCTTAATTCCCTGGCTGGTTAGCACGGGTTTGCTGCACTCAATGTTTTTGACCCAAAAACGGGACATTTTCAAGCGGATCAATCTGATTTTGATTTTGGCAAGCTATTTGTTGATCCTGTTCAGCATTTTAATCACCCGTGCCGGTTTGATTAGCTCGGTGCATGCCTTTGGCGAGAGTGCCATTACCATTCCTCTGACCGTGTTTCTGCTGGCTTTCACTGTGCTTTCAATTGCTTTGATTGTCTGGAGATGGAAAAAACTGGACAGTGGCTGGGAGTTTAGCTCCTGGTTCTCCCGTGATTCTCTCTTTCTTTATACGCTGATAATTTTGGGAGCGATTGCTTTTGTTTGCCTTTGGGGCTTGGTTTATCCAATGGCGATGCGGCTGATTAATGGCTCTGAAATTGTCCTTGAGCGCAGTTTTTATGACCGGACGACCGTGCCACTTTTCGTGATTTTGGTTGCTTTGATGGCAATTTGCCCGCTGGTTGGTTGGTCGTTTGGGAGCCTCAAAAAACTCGGGAAAACAGCTTTCCTGCCTCTTATCGTTGCAGTCCTGGTAACAATTGCAACAGGCATTTGGATTAACAGTAATTGGATTGTTATGCTTTCAATTTTCATCGTTGCCTTAGGGATTGCCGTTATGATAACAAGTACGGTGCGCGAAGTGAGCAAGACTGAAAATCCGCTGAAATCGTTCTGGAAAATGCGTTCGCGTTATGGCGCTTTTTTGGTTCATTGCGGGATTCTATTTATCATGCTGGGCATTGTCGGTGTAGAAATGCTTTCAGACAGAATCCAGGGGACGCTGATTCCCGGCGACATCATGCCTTTGGGCGATTATGGTGTCGAATTTGAAGAAGTGACGAGTAGTTTTGAAACACCGGAAGCTTTGAGCGTCCGAGCGCAAATTAATCTCTGGAAGGGCGATAAGGTGATTGGCAAATTAACCCCGGGACAGGATGTCTACGAGAACCGTGGGCAATATGTGAGCATTCCGGGCAAGCGCAGCAATCTCGCCGGTGATTTTTATACCATTTTGCTCGATTACAATCTTGAAATGGGCTTCGTTTCAATTCAGGCAACCATTAATCCTTTGGTCAATTTTATGTGGCTGGGGGCTTTGTTCCTCTGTCTGGGTGGTGCTTTTAGCCTTAGTTCTCCGATTGTGCTTGAACAAGCCGGGCTTAAAGAAGAGAACGATGAAGATTGAGCTGAAGGGACTCAGCAAGTCATTTGGTTCGGTTCAGGTTTTGAAGAAATGTGACCTGAGCTTGGAAAGTGGCGAGTTGATTTGCTTGGTAGGCAGCAATGGGGCGGGCAAGACCACCCTCTTACGGATTATCAGCGGTTTGCTGGGAGCAGACAAGGGGCATTTCTTCGTCAATGGGGAAGAATGGTTGTTAAACAGCAGCGACTGGCGCAGGAAGTGTGCGCTGGTTGCTCATAAAACTTTCCTTTATCAAAACTTAACCGGCTTGGAAAATTTGCGCTTTTTCTCCCGACTGTACGAAATTGATTTGTCGGTTGCGGAGTTGGAAGGAATATTAGCGGAAGTTGGTTTGGCAAAAGCTGGGGGACGTCAGGTGCGGACCTATAGCCGCGGGATGCAACAACGCTTGACAATCGCACGCGCCCTATTGAGCCGTTCGGAACTCCTGATTCTGGATGAGGCTTATACCGGGCTCGATAAAGAGGGTAGTGAACTCTTGAGTCGAATTCTGCTTTCTTGTAAAGAAGAAGGTACTGCAATTTTGATGACCAGCCATGACCCAGCCCTGGCTTTTGGGATTAGTGACGCTTTTGTTAAGTTAAACAAAGGCACGCTGAGTGAAAAAATAGGCACAAAAGAGAAGCAATGGTTTGAGGTTGAAGGCTTGCTCTTTCCGGAAAGCAAAGTGGAAGAGTCGCGATCATGAAAAAATGGTTTGCTACGCTCAAAACGCTGATTTGGAAAGACCTTTTGCAAGAATGGCGCAGTAAAGACATGCTGACCGCCATGCTCGCCTTTGCGATTTTGACGATTTTCATTTTTAACTATGCAATGGAGCTTGACCCGCGAACCCGTGCTTCTTTAGCCCCCGGCATTCTATGGGTTGTCATCACTTTTTCGGGAACTCTCGGTTTGAATCGCAGTTTCGTCGCCGAACAAGAACAAGGCAGTTTTGATGCCCTGGTTTTGGCGGTGCCTGGTTTGGGCAGCATCTGGCTCGCCAAACAAATCACCAATTTTTTGATCATGTTGCTTTTGATTTTGATTATTTTGCCAATTTATAGCTTGCTTTACAATCAAAATCTGTTCAATCCAGCTTTGATTGCCACTTTTGTTCTGGGAGCCTGGGCGTTTAGCGCTGCCGGAACATTGCTGGCAAGCATGAGCTCCCAAAGTCGTATGCGCGACCTGCTTTTGCCGGTAATGCTTTTCCCGATTTTGATGCCTGTCAATATGGCGGTTGTCAAAGCCGGGGAGGGGATTATGAATGGCTTGGCTTTTGCGAGCTATCAAAACTGGCTATTAATTCTGCTGGTTTACGGTATTATTATGACTACAATCTCACTAATGGTGTTTGACTATGTTATCCTCGAATAGAAAATTGACTTTTTGGGCTAGTTTTTCGGTTGCAATGCTTTTGCTCGCTTTTGCTATGGTGCTTTTTTATACTCCTTTGGAGCAGACCATGGGTTGGGTGCAGAAGGTTTTTTACTTCCATGTCGGTGCCGGTTGGCTTGGGATGCTCGCTTTTGCGGTTGCGATGGTTGTTTCGATCATTTATTTGCGCAAAGGCGATTTGAAAATGGATGCCATCGCTGCTTCAGCGGCTGAAATCGGCTTTCTCTTCAGCATTATCACAACTTTATCCGGCATGATTTGGGCACGTCCCAGTTGGAACACTTGGTGGACCTGGGACCCAAGACTGACGACAATGGTGATCATGGCCTTCACTTACCTTGCCTACTTTTTGCTTCGGAATGGCATGGATAATCCAATCAAAAGAGCGCGCTTTGGCTCGATTTATCTGATTGTGGGTTTCATTACCGTTCCAATCACCTTTTTCTCAGCGCGATTGCTGCGTTCGATTCACCCAACCGTTTTTAGCTCAAACAGTGGAGAAAAAATGGCAATGACTGCCCCGATGTACCAAACCATGGGCTTTAGTATCTTCGCTTTCACCATATTATTTGTCTTTTTGCTGATTCTTCGTAGCCAATTGCGAATGGAGGAGCAAAAAATCAAAGATGCCGAAGCGCTTGAAAATGAAATAGAATTTGGAGAGGTGAATAATGGCTGATACCTATAATTATTTTATCCTTGGCTACGTCGTCATCTTTGGCTTGTTAATTGCTTATTGCATTTATTTAGCATTTCTGGCTAAAAAACTGAAGCGGAAGAGGACAGATAAGAGCTGACAGCCGGGATTTTAGACAAGGCGATTAGCTCCTGAGTTTCCCATTTTGGTATTCTAAAAACCACCGTATAGGTGGTTTTTTCTTCGTAGGGGGGGATTTCATCTTTGTTGTGAGTTATCGGGTTATAATTGAATTATGAAAACTGCGGTTGTTGGTGCCGGTGCGGCGGGGATTATGGCAGCTTTGCAAGCCTCAAAAGGCGGCATGCAAGTTGTGCTCTTTGAGCATAATCCGAGCATCGGCAAAAAACTGCTGGTAACCGGCAGCGGTCGCGCCAACCTGAGCAATGAAAATCTTGATCCCAGCCTTTACCATTGCGATGATTCGGAATGGATGGCAGAATTCCTCGATCACTTCGGTATGGCTGAGCTGAAAGAGCTTTTCGAAAAATTGGGGATCCTAACTATCAATACTGATGACGGCTGGATTTATCCGCTTTCTCAATCTGCGCATTCCGTGGTTGAAATTCTCAAAGAACGGCTGGATGAAGCTGGGCTTGATTTACGACTGGATACCGAAGTCGAATGGTTCAGCCTCAAAGAAGGGCAATTTGCGCTTAAGATCAATCAAAACGGTGAACAGAAGAAAGAAAGTTTCGATGCCTTGGTTCTGGCATCCGGTGGGAAGGCTTATCCCGATTTAGGTTCAAAGGGAGCGCTTTTCCCGGTTCTCAAAAGCCTGGGGCATACGGTTTTACCGATTAGTCCGGCATTGGGCCCAATCTTTGCGGAGCTGGGAGCCTTCAAAGCGCTAAAGGGGCAACGTTTTGATGCGGTAACCTCAATTTATTTGGAAGGCGAACGCCTGGCAAGCAGCTATGGCAATCTGATTATCACCGAAAAAGGCTTCAATGGACCTGGGGTAATGAACCTCAGCCATCATGTCGCTTTGCATCCGGGCAAAGATCTGGCATTGCAAGTCAACTTTTTATCCACCTTTTGGGAAGGGCTGGCAGAAGAGCTTGCCGACCTCGAAAAAGCCCGGGGCAGTTTGCGCGGCTTGCTTTTGAGAGCGCTGAACCCGAAAGCGGTTGATTTCTTTCTTGAACAAGCGAATATACCGCAAAAGACGGAACTAGAAGCCCTTCAGGGAGAGGAGTTAATCCAATTATTGCGCATAGCAAGCGATAACCGCTTCAAAATTAGCGCGGCAGGAGATTTCAAAAATAGTCAGACGAAAGTTGGCGGCGTTCCGGTCAATGAAGTTGACCCGGAAAGCTTTGAATCAAAAATTATTCCCCGACTTTACCTCGTTGGTGAAACAAACAACGTCGCAGGTCCTTGTGGGGGGTACAATTTACATTATGCATTTGGCAGTGGATTTCTGGCAGGCAAAGCGCTTGCCGGTTCAAATACCTAAAACTAAGGAGAGTTTATGACCATTCCATTCATGGAGCCGTTCCGTATCAAAGTAGTAGAAAAAGTAAAGATGACCACACGCGAAGAGCGGCAGGCTGCGCTCGCAAAAGCCCAGCTTAACCTGTTTAACGTTCCCGGGGAAGACGTTTATATCGATTTATTGACCGATAGTGGCACGAACGCGATGAGCGATGAGCAATGGGCCGGAATTATGCGCGGAGACGAAGCCTATGCCGGTGCCAAAAGCTATTTCCGCTTTGAAAAAGCTGTTCAAGAAATCTTGGGTTTTGAATTTGTTCTGCCAACTCATCAAGGCCGGGCAGCAGAGGGCTTGCTTTTTACAACCCTGGTCAAAAGAGGACAATCCGTTCCCAACAACCGCCATTTTGATACCACCCAGGCGAACTTGCTCGTTATGGGTGCCAACCCTGTCGATTTAACCGTTGTCGAATCTGAAGATTCCCAAATTGAATTACCCTTCAAAGGCAATATGGACCTTGCCCAACTGAAGGCTTTCATTGAAAAAGTCGGTGCTGAAAATATTCCGCTCGGAATGCTGACTGTTACCAATAATTCCGCAGCCGGACAACCTGTTTCGATGGATAATATTCGCGAAACCGCAGAAATTTATCACAGTTTCGGGATTCCCTTCTTCATGGATATTTGTCGCTTTGCTGAAAATGCCTGGTTCATCAAAATTCGCGACCCGAAATATAAAGATACTCCGGTCAAAGACATCGTTTTGGAAATGATGTCCTATGCCGACGGTGCGACGATGAGCGCAAAGAAAGATGCTATCGTCAACATGGGTGGCTTTGTTGCTTTCCGTGATCCCGAACTGAAGTCCAAACTGGCTGCTAATTTGATTGTTCGCGAAGGCTTTTTGACCTATGGCGGTTTGAGCGGACGCGATTTGGAAGCAATCGCCGTCGGTCTGCACGAAGCAATCGATGAAGAATATCTCAACTACCGCGAAGCCCATACCCGCTATTTGGGTAAAGTTTTGAGCGAAGCCGGCATACCTGTCTATATGCCAACTGGCGGACATGCGGTTTATGTTGATGGTGGAAAAGCCCTGCCGCATATTCCAAAAAGTCAATATCCTGCCGTTGCCTTGGGCAATGCGCTCTATTTGACCGGTGGTGTGCGCACAACCGAAATCGGCAGTTTGATGTTTGAACACAATGATCCTCTGACCGGTGAACACCTGCTTGCACCGCTCGAATTGCTCCGTTTTGCTATTCCACGCCGGGTTTATACCCGCAGCCACCTTGATTATATTGGTGAATCCGCAGCCGAACTGATGAAAAATGCAGAAAGCATCAGAGGCTTGCGTGTGAAATGGGCTCCCCCCGTTTTGCGCCACTTCATGGCTCAGCTGGAAGAGATTTAATTCGGTTTTAGCTGTTAGAATCTACGAAAAGTGGAGTCCGCAAATTTTGCGGTCTCCATTTTTTATTGCAAACCAATTGAGGAAACGGGGAGCGGGAAAAAGGAAACAGGAAAAAGGAAACAGGAAATAGTAGAGAAAACGCCTGCGTTTTCCTCCGAACTCAACGCAGGCGGATTGAATGGGCGAGGCGCCTAGCAATCAAGAGGTTGAAAGCCCTTTCAACCGTCGCCCCACAAATTTGGTTACCTTTCTAAATACCGGCTGACATCGTACCCGAACGAAGTGAGTGGTATTGAAAATGGGACAACGTATAATGATATCAAGGTTAGAACATTTTCAATCTCGCCCTACCTTCGCAAAGCTTAAACAAAAAACCGACCATCAAGAAATTAATGGTCGGTTTTCAATTCAACGTTAAAAACTAACTCAAGCCTAAAATTTTGCCAGTTTCAAAATCGATGTCGATATCGTAATAAGCCGGGCGGGTGGAGAGGCCGGGCATGGTGCTCATGGTGCCTAAAATCGGGTAAACAAAGCCTGCTCCAACCGAGGCGCTGACATCACGAATGGGGATTCTAAAGCCCTTCGGCACGCCTTTCAACTCGGGGTCGTGGCTGATTGAAAGATGGGTTTTCGCCATACAAATCGGCAGGTTGCCATAACCCAATTCTTCATAACGCGCCAAACGTTCCTCTGCCAGCTCGCTGTAATCGACACCGTCTGCACCATAAACTTCACGGGCGATGGTTTCAATTTTTTCTTTCAAGGAAATTTCAAGCGGATATAAGAACCTGAAATCTGAAGGCATTTCAGAAGCTTTGACAACCGCTTCTGCCAAAGCAATCGCACCCAGTCCACCCTGGCTAAAGTGATCAGCAACCACCGCGTCGACAATTCCGGCATGCTGCAAAGCAAGCTTTCGAACCAATTCCAATTCGGCATCGGTGTCGGTCGGGAAGCGATTGACCGCCACAACCACCGGAACGCCAAATTTCTGAGCGATACTGGCATGGGCGAGCATATTCGCAGCACCCTTTTCAACCAAGTCGAGATTTTCGTCGATATATTCTGCTGCCAACGGAGCACCTGCGCTTACTTTTGGCCCGCCACCATGCATTTTTAAAGCGCGAACTGTAACGACCAAAACGACAACGTCGGGCAAATTGCCGGAATAGCGACATTTAATATCGAAGAATTTCTCCATACCCATGTCGGCACCGAAGCCGCTCTCGGTAATCACAAAATCTGCCAGTTTAAGGGCGATTTTGTCTGCCATAATCGAGCTGTTACCGTGAGCGATGTTGGCAAAAGGTCCGGCATGAACCAAAACCGGTGTGCCTTCGAGGGTTTGCATCAAATTTGGCTTGATGGTGTCTTTCATCAAAACTGTCAAAGCCCCGGCGATGCCCAAATCGTCTGCGGTTACAGGTTCGCCTGAGCGACTTTGACCAATCACGATCTTAGCGATGCGCTCGCGCATATCTTCCAAACTGGTTGCCAAAGCGAGGATTGCCATCAGTTCTGAGGCAACGCTGATGTAATAGTTGGTGTGCAGTTCAAAACCCTTCTCGTCGGGTCCTTGGCCAACGGTAATACCGCGCAACATGCGGTCGTTCACGTCAACCGCCCTGCGCCAGGTGACGCTTTCGGGGTCGATATCGAGCCGGGCAAATTTCGCTTTTTGTTCCGGAGTCAACAAATCGGGGTCGGTTTCGGTAATCCCTAATCTTGCCAACCTGCCTGACATGCCCCGGGCAAAATGCCGTTTACCTTTTTTGTCTTTTGGACAAAGGCGATTGAACAAAGCGGTGTCGCTTTGGCTTGATTCATGGAACATGCGGGTGTCAATTGCGGCTGCCAAAAGGTTGTTTGCGGCTGTGATAGCGTGGATGTCGCCGGTCAGATGCAAGTTAAAATCTTCCATTGGAATAACTTGCGAATAACCGCCACCGGCTGCGCCGCCTTTGATGCCAAAGGTTGGCCCTTGCGATGGTTGGCGGATACAAGTGATAACGCTGCGCCCCAAATGAGCACCCAGCGCCTGGCTTAGACCGACGGTTGTCGTGGTTTTGCCTTCGCCGAGTGGGGTGGGGGTAATTGCGGTTACATCGATGTATTTGCCATCCGGTACGTCTTTCAGGCGCTCTAAAACATCCAACTTAATCTTGGCTTTGTAGTCCCCATAGAGTTCAAGTTCGCCGGCTAACAAACCCATTTCTTCGGCAACCTGGACAATCGGTTTGAGGCTTGCTTCCTGGGCAATTTCAATATCAGCCGGAACAGGGCTTTTCAACACGATCGGGGTGGGTGTAAATTTTATTTTGCTTGATTCAGACTTCATAAGTCTCCTTTTATTGTTATTGTCCAAATTGAACGTCTGCCGGAAGTGTTGCGAACGCAAAAATGCTTAACTCACTCTGATCACCCAAATAGGCAACCGGAATGACGACGCTGGTTGCACTGGCAGAACGAATATCTTCTGAAATATGAAAACCGCCGCCGACAATTCGGCCTTCGGGATTTCGTAAAACGACATAAACCTGAGCTTGACTAATTGAAGAGTTGAGGTTGTTGACCACGCTAAGGCTAACATTATCCTCATCCACAAAAGCGGCTTGGGAAACTACCAAAGGGTTATATTCGACCGGGAAACTGGCAAACTCTCCCGGAACAATGACCAAATTGACATTCGATGCCAAACAGTCTTCGGGGAGTTGGCTGGGAATGACGGCATAAGAGACGGTTTCTTGGGGCCAGATTACGTCATAATAAGCATGATTGGCGTAACAAACCCGATTGTTTTCATCCGAAACGGTCAAAATTGCATAAGTCTCGATTAACGTTTCTTGGGTCACGTTTTTTAATATTGCACCGCCTGTGATTTGATTGTAGCGGTCAACGGCAAAGTTCCACTCAACTTTGTCAATAGAATTCCACCAATTGCCACCCGGTAGAGAGGCGGAATAGCTGGTGATCCATGGCGAAACGTCAACCCGTTCCACGATTTGATCGGGGAGGCTCATGATGGGAATGTTAAAGCCAAATTCGTCTTTTTCGGGGACGAAATCGTAAACTTCGCGTCCTCCGCCGATAATTTGGCCGGAAGCATTATAGGCAATTGCGTTCAAAACCACTTGTGTGTATGTGTATGGGTCGCTGTTTTTAAGCCAACCGGTTACGTTCCAGCCTTTTTCGAGAGGAAAGACAGTGGTCCCACTGACAGTTAGTGGTTGTTGGTATTTCAGACTGCGGTCAATCAAACCGTCAATCACACGTACTTCGACATTGGTAATCTCTATACCGGAAATCAAGTCAAAATTTTGAACCAAGGCGGTTGTTTCAACGGGAAAAAGATAGCGGAAAGAACTTCGTTCCAGCGCAATCCGATTGCCCAGAGCATCTAATGCCAAAACCTCCAGCTGGACATCGCGTAAAATTGCATCATCGAGGGTGTTGAAAAGTTTCGCCATCACCGTTAGCTTTGAGTCTTCTTGAAAATATTCGATTTCGGTAATGCGAACCGGATTCGGATTGTTCAAATTGGGCGTAGGGGTAGGATTGATAGGCAGTAAGGCTGAATCGGTTGCCTCTGCTGTTGCCGGAAAAAAGGACTCAGGCGTTGCAGTTGGATCCCCTGAATTTGCACTATTTGAACAAGCGGAAAGGAGGATGCTCAAGACGATGAGGACAAGCATAGAAGAGGCTAAGTGTTTTTTCATCATTTTCAACCCTCTGTATTATAAACGTTATAAAGAAATTATTGAATAGGAAATAAGGCTTTTTAACAACGGTTAGGCGGGAAACAGGACGCCGGTGGCGGGAAACAGGACGCCGGTGGCGGGAAACAGGAAAGCAGGACGCCGGTGGCGGGAAACAGGAAATAGGACCTGAGTTTCTCATTTTGCTGAAATAATCTGTTTTCAACGAGGAAAAGAAATGTTTTCAGGACACTAAATTGAGAAACTCAGGGGAGATAACCCCCAGCGCCATGAGCGTTGAAGATTTCATCGCCTTAGCATTGGACGAGATTGAAAAGAAAATTTAGGTTTGGATAATTCCTGACTTAACTGTAGGCCGGATTCTGTTTTTGAATCCGGCTTAATAATTTGCCAGGATCTTGCCGGCTTGAAAAGCACAAGCCGGCCTACTTTTAGGGAATTGGATATGAAATGTTAAAAAGAGCGGAGGATGCTGTTCTGCACCCTCCGCCGAGGTCTTTATCTAAAAATCTGTTACCTTTGCTTACTCAGCAGGTCAGGCTTTCTTTTTGCCAATGTTCAGAAGAGCATTCAAAACAATGCCAAAGATGGCTGCAGTAGACAGGGCGGGCAGTTGAGCGCCAAAGAAGGGGATCATTCCACCGAAGGTGTAGTGACCACCAAGGGCGATGACCATGATGGTGGCGATGACGGCGATATTCTTCGCATTGAACATATCGACCTTTTTGTCAATCATGATAGCGATACCCTGGGCTGCAATTGCACCGAAGAGATAGATTTCCAGACCACCGATAACGCTAAGCGGAATGGCATAGATGCCCTTCACAAGGGGAGTGAAACAGGCAATGATCATAGCGATAATTGCGGCGGTAATCAAGACCGGAACCGAGAAGACGCGGGTAATTGCCATAGCGCTAATGTTTTCGCCATAGTTAGTACCGGCAGGTCCACCCATCACACCGGCAGTCATGTCGCCAATACCATCACCAATCAAGTTAGATCCGAGCTCATTAACCAAATCGTACTTTTTATTGCTGCCAAGTTTCTTTGCCAGATCGTTCACATAGACATCCAATTGATACATGTGAGCTGTGGATTCCGGAATAGTTGCCAAGGCAACCGGCATAAGTGCCAGGGCGGCACCCCAATGGACGGTTGGCAAGGTGAAGTGCGGCAAAGCGAAGACCCCTTGCGAGGCTACAGCTTCAGGTAAAACACGGAAGAGGCTTTCACCGGTTGCAGCAGTCAGGATACCAGCAGTTATGATACCAACGATCATACCGAGGAAGAGCGGAAGCTGACTTAGGAAGCCTTTTAGGTAAACCGAGAAGAGAATGGTTGATAAAAGGGTCACCAGGGAGACAATCCAAGCCATATTGTTGACAAAGCCGGGGCCGGCAACCGCGGGAGCTGCATCAGCGAGGGCGTTTCCAGCCAGGGTTAAACCAATGACCATCGCAATAGGACCGGTAATTGTTGGCGGAAGGAGGTTTTCGATAACTTCCCTACCAAGCTTTTTCACCAGGAAACCAGCTGCAATGGAAATTAAACCGGACATAACGATACCGAAGGTAACAATTTGGATGTCGGCATCGGGCAGAATGGCTACGCTGCTCAGTTTTTCAGCGCCAACTAAACCAACAATTGCACCGATGTATGAGAAACTGGAACCATAATAGAGGGGAATTTTGCCTTTGGTAACCAAAATGAAACAAAGGGTGGCGAAACCGCTGGCAAAAATGGTGGTAGAGATATGAAATTTAGTAATGAGGGCTACGGTAATCGTAGCAGGGAACATAACGATGACCTGCTGGATTGCATAGAGGAGCAATTTCCAGAAGGGTGGGGTTTCGTCGGGTAGGAAACCCACCTTGCTGTCGGACTTAGTAAAATTAAACCACTTCATTTTTTTCTCCTTGTTGTATTAACGAATAAAAATAAAATATGTCAAGCAGTTGGCACGATTTTTTCGGTTTTTTTACTCCTTTCAGCTTATGACCTTGCGCTCTTCTGAGCGCAAGGTATTAAGTTCAATTGTTAATTGGTGTTATCGATGCAAAATGATCTTTTAATGCAGACCGGGTAAGCAATCTACATCGGTACAGAGGATTGATTTTTTGCCGCTTTGGATTCCAAGCACAATTGCTTCGGGCGAAAGCGGTAACACGTGAAAATTAATTCCCAGAGCGTCGTATACAGCATTTCCGACTGCTGAGGGGATGGAAATCATCGGATGTTCACCAACACCGCGTGCGCCATATGGCCCGTTGTGTTGGGGGTTTTCAATGTAAATCGGGACGATTTCCATGGGCATGTCTTTCATGGTTGGGATTTTATTGTCCGTAAAGGAGGGGTTCAAAAGGCGTCCGTTTTTATCGAACTTATAGCCTTCCAAAATTGCGGAACCGAGACCTTGCATAACACCGCCGGTAATTTGACCGTAAACCAATTTTTCGTTGATGACCTGGCCAATATCAAAAGCGGAGGCAATTTTTATGACTTCAATGTTACCGGTTTCGATATCAATTTCAATTTCAACGGCATGTGCACCAAAGGTCCAAACAGCGGCAGGGAAGCCCTTACCGGTCTGGGGGTGCAAATTGGTCAGACCGTCTGCGATACTGCTTCCACTGGAGATGATTGGTCCGCCAATGCCGGTTCCTTCGGGGTACATATAACCGAGGGCAAGATCTTTGTAGGTCAAATGGCGTTCGGGGAAGTGTTTGTGGAAAATGACACCGTCTTTATGATCGAGATAGTCGGGGTCGGTTCGCAAAGCTTGTGCGGCGATGTTTTTCATCTTGGCAAGCATTTCCTTGCTGGCTTTGATGACGGCATTGCCTGCCATGAAGGTCAGTTTGGATGCAACGGTGTTCCAGTCGTAAGGATTGGCACGTGTGTCGATTTCGGCTGAGATTTCAATGTTCTCAATGGGCATGTCGAGCGTTTCGGCAGCAATTTGCGCCAGAGCAGTGATAGCACCCTGCCCAAAATCAACCGCACCGATCATCATCTTGACGTGTCCGTCACCGTTCATCTGCATAATGACAGAAGATGCGGTATTAGCGGGCATAGCCGGGGCTTTTTGAAGCATGGCAAAACCTTTACCGCGCACTTTGCCGGTTTTCCATTCACGGGCACGTTCCTCTTCAGTCTTGCGACCTGTCCAACCGATTTCTTTAACTACAGCGGTTAAACATTCTTTGGGGTTGCCGGTGCTTTCGGTTACTATTTCTCCACTCATAGTCTCTTTACCCGGTTCCAGCAGGTTCATCATGCGGAAATCATAAGGGTCGATACCCAGTTTTTGAGAGAGAATGTCAATTTGGCGTTCAATCGTCCAATGGGTTTCAAGATGTCCGAAACCGCGATAGGCTGTGCTGAAAACTTTGTTGGTATAGATGGTTTTTGAATCGATGCTGGCGTTATCGACAGCGTAGGGCCCGATACCGGAGTAGACAGCGGTCTTACCGACGTTTACGCCATAGTCAGCGTAAGCACCGGAATCCCAGTCATAGACGGCTTGGATTGCCTGGAGTTTACCTTCTTTGCTGACACCGGTTTTGATTCGTCCGCGCATTCCGGCACGGGTAGGAAGTTGATTGAATTCCTGCTCGCGGCTGGCGCGGAGTTTAACCGGCAAGCCACCGGCTGCTTTTGAAAGCAAGGCACAAAGCGGTTCCAGGTGGATACCGGCTTTTCCGCCAAAACCACCACCAACATAGGGAATGTGGACTTCGACATCCGATTCATTCACGCCAAAGCTATCGGCCATAATTTGACGAATGGCAAAAGGCGATTGGGCAGAAGACCAAATTTTAAATTTGTTGCTATAGATATCTGTTTGAACGATGGTAACATGTGTTTCCATCGGAACATGGGCAACCGCAGGCAGCGAAAATTCGTTTTCGAGCACCAAGTCTGATCCGTCAAAAGCCTTATCGAGGTCGCCTTTCTTGCTTTTATTCCAACTGGCAATGTTCGAATCTTTTTGAGGGAAGAAAACACCGACATAATGCTTTAAGTCGTTAATGTCATCATGGACCAAAATTTTTGCTTCGAGGGCTTCGTCTACATCGTGAACCGGTTCAAGAGGTTCCAAAACAACTTCCAGAAGCGAAATTGCACGTTCTGCAATTTCTTCGGTTTCAGCGGCAACCGCAGCAACGACGTCTCCATGATAGCGGGTTTCACCCCTCGAAAGGACGCGTTTGTCTTGCATGTAAAGACCAACCAGAATGTCTGAATCTTCACCGGTCAAAACAGCCCGAACGCCGGGCAAGGCTTTGGCTTTGCTGGTGTCAATCGAAACGATTTTGGCACGAGCATAGGGAGAGAGCAAAACGCGAGCGTGAAGCATACCGGGCATTTCCAGATCATAGGTGTAAATTGCTTGTCCGGTAACCTTATCGCGGGCGTCTTTTCGGTCATAGGGTTGACCGACACGCTTGTATTTGGATTGATAAGATTTTACGCTCATTAGTCTCTCAACTCCTTTGCTTCTCTTTCAATTGTGCGTTTCACAGCGTTGATAATCGGGATATAACCGGTGCAGCGGCAGAGATTTCCACTTAAAACTTCGATAATCTCTTCATCTGAGGGGTTAGGGTTGTGATCCAGCATTGCACGGGTGGACATCAAAAAACCGGGGGTGCAAAAACCGCATTGCAGGGCATCTTCGCTGACGAATTCTTCTTGCAAAATGGAGAGTTTGCCGTCTTTTGCCAAGCCTTCGACTGTGCGAACTTCTCCGCCGTCTGCTTCAATGGCTAAAACGAGGCAGGAGTTAACCGCCTCTCCGTTCAAAATAACAGTACAAGCACCGCATTCGCCTTCGCCGCAAGCTTCTTTCGTGCCGAAGAGCTTCAAGCCGTCACGCAAAAAGTGCAAAAGACTCATGGTTGGATCGATATCACGGATAACTTTGCGGCCGTTGACGGTCAGGTTAAGGGTTACTTTGCGTTTTCCGGATTCGATGTGTTCGGTATACATAGAGCAATCTTTATTGTCTTCCATGTTTCTCCTAACTAATAAGGCTCAGCAAACCGCGTTTGAGCAAGGCAGAAGCCATTGCCAGGCGGTATGCGGCAGAGGAACGCACGTCCGAAATCGGTTTGATGTGTTCCTTAATTTCTTCGGCTGCCCAAAGAATAGTTTCTTCTGACAAGCCACGTTGGTTGATTTTGTCTTCGAGGGCAAAAAGTCTCAAGGGTGTCGGGGCAACGGCACAGATGCCAATGGCGACAGTGCCGTCCGCTTTGACGCGGGAGGCGACACCGACGGTTGCCAGGTCGTGTCCGCGAAGGCGCGTCTGGCGCAGGTAGGTGCTTTTGTCACCTTCGCCCGGATCGGGCAATTGAACCGAAACAACGATCTCGCCTTTTTGAAGGACGGTTCGCTTAACACCGGTGAAAAATTCATGCAATGGAAGCTGACGCAAGCCATCGGGACCGGCAATGTTGACCAGCGTATCGTAAATCAAAAGGGCTGGGGGCAAGTCTGCGCCGGGAGAGGCGTTGCAAATATTGCCAACGACTGTTGCTCGGTTGCGCAGCTGGAAGGATGCCAGGGATGAAGCGGCTTGATTAAGCGCAGGATACTTCGCCTTGACAATTTCTGAGTCGACCACCCGATTAACATTAACCGAAGCGCCGATTGTCAAACCAGCGCTTTCTTTAAATTCAAATGTAGTTGTTTCGGGGAGGGCCTTGATGTCAACAATATGTTCGGCATCAATGAAGTTCCTGCGAAGCATGATCATAAGATCGGTACCACCCGCGAGAATAAAAGCCTTATCCTCTTTTTGCAGGTAGGTTACAGCTTCGCCAAGGTCCTGGGGCTTGTAGTATTTAAATCTACTTAGCATAAAAGCCTCCTTTGATGATTGCCATATATTTGCTAGATTGTATTTGAATATATGGTGCTTAGGGTAAAAACCATTTTTTGGTAATTTTACCTATTCTATCACATGGATTGTTAAGACCACTTGTTAATAGCAACAATTATTATGCCGATTTTGGGTGGTTGGTTATAAAAAATTACAGCCACTTCTCTTCTTGAGGGCTTATTGCCTGGCTGAATTTATTTCGATAGAGAGAAGCGATGGCAAGCAGCTTGTTTTCAGAATTGGGTAAACCAAACAGCTCAAAACCGACCGGAACACCCAATGGTGCCTCAGCACTTGCTTCTTTGGATAATTCCGGGATGAGAATGGAAGGGAAGCCGCTTATCGCAGCAAGGGCACCGTTGCGTTGTTTTTGTGATTTTCCTGCTTTGCAAACCAGTTGCTGTTGATGTGGAAAAATGATGGCGTCCAGATTTTCCCGTTCAAAAATTGCGCTTAACTGGTTTTGGAGAGCTTCACGCTTTTTCATGCGTTCTTTATACTCATCTGAGTTAATATCTAAACGGTTTGCAATTTCCAAATTTTCTTTAATTCCGGGATGATATAAGCCACTTTCAAGAATCGCCTGGATGCTCGGATAGGGAGCATGGACCGATTCGAGATAGGCGTTGAGGTGGGCTTTTAGCTCATAGAGATGAACACTGACCTCGCTCACCAGTTGAGCACTGTCAATTTTATCTTCAAGCTCAAGCAGTTGGACTGCGCCTTGCTGGTTTTGCAATTGAAGCCAATTTTCATAAACGTTTTGCATAACACGGTTCACCGCTTCGTTGATTGGTTCGGTGCCGTAAAAGCTGCGCAAAACACCAATTCTCCAGGTTTTGTTTGGCTCAGGTTTAGAAAAAGTTTTGTCCGAAATGACGCTCAGAACGCGCTTGGCATCATCAAGATCGCGTGCCATCGGTCCGGCTGTGTCTTGTGTGAGCGAATAAGGGACGATGCCGTCATCGCTGACCAAGCCAACGGTTGGGCGAATGCCGAAGAGGTGGTTTGCGCTGGATGGGGAGCGGATGGAATTGATGGTGTCGGTTCCAAGCCCAACCAAACCAAAATTCGCCGCCAGAGCTGCACCTGTTCCACCGCTGGAGCCACCGGGTGTACGGCTTAGGTCCCAGGGATTTAGCGTTTGACCTTTGATTGAGCTGATGGTTTCGCCCCAAATCGCGAATTCGTGTAAATTGGTTTTCGCCAGGATGATTGCCCCGGCTTTTCTCAAGCGTTTGATGATTTCGGCATCTTTGCCGGTTGAAAAATCTTTCAGGCTGAGACTGCCGGCTGTTGTGGGCAACTCTTCGGTTTCGATATTGTCTTTCACCAAGACCGGTACGCCATGCAAGGGGAGGTTGAGAGCGATCTGCTCTCGTAGAAGCTCTGCTTTTCCTGCATGCTGACGGATGAGCTCATCACAAATTATGGCTTGATCAATTGCCTTGGGATTGATGCTGATAATGCTCTTTATTTTGCCGTCATAGCGATCGATTCTGTCAAGGTAGAAACGCACCAGTTCTTCGACAGTCAACTTTCCATCGAGCAGGGCATCGTGATATTGGGCGATTGTCAGTTCTCTCAAATCCAGCATGCGATAATTCTAACCCAAAAAGGGAATCGGGGAGCGGGAAACGGGGAGCTGGGAACCGTAAACAGGAAAAAGGAAAAACAGGAAAACAGGTAACAGGAAAAAGGAAACAGAAAAAAAGGAAACGGAAAAAGGTAAAAGGAAACGGGGAAATGGTGAGTGGGAAAAATCCTCTCGTACGGAAAAGACCCTATAGCTCCCGCTGTGAAGCGAGCGCTGTGTCCTTTTCCTCCTGTCACTTGTTTGTCTACGGGCGGACGAATGGCAATTCGTCCGCCCGGGTCTGAGGTTCGAATTCAATCTCGTTGTTATTGTTTAAGTATAATCGGCAAGAAGATGCCGATACCATGCTCCTTCACTGTGAAAAGCCAGCTGTAATTCTGAATGAGAGGATTATCATTGAGATCCAAAATCTCTGTCGTCAGGCTTACTGTATAAGTCCTTCTCTGGTTTAATGGAGCGAGCAATTGAATTGTTAGCAGGTTTGTTACCGGATCAAAAGTGGCTTTAATCGGGATAACATCTCCTCCACTTTCCATTACGGATACGCTGGAGGAGCTTATTGTTTCCTCCTGAACTTTTTCGCTTAATTTTGCTACAATGATCGGCGCGTACACATCTCCTTCAGGGATGGTACGGATGGGCGATTCGGAGTATTCCACATCTGTTTCCTGGTCTTCCGGCATTACCCATAGAACACTCGGACCAGTATTATCTCCGTCCGATGAAACATTAATTGTCACCTGAGCCGGTTGACTTGTTTCATCGTCCAAACTTATGCTGAAAGTGAAGAAGTCAGTACCACTGAAGTTCTCTACAGGCGTGTAGGTCAGGTTTGGCAGCTCCCCTTCCAGCGTGCCACCGATTGGCAGGCTTTCCAGGTTGAAGGTCAGGCTGCCAGCCGGGCGACCTGCAAGGGTGATTGCAAGTGGGGTCATGTAGTTAGTTTCGAGCTGCATCGGTGTTGCAGCGAGGGGATAAATGAGATTTACCCAGGTATTGGTTGGGGTTTCTTCGGGTACGCTCGGGAAGTAAACAGTCGCCTGGTTGACTACTGCGGTTCCGATTGGCAAACCTAGTCTCAACTGGGCTGTGTAGGTAACCTCCGCCTCGGATGTTGGATCTCCCTTTGGACCAAGTTCTCCAATGTACCAAGCTATTTGACGTTCAGCCGGGAGGTAGATTCCCCCGTCATTGATTACAAGCGTGTCTTCATCTAATTGTTCCGGAAGGTCATTGAGGATATAGACTCCATAGGCATCACCCTCGCCTTCGTTTTCACAAGTGATGCGATAATCCATCACTTGTTCCGGGAGGACATCTCCAAGCGGGCCGTAAATCGCGTTAGGGTCTTTTGCTACCCGGATTGTCAGGTCACTACACTTGGTCTTACCGCCATTAATGCTGTTGGATGAGCAAGTGGAGGCATTATTCATTTCCGGACCAACCATGCTCATGGCAAGTATGAAATCCTCAACACAGGGTTTGCATCCGCCCCTGTTACCGTAACCAGCCACACATCGATAGCCATACCCGCAAGGATTCGTGCTGTTTGGGAATGGAGGAAATGAAAGCGAGGATGCATCGCAGACGTATTTGCTGCAGCTGGTATTCCCCATAAGAGTTGATGGTGACCACAATATTTCACCGGCATTGCAGCAGCCAGTCAGAGGGTTGTTGTCACAGCCTTTATGGCATAAATAAATCTCATGTGCCATATCAGCTGCTTCGTAAACAGCCCAGGCCGTCGCAGCAAATCCGCCAAAGACAGGGATGCCAAACAGCCAGACTGCCGCGCCTTTAGCCGCATCTTTCATCATCTCAACAGATATCTTTTTCAAGCTGCAGTTGCGCATACAGCGGGCGTAGTTGCACTCTACCATTATGCTGTTCACAGCCTGGAGATCATCCCATGTTCCCCACAAGGTGCTTTCCAGAGTCAGCAAGTCGGTAGTTTGACCGCCAGAAACATCTTGAATTGAGAAGTAAGTACTCCCGTCCGATGTGGATGCTGAGGCATAACCGTCCTCCTCCAGGCTGATAAAGCGGGCGGTTCGTTTATCTGGCGTGCGCATTGTGACCATATAGCTAACTTTTCCACCTTCAAAGAAGTTTTTGTGTGCTCCTCTGAATTCAAAACCATCTGCAATTGCCTGGTTATATAGCGCAGAAAAATCAGGGCTTGCAGGGATTGTGGAAGCTTCAACTCTTATTGTGCCTTCTAACTCGTCCTTGTCAAAATTGAGATATTCATCAAAATTAATTGCCTCGCTCTGATAATTGCTGCCAGCCAGAACGGTGTACGATCCGTCCTTATAACTACCTGGCAGCCCCCAATCAAAGCGCACACGCGCGGTCAGCATTCCTTGCGATCCTGGGTTGATATTGCCTAAGACCCAGAAAACCTGATGCCTGGCTGGCCAATAGGTGCCGCCTGATGTGCTGCTGAGGTATGTTCCTGCCAGGGGTAGTTGAATTACAGCTATAGCGTCAGAGACCGGTTCAGCCTGCAGGTTCAGGTATTGAATGGCGTAATCGTTCACTTCTCCCGGGCTGATTGTTGCCGGACCGGCTGTGCTGACCCACATATCCCCAACCAGGGTCTGATCTTCAGGCGGAGCTGTCAGGAAGGGATCAAAATTGACATAGTCGTCTACCGGATTTCCCAAGCCGTCTGGGTTCAAAGTGGCATGGTAAGGTCCGCTTGGATGTCCCCAATAGTTATAGTAGGCATTAATGGCATCTGTGCTAAAGCCTCCCCAATCAATCCCAAGAATTGAGTTGTCGTAAATTTCATTGTAAACAATGCTGGTGGTTGCGTAGGTAGGAGCATATGCAAAAATGCCAGTATCATTGTCATGGATTTTGCAGTTCTGGATAATGGAGTTAGTTGGAGGGGTCGTAGAACTAGCGCCTAAAAGAAGTCCTTTGACAGCAAGGGACACTTCAGAATGTCGCAAGATGAGGGTCCCCATGTAATTTTGTATACCTAACCAGCTTGAAGCACCGGAGTGGGCAGTAAAGATAATCGGTTCATCAGCTGTGCCAAGAGCGTACAAAGCGCCTCCACTCTTGATATACAGTTGTTTATTTGCATCAAATTCAAGAGAAGTTCCAGGTGTAATTGAAAGAATCCCGCCAGATTCTACGTTGATTGTTTCAGTTGCATGTATTGGAACACCAGCGTCAGCCAGATCCCATTCTCTCCCGGCTGTCACGCTGCAACTGGCCAGTTGGAGCTCATCGCCTACGAGATTACCATTTGCTGTGATATTTTTGGCAGTGATGGATCCATCGCAGAGCCAGTAAATAGCTGCCCCCGGGTGATTGTTAATCGTCAGATTCTCCAGGATTGGGTTGATCCTTACGGCATTAAGATGGATACCCTGATGGTCAAACCAATAGGTTGAAGAAAAACCGTTCTCTTCAATCAGCAGGTTTTTCAAAGTCAGGTTAATCGCGCTGTTGGCAGCTTTAATCCCAGACCAGCCGTTGCTACTAACGGCGCCGCCATCCATGGTGAAATGCAATTCCCCACCACTGATTGTTTCAAGATAGATACCATCTTCGGTGTTATCTATGATATTCACGTTGGTGAAAGTGGTGGAGATGCTGTTGTTCATCCCAGCGCTGACGCGGACACCGTCTCTACCCATATTGTGGATGGTGCTGTCACTGACCCGGACTCCATCTGTCTTTATCAGCAAGCCATTTAGATAGCCATCGGAACCGCTCAGATCGCAATGTGTGATCTGACCATGAGAGCCATATTCGAATTGTATGCTGCCGTTTGTGATGGTTACTGGCAGTTCAGATGTGCCTTCTATGTTCAAAGTCGCACCGCTACCCACCAAGAAGTAAATGGGGTAAGACCAAGCCAGGTCAAGCTCCGCGCCTGCTGCCATGGTCAGCGTGTAAGGAGAAACCGGCTTAATAGGACAATCGTTGCTCCCACAGGTAAATCCGGTCGGGGCGCCGCCCAAAGTAACATCTCGGTTAAGCGTTCCAACAGGCATCACCACCTGATTTCGTGTGTTGTTGCTAAAGGTCAGATTTGTGTATATCGGCTGCATATTGATGGTGGTTTGCTCTATGGCCGCACCCCGGTTGTTTGTGTCAATGCTGCTGTTGTTTTCAAATAGCGTGTTTTGAACCGATGGCTCCAAACCATCGCCATCTAAGAATAACCCGGTAGCTTCTCCATTGATGATGGTAGAGTGATTCAGACTCAGGTCCGCCTTGCGGACATCCAGTTGCGCTCGGTTATAACAGGAGTTGTAATTCGGGTCCGCAAAGCTGTGGTTGCAAGTGTCCGAGCCGGCGTATCGAATATGAACATAATCCATTGTAGCGATGCTGTTTTCCCGCAGGACGATGCCCCACCAATCACCCGGATAGGCAGTGTTGTTGCCGCCGCTGTCAGAGTTATCGTTCGCGGCGGTGAAAACAACGGGAGATGTCTGGTTGCCATTGGCAATAAGTTCCCCGGAAATGATCATCCCTGAAGTGCCGCTGCCAAACTGGATTACTGTGCCAGCCTCGATTGTTAATGTGACGCCAGCGTTTACAGTGACGACACAACCGGCTGCCTGGTACACATTATCCGCTGTCCAAGTTCTATCGGAATTGATAATGGGGGATGTGCAGAGATTGATTGTCTCAAACAATTGGCTCTTGCTTTCAGAAATTAGTCCTTTGGATGAGACCGGTGTTATTGGTGAGGCAGCTGAAAGGATGACACTCGCCATGAGAATGACCGTGATTACGATTCGGCTTAGCTTGAATAGATTGATACTAGAGATCGACAATGGTTTTTTTTGAAACGAGTTTTTCATGATTACCCTTTCTTTGAGTCGAATCTTATGAAATTGTAAATGGAGGTATTAAAAGACTGAGCTATTATGCTCATGCTAGATTAGGAATGGTAATAGGAGTTCTTGGATATAATATATCATAATATTGTATGTTTGTCAAGCATATTGAACAACCGATTTTTGCGGGAATCGGGGAGCGGGAAATGCAGGAAACAGGAAACAGGAAATAGGAAAAAGGGAATCAGGGAGCGGTAAGCGGGGATCAGGGAGCGGGAAAAAACTCTCTCGTAAGGAAAAGGCAGTCCTTTTCCTCCAGGCGGATGAGCGGCATTGTTGGCCTTGGGCCTTGGATTATCCCCTTGTATTGTGGTATATTTACAGTAACATAGCGCTTATTCTTGAAATTGTCGTAAGCGTTTAACAATGAATTTGAAGGTTTTTTTCGTTACAATAATAGAAGCACGAGGAGCGAAACTATGCTAAAAGCATTAAAAGTTCGCTTAGGTGATATCCTCAAACTCGATTTACTTACTGGTGCAGAGGTTATCGCCGGCGATTCCGGTCTAAACAATGAAATAACTTCCGTCAACGTCATGGAAGTGCCGGATATTGTTGACTGGGTGCGTCCCGGTGAGTTCCTTCTCACCACAGCTTATTCCCTCGCAGACAATCTTGAAGAATTTAACAACCTCATTCCAAGCTTCGCGGAAAGAGGTGTTTGTGGGATGGGGCTAAAGGTCAAGCGTTATATTAAAGAGTTGCCCGAAAGTGTCATCCAAACTGCCAATCGCCTCAACTTCCCGATTATCGTTATCCCTCAAGGGGTTTCGTATGGCGACTTGATGAAAGAAATTTTCACCTACATTGTCGGGGAACAAACTCGCTTGCTTGAACAAATCAACAGCTTTAACAACCAAATTCGCGATATTATGCTCAAACGAGGCGGAATGGAAGAATTCGCCGAGCCGATTAGTCAGGTGGTTGATTGCCCTGTCCTTATTTCTGATCAGATACACAAAAGCCATGTGGTTTATTCTAAAGATAAAAAATGGAAGACAATTCTTGACCGCGTTGTGCCAGCGACAATAGACCATACGATAATTTCTGACCAGCCCAATCTGACTGAAATCAGCACCAGCTTTGATGTTATCGACGGAGAAAAGGTCAAACGTTATAGTATTCCGATTTTTTTTGAAGAACATCTTTATGGGCATGTTTACATTTGGGATGTCAATCAATCTGTCAATCAGAGTAATTTATTCGTGATCCAATCGGCAACTCCACTTTTGGCTTTGCATATTGTCAGCAAACTAACCGTAACCCAAAGAGAAAACGTCCATCGCACTAATTTTTTGGAACTTTTGCTCAGCAAAGAGCCGGAAGCGCAAGCCAAGGCGATAATGGATGCGGAATATTATGGTTTTGATCCGCTTGCCTGGCATCGATGTCTGGTTTTGAGGCTCGATTATCAGGATCATAAGCGTTCGGTTTCTTTGTTGACCAGGAGGATTCAAGAAAGCAGCCTTTTGTTGACCGGTATCCTCAGCCAAATACAAAGAAAGTCCTCTACACCCTTTATTTGGGCAAGCCAATCTGACAGCATTTGCTTTTTACTGGAATTTGATCACAATCAAAGCCCGGAGACGCGTTCCCAACAGAGCCGGCATTTTGTTTATCAGCTGCTCGAGATTTCCCGCCAATTAAATATTGAGGAGCATTGTTTTGTTGGAATTGGGCAAACTTATGAAGGCTACGACAGATTGCATAACAGCCTCCACGAAGCCCAGCAAGCCGTTCGAATTGTTGCAAGCAGTCGCCTCAAAAACCAACAACATTACGGCTTTTTTGAGGATATGGGGGTCGCCCGCCTTTTTGGCAGTCCGGAAATTCGGGAAGATTTGCTCAATTATTCTGAGCAAATTTTGGAACCCTTCATGCTCTATGATGCCGGACATGACAGCAAGTTGCTCGAAACCGCCCGCGCTTTTTTTGAGCATGGCGGCAATTTGCGTAAAATTTCCGAGGTGCTTTTTACACACTATAACACCATTGTCTACCGCATCAATCGGATTAATGAGGTCTTAAAAATTGACCTAAAAGACCCCGAAACTGCTTTTGCCATTCAACTTGCGCTTCGAATCAGGGATTTAAATGAATAGAATGATGATAAATCTGAAGGCAAAAATCTTGGCTGATGACTTGCGTGACTTCCTTGAAATTTCGCAAGGTCAAGTGGCTTTGGTTGATTCGGTTTACCCTCATGCGGTTAATTTAACTTGTGGCGATCAGCTGATAACCCTGACCAATCAGGAAGATATCACGCCAATGGGGATTTTGCTTGAAGGTGTGGCTAACTTTGTGCCCATCATAAATGAGGTTGATCAATTCAAACTTACGCCCGAAGCTTTGTCTGCAATCAGTGGTTCGCTTCTATTAAATATAAGCGAAGCTGAAATTTGGAAAAGCAAGATAGCGATTGATAAAGCGCTCAAAGCCCGTCAGATTATCGAAGATGATATCGAGCGGCTGATAAACTGGCTAAGCCAAAAGCCCGCTTTGGGTTTATTGCCTCTTTTGGGAAGATTGACCAAAGGAAACGAAAGCAACTCTTCCGGGAAGAGCAACCTCTACAGCCGCCATATTGCTGACGAACTCAGTGATTTCAATTTGGCATTGCAAAGCGAGGATTGGCAAACAGCTTTGCAAATCAGCGATAAATTAATCGGTTTTGGGATGGGCTCAACCCCATCCTGCGATGACTTTTTAGCAGCCTGGTTGCTTATCTTGCAGATTTTTAATGAGCTTTATCCTGAAGAAAAAAGCTGGATTCAGGAATTTGGTCAGGCCATCCTTGAAAAGGCGAAAGCTCAAACTACCGATATCAGTATCGCAATGCTCAAAAATGCGGTACAAGGCAAAACCAACCTGAGCCATCAGAGGCTGGTTACAACTTTGCTTTTTAATCAAGAAGATGATTTATTATCTTCAGCAGAAAAGGTTTTACAACACGGTGCAAGTTCCGGTGGAGATTTTATGCTTGGCTTGCTCTGTGCTTTAAATTGGTTTACACAAAAGATGAAAACTATCGACAAGGAAGGAGAGCAAGCACTCTAAAAGGTGCGAATCGCATGAATAAACAAATAATTATTAAAGCAAATGCCTATTACGACTCCGTCACGCTGATGTTGCTTTCACGTGAATTAGAAAAACTGGAGGGTGTCGAAGATGTTTTGGTCGGAATGGCGACTGAGCTCAATATTGAGCTTGCCCGCGATCTCGACCTGGCAAATGAAGAACTTTCCGGTTTGACCCCCAACGACCTCTTCATTGCGGCGAGATTTGACGAAAATCGTATTTCGATGCAAGAGATTGATGAGGCTTTCGACGAAACGCTCAACAAGAGCAGCGAAAGCGAAAGTGACGAGGAATTTCAACCTGCTTCGCTCGATTCTGCACTCAAGGCAATGCCGGATGCGAATCTGGTGGTTGTCTCCGTGCCCGGGCAATACGCTGCGGTTGAAGTTGACCAAGCCCTCGATAATGGACTGCATGTCATGCTCTTTTCGGACAATGTTTCCATTGAAGAGGAATTGAAGCTCAAACAAAAAGCGGTTGAAAAAGGTTTGCTGATGATGGGTCCCGATTGTGGCACCGCAATCATCAACGGCGTGCCGCTTTGCTTTGCCAACGCGGTTCGACGAGGAAAAATTGGGATTGTTGCTGCCTCGGGAACCGGTACACAAGAAGTATCCGTTCAAATTTATCGCCTTGGCGAAGGTCTTTCGCAAGTGATTGGCACAGGCGGGCGTGATTTGAAGGATGAAATTGGTGGCTTGATGATGATTCAAGGCTTTGAAGCTTTGATTGCCGACCCGGAAACCGAAGTGATTGTCCTGATTTCAAAACCACCTGCGCCAAAAGTGGCTGAAAAAATCTATCAAATTGCCAAAAGCTGTCCAAAACCGGTCGTGATTGACTTCATCGGCGGAGATCGCTCGGCAATTGAAGCGGTCGGCGCAATCCCTTGCATCAGCCTGGAAGATGCCGCCCAAAAAGCAGTGGCTGTCCTTCGCGGAAAACCGATTGAAGATTTTAGCGGATTCTCGCAACCAGAAGCGGAAATTGAAAAAATCGTTGAAAACGCCATCGGCAAACTCAAAGCTGATCAAAAGCAATTGGTCGCTCTTTATACCGGCGGCACATTGGCAGATGAAGCAATGAAACTGATGGGCGCTCACCACCGGATTTATTCAAACATCCCGCTTAGCCCTGAAATGAAGCTTGAAAACTTGCCTGCCGAAGGCGGGCATATTTGCCTCGATCTTGGGGAAGACCAGTTTACACGCGGTCGCCCTCATCCGATGATTGATCCGCAAACCAGAACTGAATTTTTCAATTCACAGATTAATGAAAAAACCGCCTTGGTTTTGCTTGATGTTGTCCTGGGCTTTGGCTCTTACGAAGACCCGGCAGGAGCGGTTGCGCAGTCAATCACGGAAGCCAGGGTGAGCCTTGCCAGGTATGGGAAGGATCTTGTCGTGGTTGCCTCTGTTTGCGGAACCGATTTGGATAGTCAAAACCTGGCGAAATCAATCGAAACGCTTGAATCAGCCGGAATTATACTGATGCCTTCGAACGCACAAGCTGTTCGTTTGGCCGACCGGATTCTTCAGCAGATAGCGAAAGGAAGTTAAGATGTCTGTCAACGATCTTTTCAAGCAAGAACTCAAAGTTGTCAACATGGGCTTGAAGTCTTTTGCCAATGACCTTAAAAGCCAGGATGTTAAAGTAATTCAACTCAGTTGGAAGCCAAAAGCAGGCGGCAAGAAAAATATGCTCGATTTGCTCGGCAAACTAAAAAAAGTGAAGTAAAGAAAGGAGTGTAGCTTGCAAACAATAATTGAAAAAGCAAACCAGGAAGCTCTGGAAATTATCCAAAACGGTCAGCCAACCCTGATTGGACTTGGAATCGCCGGGGAGGTTATCCCGGGTATGGCGAAAGATCTCTTCTTACATGCCGGTCCGCCGATTAGTTGGGAGAGAATGTCCGGCCCACTACGCGGAGGCGTGATGGCGGGCTTGATGTATGAGGGCTTGGCAGAAACACCGGAAGAAGCTGCTGAATACGCTGCTTCGGGTAAATTGCGCTTTGACCCTTGCCATCATCACGACGCGGTCGGCCCTATGGCTGGCATTGTCACTTCGAAGATGCCCGTTTGGATTATCGAAAACAAAACCTATGGCAATCGTGCTTATTGCACGCTTAACGAAGGTTTGGGCAAGGTTTTGCGCATGGGTGCTTATGGACCCGAGGTGATTGAGCGCTTGAATTGGATGGAAAAAACGCTCTATCCTCTTCTGAAAGAGACCATCGAAATTCATGGTCCGATTGACCTGAAGGTGATGATTGCACAAGCACTCCAAATGGGAGACGAAGTGCATAACCGCAACAAAGCAGCCACTTCGCTCTTGATTCGCGAAATTGCATCCAGCATCTTAAAGACCTCTTTCAGCAATGAAGATAAAATTGCCGTTCTGGAATTTTTGAACAGTAACGACCACACTTTCCTTAACCTCTCCATGCCGGCTGCAAAAGCAACGCTCGAACCGGCTGGAAAAGTCAAACACGCCAGCATTGTCTACACCATGGCACGCAATGGAACCGATTTTGGGATTCGTGTGGCAGCTTTGGGCGATCGTTGGTTTACTGCTCCGGCAGAAATTATTGATGGGCTTTATTTCCCCGGCTTTTCGATGGAAGATGCAAACCCGGATGTCGGCGATTCTTGTATTACCGAAACGCTCGGGATCGGTGGATTTTCGATGGCAACTGCTCCGGCAATTGTGCAATTTGTTGGTGGCACACCGAAAGATGCGATACGATACACAACCAGTATGTATGAAATAACCAGCGAAGAAAGCAAGATTTACAAACTGCCGCCGATGAATTTCCGCGGTGCCCCAACCGGCATTGATATTCGCAAGGTAATTGAAACCCAGATTTTGCCCGTGATTAACACCGGCATTGCCCACAAACAGGCAGGTGTTGGTCAGGTTGGTGCTGGGATTGTTCACCCGCCTATGGCTTGTTTTGAACAAGCTTTGGAAGCGTACGTAAACCTCCTCGAAGACGAAGGTCTTCTGGAGGACTAATTCAAACTTTTAGGAGAAACTATGATTAAAAATTGGGACAAAATGAAGATTTATGATTTGAGCCAGCCTACGAGTATCCTGACTCCACCGTGGCCAACCTATGAGCCACTCCAGGTTAAGTTTTTCAAAAGACTTGCACCGAATGGCGCAAACGGAATGTTGATTACCACATCTAATCATGTTGGTACTCATCTGGATGGCCCAATGCACTTTGACACCTCCGGTCGCGACATTGCTTCGCTCGAAATGAGTAAGTTGATGGGCCCCGGCGTTGTGGTTGATCTTTCAGATATCGCTGAAGATTTTTCGATTTACACCCCCCAGGATATTATGGACCGTGTAGAAGTCAAAAAAGGCGATATTCTCTACATCAACACAGGCTACCATAAGTATGGTTGGGATCAACCCGAAGCCGACGAACGCCGCTATATGCTGCGCCATCCCGGGCCTTCAATGGACTTTGTCGATTGGGTAAAGGAAATGGAAATTAAGCACCTTGCCGTTGACTGTGGCTCTGCAGATCATCCCATGAACACCAAAATCCGTGACTGGGAACCCAAAGAAGCCGAAGTTTGCGATGCTTATATGCGCGAAAAGTATGGCAAAGGCTTGGACGAAATTTATCATTGGCCCGATACCTATCAGGCAATGCACATTCAGGTTTTCGTTAGGCCTTGGGAATGTATCCATGCCGAAAACATTGGTGGCGAAATTGACAAAGTTTTGAACAAACGACTCATTTTAGGCACCATCCCCTGGAAATTCCGCGACGGTGAAAGCGCTTTCTGCCGCTGTATTGCTATCGACGAAGAAGAATAGACGTTAACAGTCAAGTTTGATATACTTTTGCAGGGTCGCCATGGTGACCCTGCATTTCTAAAAAAACAGATTTCTTTGGAGGTTTTATTTTGGGTGCCCTATCAGATATAAAAGTGTTAGACCTTACCCGCGTTCTTGCCGGACCGTATTGTACGATGGTGCTGGCAGACCTTGGCGCGGAGATCATCAAAGTTGAACAACCCATTGTCGGTGATGATGCGCGTGCTTTTGGTCCCTATTTGGAGGGCGAAAGTGGTTATTTCATGAGCATTAACCGCAATAAAGAGAGCATGACCGTCAATCTAAAATCTCCTGAGGGCAAAGAAATTATCAAAGCCATGGTAAAAGAAGTTGACGTCGTGGTTGAAAACTTCCGCCCCGGAACGATGAAAAAACTCGGCTTGGATTATGAGGTTTTGAAAGAAATCAACCCGCGTATCATCTACGCCGCCTCGACCGGCTATGGCCAAAGCGGACCCTACAGCCAGCGCCCGGCTTATGATGCGGTTGTGCAGGCGATGGGCGGTATTATGAGCATCACCGGACAACCGGGCGGAGAGCCGACCCGCGTTGGCAGCTCGATTGGTGACATTATCGCCGGAATCATGACCGCCATTGGCATTTTGGCTGCCTTACACGAACGTGAAAATTCGGGTTTGGGACAAATGGTCGATGTCGCAATGCTCGATTGCCAGGTTGCCATTTTGGAAAATGCGATCACCCGCTATTTATATACCGGTGATGTGCCCCATCCCATTGGTAACCGCCACCCTTCGATTGTTCCTTTTGAACCTTTTGCGACCAAAAGCGATCAGATTATTGTCGCCGTTGGAAACGACAGACTTTGGGTGACTTTTTGCGATTTGCTTGGCCTCAATGAGCTTGTTGATGACCCACGCTTCTATAATAATCCGAAGCGCAGCGAGAATTACCTTGAACTGCGCCCGAAGATTGCCGAAAAAATGTTGACTAAGACTGCAGAAGAATGGCAAGCAATTTTCGATGAAAACGGCATTCCGAGTGGGCCGATTAACACTGTCGACAAGGTTTTGGAAAATCCTCAGGTTATTGCCCGCCATATGATTGAAGAAATTGAACATCCTGTCGCCGGTCATACGCGCATCCCCGGCATTCCGATTAAACTCAGCCGCACCCCGGGCGAAATTCACAAAGCCGCCCCGCTTTTAGGCGCAGACACCGAGAAGCTCTTGGGCAAATATCTGGGTTATGACGCTGAGAAAATTGCTGAACTAAGAGAGAAAAAGGCGATTTAGAACGCGAATTTCCCATTTTGTTAACCTAAAAACCACCGCAAAGGTGGTTTTTTTGTGGTGTATTTAATTATGTGACCGTAGGGCTAGATTGAATGGGCTTTTTGCCTCTTGATTGTTAAGTGGTGCGCCCATTCAATCCGCCTGCGTTTCGGTTTCACGTAAACTTTGATTATTAAGCTCACGACGGCGGTTTGAAGATGGGATTACGCAAAAAACTCTTTAGGCTTAAACATCTTCAAACACGCCCTACGCTCAGACTACCCTCAAATACCCATTTTTTAGGCTCAAGCATCTTCAAAAGCGCCCAACGCACCCAAATTTTTTGAAAACAAAAAGCCAGGTTCTACGTTTTGAACCTGGCTTTTGATGTTAAATTTCGAAGCCTAACAGGCATCATCCGGCAAACAGACCGGAGAGATGACTTCGAACATGCGCTTATAAATATCAAGCAGCTCCTGACGTTGAGCATCTGTGAGTGGAATGAAGGGGTCGGTTTGAGATTCCACCGTGGAAACGTGGCTTGAAATAACAGTGCCATTTTCAATCACGAAAACGGTTGGCGCATAAATGCGGCGAATCGAGGCATCATTCAAGCCATCATAGACCGAAGCGTTTTCGCCTAAAATCTCGAGCACTTTGCGATAAAATTCCGTGCCCTCATTAACGGTCACCAGCGCACCATCATCACCGAGGGTGATTTGGTTGCGTTCCTCGCGAATGTTGAAGGTGTAAAGCTTGCTCAGCGCCATTTCTTTGGCGGCTTCGTTAACCACTGGCATCATATTGCGACACCAGGGACACTCAGGAAATTCGAAAATGAGCACGCCCGTGCCCGACTCGAGCAGTTGGAGAGCGTCTTCTTCGTTGATTGGCTCAAAAAGGCTGTCTTCTGGGATATGGACTTCCAAATAAGGTTGACCATTGGAGGCAGTTTGACCGTTGAGTGCTTCGAAAGCGGTTTTGACGCTTTGATTCGATACCGGAAGATCCGTTGCCGGAACAGCCGGTTGCTGAGCGCAACCAACCAGTGAGATAAGTACGAGCAAGAGACTGATTATTGTTTTCATGTGTTTTTCCTAACCAAAAAATTTTATCACAGGAAATTAGTGAATTTGCTAATTTTGTAAGAGTAATTATCGAGTATTTTTTGGCCTTAAATGTCAGCGTCTCTTGCAAAAGCCTCATTACCCATCGGGGCAATTGTCACAAAGAGGCGCAGCGTGCCTTCGCCCTGATTGATAACTTGCATCTTCTCACTACCCTCAACCTTCATCAATTCTCCCGGTTCAAGCGCTGTTTCCAAGCCATCGGTGATGACCGTCGCGCTGCCATCCAAAATCTGGAGCAGCAGACTGACTTCGCCGTGCGTATGCCCGGGCAGCATTTCACCTTTGGCGATATTGAGAATGAAGGCGATTACTTTCTCGTCTTTGAAAATTACGCGCTTGGCAATTTTGTTCTCAGGTGTCTGGAAAAAATCTTTGAAATTTATTTTTTGCATGTTTTATCTCCTTTAATGGTTAAAAGCTTTTACAAAGCTTATTTGCCTGATTATAACGAAGGAATTAAACAGCGCCTAAACTTTGTAGGCAGAAAATCACTAGTCGACCGAGGTTCAGGAGGGTGTTTTAAACCAATTACAATTTGTGAATGTTTCGGTTTTACGCAAACTATGATCCTTAGGCTCACGACGGCGAACCTGTACCCGAACGATGTGAGTGGTATTGAAAATGGGACGACGCATAATGATATCAAGGTTAGAACATTTTCAATTGTGCCCTACGCAACATTTACGGAAGGAAGGCGCGCACCGCTCGCTTCGCATCGGGTGTTATAAGGCGCCTTCCCTACGAAAGAATTTTGACCCGCGCCCGGTTTCCCTACGAAAGAATTTTTACCTGTTTCCCGTTTCCTGATTTCCTGTTTCCTGCCCGCCGTCTCCCGCTCCCGGCTGCCCGATCCCTGCTCCCCGTTCTACTGTATAATGGCGGAAGTGGTGAAAAGGTGAAACTGAGAGACCATTTTTGCAAGCCCGATTTTTCTGAAGAAGACAACAGGGAATTTGTAAACAACATCTATGTTGATTATTCCAAGATGATGTTTATGATTGCCACTCGCTTTTTTGAGAAAAAAGAGGATGCCGAGGATATCGTCCAACTGTCTTTTATCAAAATCAATAAAAATCTGAACAAAATCCGTCAATTAAATGGGAACAGTTTAGCCGCTTACATCGTTAGTATAGTTAAGCACACGGCAATTGATCAAATTCGCAGCAATAAAAGAGATCGGCAAGATGTTTTTTCTGATTTTGATGAAAACTTTGAAGATTCGCTGACTGATGAGACGGATATTGAAGAAGCTGTCTTAGACAGATTAACCGAAACCCGCCTCAAGAGGGCACTCTTAAAGCTTTCGGATGATCATCAAGAGATTCTTGAAGCCAAATACCTGTTGGATATGAATGATGCCGAGATTGCAGAAGAGATGAATATTAAACGTGGCACAGTGCGCAGCCGCCTTTCGCGAGCCAGGCAGAAGGCTTTGGAAATATATCTGCAAGAGATGAAAGATGAAGAAGAAAATCGATTCAGCTAAATATGACCAGCTTTTTCGGAACGCCGTTCGCGAAGTTGCCGAGGAAAAGGGAGCTCAACTTTTTGAAGATGCCAAAGATTACGACTTTGAGCCTTCACCTGGCTTTCAAGAAAAAGTGATGGCATCGCTTGACCCCAAACCCAAGCGAAAATGGCAATTGCCAGTTTTTTTGCGACCGCAAGCCGCCTGGGGCAGTGCAATTGGCTGGGCTCTGATTGTTTTGGTTTTATCTTTTCTGATTGTCCCAAGCATTGCATCGGCTGGAAAATGGGTTAGCAAACTCCTTTCCGAAGAAAACCCGGTTTTTGTCCGCTATTATGTTGATCAAACAAAGGAAGACGGTGAAAACGAGAATGTTATTTATGACCTTCCCGAAGGAGCTTATTTCCCGGCCTATGTTCCGGAAGGTTTCAGGCTCTACCAGGAAGATGTTAATCCCTTTGGCGCTTATTATCTCTTCATCGATGACAATGAAAATTATTTTGATGTAAGAATTATGAGTTTAAACACAGGCATTAATATTAACAATGAAAAACTGGATGAGAAGAGCGTTGAGATTATTAATGGGTACGAAGCGGATTATTATAGTAGGGAAGGCACAAACAGCCTTCTCTGGACAGACAATAAGCACATATTTGAGGTAAGTGGCAGGATTCCTAAAGCTGAAATTTTAGAAGTGGCGCACAGTATATTTCCTAAACCATAACGATCCCGCATTTGTTTGACTGTAAAAATCCAGATTTTTGCAGTCAAACTTTCTTTTTAAGCTAATTTTTGAAGCATTTGGTAAGCAATTTGACGAATATTTAAAATATTGCAACACATTTGGGAGTTCAAGCGTCTATATAAGTAACTGACGAAAAAGCAGATTAGAAATGATGAAATCCTGCTCTATCCGATCCGGGACTTTCAGAAAAGCTGGCTCAAGGCTAAGCATAAAAGGAATTCGTGCCACTCTGCTGTATTGAGAGACTTAATTGTCCAACTATTAAGTAGATATGAAAGAGGAAAAAATGATAAAACGAACCATAATATTGCTTCTAATGTCTGCCCATACTGGAATTGGGGAGTGTATGTATAACACAGGCATGACACTTGTTAGTTCTCGGAAGCAAACATGAGATGTGAAGTGGCTCAGCTTTTTTGGGTTAGATCCCTTCATTGGAGAAGAAATGAAAAACAGAAAAGTGGCATTTATAATCATTTTCGCTTTGGTACTCGTCATCCTTGTTCTCCTAGAAGGCTCGACCCATTTCGTCATAGGATTATCGATGACGTTTTGTACGATAATTATCATCATTACCTTCAATGTGAGGATCTGCCAGAGATTACCGTGGTTGAAAGCGCAGTCGCAGAAAATCAGGACATAATAAGAGAGATCGAAGGTCTTTCTGAAGGACAGGTTACAATCAATGTTGATGCATCATCATGTCCAGGGAGAGGTAGCATTGTAATTTACTACCCATCGCATGCAGTCAGAGAACAGATTGAAGATATTCTGGATGGAAGAACTTTTTATGATGTCCCTATAACTTTGATAAATCAATAAAAACCAGTGCATGATTTAATGTACGTGGATGAGGAGGTTTTACTAACATGATTATTGCAGAACAGCTGAACAAAATCTATGGAAGAGACAAACAAGCTCTGGATGATGTTGACCTGCATGTGCCTCGCGGTGTTTACGGTTTATTGGGACCAAATGGTGCCGGGAAATCAACATTAATTCGAATATTCACTGGGACACTCAAACCGACATCAGGAGCAGTCAGAGTGGCAGGTTATGACTGCATCAAAGGAATTGATGAGGTGCGCAAGCGAATCGCGGTTATTCCTCAGGAATTCAGCCTTTATCCAAATCTAACTCCAATAGAGTTTCTGGAATACATGCTCATTCTTTCAGGGAGAGACATTGACCGTCCTTTGATAATGAAACGACTTGAGCAAGTGAACCTGGTGGATCAAGCGAAGAAAAGAATTGGCTCATTCTCCGGGGGAATGAAGCAAAGAGTGGCTATTGCCCAGGCGTTGATTCATGAACCACAGGTGATTTTTGCCGATGAACCTACCGCTGGATTAGATCCGGAGGAACGGGTGCGATTTCGAAACTTGTTTT
>Ga0265295_1001526_pt1 | contig 40544 bp, 33 predicted proteins | sample Munlansysbiofilm_FD_192503 | JGI IMG/M metagenome (GOLD analysis project Ga0265295, IMG submission 192503) | Leachate microbial communities from a municipal landfill in Southern Ontario, Canada - Methane capture system biofilm | ecosystem: Engineered > Solid waste > Landfill > Unclassified ... | reverse complement strand
TTACTTTTTTAGACCTTTTTAAGGAGGTCAAAAAGTTATTTCCGGTTTTCGACCGAGTAAATAAAAAAACATTAACTTTACCCTAATTCTGTCCTAAGAATGGGGAGTACTTTATACTAAACGATTGTTTATTAATGCTATTTTGATAATATTGCTTATTGCAATGCCAATAATTACCTTTATCTTATTTAGATTATACGTAATTGGCAGTATCAAATGGTAGTAATAGAGACTGTTTTTGTATCATAGAATAAAGATAGTATGTTGTAAACTAAAATAAAATATGAGTTATTTTACATCCACTTCCAACTCCCAAAACTACAACCGTTTTTCGTACGTGCTCAACAATCCGTTGAAGTATGTGGATCCGAGTGGGTATGTGGCGATGAATCCGTGGTATGAATACCAAGCTGGTCCCCATACTAAATTTTACACATGGATGCCTGATTATGAGGAATTTTACCCTGACAACCAAGGGCGAATGTGGAAATACCATGGCGAAACTATAAACACACCGGGTTTTTATGGCGATGAAACTGGAATGTGGATTAGCAAACTTAACGAACATAACGAACTGATATACAGCTATAACGAACTAAGGCAGATTGTACAAAACAACGCAAATAGCAATAGCTTTTTCTCTTCATTCTCAAGTGGTGCTGGAACTTTGAGAGTTGAGGGAGAAGTGGGGAGAGGAAATGCTTCAAACAATGGGGGGTCAGACCCATATATGAATAGTCATGGTGAACCAGTTTACACAATGAATGAATTTATCAATACAAATCAAGGGTTAACACGGAATGAAATAATTAATCAAAGACAAGATAGAAGTAAAACATTTTTAGGTTCACAGACTGGAGGACCTAATATGAGGTATGTAAAGAATCCGCATGATGGAAAAGTTCTCGATATGAGACACATGCTGATTGTAGGTAACAGACCTCCTATAGTAGGTAATCTTTTGGAAGGATTTCAATGGATTACAGGTCAAGCGAGCGGAATGGATCCTCAAGATTTTTATTCAAACGGAGTGGGATATCAGTTTTACATGCAATCTAATGTGATTCAAAGATTAATTGCACCAACATCATTTACAGACCAATTAAATAGCACTTTTTTAGTAACCCAAAAGTAATATATAACTGGTAATGCTATGAATTACAAACGAAATAGAAAAATTATACTTTTGATAATTATTGTTTTAGCTTTTGCATTCTTTGTAATAGTAAGGTTTACCCCTTCGGCAAGAAAATCAAATAAAAATGTTGTCAATTCGGAGAAAGTAAAACTAGGCATGACAAAAGCTGAAGTTCTTCTAATTATGGGAGAGCCTGATACTAAACTATTGTCCTATTTTAACAAAGAGGATACTATGTATTATTATGAACCGCCATTTGGTGCATCATCTGGTATTTATATTCAATTTGAAGATAGTAGCGGAATTGTAAACAGAACAATATTGTATGAATAAAAAAAGAATAATAATCAGTTTTTCTTATACTTTAAAAATCAACTTTATCCAATAAATTATTTATTTTTATTTGTAATGATTATTCTTTATAAATTTACCCAATGAATTACCATGCCAAACATAAATGCTTTTATGAGTTTTCGCAAACCGACCCAAATACAAGTTATATAATGAGGTTATATCATCCATGAACAAAACTGAACAAAATATACAAACTGACTTTTACAACAAAGTTGTTGATTTATTGAATGAAGCACGAAAAAGTGTTGTTCAAACCGTCAATATCAAGATGGTTTATACCTATTTTGAAATAGGGCGAATAATTTTAGAAGAGGAACAAAACGGAAAAGAACGTGCTAAATATGGAAAGCAAATATTGAAAGAATTGTCAAACAAGTTAAGTTCTGAATTTGGCAAAGGTTTTTCAGTAACTAATCTTCAACAAATGAAGAGTTTCTATATTATTTATGGAAAACAGCAGACACTGTCTGTTAAATCTGAAAATCAACAAGAAAAAAGCGATTTAAAACTAAGTTGGTCTCATTACCTGTTTTTAATGAGAATAGATAATATTGAAGAACGAAAGTTTTACGAAATTGAAGCAATTAATAATGATTGGAGTTTGCGTGAATTACGCAGACAATATGACACATCGCTTTATAAAAGGCTTGCATTAAGACGAGATAAAAAAGGCATAAAAGAACTATCTGAAAAAGGACAAATAATTGAAAAAGGCAAAAAAACAGAAGTAAAAGATAAAAATGAAACTTATCATTTCCGCCAATTCAGCCCCAAACCAGATAGTACAAATAGTTTTATCAAGTAAATTTATTTTCAATTTGGCACAGGAGGAGGTTATTTATGGTAACATTAAAAAACAATACAATTATGAATCCATTAATTTCGATATTAATTCTTCTGCTTATGAGTAATTGCAATAAAGACAAAATTTGGAAAGATGATGAACTTTCTATTGATAGAAAGGAATATACTGGAAATATTCTTAGGGTAGATGGGTATTATTATGACACATTTAATAGCAGCTATCTTTCCTTATATTGTTTTTATAGAAATGGAATATTGTTAGCAGCTGGAGGCGTATTTTCATCAATACAAGAAATGGATGACTATATTAACAAAGAATTTATAAACAGTCAAAAATATAAAGAGTATAAATCCAATTGGGGCGTTTTTAAAACAGAAGGAAATAGCATCCAGTTTGAGCGATGGTATCCATCCGAACCACTTTTAAAAGCCTATATAAGAGCTGGTCATATTCTTAATGACACTACTTTTGTAATAACCGAAAGCTATAGAATGAAAAAAGGCAAAAAAACAGAGGTAGATTCTGAAAGTGAAACTTACCATTTCCGCCAATTCAGCCCCAAACCAGATAGTACTAATAGTTTTATCAAGTAAATTAATTTTCAATTTGGCACAACTACGAATTTATTCAAAACACTCAAAATTCCACCTTCATAGAAAAGAAATTCTTTATATCTTTCCTTCCGACAGACTTATTGCCATTAACGAAACGAAAATGTTTACGGCTTCATTTTCTTCGCCTCTGTTCTGATTTTTTTATTAAATTTGCTTTTAGTTGAATTAACATAGCATAAATGAATCCCAATGAATCCGTAGTAAATACAAAGAAAGTTCAAGATAAGATCTTTACGATACGAGGATTGCAAGTAATTCTAGACAGCGATTTGGCAGAGATGTATCAAGTTCCTACAGGAAGAATAAACGAACAAGTTAAAAGAAATAAAGAGCGATTTCCAGACGACTTCATGTTTCAATTAACTGAAGAAGAGTGGGTAAACTTGAAATCGCAAAATGCGATATCAAGTTGGGGTGGACGTAGAACACTTCCTTTTGTGTTTACAGAGCAAGGAGTTTCATCTTTATCTGGTATTTTAAAAAGTGATGTTGCCATAAACGTATATATAAATATTATCCGTGCTTTTGTTGAAATGCGAAAATTTATGATACATAACGCATCCGTTTTTCAAAGAATTGAAAATGTAGAACAAAAACAATTACAATCAGACCTGAAAATCGACCATATTCTTAGTGCTCTTGAAGAAAAAACGCTTACTCCTAAACAAGGCATTTACTTCAACGGACAAATTTTCGATGCTTGGGTGTTTGCTTCCGAATTGGTGAAATCAGCCGAAAAATCCATTGTTCTTATCGATAATTATATCGATGAATCAGTGCTTAATTTGTTACTCAAAAGGAAAAAAAATGTCGATGTAAAAATATATACAGCAAACTTTACCCCAGCACTCAAAACCGACCTCGAAAAACACAACAGGCAATATATGCCTATTGAAATCAAGGTTTACAAAAATGCCCACGACCGTTTTTTGATTATTGACCAAAAACAGGTGTATCACATTGGAGCATCGCTAAAAGATTTAGGAAAAAAGCTTTTTGGTTTCTCGAAAATGCAAATGGATGCAGGTTTGATATTGAAAATAATAACAGGAATAAAATGAACGTTTTATTCCAATTTACCGCTTTTCCAACCTCGTCTAGACTGTGTTATAAATTTACAATTTAATCCTTACAGTTCGGCTTATTTCCTTGAGATAGAAAAACATAGTTGGTAAATTTACAAAATTTAAAGAAATAAAACTTGGACTAAACAAAATGTCAAGTTTTACCATAAATAGAAACTTTCGTATAGATGACGCAATTGAAGGATCTGCAAAACTATCATATCTCGCCATTAAACTAAAAAACAAAGATTTTCGCCACTAAAAAAAATCGATAAGCTTACGGATATAAGCATTATGCAAATTATGAATAATGAGCCCAGCTATCTTAATAAATTGAAAAAATCAAACAAAAAAGCTTTTTATTATTGGCATCAATGCATTGAAAACATGCACCTTTAGAGCCTCTGAGGCAAAACCGAAAAGATGTTATCCAAAACACTAAACGGCTTCGCATCATGTCTTAATAGTTTTGATTTTTTTCGAAAATTTATAGTACTTTTGCAACATGAAAACAGTAGTAAGCGGAATTCGCCCAACAGGCAATATTCATTTAGGAAACTATTTTGGCGCCATTGTCAATTTTGTAAAAATGCAACATGAGCATCAATGCTATTTTTTTATAGCAGATTATCACTCGTTAACAACGCATCCAACGCCAGCTGACCTCAACGACAATGTTAGGAAAGTATTGGTAAACTATTTGGCTGCCGGACTGGATCCCGAAAAAGCAATTCTGTATCGCCAAAGTGATTTGCCAGAAACGGCAGAGCTTTATCTGTTTTTAAACATGAATGCCTATATTGGTGAACTTCAGAGAGTTGCCTCATTTAAGGACAAAATTAGAAGTCAACCGAATAACGTCAATGCTGGATTGCTAACCTATCCAACCTTGATGGCTGCCGACATTATCATTCACAAAGCCCACATGGTTCCCGTTGGAAAAGATCAAGAACAACACTTGGAAATGACCCGAAATTTTGTGGCTCGCTTTAATAATATGTACCAAACTCCTTATTTTCCAGAACCTCTTGCTTTTAGTTTTGGAGAAGACTTGGTTAAAGTTCCTGGACTTGATGGAAGTACAAAAATGTCAAAATCCGAAAACGAAAACTCTTGCATCTATTTATCGGACGAAGCTTCTGTAATTCGCAAAAAAATCATGCGAGCCGTCAGCGATTCGGGTCCAACAGAGCCCAATCAAGAAAAACCAATTCCGATTCAAAACTTATTTAGTTTAATGAAAATCGTTTCTAAAGAAGAAACCTTAAACTTTTTTGATGAACAATACAACGAATGCAAAATTCGATATGGCGACATGAAAAAGCAAATTGCAGAAGATATGATTGTTTTTTGTGCTCCATTTAGAGAACGCATTTTAGAATTGGAAAACGATACCGCCTATTTGCAAAAAGTGCTGGATATGGGTGCCGAAAAAGCCCATATCAGTGCCGCCCAAACGCTTAAAGAAGTCCGTGATATAATCGGATTCAGAAAATTTTAAACCCCACTTACAAATGCCCGAATTCGTTCCCACTATTACCCATGAAAAAGTTGTTCTGGTAGCCGTATCAACGCAACAAGTTGGTGCAGAAAAAACACAAGAGTATCTCGAAGAACTTGCTTTTTTAGTAGATACCGCTGGTGGCATTCCCATCAAAACTTTTATTCAAAACTTAGCCTATGCCGACCCGAAATATTATGTCGGTTCCGGGAAGTTAAATGAAATTAAAGAATATATTGAAGAAAATGAAGTGCCCGTTATAGTTTTTGATGATGAATTAAGTCCTTCTCAAACTCGAAATATTGAAAAAGTAATTAGCAACTGCCGTGTTATTGATAGAACCCGCTTGATTTTGGATATTTTCTCCAAAAGAGCACAAACCGCACATGCCAAAACGCAAGTTGAACTGGCTCAATATCAATATCTTTTACCACGACTTACCCGAATGTGGACGCATCTCGAAAAACAAAGAGGTGGAATTGGGATGAGAGGTCCGGGTGAGAAAGAGATTGAAACCGACCGCCGAATTATTCGCGACCGAATTACTTTACTCAAACAAAAACTAGAACTTATAGACCGCCAAAAGCATACCCAAAGAGGAAACAGAGAACGTTTTGTTAGAGTTTCATTGGTGGGCTACACGAATGTTGGAAAATCTACTTTAATGAATCTTTTGAGCAAATCAGAAGTATTTGCCGAGAATAAATTGTTTGCTACTTTGGATACAACCGTCCGAAAAGTTGTTTTTGGGAACCTACCCTTTTTGCTTTCAGATACCGTTGGATTTATCAGAAAGCTCCCCCATGGCTTGATTGAATCTTTTAAATCGACCTTGGATGAAATTAGAGAATCGGATTTAATATTGCATGTTGTCGATATCAGCCATCCCGAATTTGAAGAACAAATTGCGGTGGTAAATGAAACACTTGCCGAAATTGGTGCCGCCGAAAAACCCATGGTAATCGTCTTTAATAAAATTGATAATTATCGCTTTGTCGAAAAAGAGGAAGATGATTTAACCCCCGTCACAAAAGAGAATTATTCTCTGGAATATCTGAAGAAAACATGGATGGCAAAATCAAATAACACATTGGTTTTCATATCGGCAACCGAGCGTGAAAACATTGATGAATTGCGAAATATTTTATATGCAGAAGCTCGTAAAATTCATTTAAACATCTATCCTTTCAATCATTTTCTATATCCAGATATTCCAGTTTTTGATGTCCCAAAAGAGTGATTGTTTTTTAAAATTTTTACTTTTTATAGAGCAACTAAGTAAACAAACAACTGGTAAATAATGAATTGTCTCGAAAAGGGTGAATGGATTGCAAAAACACTTGTCTAGTCATTACTGACCCAATAAATCTTTATTTTTTTCATTAAAGCACTTTCTGCATAAAGGCTGATAGGACTCCTTTTCGCCCAGCATGACAATTTTTTCATCGTCGACCAAGCGATGAGAAAAATTTGCTAAATCGCCACATTCTACACAAATAGCATGAACTTTTGAAACATACTCAGCAATTGCCATCAGTTGCGGCATCACCCCAAATGGCTTTCCTTGAAAATCCATATCCAAGCCGGCAACAATAACGCGAGTTCCTTTATTGGCCAACTGATTGCAAACATTTACAATTTCGGAATCGAAAAACTGAACCTCATCAATGCCCACCACATCGACATCGCTGGTCATAAGCAGAATTTGTTGAGCATTTTCAACGGGTGTAGAAGGAATAGAAATATCGCTGTGCGAAACAATGTCATTTTCATCATACCGAATATCCATGGCAGGTTTAAAAATCTCCACTTTCATTTTGGCAATTTGTGCTCTTCGTAAACGGCGGATTAACTCTTCGGTTTTGCCCGAAAACATTGAGCCACAGACTACTTCAACCCATCCCTTCCCTTGTTTCTTATTGTTTTTGATTTCTAAAAACATATGCTTGTTGATAAAATTTTACATTTATATGACCCAACTCAAAAAAGACTATTATTTTTATGCCTAGCTTTGCTATGCAAATGTAAGATTTTGCTTTAAATAAATGACTATAACACCAAATCACTTTTTACAATCATGAAAAAAGACATTTTAAAAGCTCAAATTATCGACACCTTAGATGCAATTATTGAACAAACTCAAATTATCACGAACCATAGCGGCGAAATTCCTCAAATTGAGATTGATTTGGTAAAAAGAAATATCCTCGAGCTATACCAAAACTTCCATTTCTTAGACAAAATGAACAATGTCAATATTTCAAAAATCATTGAAGACATTGCCTCTTCCGAAACAATTGACAATGAAGAAGAAAAACCCGAAACACCCATTATTGATTCTGTGGAAAACTCAATAAAAGAAGTTGAAACTGAAAAACTGGAAGAAGAGAATACACCTGAAGAGACTGGCAAAACTCAAGATATTGAAAAAACCGTTCCAGCAAAAGAAGAATCAATTGCTGAATCAGCAATTGAAAAAACAATTCATATCCCAAAAATAGAAGAAGAGATTATTCCTAAAAAAGAGATTATAGAAGCGAATAAAGTGAGCAAAATAGACAATCTAGAACCCAGTCTTTTTAGTGAAACAGAGGAGATAAAACCCAGAAAAACAGAAAAACCTAAAATAGCACAAGAAGCTAAAAGCCAAACTCATAGCACAAATGCCCAGGTTACAATTGCCGACAAGTTTAAAACGGAGAAAAAGTCAATTCACGATACCATCGAACAAAATGGAGATACAAGCATTGCCTCAAAACTTCAAAAAGCACCCATCAACGACTTGGTAAAAGCCATCGGGCTAAACGATCGGTTTTTTCTGACCAAGGAACTTTTTAAAAACAATGCCGAGAAATACAATGAATCCATCAAAACACTAAATGAGATACCCGATTTAGACCAGGCTTTTGACTATTTGGATGATTTAAAAACAAAATTAGAATGGGATGAAAATTCTAGTGCTTGCTTGAAAATTTATGATTTAATTCGAAGAAAACATCAAAATAAAAAATAGAATTTGACAAAAATTGGAATTTTGATAAGGAAATATTTTCCAGACATTCGGTTTTGGATTGTCCTTTTCTTTATCATCCGTTTGTATGGAATTTGGTTTCCACCTATTGATGCAGCACACAGTTGGCGTCAGGTAACGGGCAATATGGTGGCCCGAAACTTTTTAGAAACAGATGCCAATATTTTTTATCCACGCGTTGATATGGCCGGCGAAAAAACAGGCATTACTGGAACCGAATTCCCCGTTTTGAATTATCTTATTTTTTTGATGGCAAAGGTTTTTGGCTGGCAAGAATGGTATGGCAGATTAATTGTTCTCTTATTTTCATCCTTGGGAATCTACTTTTTTTATCGAATTATAAAACTCAAATTTCCAGAGAAAACAGCCTTTTACTCTTCCCTGATTTTATTGGTCTCAAATTGGTTTATCTATTCCCGAAAAATAATGCCCGACACTTTTAGCGTCTCCCTCGTTATGATAGGCTTATGGTATGCCCTCAATTATTTCGAAAACCAGAATGCAAAACACCTTATATTGAGCAGTTTGTTGATTTTATTTGGTGTTTTGAGTAAAATTCCTGCCATATTGATTTTGTGTCCGATGCTTTTGGTATTCTGGAGTCGCTCCTATAAATTGGAATCAAAAATCTGGTTTTCGGCCATGATGCTGCCTGTTATGGCAATTGTCTACGGATGGTATTATTTATGGGTTCCACATTTGGTGGAAACATATGGTTATTGGCACTATTATATGGGTACTTCATGGCAACAAGGATTTGCAGAATTACAAGAATATCTTCCCCAAGTTTTGGACAAATTTTACTTTGACGCCCTGAAATTCAGTGGATTTATTGCCTTTTTAGCAGGAGTCTTTATTTTACTTTTCAAATCCAAGAAACAAAACAAAAAATTGTTGTTGCATTTACTGCTCTGGAGCTCCGTCTTATTTTTTGTATTTATGCTAAAGTCGGGCCGCAACTTTGCAGTGCACAGCTACTACATCGTTCCGTTTGTTCCCATCATGGCATTAGTCGCTGGCTACGCAATAAGCAGCTTAAAACATAAGAAATGGGCAATCCTAGCCCTTTCAATCATCGCCATAGAGGGAGTTGCCAATCAGCAACATGATTTCAGAATACCAGAAAACAAACAACATATGTTGCAATATTCCGAAGTTGTGGAGAAATTTGTGCAAAAGGATGAATTGATTCTAGTAAATGGCGGAGCCAATCCTACGGATTTATATTTTGCCCACCGAAAAGGTTGGTCAATGGAGAATGACGAAATTATGCAATTAAATGTTCAAGATTCTCTCTACTCTTTGGGATGTCGCTGGATATTAATCAATAAACAGTATAAAAATTATCCTAATTTTGCATCGGAAATGATTGTTTTTTCAGATCCTAATTTTGAAATAATTCGTTTGAAAACAAATTTTTAAATATGAAAAAGAGAATTCTAAGTGTAATTATACTATTGTTTGTCATTCTATCAATTTCACTTATTTCCTGTAAAAAAACTTCGGAAATTCGTTTGGACGAAAAAATTGATTCAACAATTCGCAGCTATTTACATGAAAATTTGCCCGATTATTATAAACTAGATAGTTTGGCAATTATAAGAATCGACAGCATATCAGAAGCTGAATATCTTTTGTTATACAGAGATTTTTTAGACAATACCATGGATGTTTTAAACAAAGAGATGAATGAAGCCATGGAAAGTGGGGATAAACAAACAATGAATGACAAAATAGACTTAATACGCTCATCCAATGGAGTTTATAACAGCGTATTAATTCGACTTGAAAAAGCCTTGCAAAAGGAAGAAAATGTTTTTTATATGTATTTTGTCCATACCAAAGCTTTTATTACTATTTCTAACGAAGAAAAAGAGATACAAGAAATTGGTTTTCCGATTGATAGCACATTTCAAGTAGTTGAATTATCGCTCTATTAATAATTCAAAATAGTTTATCCTTAAAAAAAACCGTACGTTTGTATTTCAAAATAACAAACGAATATGGAATTAAAACGACTTTTTTTACTGGACGCCATGGCTCTAATTTACAGAGCTTATTATGCACTTAATAAAAACCCTAGAGTTACTTCAACCGGACTTAATACTTCTGCTATTTTGGGTTTTACCAATAGCCTATATGATGTTTTAAAAAACGAAAAACCGTCGCATATTGGGGTTGTATTTGATTCGCACGGTCCCACTTTTCGCGTTGATGATTATGCCGAATACAAAGCCAATCGGCAAACTACGCCCGACGATATTTTGACCGCCATTCCTTATATTAAAAAAATAATTACAGGATTTGGAATTCCGATTCTGGAATTAAGCGGTTATGAAGCCGATGATATTATCGGAACGATTGCTCACAAAGCGGCAAAAGAAAATTTTGAAGTTTTTATGATGACGCCTGATAAAGATTTTGGTCAGTTGCTCACCGAAAATATTCATATTTACAAACCGGCAAAAATGGGCGAAAAAGCACAAATCGTGAAAAGTGCCGACTTTTGTGCAAAGTACGGAATAAAAAATCCGATGCAGTTTATCGATATTTTGGGACTTTGGGGCGATGCCGTAGATAATATTCCAGGCGTTCCGAGCGTAGGCGAAGTAACAGCAAAAAAACTAGTTGCCCAATTCGATTCCATCGAAAATATGATTGCCAATGTGGATCAAATTGCCAACGAAAAATTACGACAACGAATAAAAGAGAATACCGATAAGGCCTTACTTTCAAAAAAACTGGCCACTATCATGTTAGACGTACCACTTGATTTTGAAGAAGATAAGCTCAAATATGAAAATCTTGACTTAAATCTTTTAAAAAGCGTATTCGATGAATTGGAATTCAGAACATTGGCAAAACGGATTTTTACTGATTTCTCAGTCACACCACCGCCCGCTTCCGAAGGGAAACAAGCTTCGCAAATGTTTTCAAATGGTGAATTTGATTTATTCTCTGAGTTATCGGATGAAAATGCATACACCGAAGCCAATATTTATAAAAAATTGTGCTCGGAAAACTGCAACTATACTTGGGTGAAAAGCGAAGAAGAGTTGCACGCATTATTGACAGAATTAAATACAAAAGAGCTTTTTTCATTTCAATGTGCCGGAATCGGTCAACACTATATTGATGCAGAACCCATTGGAATTTCATTTGCAACAGACACCAACACTGCCTATTATGTTTCGTTGACAAACAATGAGACTTTCGTGTCCATTTTAGATGATTTTTTTAAACACTGCGAAACTACCAAAACAACCTATGACATAAAAACAAACTGTCATTATTTTAATAAAATAAACATTGCATTTCCAAAAAACTGCCACGATATAATGTTGGCTCATTATGTTTTGCAACCCGAATCAAGACATCATTTTGAATATTTATGTCAAAGCTTTTTAAAGTACGAACCGGCTAACTTACAAGATCTTACAGATCCAAAAAAACATTCTGTCAATCAACTGAATTCATCGCTTGCAGAAGCTTTTAGAAATGCTCTTTGCGAAAGAGCTGATTTGATTTTACAATTGCATCAAATTATTGTTAAATCCATTGAAAAGGAAGATTTTTATAGATTATATGAAGAGGTAGAAATTCCATTAAGCTATGTTCTATGCGAAATGGAAGTTGCTGGAGTGAGTATTGATAAGGCTTCGCTTAAAGAATTTTCAAAAAGCCTTCATCAAGAAATTGAAATATTGCAAAATGACATTCATCAATTGGCGGGCGAAGTTTTCAATATTGCATCGCCAAAACAATTGGGTGAAATTTTGTTTGAAAAAATACTTCCCGATGTAAAGGCAAAGAAAACCAAAACCAAACAATATCAAACAGGTGAAGATGTTTTGGTGAAATTGAAAGACAAACATCCAATTATTGATAAAATATTAGAATTTAGGGGACTAAGTAAGCTAAAATCAACTTATGTTGATGCTCTTCCCCAATTAATAAATCCTCTTACACATCGCATTCATGCCACTTTTAATCAAGCAGTTACAGCCACAGGCAGATTAAGTTCCACCAATCCAAATCTTCAAAATTTACCCATCCGTTCCGAGCGTGGAAAAGAGATACGAAAAGCAATCATCGCTTCGGATGATAATTATGAAATTGTATCTGCCGACTACTCTCAAATCGAACTTCGAATAATTGCATCGCTCAGTGGGGACGAGAATATGTGTGAAGCTTTTGAACTGGGAATGGACATTCACAGAGCCACGGCAGCCAAAGTTTTTGGCATAGAACTCGAAGAGGTGACCGCCGATATGAGAAGCAAAGCAAAAGCAGTGAATTTTGGAATTATTTATGGAATTTCAGCATTTGGATTGGCCGCACAGCTGGATATTCCGCGAAAAGAAGCCGCAGAACTAATTTCAGCCTACTTTGAAAAATATCCAGATATAAAAAAATACATGAATTCACAAATTGAATATGCTAAAGATCATGGCTATGTTGAAACGATAATGAAGCGTCGTCGCTACCTTCCTGATGTCAACTCGAGCAACTCCATTGTTCGGAATTTTGCCGAACGAAATGCTGTGAATGCACCCATTCAAGGATCGGCAGCAGATATGATAAAAATGGCAATGGTCAAAGTTTCGGAAAAAATGAAAGAACAAAAACTAAAATCAAAACTTTTGATACAAGTTCATGATGAGCTTGTGTTTGAAGCGTATAAGCCTGAAACCGAAAAACTTAAAACGCTAATTGTTAAAGAAATGCAAGATGCTCTAAAATTAAAAGTACCGATTGAGGTTCAGATAGAAAGTGGAAAAAACTGGTTGGAAGCGCATTGATGATTAAAAACCGATACTAAAAAAAGCCTCGTGTTAAACGAGGCTTTTTTTATTTATGATAAAATCCTGATGTAAAATTAAATGCCAATTTCGACTTGGAACATAAAGTTCCAATAACTTTTTGTATTTAAAAGCAATGAATTTGAGGATTGATTTATTCGAGATGCATTTAATTGAACTTTGGCTTTATGTTGCACAATGTATTTATTAATACCCAGCATATAAACTTCTTTGGTGGGTTCAAAATCCTTGATTTTATCTGAAGGAACAACATACGAATGTCGGGCAGCAATTTCGTAATTATTTCTAAAACAGTAGCTTAGCTGTGTATTTATCCCTTGTCCTACAAACATAACTCTCTGTTTATCATCTACATCTTCAACAACAGGCAAGGCAATATCTCGAAATGCATATTCACTCTGAAAAGCCCATCCATTGTATTTAAAAATCATGTCTGCAAAAAGGGTATTAATATCACGTGGGGTTTTTATAAAACATCCTCTTTGACCTTGAGTTCTAATAGCATTAAAGTTTTTAGAAAAAGCAGATGCGATAGACAATTTCGGACTTGATTCTCGAAGCAAATCGCCTTCAAAAAAATCTCCTTTGCTTTTAAAGGCACCAAAAGGCAAAAACTCAATTCTTGCTGTGTATGCTAATTGATCATCCGTAATAACAAGATTGCGTCCTTCTCCAGTTGATACTGCTGCTTTTAAATTAAGCAGTGTTTTTCCAATGGGTTGCGTATAATGCATGAAAACTCCAAAATCTCGGTCAATGTTAAAAATGCTATTTACCGTAGATCGCTCTGCAAACTGCTGTGAGCCACTTGAAGTAATACGTTGTCGATTACCAGGAAGTTTCCCTTGTCCAAAACCAATATAGAACCGATTTGAAAAGTGATAATGGATTATAGCATCGCGAATGATATTTGGCTTTTGGTTACCATCCATTCCTAAATCTCCTTGAGCAAAAGACAATTGCAAATAATAGGTAAGTTTTGGATTTAAAATAAAGCCATCAAATCGCAAACGCAAGCGTTTTACAGTAGCTTCCACTTCTTCAATATTAAATTCATCATCCGCATTAAAACCCAATCGGTTTTGCATTCGAAAGCGCATGTTCATAAAAAACAAAGAGTCTGGGGCTTTAAAGCCAATTCCATCTTTAAAGTCAATATAAACTCTTTCATCCGTCTCTTTTTGAGCTATTGATTCACCAAAAACAACAAAGAAAAAACTAAAAAACAGTATAAAAACAATCTTATTCATGTTCATTTTTATTGCAAAAATATCAAAAAACAAATGGACTTTAGGAGAGACAGTACTTATTTAACAACAATAGTAACTTACAATAACGAAATAATATATAATGCATCTTTTTTGGTAAAGTTCACATCAGAAAAAATATCGGGTTGTACTCCCTGTTTTTGAGAATAACGAAGATCAGGGCTATTAAAGGACATTACTGGCATCCTGCAACGAATGCCTCCTGGTAAATAAAAAGGCATTGTAAAACCCAAAGTTCCACCCGTCGGCATTCCTATTTGAGTAGCATTGGGATGTTGCTTGAGTGCCATCACCGAATATTCGCCCTGGCTGGCAGTTCCAGCATCTGTCAAAAGAATTAACTCTCCTGTAAAAGGATTTTTTGGATTAAAAGTGGTATAAATAGTATCATTTATGCAAAAATCACCAAAATGATTTTGATTCAATCTTTTAAAAGTCACAAATGGTTTTGACTGTGGCATCAACCAGGAGCAAAGCAAATCAATGGTCGCATTTGGGTACTTACGAGCATCCACAATCAAGTATTTGACATGAGAGATGGAATCAATCATTGCGGGCACTTCCCATCTCTTTAGCAAGCCTAAATCAATCCATGCCACAGAATCTGAAATTAACACATACGAATCGGTGTCGGAATTGATAATAAAATTTTCTACCGTATTTATAATAAAATCTTGTTCTATAACGAATTGTAAATCAATTTCATTTGCTCTCTCATCCCGTTTAACGGTAATTGTAATTTGTGAAACCGTATCGGAAAAAAGATGTGATTCTGCGATTTTCAAAAAATTTGCCCGATTGGAACTTGCTGTTTTTAAGTTTTGAAAAGCCAAATGTTTTGCAATGAATACATCATTGATTTTTATTACTGTGTCGCCAACTTGTAAACCTGCATTCTTGCACAATCCTTGTTTGTCAATTTGTTCAATAATGGCAAATTGTTCGTAAATCCGAGCTCTAAAAGGTGCTTTAAAAATCTTGGCAGAAGCAGCAGAATTTGAAAAAACATGTCCATCAGGCACATTTGCAAGCAAAAACTGAACATACGAATTATAAATTTCGGCGGAGGGAGCACTATAAAATGCCAATACATTATGGCGGCAAAGATTTTCCCAATCCTTAGAAATATCTTGATAATAGGGATAAAAAAAACGAATATAATAGTCCAACTTTGTTAAACTTAATAGTCTTTGCCAAGTATTTGGCAATGGAAAATCAGACGGCTCCTCTTCTGAAAAATAGTTGGGGACAAAAGTATTTTCTGTAAAAATAGAACGTGTTTTATTTTTACCATTAAACTGATAATCAGGAATATAAATAGCCAATAATGAATCAACATTTAAAACCCTTCCGTGACATCCAAAAGAATATACCGTTTTCGGTTTTTGAAATTTTTTATTGACCCAGTTTTGAAGTTCTAAATCAAATTTTTGTGCATTCTCTGTTTTAAAACTTAAATCATATAAAAATTTAAATTCTTTGTTCCAATTAACTTTTTGTTTGACACTGTTATAACGTACCAAAGCCCAGACATTTCGGCTCTTTTCAAGTTTTTCGAATGGTCGTTGATGCAGCGTTTTTTGGGACCACGCAAAAGGTTCATTCAAAAAGAAGAACAAAAACAAAAGAGACCAACACGAAAAATATTTCATAAGAATAAAATATTATCTGATAAAAATCAATTTTTAAAAACAAAATTAAATCAAATAGATCTTTTCATTAAAATCGAAATTTCAGAACTATCCAACTGTGCTTTAGGCAAGTATATTTCTTTTTTATTTTTCAGTTTAACAACAAAATACTCTTTTCTTTTTTCAATGGAAACAACAGAAGAGTAATCAAAAAAGGTTTCGTTCATATCTTCCCGAAACGCAATGCCATTTTCGCTAATATCTACATTAAAAACAGAAGTTTCAAACATGGAGCGTTTTAAGTAAAGCGTTGCCCATGGACGAACAGCGAAATAAACAGAATAAGCAATTAAAATTCCTGAATAAACATACGGAGATTGAGTGGTTTCGGAATATAAAAAAAGCAGCCCTAAGGCAAACATTATGGGTGCTCCAAAAAGACGCGTAGTTCCAATAAACATATTTTGTCCAAAATAATATTCAACAATATAAAACCGCTCTTTAAGCTTGTTTGCCAATATAATTCTAGACATATTTATTGATTTTTAAACTGATTAGGCTTTCGTTTTCAAATACCATTTATAAACGCTTTCAATTCCTTCGTTCAGCGGAGTTTTATGTTTCCATCCTGTTGAATTTAACAAGCTGACATCCAGTAATTTGCGAGGTGTTCCATCGGGCTTGCTCAAGTCGTTTACAATTTTTCCTTCATAACCAACTATCTCTTTAATGAGATGGGTTAATTCGGAAATGGTAACATCTTCTCCTGTACCGACGTTCACATGCAATTCTTGGTCGTAATTCAACATCAAATGCAAAAGAGCATCTGCTAAATCATCGACATATAAAAATTCACGCATTGGTTTTCCCGTTCCCCACATAACAACTTCGGGCAATTGGTTCACTTTTGCTTCGTGAAGTTTCCGAATTAATGCGGGCAACACGTGTGAATTTTGTAAATCGAAATTGTCATTAATTCCATATAAATTGGTCGGCATGGCCGAAATAAAATTACACTTATATTGACGGCGATAAAACTTGCACAATTCGATTCCAGCTATTTTTGCGATGGCATAAGCCTCATTGGTTGGCTCCAAAGAGTCAGTGAGCAAATATTCTTCTTTAATCGGCTGCGGAGCGAACTTTGGATAGATGCAAGAACTTCCCAAAAAAAGCAATTTTTCAACTTTATGCAAATATGCAGAATGGATAATATTGGCTTCTATCATTAAGTTATCGTACAGAAATTCAGCAGGATATGTATCGTTAGCATAAATTCCACCCACTTTTGCAGCGGCTAAAAAAACATATTCGGGTTTTTGTTTTTCGAAAAAAGCCTCCACTTCCACTTGCCTTCGCAAATCCAAAGTTTTAAAATCGGCCGTTATTAAATTATGATATCCGTTTTTTTGCAGTATTCTAACAATGGCACTGCCAACCATTCCATTGTGACCTGCAATATATATTTTGCTCTCTCTTTTCATTATATAAAAATTTTCCTATCCGTGTTTAATATTATGTTCACGTAAAACAAAATCTAAATCATTGTCCATCATAATATTTACCAATTCTTCAAACGAAGTTTGGCGGGGATTCCATCCCAATAATTTTTGAGCTTTAGAAGGATCGCCACACAATTGTTCGACTTCTGCAGGACGGAAATATTTGGGATCGACCTCTACAATGATTTCCCCTGTTTTTTTATTAATTCCTTTTTCTTTCACGCCTTCGCCCGTCCATTCAATTTCAATTCCAGCTCTTTTAAAACTCAAGGTACAAAACTCTCTTACGGAGTGCATTTCGCCAGTAGCAATAACAAAATCTTCGGGGGTGTCATGTTGCAAAATCATCCACATACACTGAACATAATCGCGGGCATATCCCCAATCGCGAAGCGCATTCAAGTTGCCTAAATATAGTTTTTTTTGCAAACCGTGTGCAATTCGAGAAGCTCCCAATGTGATTTTTCGAGTCACAAATGTTTCTCCTCTGCGTTCGCTTTCATGATTAAATAAAATTCCATTTACAGCAAACATATTGTACGACTCTCTGTAGTTTTTGGTAATCCAAAAACCATATAACTTAGCCACACCGTATGGAGATCTGGGATAAAAAGGGGTCGTCTCTTTTTGTGGCATTTCTTGAATTTTCCCAAACAATTCAGAGGTAGAAGCTTGATAGACTTTAGTCTTTTTTTCCAGTCCCAAAATCCGAACTGCTTCGAGAATCCTGAGCGTTCCAATGGCATCAGACTCTGCCGTATATTCGGGAACTTCAAAAGAAACTTTTACATGCGATTGAGCTGCCAAATTATAAATCTCATCAGGCATCACTGTTTGAACAATCCGTATGAGCGATGATGAGTCGGTCATATCGCCATAATGAAGGTTTATAGAACGTTCTTTTTTCATATCTTCAATCCACTCTTCAAAATAGAGATGTTCGATTCGACTGGTGTTAAAATAGGAAGCACGACGCATAATTCCGTGTACTTCATATCCTTTTTCCAACAAAAACTCGGCTAAAAAAGAACCATCTTGGCCGGTTATTCCCGTAATTAAAGCAACTTTTTTTGACATATTATTCTGGTTTTTGTAAATTTTCCCAATACCACTTACAAGAGGCTTTTAGTCCTTCTTTGAAGGAATATAGTGGCTGGTAATTCATTTTGGTTTGTATTTTATCGATGGAAGCCAATGAGTGAGGAACATCTCCTTTTCGATTGAGTCCATATATTACTTCGGCATTTTTTATTTTCGGATCGTATTCTGACATAAATTCAATCAGAGCTTCTACCATTTGATTTAAGGTAGTTCGCTCGCCACAAGCGACATTATAAACTTGATTAATAGCTTCTGGGTTTTGGGTTGTAGCCGCCAAATGATTTGCTAAAACCACATTCTCAATATAGGTAAAATCGCGGGAAAAACTACCATCACCATTAATGGTAATCGGTTTGTAATTAATCAACGCTGACACAAATTTTGGAATAACGGCTGAATAGGTGCTAAATGGGTCTTGTCGGCGGCCAAAAATATTAAAGTATCGCAAGCCAATTAACTGCATTGCATATAAATTAGCAAAAACATCCGCATAAAGCTCATTTACATATTTTGTTATGGCATAGGGTGAAAGAGGTTTTCCAATTTTGTCTTCCACTTTAGGAAGAGCTGTAGAATCACCATACGTAGAAGAGCTACATGCGTAGACAAAACGCTTCACAGAAGCATCGCGAGCCGCAACCAACATATTTAAAAATCCCGAAATATTAACTTCGTTTGTTGTAATGGGATCTTCCATCGACCTCGGAACAGAGCCCAAAGCAGCGTGATGAAGAACAATATCAACTCCTGCACATGCCTTTTTACAATCATCTAAATTCCGAATATCTCCTTCCACAAGAAGAAAATTAGGATGATCATTTAAATGAGCAATATTTTCTCTTTTTCCGGTTGAAAAATCATCCAAACACACAACAAAATTATCGTGCAACAAAAAATCATCAACCAAGTTTGAACCGATAAAACCAGCACCTCCAGTAACTAAAACTCTCTTTTTTGTAACTCTATTATTCAAATTGTTGCAATTATGTTAGGACAACAAAGATACGTATTCATTCTTAGAAATAAAACAATTGATTTGAAAAATCCACAAAGTACAGTCTACCTGAAATTTAGGTTTATTCTGTAATAAACTATTTTGCAGAATATGTATCAATTAAGTCTTGAAACTGCTTTTTGTAGTTGTTTCCGATGGTAATTCGTTCATTTTTTACTTCTACCATATTGCCTTCAATGGTTTTTATTCGGTGAATATTTACAATAAACGATTTATGGATTCTTACAAATGCTTCGACGGGCAACAAAGCTTCCATTTTTTTCATGGATAAATAAGTAACAAGCGTCTTATCAACAGTATGAACTTTGATATAATCGCCCAATGCCTCAATAAAACAAATATCTGAAAAATTTACTTTATAGTTTTTTTTATCTGACTTAATAAATATAAAACGCTCATAATCAACACCCCTTGACTTCTGAATGGCAATTGCATTGAGTTCGGCATTTGCTTTTGGATCATTCAGTATAAGTTTTTCTTGTACTTTCTGAATGGCTTTAAAAAACCGTTCGAATGGAAATGGCTTTTTCAGATAATCAATTACATCCAACTCAAAACCTTCTAAGGCATATTCTGAATAAGCAGTAGTAATAATGACCATGGGTGGATCTTTTAATATTTTCAAAAAGGAGATTCCTGTCATTTTAGGCATATTTATATCCAAAAACATCAGGTCGATGTCGTGATTGTTAATCGCTTCTTGTGCTTCAATAGCATTGGCACATTTTGCTACGATTTCCAAAGAGGGAACATCTTGGGCGTATTTTTCAATAACACGCTGTGCCAAAGGCTCATCGTCAACAATAAGAGCTTTAATTTTACGATTCATCTAAGTTTAGTTTAAGGGTTACGCTAAATTTATAAGGTATATTTTGAATGTCTAATGTATGTCTTTGGGGATAAAGTAAGCTTAATCTTTTTTTCACATTTTCGAGACCTACTCCGGAATATTCTTGAGTTTCGTCTTCCATATCATCTTCTTTTGAATTTTCAACATGGAATAATAGTTCTTTATTTTTTTCTACTAAAATACGGACAGAAATATAAGATCCCTCTGTTTTGGATGCATGTTTGAATGCGTTCTCCAGAAAATTGATAAAAATCAGCGGCGGCAGTTCTATATCATCGCACATTTCGCAGAAAAAATCGGTTTTAATTTTTCCATCCAGTCGAAGCTGTTCCAGAGCTATATAGTTTTTGATAAATTCGGTTTCCTTAGATAGTTTTACTTTTGGTGAACGACAATCGTAGATTATATATCGCATTAATTCGGAAAGTTTCAGAATCATATCTGGTGTTTTTTCAGATTCGTCCAAGGCTAAAGCATAAATATTATTCAATGTATTGAATAAAAAATGGGGATTAATTTGAGATTTTAATGATTGCAATTCTGCTTCTAGCTTTTGTCGCTCCATCTCCTTTAGTTTCAAAGTGTTGTCTTGCATGGTCATCCAGTCTCTCAAAAGCTTTATAAAGGTAGTGACAGCAATAAAAAAAGAAACTAAAAGTACTTCCGAAAGAAATAAAACAGCAAATTTTGTCGAGGCAGACATTTTTGGATCAAAGGCACTTGAATAGTCATAATTGAAAAAATAAATGCCCGTTAAAACATCCAACATGAAAAACAAAAGAATATTTGCCAACTGAAACAGTACAAAATATCCAAATCTTTTCTTTCTTAAAAATCGAGGAATTATAATTAATAGATTCAGATATACAGCCAATGCTATAAAAGAAAGTGTGGTGAAGTTTTGCAAAACAACTTGCCACGATTTTAAATCACCCTTGTTAAAATCAGGAAGCAGTAATAAGAAAGCTACTGTTGCCCAGAATAATAAATGTTGAAACAATAAACTCTTTATGATTTTTTGAAGTGTTTTCACAATACTAATTTTGATGTTGTAAAGATACAGATATTATTACTGTTGAGTTTTCTATTTTCCAAACATATGATTTATTTCCGAAATAGCTTTTTCCAACAATTCGTCTTTGGTCAAATCATTCCAGTCGAAACTGGCACAAATATCGGGCGGCACACCCTTTTCAGCATATGCATTTTTATTTACGTCCAGAAGTTGAGTAATGCTAAAACGATACGTCCATCCATTGGGCAATTGACCACCATTGGGCATGCCTCCGCCACCTCCTGTAGTGTCGCCCACCAAGGTGATATTGGGCAGTGCTTTTGTACACAAAGAGAAAAACGTAGTGGCACTATAGGAACCACGGTCAATAAGAACAACAACGGGTTTTTGAAAAACCTCTCCATCAGGCGGATTGACAAACATGGGTGCGGGTTCTGAAAAATCATGATGATGTATGCCATTTCGGGTAATGGAATATGCAACCAAGGTTCGTTGGCTAACAAATCGTTCCAACAAAGGCATAATATTAAACATATTGCCACCGCCATTTTCTCTAAGGTCTAAAATCAACCCTCTTGTATTTTTATATTTATTAAGCACATAGTCCAAATCTGTTTTCGAGAAGGCCGACATAAAACTAGAATAACGAACATATCCAACATTGCCATTGTGTAAAAAATCATGCACAAAAGGGCCGGTTATCATTGCATTTGGGATATAAAACTCATTGAGTGTTCGGGCATGAAAATTAAGCTCTTTTTGCAATGGCAAATTATATCGAGAAACATTAAATGAAGAAAACAAATTGGTGTGATCATCCCTCAACTCTTTTAACATGTCTGCCAAAACCTCAAAAAGCTCTTCTTGGGTCATGTCCGCATGAAGTTTTTGTTGATAAATTGTCTTTAAATCGTTCCAATCAATCTTTTTCAATTCAAAATAGCTATACTTTTTATCCACTTCATTCCATAAATATTCAAAATTTACAAATGGGTCATGGCTGGCTTTATTGGGCTCAATAAAGATTTTTTCGCAAGATGAAAAAAGCAAGATGGATAAAAACAAAACAATATTTCGATACTTCATAATTATTGTTTATTTCGGTTAATAATTAAAACATATTCAATACGATGAAAAGCAGATTGATAGCTTTCGAATTTTCCCGGAACATTGGCAAAATCCCAAACATATGCCCATTTTGAGCCATTTTTATACGGTTTAAAATAAGAAAATTCGAGTTTGGTATTTAATCGGATTCCATTCATCGACCATTGGTGATTTTCTATGGCATATATTAAAGGATTGGTGGATGAACCATCCATTTCTCCAAGATAATTATAAGCATATCCTGGACGATAATTGAAATTTAAAAGGCCGATATTGCATTGAAAAGACAAACTCCGTTTGGCAGGCATCAGTTTTCTTTTAAACAAAAAAAGATCTTCAATAATGATTTGATGACGCGAAATATCTCTGTTTAGCTTGAATGAGAACATAAAATTAGAAAAGTTTTCAATTCCTACTGAGTTATTATTCAGTGCTGGATTTAGACGTACATTAAAAGAGTTCATAAACGAGCCGCCTAGACTAATTTTGTATTTATTGTTGTAAAAGGTGGTCAATTTATGTAGAAAATGATAATATAAATTAGAAGTATTCATCATTGCCAGAGTAGAATTGCTAGCAGTGGCTGGAAGTGGATTTGCAGCAAAAGCAACTCCGATGATATAATCAATATCCATAAAATGTTCACTCTTGTCTGATTTGATTTCATAACCAACCGCTGCTCTAAGTCCGATTCCGTTATAAAACAAAGGCGAAGTAGCAAAATCACGAAACAAGAAGGAGGTAAAACCGGGTGAAAGGTGTAAACTTCTGTCGTATTTCGGAACTTCTTCTGATACGAGAGTTGTTGAAATATGGATGGAATCATGCTGCGCTATTAATAATACATAATTGGCACAGAACAACATCAACAGAGATAGAAAACGAAGCGTTTTATACATAGTTTTAAAGATTTTTGTTTTCGGAAAACTAAATTAAACAAATATTTATCATCTGCAATAAAGTATGCAAATTAAAAACAAAAACCATTATTGTTGTATTGCTTACTATCATGCTTGTAATCAGTCATTACAAAACAGAAAGCGCTTCGACAAAATTAGAGAAATTAACAAAATCAAACGATAGGCACCCAATCGTTATCAGGGGTAAAAGTATGGACTAGAGATTCGAAGAAATAATTTGAGCAATTTCTTTGAATCGCTCTTCGGATAATTTTAGTTTGGGGCGGGAAAAATCAATTCCATTCACTTCATTAATGGGAACTAGGTGAATATGTGCATGGGGCACTTCCAGTCCTATGACGGCCATTCCTACCTTCTTACAAGGGAAATTTTTATGAATGGAAAGAGCAATTTTTTGTGCAAACGCAAAAAGCTCTTTATAATCACCTTCTGGGATATCAAAAATATAGTCAATTTCGGCTTTTGGAACTACTAAGGTATGTCCTTCGGCCAATGGAGAAATATCTAAAAAGGCATAAAACTTTTCATTTTCTGCCACTTTATAAGAAGGAATTTCCCCATTTATGATTTTAGTAAAAACGGTACTCATGATATTAATCTCTAGAAACATCAATAATTTCAAAACTCAATATACCCACGGGTGCATTAACGTCAAATTTATCACCTTTTTTCTTTCCCAACATGGCTGTAGCGATGGGTGAAGTAACAGAAATCTTTTGGGATTTCAAATCTGCTTCTGTTTCGGGCACAAGGGTATATGTCATTAAGGTATTATTCTTTAAGTTTTTGATGGTTGCTTTAGAAAACAATAAAACTTTTTCGGCATCCATTTTAGACTCATCCACTACTCTGGCATTTATAATTAGTTCTTGAAGCTTAGAAATTTTGATTTCTAAAAGACCTTGAGCTTCCTTTGCAGCATCATATTCTGCATTTTCAGACAAATCTCCTTTGTCTCTAGCCTCCGCAATTTGCTGAGAAATGCGGGGTCTTTCAACACTGATTAAATGATTCAAATCATTCTTCAATTTATCTAAACCTTCTTGCGAATAATATTTAATATTAGCCATATTGTTGAATATTAAGATGTTTATAATAAATTGAGAGACCTACTCAAAGGTCTCTCAAATTTTGTATTAAATAATTATGCTACAATCTACAAACTGATAAGCGCTCCAATGGTATGAATTCCGCCCCAAGGGTTTGTTAGGCGATAAGCGTAATCAATTGAAACAGATGTGTTAGAAGTTTTGCTTAGAGGTAGTTTAAAACCAGCACCAGCAGAAGGTCCAACCAATGCGGTTGTTCTTTGGTCGCCGTTTCCAATGATACCACTTTCGTAATGATATCCTCCACGGAGAATAAACATTTGATTGTATATGTACTCAGCACCAATTAATACTTGGTCTTTGCTAAATGAATTTGCAATAAATGCACCCGAGAATGTAAGCACGTGATGAGCATTATCATACGATAATTCTTCTGTTTTCTTATTGTCTGTTGACAAAGAAGAGACGTTGGAAGATTTGCCCCACAAGAAGCTATAAGAAGCTCCTAAAGCTAGCAATGAAGGCATTTCGAATTCACCAGAACGCATTTCCATGGTTAAGTTGTTATCCGATCCATTAATCAACCCTCTCCATGCAATTCCGTCTCCACCATAACTCATGGGTGTTCCAATATTTTTAAGCGTAATGCCCAATCTAAAATTGTCATATTCACCTGTAACATATTGAATACCTGCATCAAATGCGACACCACTAGCCGATAAATCTGAAATACTTTCGTTAATGATTTTCACATTAAAACCACCATGGATAGAATTTGAGAAAGTTCGAGTGTAGGACAATCCAATCGTCAAATAACTAGGAGCAAAATTACCAATTCCACCTTCTGGTTGATTTGAAGTAGTAATTGGCATTTCGTCAAAGCCCATAGAAAGAACACTCAGTCCAATCACAGACACATCACTGATTCTTTGTGCTAAGCCTATAGAAGTGACATTTATATCTGCACCTCTAAGATATTGAGAATGCGAAAAAGCAATTTGCGTTTTTTCAACAAATGCCAAGCCAGCGATATTGAGGTAAGAACCTTCAACACCTCTAGCATTAGAAATGTTTGAACTGGATAAACCATTGCTTTTTGCCCAAGGGTTAACAAGAAGTTCAAACGCACCAGCTTGACCGACCCTGTCTTTGTTTCCTGCAAACACATTGACATTAGCAGTAATTAAAAAGGCTGCTGTCAGGATTGCTAAAGTTTTTATATTCATTTTTTTCATTTTTTCTTTCTTAAAAATTAATACTTCCTGTTTTTTGATTAGAATGAATTTAAGTCAGTAGGTCTAAGAGCGCCAAACCATTTGATGGTTTTTTCACCAATTCCATCTGCTTTGACATGAATTATATAAACCCCTCCAGCAATTGGAATGCCAGCGTGATTTTTCAAATCCCAATCAAGAGAAGTAATTTCACTATCATCTTTTTTATACCTACGGATTAATGAACCATTCATTGAGAATATAGAAACTGTACATTTATCAGGTAAGTTCGTTATTTTTACACGAGTATCAATTTGATTTTCTTCGTAGAAAGAAAAACCATAATATGGATTCGGAACAACGTTAATCAAATCCAAGGCTGATTCAGCAGTTTCAAGGACTCCTTGTTGTGTTGCAAATGGATGCGTATTGAACATATATACAGGGAAATCATTATTTACCGCACCAGCTTCTGGAGATTTGCCAAAAGAAGATAAATAGCGCATATAAGGCCTAGAAACACGAATTCTGAATTTAACTTCATTCGACAACCACTGTTCACCCGCAACTGCTATAGGAATAGAAGTCCACATGGCATTGCTCAGAATTCTTGTTTTAAGGATTCTTCTCATTGGTCCAGTGGCCGCTTTAACTTCTTGAAATCTTTCATAAAGCCATGCACTTTCGTCGTACGAAGGACAGTCAGTTAGAGAATTATATACTCCTGGAGTTTTATTAGAAGCTCCCATAATATATACAAAGTGTTTTCCTCCCCATATGATATCACCTAATGATGTAGACCAATTGGATGTTGGATTAAATTTCATATCACGTCCATTATCAGCCACTAACCATGAATCTTCAGCAAACATTATATTTAGACGTTCTCCAGTCTCAGTATTAATTGCATATCCTGGGAACCAGCCCATACCAGTCGTTCCAGAATTGTCGGGGTTGCCGTCTTTGTCAACTGATGGGGAACTGCGAGGATCTAGTTTTTCGGTATTTCCTTGCGTTAAAACTTTATCGTCACCCGCCTCAAGTACCATAGCACGCGTCCATTTGGATTTATCAGGAGTTAATACGACATCAACGCTGTATAAATTGGTAAGAGTTCTATTGAATCCAGCTTCGTCATAGAAACCTGGGCTATTTTCCCAACGAGAAGCTAAGGCAAATGGTGCCCATGTTCTTCCAATTATTTTTTCAAATTGCTCTTCTGCATCATAGTACAAACGTTCAGTTCTCATATTTACAGTTGCACCTAAATAATAGTCTTCTAGCTCACGTTCTTCTGCAGTTGGGCTGTCTCCAAAGTTAACAGAACCTGAGCGGATCCAGTTATATGCACTTAATCCGTCCACATCTGGCACACCCGTTATCCAACGGCGAGTACTATCTGCAAAAGTAACAGAAGAGGTTAACAACTCAGCACGAACAACTCTTTTTGCACTTTCGGACTCAGATATAAACTGAGGAAATAAATAATGAAATTGAAATTGTTCAATACTTACAGACAATCCTAAGTCGAGTAGCAACTGCTCATTTCTAATTTTAATTGATTCTTCAGAATAGATTGTATCTTGAGATGAAGTAACCAAAATCCAGTGATTGGAGGTATCAACTTCGTTTCTTCCCATGGGATTTGTAAAGAATAAAGTATAATTATCTCCTTTAACTTTTAATGGATCAATAACTTTAACACGGATAGGACCAGCATTAGCAACATATTCTGCTCGGTCGATCTTCCATGGATGTCCGGACATAATTTTATCTACTGATGCTTTCGTTAAATCCAGAATTAAACCACCATTACCATTGCCCTCTAGGCGAGTAATCATCGGCTGGTCGCCATAACTTGAATTAAGAACAGTCCCGTCAGCTTCAACATCTGTTTTATGAGGAATTGCAACAACGGGCTTGATGGATTGTCCATCAGATCCTTTACGACCCGCTAGATAGGATAGTTTTTGTCCGTCCAACCCAAACTCATCTTGAGAATAAGGCTTGTATGAATTATAAGCATAAGCGATGGCTAAATAGTAGTACTTTTTATGATTTACAATTCTTTTGTCGCCTTCTGCAAATTGATCTTCCACAATTCGGACACTGTGCGTAATTCCTTGGTTTGCACCTTTGACCATTTCTTGAGGCACACTAGCGCCCAGTTGTTCGTTATAATTATAATTAATCAAGGTTCCAATGGGATTTCCGTTTTTATCAAAATTTTTAATATCACATTGGAAAACCAAACGTGATACTGCTGGATCGTAGAGCTCAGCAATAGATACGTTTTTATCTCTAAATTGATAAATTTGATATCCTTCAAAGCGATAATATCTATCATATGCAATCGTATCTGTAATTACAATTTGAGAAAATACAGGATGTCCTAATGAATCCACTACTTGATTTCCTAGAGAGTCAACCAAAGCAACATACTCGGTAATAGTTTCTGTTTTTCCTACTGGAATATTAGGATCTATTTCGCTATATTTCTCGCCAATGTTGTTTCCTTGTGTATTTTTAATATAAAGAATCAATTCTCTGTCTAATTCTTGAACAATAATTTCGGGAGCATCAGGTCCATCAAGTACTTTAAAACAGTTATCAAATAAGGTTTGACATTTATCATCCACTCTTCTAAGTAGCTCAACAGAAGCCCAAGCACCACCACTGGCAGCACGAGCCCATGGAATACCCACGGTAATATAGTTAACAGCACCTGGTTTTAAAGTAAAAGGTCCAGCAGATTGCATAAAACGACGGTCTCCAGGAGGATTTCCTGCAGAAATTTCGTTCCAAAGTACACTTGAAGGATCGGCACCACAACCTGTTCCCCAATTCCATGGGTCACTATCATATGGAAACATAAAATCACAAACTGGGCCTGTTCCGCCAGCTGTAGGGTGAGCATTTCCTCCCCATTTCATTTTTTGTCCATCTTTCCAAATACCTTTTAGCATATTGTAATATTCGATTGCGATACTAGGGTCTCCAATTACTGAATGGTCATTGTTATGATAAACAAATCTTCTCATACCAAAGCGCTCATTATCAATAATACCGTCACCAAAATTAACACCATTAATACTTTCATCACAAATTTGTTCGCCTAAAACGTCAAATTTAGGATTATCTTGTCCATCAGGATCCATATAAGGTCCTTGAAAAAAGTCAACACCAATTGCAGGTGGTTGTGCTCCATAATGGTCAAAACGTCCATTTCCGTCTACCTCATTACCGTTGTAGCAATAACCAAGACCTCGGTTTACATCACAACCTACATAGTCATCTTGATGATAACCTAAGTCAGGGTCAACCCATTGACTAAAGAATGTTTCTGTTAAAGTATAAGTAGAACGGTTGATAATTTCGTAAGTATAGAAAGTCATGTTATTAATTTCGTCATTCGTTGCAAATCCAAATGCTTGTGCACGAATTTCCAAACCAATCGGTTCTCCCTTGGATTCAGTGTGAGGTCCTCCTTTATCATTAAAAACCCACCATAAAGTTTCGTCACCCTTAAGTACCTGATCTGTAAGGTATCCACCTTTTACTATATTTCCACCATACTGTGCATAATCGGGATCTGAATCTTTTGTTGGAAGAGGTTCTCTGCCTATATTTTCAATATTTCTAGGGCATAATTCATTGGTTAAATCATAATATGGATAATCACCATCTTCCCAACGGTAAATACCATCTCCATTAACATCCATAAAGGGTGCTAAGTAAAAACTTTGCATTGGATTTCCATCAATGGGGTGAGCAGGCCATTCCTTTATAACTTTGGGAACCGTATATGTGGCATCTATTGAAGGGTCATTGTTCCATGCAATAAATTTCTCAACTTCAGCTCTGGTTATTTTCCAGTGTTTGTCGTATTTTTTACACGTTGCTTGGTCTACCGAGGCATTGCCATCAACTGTAAGCGGTCCAGTCCAATAATCATTACCTATTTGACGGAAACGCAAAGCGGCTAATTTAAGCTGTCCATTAACGTCAAGACCACCAATCCATAAAGCGGCAGAGAACATAGAGTGTTTACGAGAGCCTTTGGGCACTTCATATTGTGCAGTTTCAAAGTTCCACCACATATCACCACCGGTGTTGATACGAGTCCGAACATTATTAATGTCCAAATCCGAGGAACCCGTAGCAGGCAGGCAGAATGCAGCCTTCGGTTGGGCACCACTATTGTCATTAGCTCCCTTGCGAATGGCTCCAACAAACTCCTTGGCACTAGCCGTTTGAGCCGAAAATAGCACCGCTATAATTGTAATTGCTATAATTTTAAATCTACTTTTCATTGTATATTGTTTTTCTTCAGTTACTATAATAATATTATATATTGAAATTAGAACATAAACATTACGCCCAAATTAATTCTTCGAGGTAAGCTATAGTTGTATGGATTGGCAATCATTGCACTATATAAGTCATAGAATGCAGTTGGGCTAACTTGTTGACTAATGTTACGTTGATACTCTGCAGCAGATAAAAAACCATCGTCATCAGCATTGCCAGTGTATGCATACACTGATTTCACGTTTTTAAAGTTGAAAAGATTTAATGCTTCAATATAAATATTGACAAATCCTTTTTTCTCTTTTCTTGGGTCTTCGTCTGATTTAAGTGTAACGACAAAGGATCTATCTAAACGAGCATCAATCCAGAATTGCCATGGAAGATTTGATCCATACATAGAACCAGAAGTTATTCTAGTTCCAACACCCGTAATACTATAAGGTGTAGATGAACGTGTGTAAGGCACACCAGAACCTCCGCTGAATGTGAAGTTTATACCAGTGTTTTCTAACCAGTTATATACTTTTTTCTTTCCATCTTTGGTAGCTCTTTCGGTTTTAGGTCCATTATACTCTTTACCAAAACCAAAACGATAGTCAATATTCATCTTAACAGCATGACGTTGGTCATAAGCTAATGAGTTCAATGTTCTAAGGTTGGGCTGTCCTGAAGTAACCAAAGCTCTTGCTGAAGTAGCGTCAGAACCAGTACCTTTAGCAAACTGAAGCGTATAGTTGGCTCTTAAACGAATATTTTTTGACTGACGAAGGTCATAGGAAATGGTTGAGCCCATAACTGTACCAAAGTCAATATTGTTGTATGAGTAATAAGTGTTTGGATATGCTTCGGTAAAACGGAAAGCCTGAACTAAATCGCGAACTTCTGAATAATATCCCGAAATTTTAATCGCAGAACTATTGTTTAAAGCTTGTTGGAAACCCAATTCATAATCTACTGTTTTTTCTGGCTTCAAACTTGGATTGCTAATAAAGCTTGTACCTGCATTTTGAATAAATAGATAATCAACAGGGTTCATTCTTAATCCGCTGGTAGGTCTTTTCGTAATAACGTCATAATGCGCAAAGAAAAGAGCTTTATCCGAAATTGGGAAAGAGAATGCAAGGCGAGGCATGACTGAAATTTGAGGTTCGTAATCTTTAAATGCTTTTGTACTTACCTTAATTTCAGCATTTGGTTCGACTAAATAAGGCGTAACACGTCCTGTTGTTGTACCTGCAGAAAGAGCATTGGGGTCGCTAATTTCTTGTCCTAAATTATTGTACCAAACTGTTTCATTTCTATAACCGGTAACTGCACTTGGGTCATTAATGTCGTTAACATAAACAACATAATCGGAACCCATATTGCTGGGGTGATTAAATTCAGTAGCTTCAGCCACAGTTTTTGCGGGAACTAATAAGAAATTATCTTTTAATACTTTTTGGTTGGCATCAAAACGGTCAACACGAACACCCACATTAAAAATCAAATCATCAAATGAGAATTGGTCTTGAATATAAGCACCCATATAAATGGGTTGAAAAGCTCCGATAGAACGTTTTAGATTTCCATTATCATCTTTGGTGTCAAAAAAGTCTTCCAATGAAGATTTTCCTTGGGTTTTATTTCCTAAATGGTCATATCCAAAATACGATACATAGCTATAGCCATTGTTTAAAAGCTCGTCAGCACTAAACATGTCTAGGTTATAGAAAGAAGGATCTAAATTGTCAACATCAACCCAATCTAAGCTATTTACATTTAATCCAAGTTTTGCACGAACATTTTTGTCGAAAAAGCTTTGAGAAGCTCCGTCATAACTTAAAGAATAATTTACAGTATCAACAAAAACCCAGTTTCCAAAACCATCTTCTCTGTATGAAAACTGTGGGTTTTCAACATCTAACTGAGCAATATGAGAGTTTGCTTTCTCACGCATAAGCGTCCACAATCCGGTAGGTCCAAGTCCCCATGAGCGGTCACTGCGTTGTTCGTACTGGAAACCAAATTCAATGGCGTGTTTTCCAATAGATGCAGAACCGTTTGCACTAATTCCTATTTGATTGGTTTCACTTTTACCATAACTAGAAGTAATAGCCCCTGGAACATTATACATTCCATAAACGGAAGAAGGTTGTTCTCCATTTAGCAATGCAAAACCACTTTGCAATAGCACTTTATTGCGATAATAATCATTTGCATTGGAATAGTCTGAAAAACGATCGTAATAATACGAAGTCCAATTTGCTAATTCTGGGTTTAATTCTGAACGTTGAAACGTTACTAAAGTGTCATAAATATTTGTTAGAGTCCATACATCTGTATATAATATACCGTCTTTTTCAACGTCTTTCTTTTCGTAGAATCTATCTTTGTATGTTTCAAATTTTCCAATATAACCATAGTTGAAGAAATTATCTTTATGGTCATTGTCATAAGACTTTGAAAACGTTTGAGTATAATCCGCTTGCAACGAATAGTACACGTTTTTCAATAGAGTTTTACCAGTATCATCGGGGAATTTTTGCGAGAATCGACCATACGCTCTCCAAGTAATACCTTCGTTTGTTCCATTTTTAAAAGAGTTAAACATGGAAGAAGCAAATCCCCATGCTCTTTGATTGTAATAATCGAAAGAACCACCGAAGGTAAGATTTGTATTTGGATTGGTTTTTACGTCAATTTTTCCTGAAAAATTAGCACCATAAGATTGAGCATCTTTACGAGCATGAGTTTTTTCGAGGTCATTTTTGGTAACAAATTCGGCACTGTAATAGTGAGCATTTCCTTCACCAACAGGAACCAATGGATTTTTTATCAAATTATCAATCGTTGATTGTTTTCCTTTGTATGTACCACCTCTGGCAGGATATCCATCTTTGGCATACGAAAATTCTCCCGATAAGAAATATCCCAATAAGGAAGTTTGATCATTTTCGTTTCTACTTTTGATAAGGGGACCATTTAAACTAAAGGCACCAATATAGTTTCCGTATCCATCAAGAGAGGCAACAACCTCAGCGTTTCCGCCAAAATCGCGAGAAGGCCCTTTGGTGGTGATGTTCAAAACACCACCCGTTGCTTCACCATAACGAGCGGGAAGTCCACCCATCATAACAGCAATTTGGTCGATGGCTGATTTTGGAACACCAGAAGAGCCACGAACACGAACACCATCAATATATGTAACGGTACCATCTGTACGTGAACCACGAACAGAACCCATTTCACCATCTTGGCTAAATACTCCACCCACTGTAGCGGCCATTCCTTGAGCCGAACGAGCACTCATTTTTTGCAAATCTTCGCCGCCTATTGTTTCTCCACCCGTTGTTTTTCCTTTATCAATCAACGGAATTGCATATTCAAAAATTTCTACGGTAGGAAGTTCTTCCATGGTAGATTCCATTTGAATGTCAACAAAAGTAATACGGTCAGCACCAATCACCACATCGTTTATTTGAACGGGTCTAAAACCAACGAAGGTTGCTTTTATTGTGTAACGTCCAGGAGGAATTGGACGGATTGTGTATTTTCCGTCGATATCACTGGTAGCACCACCATGACTTCTTCCCGATGCTTCAATTATTACGTTTGCAAATGGAACGGGTGTTCGTCCATCTTTTTCGGTAATTTTCCCTTGGAGGGTTCCCTGAGATTGAGAGAATACAGTACTGGTTATCAGTACTATCCCCAACGTAAAGAGTAATTTTTTCAACATACCCATTTTTTATTTTAGATTCATTCCTATTATTTTCCCTTATTTTAGCAGGTAAAGTTATAAATAAATTTTATTCACCTACAAAAAAAAACCACTTTCACTAAAAGATTTTTCTAAACACCTAATAACTAGGCCTTTTCAAAATTTCAGAAAAAATGATTGCATCTCGCAAATTAAATTCAAAATTATTTTCCAAATTCTGATGCTTTAAGTCCTCGGAAACATCTGAATTCACATTTGTTGTTTGCTTTATTTCGTCTCCTAATTTTACATGATTTATATTATGTTGTTCTCCGTCAAAATAGTTCGTCGAATTATATTCTGCATACGGAGAATCGTGCTCAATGGTTTCCAATGTTTCATAAGTTGTTAATACCGGTTCGTCCCTCTTGTGTTCTTCATCGTGCCCTGAAATTTCTTCCAAAAACATATCTAATTCTGGGATTCCTGTTCTGGTTCGAGGTATGCTGGGCGTCGAAGTGCTCTGATTTGGGGAAGGAGGCACAGGTTTTTTTTTCTTCCCTAGTGCATTTATAGCCAGCAAAACAACTCCCACAATTATAGCTATCAGTTGTCCAAAATCTTCCATAAATTGATTATATTATATTGTATTATATCGACATTTTTAAAAAATCAAATCAAAGATACTCGATAATTTTCTTAAAACAAGATGTTTAACATAAAATTTCATTTTGCCGTGCATTTTTCTTTTTTTGAAAAAAATCTAGCAAAAAAACCCTTCTTTCTTTTCGGTGTTTGACCCAAACTTGACTTTTTCCCTTTTTTCATTCTTTTTTGAGTATCCTTTGTTTGAATTTTCTTATGTCGCTTTATAGCTTTGTTATACTCTTTTTTGTCTTTTTTTGCCTCTTTTTTTATTCTAATTCTTGTCTCTTTCTGGCTTTTAGTTTCTTTTTGAGAACGACAGGAATAATTTGGCACCGCTAAAAACCCTATGAATAAGACAAACAAAAACAAACGAACATACTTGGTTATAGTATGAAAATTATACATATTATTGTTTTTACCTGAAAAATTACTCATATTTAGCTTCAAAATTGTATTACTTATTTCAAAGAACAAACTTAGTCAAAAATTATTTGTGTCTGATAAATTTCAAAAAAAATATCAAAAAGAGTTCTAATAACGCTGATATTAGTTCCTTTTGGGAAATTCTATTTAATTTTGGCGTGCAGATATTTTTAGACAAAACAATCTATAAATGTTTTTTAGGAAGTTTTCTATATATTTGTTCTACAATTATTTCGTTACTATATTATTATCAAAATAAAAATCATGTTGAAAATCATAAAAAAATCAAGCACCATTTTTCTTTTAATCTTTTTTATCACAATCTTAAGCTCTTGTAAAAAAGACGACGATCAATGGATTCCCAATATATATGTAAACTTTCAAATCAATCCCAATTCGACTGAATTTTTAGATTTAAATTTAATTGGAGGATATGCCTATGTCATTGGCGGAGTGAAAGGAATTGTCATTTATCGCGAAGACATGGAAACATTTAAAGCATTCGATAGAGCTTGTCCGTACGATTATGATGTGGAAGGCTCTTCTGTTGTAATGGATAGTTCGGGATTAATATTAGTAGATACTCTATGTGGTTCTTCTTTTATTATTACCGACGGATCCGTTATTCGCGGACCGGCTACCAGAGGACTAAAACAATACCGAACGCATTATAATGGGGATTATCTTCACATTTACAACTAATAGCATCTGCAAGAATCGAATTTACGAACTCAGCACAGCTAAGTATCCATCTTCAACATTCTGGATGGTACGTATTCGATTTCGGGAATCGTCTTAAAAACAAAACCTTTTTCGTGGGCAAAATCAATAAATCTCGGCAAAGCGTAAAGCATATTTTCTTGTGCTTTTAAATGATCATGAAAAACGATGATGTCTCCCGATCTTGCTTTTTTTGCACGACTTAGGCACTCTTCTGGCGAGATTTTTTTATCATAATCCCGAGTTAGAATGGACCACATGATAATTTTATAATCCAATTTTAAACGCTTTCCTTGTTTGTTCGATATTCTTCCATACGGAGGTCTGAATAGATTAGAATTTATGTACTTGGATGCTTTTCTAACATTTTCGACATACTCATTTTTGGGTGTCTTCCAGCCCTTTAGATGATTAAAGGTATGATTGCCAACCCGATGTCCTTCTTTCAGAATGGAATTATATAAGTCTGGATATTTTAAAACATTCTCTCCAACCAAAAAAAATGTGGCTTTCACATTTTTTTTGGAGAGAAGATTTAATATTATTTCTGTCAATTCTGGAGTGGGCCCGTCATCAAAGCTGAGGTATATCTCTTTTCTATCGTTCGGAATACACCAAAAATATATAGGCAACAGATGTCTGAAAAAACGATAAATATTGACTTTATCCAGCTTCAATCTCTTTTTATTTAGTTCATACTGCCCAGAGGCAATTGCTTCCACTGCATGTAAGAAGTCTGGAAAAGATTATCGGCTTGTGCTTTTATATTCTCGTCTTTGTAAGTCTCAGCAATCATAGAAATTCGTTGAAGAACTCCCAAATTTTGCTGAATTTCGCGATCTACCAATGGAGCAAACTTTCCTTTAAAACGGAAATAATAGGCCAATTCGGTTTCGCTAATTTTAATCATTTTATCCATCATTTCTCTGCCCTTTTGCAATGACTCAGGAGTATTGATTCGATAATAGGCTTCTGTGATAGATAGAGTGAAATAGTTATACGGAATCAAGTGATTGGGCATTAACTCAACCGCTTTATCGCAAACTTTCATGGCAGAATCGAGCTTGTTTTCAGTAACCAATTCATTGGCTAATCGTCCGAAAAGTTGGCGAGTCGTCATTGTAAGTCGAACATTATCTTCATTCAAATAAATTCGTGGGTCATTTAGTCCACCCCACGTGAAGGTGTTCATAAGGTTATGATAAAGAATATCTGTACTAATGCGCCCAATCGTCATTTCATCATTTAGTTTTTCGGTTTTTATGGGCACTAAACGATACGCCATTCCTTCGAGCTGGAAATATTTTTCCAAGCCAAAATAAGCATCACTACCCGTTGTAACAGCATAATACAAAGGACGATCCCAGTTAAAATTCGCCAAAATATCCATCATGGCAATCATGTTTTTCTGCAATACCGTATTGGGAACTTCCCACTCTATTCTATCTACAATTAAATGAGCCAATTCGGGAGGCACGGTTCCGCTTTCAAGTATTTTTGCAGAATCGATTTCTAAATAAAATTTATTCGTTGGGATAAAATTCAAATTTTTATTATTGCTAAAACGAACTTTTTTTGCATCGTTCAAGATATCATTAACCACTGTTTTTATATTCATATATTGATTTGACTGAGGAATCACAGGCAAATAATCGCGCGTACCTTGCTTATATTGATCCCAAACCATTTGCATAGGAAGTGGTTCGGACTCGTATGCCTTGCGTTTCATTTGGTCAATATACCAATCGGTATTTAAAAGGCTCAAATTACAAACTCGAACGTCCGTTCTGATGCCTTCAACTTCTTGGGCATACCAAAGTGGGAATGTATCATTATCACCATTGGTAAATATAATTGCATTCGGAGCACATGAATTCAGATAATTACTGGCCGTAGAAAGAACCGTATAGCGATTTGATCGGTCGTGATCGTCCCAGTTTTCCATCGCCATTATTCCAGGCACCAAAATCAAAGTTGAAACGATACTTAGTCCGGCAACCAGTGTTGGATTTAAGTATTTCCTTCCATAATCATAAATGGCGTATGTGCCAAATCCAATCCACATGGCAAAAGCATAGAATGAGGCTGCAAAGGCATAATCCCTTTCACGCGGCTGATATGCGTACATATTCAGGTACAACGCAATGGCCAAACCCGTCATAAAGAAAAGAAGTGTGACAATAATAGCGTCTTTGGAATGTTTATAATAGTGGAAAAATAAGCCAATCAATCCTAAAATTAAAGGCAAGAAAAAGTATTTGTTTCGCCCTTTGTTTTTCAAACTTTCGGGGATGTCAGATTGGGGTCCCAATCTCATTTCATCAATAAAATTGATACCGCTAATCCAATTGCCATTGAGGATTCCACCATAGCCCTGAATGTCGTTTTGTCGTCCTGCGAAATTCCACATAAAATATCGCATATACATGTATCCAATTTGATAATCCTTCATAAAGCGAAGATTTTGCCCCATGGTTGGAATTTTTCTATTGGAAGGATCATTTTTTATCCCAGCCCATTCTTTGTAATAAACGGCATGTTGCGGTTGTTGATTGCTCCACATACGGGGCAACAAAGTGCAATATCTGGAATCATAAACAGGAATGGTCTCTTTTCTATCGTCGGAAATTACATATTTCCCTTTTTCGGGATCGCGAACATAAAAAGGAGTACCGTCTTTAAATTCTCGAGCGGGAGCATTGTAATATTGTCCGTAGATCAATGGGTTAGAACCATATTGTTCACGATTCAAATATGCAAGCAATGCCACTGCATCTTCAGGATTATTTTCATCAATCGGCGTATCTGCATTCGAACGAATAACGAGAATAGCAAATGTTGAATATCCAATTAATAAAAATGCAAACGATAGTAATATGGTATTTAAAATAGGTTTCAATTTTTTGCGAGAATAATATAGACCATAAATTATTCCACCGATAAGGGCTGCAAAATAAAAGATTGTTCCGCTGTTGAAAGGCAAACCAAAACCATTTACAAACAAAATTTCAATCTTTCCAGCAAGATAAACAATCCACGGAATAATGCCATAGAGGATTCCAGCAAGAATAACGATACTAATTAAAAAAGCTAATATTCCACCTTTCCAAGTAGGTTTAAATTTTTTAAAGTAATATACAAAAACAATAGCGGGTACGGTTAGCAAGTTTAAAAGGTGAACTCCTATGGAAAGCCCAATCATGTATGCAATTAGAACAAGCCAACGAAGAGAGCTTTTTTGGTCGGCCTCTTGCTCCCATTTCAAAATCATCCAAAAAACCAGGGCTGTAAAAAAAGAGGACATCGCATAAACTTCGCCCTCGACAGCTGAAAACCAAAATGTATCCGAAAAAGTATATGCCAATGAACCCACAAAGGCGCTGCCAAAAATAGCAATCATAGTATGAGTTTGCATTGCTTTTTCGCCCAACGTTGCTAATTTTTTCAATAGCATTGTAAGCGACCAGAACATGAGACCAATGGTCATGCCCGAAAAAATAGCTGACATTACGTTGATATACCAAGCAACCTGAGAAGTATCATTTCCAGCAAGAAGCGTGAAAACTCTTCCTATCAACTGAAAAGTAGGAGCACCAGGAGGGTGACCCACTTGGAGCTTGTAAGAAGTAGCAATATATTCGCCACAATCCCAGAAACTGGTGGTTGGCTCGGCAGTCATTATATATACGGTAGAAGCGATTATTACAATCAGCCAACCCAATATATTATTCGTTAATTTGTAGTTTTTCATTGTAAATAAAATTATGCGTTAAATGAATTAAACTGGGATAAAAAGCGAATGTCATTTTCAAAGAACATGCGGATGTCTTTGGTTTTATAAAGTTGTTGGGTCATTCTTTCAATGCCCATTCCGAAAGCAAAACCACTGTATACTTTGCTGTCGATACCACAGTTTTCGAGCACATTGGGATCCACCATTCCGCAACCCAAAATTTCGACCCAACCCGAATATTTACACAAATTACAACCTTTTCCGCCACAAATATCGCAACTGATATCCATCTCGGCAGATGGCTCTGTAAAAGGGAAATAAGAAGGACGTAGACGGATTTTAGTTTCTTCGCCAAACATCTCTTTGGCAAAATACATTAATGTTTGTTTTAAATCAGCAAAAGATACATTCTTATCAATGTAAAGCCCTTCCACTTGATGAAAAATACAATGTGATCGGGCAGTTACGGTTTCATTTCTAAAAACTCGTCCGGCACAAATGGTGCGAATGGGCGGTTTGGTGTTTTCCATAACTCTAACCTGAATTGAAGAAGTGTGAGTGCGAAGTGCAATATCTGGATCTTTTTCAACAAAGAAAGTATCTTGCATGTCTCTGGCAGGATGTTCTTTTGCAAAATTTAAAGCAGAAAAATTATGCCAATCGTCCTCAATTTCAGGACCATAAGAAACAGAGAACCCAATTCGTCCGAAAATTTCATAAATCTTATTGGTCACAATAGAAAGAGGATGGCGTCCTCCATCGTGTGAAAAATTTGCAGGCAAACTAAGGTCAATTTTTGATTTTTCTTCAAACAATTCATTCTCGAATTTATCCGAATAAAAATCAATTTTTTGTTGAGCTACCGCTTTTAGCTTATTCACATGAAGTCCAAAGTCCTTGCGTTGTTGGGCAGGAATTTCTTTCATCTTTCCAAAAAGAGAAGTTATTTCTCCTTTTTTTCCAAGGTATTGAACTTTAAAAGTTTCCAGTTCGGTTTTATTGGACGGCACAAAACCTTCCATTCT
>Ga0265295_1001525_pt1 | contig 40559 bp, 38 predicted proteins | sample Munlansysbiofilm_FD_192503 | JGI IMG/M metagenome (GOLD analysis project Ga0265295, IMG submission 192503) | Leachate microbial communities from a municipal landfill in Southern Ontario, Canada - Methane capture system biofilm | ecosystem: Engineered > Solid waste > Landfill > Unclassified ... | reverse complement strand
GTATTACAGTCAGCTGAGGCCGCATAAACACAATGCTGGCATGAGTCCAAATAAAGCTGAGGAAAAATACTGGATTAACTATAAACCGGTGGCCAGTTTTACTTGACCACTACAATCTGGACGTTTGCCAGCGCTAAACTATCGACCTCTTTTAGCCATTCAAGTTCATCCTTGTATTGGGCAGGAGTATTTCTCAAAGTTGTTTTAGTTTTCTCATAATGCTCTATTTTATCATTGAGCATTTTATTCCAAATAAACCGCGCACAGCCAAACGACTTGGCAAGGAACTCTTGCTGATAAGTGCTTGGATACAGCCTAAACCTGTAGGCTTTTAGGATATGCTTGCTCATACTGTATATAATACCAGTGACCAACGGTAATACAAAGAATTCATAAAGCCAACAGGCTATCGCCTGCACCGCATTCATCCCCCCACCTAACCTAAGAGGTGGGGGGAATTCTGCTGGAATCTTTTAAATCAAATACCACTCCTGCGCCTGAATACGCGGCCTCAAAGGCTCTTCACTCGCAGCGTTTAAACTCTAAAACGTACACTTAAACCATATTTTAACATTAAAAAAGCGAGTCAAATATCTGACTCGCTTTTTTAATTAATAGAGATAAGTCACTGCACACTACTTACCTTTTGGCGGATTATTACCGCACCCACCACCTGATGGATTACCAGTTTTGCTGGGTCCATTTACGGGTGTACTTTGTGTTGCAGTTACCATACGCGCTCCCTTACAAATGATTCTTATTAAGATTACAGTTAGGCAACTTAAAAAGCAAACAACAAACTCATTAAAGCTACGTATACACTTTCGGCAGTTAATCAGTTTGAGACTCAACACTTGGCAGAGCTACTTTAAGAATTCGCTCTTTAGCACCAGCTATAAAGTCTCCTGTCGATGAGCGCGAGCTATAAACTTCTTTCAAACCCACATACAGGTTTTGATTTTGCGTATCAAGCATCATTTCATTTGGTAGAGGGCCAACATTGAAGCTACGCGTAACCTCATACGTTTCACCATCAATAACACTAAGGTTACCTGCTCTAAAATTAGCGACATAGGCTTCATTTAAAGCTGGATTATACGCTACGCTAATACTGCCTCGACCACTGCGTACAAAATCAATTTGATTGCCTGTTTCTAAATCTAATATATACACACCATCATTTTCACCTTCTGACCTGAAGACGTTGTGTGCAGCAAAAATACGTTTATTTTCAGCATCAACACTGAGCGCTAAGATATTCTGTGGCGCTGGATCAAGTTTATCCAATGCTAGACTGCGTACAACCTTACGCTTTAATGGATCAATTTCATTGATGAAAGAGCCCGCTGTATATAGCATTTTCTGCTTGGCATCATAACTCAGGGCATAGCCAGTACTAGGATAAGCACCTACGACCTCGTCAATCACTTGTAAAGTATCTGGGTCTACCACGACTAAACGTTGGCTATTTTTTTTACCGGTCGCCTCTGAGCTTGTGGAGCTATACCCCACAAATAAAGCGTTCGCCTCAGGCACAAACACCATATGGCGCAGCCCCTCATTACCCTCAAAACTTGGGTCTTGCACCTTTAAGCGTTCTCCCGTTTTTTCTAACTTTCCAGTAGCAATATCTATACGACTAATATTCAAAGACTTATTTTTGCCATGGCTTACAAATAATTTATTTTTCTTTAAATCCTGTGCTAACGAAAAAGCTTGGTGAGGCATCACTTCACGCCACTTCTGCTCTAGTGTTTCCCTATCAAACCCATATACATAACCAATATCATTCTCTCCGTTTAAGCGATCAATAACAGCTGTCATCACCACGTTATGAGAAGTATTGACCTGTATTTCATACAGCCCCTCTTCTGTCGTTTCTAAATAGTTGGCATGCAAAGCATAAGCCTCTGCAGCATACGTGGCAGCAGGGATCATTGCTGCCACGCCCATCGCACTACCAATTAGAAAAACGATTCCTTTTTTTTGCATATGACGCCAGTTTAAACGCCTAGATAAAAGCAACATGACTTACTCCTTAATAATTGAAGTGGACGACTATAATCATAAAACCACACAAGTGCAATTGATAACAATTCGCATTACTGCTACCTTTCGCCTTGATAATTTATATCAATTCATTTTTAGGAGCTGGAAAAGTGCTTAAACCCCGATTTGAATTTTTACTGAAAGCAGGCATAGGGATTTCTTTTGGCGCACTAAGTATGAGTGCTTTCGCGCAAACAGCCCCACCTATCCAACTTGGTAATGTAGTTATTTCCGCAGGGCAGCGGGAACAAGAGGCCATTGAAGCATTAGATAATGTGGGTAGTTTAGGTAGTATAGAAATTCAGCGTATCAATACAAGTGACCCAGCCAAGCTTTTAAATCAAGTCCCAGGGGTTCACGGCTCTGCCACAGGTGATGATCCAGGTACGGTAGTCAATGTGCGTGGCTTGCAAGAGTATGGTCGAGTGGCCGTCACTATTGATGGGGTACGACAAGATTTTGGACGCCCCAGCCATGCAGGTAATGGATCGTTTTACTTAGAGCCCGAGATGCTAAAAGCAGTAACGGTAGTACGTGGGCCTGTAGCTGGAGTGTACGGCTCAGGAGGGATTGGCGGCTCTATTAGCTTTGAAACCATTGATGCACGTGACTTCCTAAAAAAAGATGAACAATGGGCTATTGGTGCCAAAGGTGGCCATGAAACCAGTGGCCACGGCTGGATCGGTCGGTCTACGGCTGCAATGCGTTTAAATGAAAAAGCCGATTTTTTAATCAGTACTGTTAACCGTGATCATAATGATTATAAAGATGGCTCAGGTCAAAAAATTGGATATTCAGGACAGCGTACAGATTCACAAATGTTTAAAGGCAGCTTTAGACCTGCAGACGGGCATGAGCTTAAAGTAGGATTATTAAAGTATGGTAGCCGCTATGATTCAAGCCGTTCAGCTGGCTCAACCAGTGCCAAATTAAGCGTAGATGATACCAAAACTAAAACTGACACAACCAACGCTCGTTATAGCTTTAAAAGTCCTGATAACCCTTTGCTAAACTTACAAGCTGAACTTTATCGTAGCGTAACGGACAGTGATCAAACACGGTACAGCGATAATGAAAACCGTGATTACAGAGTACGTACGAACGGCTGGTCTTTAAAAAACCAGTCTGAAATACTCTCTGACCAATGGGATCATATCGTCAGCTATGGCGTTGATGGCTATGATTTAAAGGGCACATCAAGTCATGTCAATTTTGGAGAAGGCAGCACTAAATCTTGGGGTTCTTATGCACAATGGGAAGCGCATTATGCTGACTGGTTACAGCTGATTGGTTCGTTACGCTATGACCACTTTAAACTGGAAGGTCAAGATCGTGATTTAAGCTCTAAATCCATTAATAAAAGCCGTGTATCCCCACGCTTGACGATAGGTGTGAACCCTACAGATAACTTAACAACCTACCTGACCTACGCTGAAGGCTTCCGCGCGCCATCTATCGCTGAAGTATTTAGAGGCGGTGGCCACGGCTCAAGTACGTCCAATTTACCTAACTTTGATTTACTTCCTGAAACAGCATCGACATTCGAGTTCGGTTTAAATCATCGATTGGATAATGTATTTACAGGGCAAGATGCATTGCACACTAAGTTGTCTGTTTATCACACTAAAATCAAAGATTATATTGATCGTGACTATGTGTTTATTAATAATAAAAAACATAGCCAATTTCGTAATGTGGGCCGTGTCACGCTACGCGGTATAGAGCTAGAAAACGGCTATGATGCAGGCAGCTTTTACGGTCGTTTAACAGGCTCTTTAGTTTCTACCAGCACCTATGATGGCCTTCCTTTAAATAACGCGCCATTAAAAATGGTAGGCGTCAATATAGGTGGTAGAAGTAGTGATCGCCGCTGGGACTATGGGGTGCGCTGGACCTTAACAGCAGCCACTGAGCGTAAATCTGAAACGGCACAGAAAGCACCGAGCTACCAACTTGTAGACGTGTATACCTCATGGCAACCCACTGAAGATATCACCCTAACTCTCGGTGTTGATAACATAATGAACAAAACCTACACCGACCCGCAAGCAGGCTATGTTGCAGACGAGCCAAGCTCATGGCAAGGTCGAGAGCGCAATGTAAAACTAGGTATAAGTTGGCGTTATGGGCAATAAATAAGTTAACTGAATGACCTACCCTTAATCGTATATTGATTGCAGAAAACTAAAGTGCTGTTAGCTCCAGTTACGGCACTTTTCCTCACCTGTTACATATTTTTCTAACGTATAAAACTTAATCCATATATTCTCAACGTTTCATAGCTTCCAAAACCAATACGCCTCACTGCTATGCAGACTTGAGTGACTTGCAACCTCAGACGCAATCAATAATAATGATTATCATTAATAATTAGAAGATTTTTCTTCCAAGGAGCTATTCATGCTAATCAGCAATGCACTGATCACCGTAGAAAATCCCAGTCGCTATATCAACCGTCTATGTAAACACTGGTCGCACAAGTTCACAATTGAGCAAACAGAACACCACAGCTCGATTGATTTTGGCACAGCACAATGCACTCTAACGCATGCAGATGATCAGCTCACACTGAACCTATCAAGCCGTAGCGCTGAAGATTTAGAGAGAATGCAGCAGGTTGTTGCTAACCACTTAATCCGCATGAGCAGCAAAAATATCGCCAATGTTAGCTGGGATCGCTAACGCCTGATCTACAGCGTTTATGGAAAAACACCTTATGCAACTTCAGGCCAGTTCACAGCCTTTGTTAAATCAGCAGGATATTGCGCAACAAGTGGGTATGAGCACAAGTAGCCTGCAGCGGCATTTCCGCAACAACTTTCACCTCAGTGTGACCCAATACCATCGTCAACAGCGTCTCAGGCGCGCGCTGCACTCACTGCAAAAAGATCAAATCAGCATCAATCAAGCCGCTGAATTAGCTGGCTATAGCACCACTGGTAATTTTTCTACAGCAGTAAAGAAAGAATTCGGTGTGACGCCAAAACAATTACAAAGCAAATTCTGAAGCAGCAACTTTAGGCTGCCCCAGAACTGTATTGTATTTAAAAACTAAAGGTTGCCGACGTATAGAAACTACGACCTGGCTCATTATAGGTTGCAGCGCCAGCACCATTGATCGTGCGTGGGTCACCGACACCCACACCATTACCACGGCGGTATAAACGCTTGTTAAGCAGGTTATCAATACCGGCAGTAAAGGCTAATTGGTCAGATAAAGCGTAGCGACCACCCAGCCCAACCAGAGCATAGGGTGATAATTGTTGCTGCTCTTCACCGACCATCCGCTTACCTTGGTAATCGTACTTGTTAGGTTTTTGCTTGCCATACCAGGTCACGTTGGTATGTAAACCCAGCTGATCACTGACCTGCCAATCCAAACGCGAGTTCACCGTAAAGTCAGGAATTATTGATAACGACTCACCTGTGGTTTTATTTTTACTCTGCAACATATGAGTCAGATTATTCGACCAGTCTAGTGTTGGCGTCAGAGCAATATTAAAGGTTCCTTCAAGCCCTTCTACCACAGCCTTATTCACGTTATCCCACATAAAGATATCGGGATTGGCAAACGCACCACCGCCACCGACAGCATTACCCACGGACTGCAATCCAGCTTCGACCTTATTGCGGTAATTGTTATGGAAATAGGTTATCCCTGCCACTACATCGCCTTGAACAAACTCAATGCCTAATTCCTTATTAACACTGGTCTCAGCTTTTAGGCTCTTATTACCCTGTAAAAAGCAGGCGCCACCCGCTCCCCAACAACCAATACCGCGGCTATAAAGTAAATAGTTGGGGTTGGTTTGATACAAGTTAGGTGCTTTATAGGCGCGAGCAATACCCGCTTTTAATGTCCATGCGTCATCAAAGTGATGGGACATATTCAGTGCAGGGCTCCAGTTACCGCCGGTGACACTGTGCCTGTCATAACGCAAACCGGGCGTCAGTAGCGTTTTATCAGTCAGCTCAATATTATCTTCAATAAACACTGAAGTAATATGGTCTTTGGCTTGGTTACTGCGCTGTGACGCCGCAATATTACCGACTTGACCAATTTTACCTGTGTCTTGCCCGGTTGAGTTGCTATCTGTGAGCTTGCTCTGTTTCCACTCAGCACCAAAGGTCAGTACTTGATTCAGCCCCATCAGCTCAGTGGGCATATCAAACTCGGAATGGGCACTGTACTGATGCAACTCTGATGTGCTTTTACTATCAGCAGAGAACAAGCCTTCAGTCCCACCTGCCAGCCCTTCGTCTAAACGACGGTTGCGAGTTTTCTCATACTGAATATAGCTTAAAGAATTTCCTAGATCATAATCACCACGGTGGGTCAGCGCATAGTTTTCGCGATACATCGTATTGGTTTCGCGATCAAGATAAGCCTCGACCTTTGCCGAGGTGGGCACTAACTCTCCCGCCGCATTGGTGGTGTAGTTATTGGTGTTTTGCGTATCGCCAGTATAGATATTACCTTGACGACTGAAGCTCACATCTAAGTCAAACTGATGATCATCAACGGGCTGGAAACTTAGACGTGCTGCCAAGTCTCTATTGCGCACCCCTTCACGCCCAGCAGGGTATGTGCCGCGGTAATCCGTACCATTGGTAGCAATACCACGAGTCGACTGATGGCCTTGGTTAATGTTCTTTTTATCCGAATCGGTTTTCGCCACGTTACCAGAGAGTCGCATGCCGACTTTATCGGACAGCGGACCGGACAACATAAAGTTGATGCGCTCGCTGGAACCGTCTTTCGAGGATTGCGGCTGATTGGTGTAAGCGGTCACCGAGCCTTGTAAGGCGTCTGGCACACTTTTGGTAATAATATTCACCACACCACCCGCCGCCCCACTACCGTAACGCGCCGCAGCTGGACCACGCAGCACTTCAATACGTTCAACGGATTCCGCCGGTACCCAATTGGTATCACCGCGTGAGTCACGCTCACCGCGCCAACCGTAACGCACAGACTGACGGCTACTGGCAGGCTTGCCATCAATTAAAATCAGGGTGTTTTCTGGGCCCATGCCACGGATATCAATCTGGCGATTATTACCACGCTGGCCACTGGTACTGTTACCGGTCAGGTTGACCCCTGGCATAGTACGGATGACTTCAGACAAATCATTATTAACCGGGCGCTTGGCGAGGTCTTCAGCAGTAATAATGGAAACGCCGGGCGCCTGCTTCAAGGTCTCCTCGGCAGTACCCAACACTACAGTTTCGCCTAAGTCGTACCTATTTGAATTTGGTTCGTTTGCCTGCGCTGCTACAGCAAAAGCCAATCCGCTGAGCAGCCATAAAGTTTTTTGCATGCTATTCACTTCCTTTTAAGTAACGATTCTCATTCGCGAGTGAGTATGCCACAAACTAAAAAGAATAAATATTGCAAAAACTGCAGGTTTATTTACTAAATAGTCACGCAACTCAGTAGACGCTAACGCTTCAATTCCATCAGTAAAGCCAGTTTCTAATCGAGTGACATCCGCAGATCACACAAGTGATAGTCCGTTATTCTATGGCCTGTCTCTGAGAAAATATCAGTCGCAGCGTGCGCTGCACGGCAATCATCACAATCGAAGAATGGTCTTCTTCGGCTAAACAGCGATAAGTGGTACGGCGCTCACCCAACACGCAGCGCAATAGATCGGCCATTGCATTGGCATTGGCAATCATCTGTCGTTCACCGCGACGCTGTAATAATTGCGCTAAACCTTCAGTGCCTGCAAGCCAAGGTGCGGGCTTTCCTTCCCATTCACCCACAGCCACCAGCACACCGCCAATATGGGCGACAGTGTCTTGATTTAACCTATTGAGCCGCGCAATCAGTGCTTCACGATGCCACCACACCGACGGACTGATCGCCGCATAATGACCAAAAATCTCTGGCCGTACAGCAAGCGCATTGAGTACAAAATAGCCAGCAAGTGAATGGCCAAACAATGACCGGCGCAGGGGATTAAAGCCAAACTCCGCCTCTAATTCAGGCACTAACTGGTCCGCAATAAAGGCAAGAAACGCCTCCCCTCCACTTGATATTTTTGACTCTATCAGTGCCGACGGCTCGAAGGTGTAGTCGCGGTAACGATGCTCGGTGGCAAACATGCGCTCATCTGCGTGAGCGATACCAACCACTGCTGCCATACCGATGCCAGTGGCATCTGGCCGGCGACCGCTGCGTTGGATGGCTTCAACAAAGGTAGCAAATAAAGTATTGGCATCCAGCACATATACCACCGGCCAACCGCCTTCAGGCGGCGTACCCGGCGGCATCCACAGGCTGATGCGATAGATCGCTGCGTTTGCCTGTGCAATGTATTCTCGCAGTTGACTGGTTTTCATAGGCCACCCTCAACATCGATGTATTTATACATCGAGCACGTCATCGATCATAACCTGCATATTGCCCTGCGAGCACTGACCCACTCGCGCTTTAACACCATAAACGCGCGCCAGTGTTTCTGGCGTAATAGCTTCTGTAGGCGTACCGCTGGCCACCACATCACCTTGGGAAAGCATCACAATACCGTCAGACCAGCGTGCCGCTACGTTCAGATCATGCAGCACCGCAATGACGATCATATTGCGTTCGCGCGCCAGCTCATGTACCAAGCGCATCACCCGAAACTGATGTTTTAAATCCAGCGCACTGATGGGTTCATCGAGCAGCAATACCCGCGGATTACGCGCCAGCACCTGTGCCAACGACACCAACTGACGCTGCCCGCCGGATAAGTGACCCAGATTTCTAAGCGCCAAATCGACAATACCGACCCGCTCTAACACGCTCACGGCGTACTCTTTGATCTCTTGACCGGAACTCGCACCATCCATCGGTGAGGCTCGTAGCGCGCTGATAACACTTTCCAGTACATTCAGCGATACGCCCTGCGGCAGACTTTGCGGCATATAGGTCACGCGCCGCGCCCAGTCAGGTAACGAACGACCGATCAGCTCGTAACCATCCAGACTCACCGAACCTTTAGCCGGCTGTAAGCCTGCTAGCGCGCGCATTAACGTGCTTTTCCCAGCCGCATTGGGCCCGATTAATGAATACACCCCACCCGCAGCAAGCGCCGGCAAAGTGATCCCTTTGATAATATTGTTTTTGCGATAGCCCGTGGACAACCCGCTGATGATTAAACCAGCCCCCTGCTCACTCATGATGTTCTCCCTGGCTTACAGAAGATCAGCAATAGAAATACCGGTACGCCAACAATCGAGGTCACGATGCCGACCGGTAGCAGTACGCCTGGCACCAGCACTTTGCTCGTAGCCGATGCCAACGCCATAATCAAGGCACCGGTTAAAATACTACCGGGAAGTAAAAAGCGGTGATCTTCTCCCAGCATTAAGCGTGCAATATGCGGCCCAACCAAGCCAATAAAGCCAATCGTGCCGACAAATGCCACTGACGTAGCCGCCAACAAACTCACTCGTAATAACGCTAAAAAACGTAGACGGCTGACATGAATACCAAAGCTGCGGGCACGATCTTCGCCAAGACGCAGCGCGGTCAGTTTGGTGGCAGAGAGTAATGAAAACGGCACCACCAGCAACAACACCAGCGCTAGTAACCCAACATTCTGCCAATTGGCCCTCGACAGCGAGCCCATGCTCCAAAACACCAGCTGCTGCAATGCTGCTTGCGACGACGCAAATTGCACAAAAGCCACCAACGCGTTAAACACAAACACCAGTGCAATCCCCAACAACACCATGGTTTCGACACTGCTGCTACGCAACCGTGTCATCAACTGCAGTAGCAGCACAGAACCCAGCGCAAAAATAAAAGCGTTCAGCGATACCATCCATTCTGTGGGCACAAACGGCAGACTCAAGCCCAAGACAATCGCCAGCGCGGCACCAAATGATGCTGCTGATGACACGCCAAGGGTAAATGGGCTCGCCAACGGGTTATTAAGAATGGCCTGCATCTCTGCCCCGGCCAATGACAACGCTGCGCCCACCAGCATGGCCATTAATGCGTAAGGCAAACGCACGTCCCAAATAATCGTCCGTTGGGCGGCAGATACACTGTCTGGATTGAGAATCCCAGCCCACACTTGAGCAGCTGTCAGCGAAGAGGGGCCGGTGACCATATCCAGCACCAGTGCGGCGCAGCAGAGCAGCGCCAAAACCACAAGGATCAGCACTCGCCATAGCACCTTGCCGCGGTAAGCCGCAAGAATAGCGGCACTGCCGGCCGAGGTGCTTTGCTCAGTTATTGTATTCACAAGTACAGCCTATAATGGTGGAAGATCAACCCAGCCTGTTCCAATATAAGGAACCGCCAGAAAACGTTCATTGATGAGGTCAAGGGTTGCTGCAGGCTCAAGATCAGCAAAGAGCTGCGGGTGCACCCATTTAGCCAGCACTTCTACGGCAATAATATCGAGCGGTGAGTTGAGTAACTGGTGCGCTAGCCCGTGTACACGGCCATTACTGACGGCTGACAGCTGGGCAATACCTTGGCGACTGGCGACTTTAGTTAAAGCAGTCTGCGCTTCGCGCTCGGTATAATCGCCGCCCAAAACTAAACCATCTGTTTTCGCCAAAGCCGGCCCGCCGGTAGCAATATAAACATCTGGATCGCTGGCAATAATGTATTCAAGATTCAGCTTGCCCGAAGCTCGAGTCAGCACGTCGGCACCGATATTATGCCCGCCGATAAATTCAATATAGTCACCGACGCCACCGTTACCCGGTGAAAAACAACAGTCTTGAGTGATGCCCGCATGGGCTTCCATAAACACCTTGGGTTTAGGCTCGTCTTGATGCGCGTCCAGCCGTTTAGAAATATAAGCAAGATGCTCATCACGCAGCGCTAAATAATCGTGGGCCTGCTGCTCGTTGCCGGTTAAACGAGCCAACAACTCAAGACTGGGGCGTTGGTGCTTAAAGGGATCAATAAAAAAGTCGATAAACACCACAGGGATGCCAGACGCTTCGAGTATGGCAACTTGAGCATCGTTCGGACCGCGGCTCAGCGATACCACGGCAACATCTGGATCTGCGGCCAACATGGATTCCATATCAAAGCTTTCCGCAGAGCTGGATACTATAGGCAGCTGTTTCATTGCCGGAAACATATCAGCCATACGCTGATAAAAAGCATCACCTAAGCGGTTGATATCGTTTGGCCAGGCGGCGAGACGACTCACAGGATCGGGGTCAATCAGTGCCAATACCAACAAAAAGCGCCCGTCATCAATGGCAATGGTGTTGATCGTGTCAGGCACACTGACAGTTCTGCCGCGCAAGTCAGTCACTTCTTGAGCTGCCGCTACCGTGAGCGGAGTCAGGGCCGAAAACAGCGCAAAAATGCCGATTGCCAGTGTCGCTTTAAGGCGTAAATAATGTTGCATTTGGATTCCTTTTAATTCACTGAGCGACATCATTAAGCGCGCAGCGTTGCGCCGCCGTCCACATACACATCACCCATCACGATGTGTCCGGCTTGCTCGGATAATAGAAACATCACTGCATTAGCAATATCTGTAGGGGAAGCCAATTTACCCAGCGGAATGCCGGTTTTATACGCCTCAGGAATGCCATCAATCACCCGCTGCTCGCCACTTGCATCGGCCCACATACCCGTTTGCATCGGCGTCAGCGTTGAGCCCGGCGCGACGTTATTACAACGAATGCCTAGCGGCGCCAGCTCAAGCCCAAGACAGCGCATAAACATCGCCGCTGCTGCTTTTGAAGCGGCATAAGCGGCCATCGCATGACGGGGAATGCCAGCAGCGTTGGAACCCACAGTGACCATCGCACCTTGACGGCGCGGTGTCATCACCCGTGCCAGCGCGCGTGAAACGTAAAATACGCCATCGGCGTTGACCGCAAAAGTGCGTCGCCAAGTGTCATCATCAGTGCTTTCTACTGTGCCAAACTGCAGCACACCGGCAACATTAATACCAAAACCAATCGGGCCAATGTCTTGCTCCACGTGAGCCACCAATGCGTCCACTGCGTGCGAGTCGGTTACATCCAGCGCCATGGCATGCACGGGCGGTAATTGCGCTGCACCTTCTGCGGCTACTGCGTCTGCAAAGATGGGCGCAATACGATCGGTTGCTACAACGGTGCAGCCACTTTTGCGCAGCAACTGCACGAGCGCTTCACCAATCCCCCCGCTTGCGCCGGTTACCAGCGCGATGGTGCCGTCAAATCCTGTGAGCTGCATTCTGCGTCTCCGATAGTGTCTGTCTAGAATGAATTGAGGGTGTTGCAAGAGCCGCTTCATGCTCCGCCATACGACGAGACAGCAACGGTGCAATACGTGCTGCAGCATCGCGGCCAGTCATTTCTGCGTGTAAATACGGCAACTCGACGGCCTCGATATCAGTGGCGTAAGCAGCCCATAGATTCGCCTGCAGCGAGGGCCGTTCAACATGATCACGTCCAGCACGCAGATGCATGATTTGCCCGTCAAAGCGGCCATGATAATGATCGCGTACCAGCTGATTGGTAGCCGTGACCGCACGCACTACGCCATCCAGTGCCGCCTCAGGCAAGTTGCCCAGCGTGCTGTCACCACGGCGCAAAAATGCCACGACTTTTTCGCGGCTATCCAACTCTAAATGTTGTTCGGGGTCGTAGCCAGCAATCGCCAGTAGCGCACGCAATGCACCCGCAGCATCAGGCTCAGGTTCAGCGCGCCAGCACTCGGCAGGATAAGCATCCAACAGAGCGAGGATGCCCACTTCGCGACCTTGTTCACGCAGGTAGATGGCCATGGCGTGAGCAATAATTCCGCCGACTGACCAACCCACTAAATGCACTGGGCCTTCCGGGTAGATCGTGCTCAATGTGTCCACGTAACTCGCAGCGAGCGCGTTAATGTTTTCAGGCAGAAGTTGCTGCGGATCCAGCGCTGGTGACTGCAATCCGTATACCGTGCGCGCAGGTGATAACGCGCGCGACAATTCACGGTAGTTCCAAGCAATACCGCCCGCTGGGTGAATCGTAAATAACGGCGCGAGGCTCGTCTCACCTTGCGACAAGCGCACCGTGGGCCCCAAACCATTATCAGCGTTAGCTACGGGTGCATCAATCAGCGCAGCAAGACCGGCCACTGTGGGCGTGGCGAACAGCGCACCAAAACCTGGATCCCAGTGCCAATGCTCTTGGATCGCCAGCAGTAGATGCACCGCCAACAGCGAATCGCCACCCAGCGCAAAGAAATCATCATCCGCGCCAATCGTGCTGGTCGTGTTAAGCACTTCAGCAAACACGCGTGCCACTTCACGCTCGGTGGCAGTCGTTAACTCACCGCCCGCCGACAAGGCGATATCTGGCAGCGGTAAAGCCTTACGGTTCAATTTGCCGTTGGCGCTCAGCGGCCAGTCTGCCACCGTGACAAACGCTGCAGGAATCATATATTCAGGTAGGCGAGCTGCTAAATGCGCGCGCAGAGCAGCAGGCGCTAACGCCTCAGACTCGGAGGCCTGTTTTGGCTGCACATAAGCCACCAAACACGGCTCTGCATTGCCTATCTGGCGCAGCAGCACCGCAGCACTCGCTACAGCGGGCAATTCAGTCAGAGCATGCTCAATATCACCCAGTTCAATACGTAAGCCGCGCAGTTTCACTTGATCATCGCTGCGGCCGAGAAACTCAACCGCACCATCGGGGCGAAAACGTGCCACATCACCACTTTTGTAGAGCCGCCCGCCATCGACAAATGGATTATCGATAAAAACTTCAGCGGTCAGCGCCGGCTGGCCAAGATAACCTCGCGCTAACTGCACACCACCCAGATACAAATCCCCCGCCACACCTGGTGGCAGCGCTCGCATCTGCTGATCGAGCACATACAACTGAGTGTTCCACACAGGGAAACCGATCGGCACAGAAACACTTTTATCATCTCGATTGGCCGCCCAACAGCTCACATCTACCGCCGCTTCAGTAGGGCCATACAGATTAAAGAGTTCGGCATCCAGTACAGCATGAAAACGCTCCCGCAACGCTGCACTCAGCGCTTCACCGCTAACGATCACTCGACGTAGCGCCAGCCACCGAATATTGGGCGCGGATAGAAACGCTGCCAGCATTGAGGGCACAAAATGCAATGTGGTAATGCCATGTTCGCGGATCAGCTGCACAAGGATGCGCGGGTCATGGTGCGCATCCGGTGGTGCGATCACCAGTTGCGCCCCAGCCAGCAGCGGCAAGAAAAACTCCCACACTGAAACGTCAAAAGTGGCAGGCGTTTTTTGTAAAATACGCTCGCTGGCATCGATAGCGAAATACTCGCGCATCCACAGCAAGCGATTGACGATAGCTTGCTGCTCAACCACCACACCTTTCGGCTCGCCGGTTGAGCCAGAGGTATAGATCACATAGGCCGCATCTTCTGGCTGCGGTGCCGCATCTAGCAGGGTCTGCATACTGGATTGACAAGGATTCAGTTGCCAAAATTCAGGTGACAACACCGGCCAACGACTGAAGCGCGACGCGTCCTCGGCTAAGACACACACCGGCTGCGCCGAGTCGAGAATACGCTCAAGTCGTGCATCGGGTTGAGCAGTGTCCAGTGGCAAATAAGCACCACCAGCACGTTGGATTGCCACCAGTGCAATCACCAGTTCAAAGGAACGCGGCAAGGCCACAGCGACGATGGAATTACGCGTAACGCCCTGCTCGCGTAACTGATAAGCCAAGGCACGCGTGCGTTGTTCAAGCGCGGCGTAGCTGAGTGACTGGCCTGCAAACACCAACGCTGTAGCGTCGGGTGTCGCGTCCATTTGCGCCTGATACAGCGCCACTAATGTAGTGGCCGGTACATCATGCTCAGTGGCATTGACCTCATATAAATAGCGCTGTGCTTCAGCCGCTGTGGCCAATGCAATATCGTCCAGACGCGCACCGGCGTAGCAGGCATCAATCGCTGCATCTAAAAAAGCTGGCAACCGTGCAGCATGCGCCTCTACATCGGCCTCGGTGTAATAAGCGCAATGGGCTTCGATTTCCAGATCAAGCGCGGCCTGAGCATCACCCCGAAAACCCAGCGTGAGATCATCGACAGGACCCGTAGAAAATATGTCCAACTGTGCACTCAGCCTGGGCAATAGCAGCGGACGGTAGAACGGTTGCACATTAATTAAGGTTCCGTACAGTCGTCGCTTACCACCAATCAAGCCTAAGTCGCGGCGCAACTGCTCACCACGATAACGTCCATGGCGCCGGCCCCGCGTGAGTTCACGTGCGGTATCACTGATAAACGTATCCAACGTTTCGTTGTGCTCGCGCAGTACAAGCGGCAACACATTCATCACCATGGCTAGCGCGCGCGCCGCCTTACTCCCCAGCCGTCCCATATAGGGCACGCCGACGACGACTTCATTCGCACCGTCGGTATGGCGGCGGCAGTATTCGGCAGTCAGTGCGGTTAGCACATCGGGCCAGGGCTGTTTTTGTATTGTGGCAAGCTCGATCAGTCGTGCGATAAGCTTGGGATCAAGTGGCGTAATTTTTCGCCAACAGCCGTGTACTGACGCATCACCGGCAGTAAAGTCATTGGCTAAACAAGCTGGCGGTGGTGCATCGGCCAAGGCGTTATTCCAGTAGACGGAATCACGCACACGCCGCTCTGAAATTTGGTAGTCAGCGTCTTCTTCAAGCACTGGCAGCAAAGCAGCAAAGGGTCGACTGCTGTTTTCACCGGCATACAGAGCGCTGACACGCTCGCCCATTAACGCCATCGCATAGCCATCTGCCGCCAGATGATGCACCCGTAAATACCAAGCGTAGCGCCCTGCACCCAAGATAAAGAGTTGCTGCTGAGCGAGTCGGTCACGAGTTGGTTCTAAGGGTGTTAAATAATCGGCACGCATGATGGCTTGCGCAGCATCTGCGGGGCTGTCATCACCACTGACATCTACCACTTCAAGCATGGGAATGTAATCCGGATCCAGCCATTGGCGTGGCCCAGCTTCAGTGTTAGCAAAACGCAGCGCTAAGCTTTGCGCTTCAGTGGCAGCCTGATTGGCGGCGTGGGTAAAGGCGCTGATATCCAGCTCGCCCTCCAGCCACAGCACATGCGCGGTATTGAAGGCTGGATTGTGCGGTTCAAGCCGCTGAGCAAACCACAGTCCTTGCTGCGCTTCGGTCAGGGGGTAACGAGTGACGTCCATTATTACAGCTCGCTCTGCTGACGTTGGACGATCTGCCACCAGTCAGCCAGCGTAGGGTTTTCAGCCAAATCGGCAAAACTCAGCTCAACGCCAGTCTTATTCCATTCAACCGTGAGGCTGAAAATGCGCATTGAATCCAAGCCCCAGTCGAGCAGATTATCGTCGTTTTCAAGCTCTTCTGGTGCTTCATTAACCAACTGGGCAATATCGGCACGCATGCTCTCCAGAGTCAGCGGTGTGTTTGTATTCGTTGTCATTTTATAAGGCCTTTAACAGTTGATCAGTGGTCATGGGTATCCCGCAGGTACGCGCAATCCAGCGCAACGCATTCATATGATCATCGCGGCTAAAATCTGCGCCCGCATCAGCAACGATAAACGGCTCGATATCCAACTGAAACGCCTCCGCCATGGTCGCCGTGCAGCCAATATGGGTATAAACGCCAGTGACCAGCAACTGATCGCGGCCACGAACTCGCATCAGCGCTTCTAGATTGCTGCGTTGAAAAGCACTGTAGCGGTGCTTCACCAACACATAGTCGCTGGATGCCGGGGCCAGCTCATCGACAATTGCCTCATGCTCAGGAGTCGCCTGCATCCCTGGACCCCATAAATCAGCTTGCAGACCGCGATCACAGCGCTCTTGATAGCCTTGCTGCGCAGTATAAAAAACCGGAATGCCCTGCGCACGGCAATGAGTAATGATCCGCGCCAAGTTGGCTACAGCCGGCGCAAGTGGCGCAGCATTGGCATCAAAAATTGCCAGAAAATAGCGCTGCATATCGTGAACTAACAATGCACAGCGGGAGGCCTCAGGCGTCCATGTAGCTCGTGGCGTGGGTAACTCGTGGGCTTCAGGCAACGCATAGCTTGTAATAGTAGGAAGTCCCATTAGTCATTCCCCTGAATGTTGTCTAAAAAGCGCTGACGCAACTGAGCACGTAGTTCGCGACGACTCACCTTGCCCACCGCGGTTGTGTCAAAGGCATCAATAAAGACAATTTGATCCGGCACTTTAAAAGCCGCCAACCCCTGCTCGCGGATCCACTTTTTAAGCTCGACTGCACGCGGTTGATTACCGCGTGCAATAATAAAGGCGCAGCTGCGCTCGCCCAGATAATCATCGGGGATCGACACCACAGCAGCGTCAAATACAGCAGGATGAGCAAGCAGATGATCTTCAATTTCTTCTGCTGAGATTTTTTCACCGGCGCGGTTGATATGATCGTTCGCTCGGCCCTGTACTATTAAATAACCGTCTGCGCTGCGTTTAACCATATCGCCCGTGCAGTAATAACCGTCAGCAGTGAAGCTGCGTGCGTTGGCCACCTCATCGTTGTGATAACCGCGAATCGTGTAAGGGCCACTGATTTGTAAGTGCCCAACTTCGCCGTCAGCAACGGGCTCACCGTTGTCATCGACTACGCGCACATCATCATCGGGACTGATAGGTCGGCCTTGCGTATTCAGTATCACCTCGTCTGGATCATCCAAACGCGTGTAGTTCACCAAGCCTTCAGCCATCCCAAATACCTGCTGCAACTTGCAATCAAGTCCATTGACCAAGCGCTTGGCAGCCTCGGGCACCAGTTTGGCACCGCCCACTTGCATCACTTCAAGACTGGAAATATCGTGTTGGGTACTCGCTGCAGCATCGGCCCACAGCAGCGCTAAAGGTGGTACCAGCCCCACGCAGGTCACGCGTTCGCGCTCAATCAAGGCAAAGGCAATGCTCGGTTCTGCACTGGGACTGAGTACCACGCGTGCACCTGCATACAGCGCACCCAGCCAACCCGGCGAACTCATCGGAAAGTTATGCGCCGCCGGTAATGCCGCCATATACACGCTGTGCTGCGTGATGCCGCACATATCATTGCTGGCACGAAATGAATAAATATAGTCATCATGAGTACGCGGAATCAGCTTGGACAGCCCAGTGCTGCCGCCAGAGATTTGTAAAAATGCGACCGACTGCGGATCAGGATCAATGGATAATGTACTTGCGTCGCCAGCCAGTGCTGATAGCGCGGTAAATTCTTCTGTCTCACCAGCAATAATAATCTGCTCAACACTTGGCACTGCACGACGCAATTCGCGGGCCAGTGTGCGGTAATCAAAGCCGGCATAACGTTCAGCCGCGATATAGCCGATCGCTTGTGCTTTGCGGGCAAAATGGGTGATTTCAGTTAACCGGTGGGCAGGTAGCGCGTAGACAGGAATCAGCCCTGCGTAAAACAGCCCAAACACCACAGGAATAAACTCAGCAACATTACCAAACTGCACAATCACCCGATCACCTGGCACCAATCCTTGCGCCAAAAGCCCGGCACCAATGCGCTCAGCTTCGCGACCTAATTGCGCATAGGTATAGCGCGTATCGCCCGCGACCACAGCCACATCATCACTAAAGCGGATGGCGCGCTCACGTAAAAAAGCAGGAAAAGTTTCGCCGCGCCAATGACCAGCAGCACGATAACGCTCAACCAAAGTGGACGGCCAGACCTGACTGAGTGGCAGGCGCTTTTCGGCAATATGACTCATGATATTTCTCTCTTTTTCAAATTAGCGGCTGTGTGCTTCATCAACGCCGAGTGCATCCAGCAACGCCATAAACTTGGCAGCAGTCTCTTCGACTTCAAGCTCAGGAACTGAATCGGCCACGATGCCTGCCCCAGCAAACAGACGTAAGGTATCGGCCTGGACATGCGCGCAACGAATGGCCACATACCAATCACCATCGCCTTGCGCATCAAGCCAACCCACAGCGCCAGCATAAAAACCACGCGAGACAGGCTCAAGCGCATTGATGGTGTCCAACGCCTGCTGGCGCGGAGTGCCACAAACTGCCGGCGTGGGATGCAGCAAACCTACCAATGTGGCCACTGAGGTATTGGGGTCTTTTAAAGTACCGACAATCCGCGTGCCCAAATGCCACATGCTATCGGTGGTGTAGAGCGACGGTGTTGTGGGCGCATCAAGCTCATCACATAACGGCGCAAGCGCTGCAACGATGGCATCCACCACGTAGCGATGCTCGTCAAGATCTTTGCTTGAGGTTTCTAGCTTTTCAGCTGTGCGTGCATCTTTTACAGCCTCATGACTGCGGCGTGCAGAACCGGCCAACGGATGCGAAATAATTGTGCGCCCGCGCCGTGAGATCAATAATTCCGGCGTGGCACCGACCAGCCATGCTGGCGGCTCATTGTCGTCCACCGGCAGCGGTATCACATAGGTGGTCACACTGGTATCACGCTCAAGGCGTTGAGCCAGCGCAAGCGGTTCAATCGTATCCGCCGCCTGCAATCGTAAACTGCGCGCCAATACAGCTTTACCCAGTACCGTCTGTTCGCCGGTCAACTGCGACACGCACTGTTTCACCATCTGGGCATAATGGTCTGCCGTAGGCTCAGCGTGTGAGTGACCGATCAACGGCGGCAGCTCGGCCTGCGACGCTATTTTTAACCCATCAGACAATCCCAGCCGCGCCGGTTGATAAAGGGCATCCGCGGCATGAGGGTCAAAAGGCAACGCGCCAACCAGCACATCAGGGCCAAGGCGTGGAGTCGCAAAAAACTCACTAACGCGACGCCCAAAACTGGCGGTATCACCGCTTGGCAACTTGGCTAAACACCCTTCCACTTCTAGTGTGTGCTGCGGAGAACGCAATATAAATATCGGTACCTTCTGCTCTACCCTAGCCTCAGTCTGACTGGATAACGCCAGCGTAATCATGAAATAACTCCTGTACGACGGTTGGTAACTTCAACAGAGTGATATCGCCATACGGCTAACGCCAACAGCAATAACAAAATAACCACAAGTAAATACGGGGCGCTGGGCGATATGCGATAGAGCAAAGTACCTGCTAGGGGCCCCACAATCATAGAAAAACCCTGCATCGACGACACCGTGCCAGCAGCAGCACCCTGCTCATGAGCATCCACGCTATCTGCCGTCAGCGCCTGCACTGCCGGGCGCACAAAACCCATACCCACACCTGCCAAGCTAAACGCACACAGCATCGGCAACGCCGTACTCACCAGTGCAATAGAACCAAAGCCTGCACTGGCCAGCAGCGATCCAATCAGCAGCCAACGAGTTGGCGTCCATTCAATACGTGTCATCAGCGTCTGCGCCAAAATCAACCCTGCACCCAAGGCAGTCAGCGCGTACCCAGCTGTTTTCGCACCTTCACTCAGCGATTGCGCTAGCCGGTCGATTGCCAAAAAGCCCACTGTGGACTGAGTCACAGCAACTGCAGTCATGGCCACAAAAACAGCACATAAAGGTAGTCGCAGCCGTGCATCAAAAAAACCAATAACCGGCCGCGTAGAAGATGATTGCTTGCTGTGCTGCACAAGAGTTTCAGGCTTAGTTTCAGGCATTTTCCAAGCAATCAGCCCTAAGGCTAAAATAGGCATCAGCGCGGCGGCATACAGCGCCAGCGCGATATCGTACATAGCAATCCAGCCAGCCAGCACGGGTCCAGCTACTAGGCCAACGGCATTAGCCGCGCCCAGCTTAGCCATCGCAGAAGCTCGTTTACCGGGCGCGACTTGATCAGCCACCGATGCGGCCGTGACCGTCGGCACCGCTGCGTAAAATAAGCCCACTAACGCTCGCGTACCCACTAACACAGTCAGCGATAGCGCTATCGCCGGTGTACGGCTCAGCGCTGCATCAACGGATATGGCTAACACCAAGTAGGTCACCGCATAAGCAGCAAGAGATATAAGTAAAACGCGCTTGCGCCCGACTCTATCGCTCAGCCTGCCCCATCGGCTGGCGGCGAGCATCCACAGCACACCGCCGGCTGTTAGAGCTAATCCCGCATGCCAGTCCGCTAAACCGAGTAAGCGCACAACCGGCCCCACGACTGCAACAAAAGCCATGATCGCCATAGTGCCGACCAAAGCTACAAAATTGAGCACCCATAAATGAGATGTAGATTGAAGTGAGCTCATGCAGTGATTCATCCAAATCTATGATCCCGTACTTATAAAGGCTGATATAAGCCAAGCCCAGTAGGATCAAATAAGGCGAGTAGGCTAAAGCACGACCCCTCTAAATGCAAATCATTTTGATTTACATTGACATCAACTACAAGAAAGATAGAGACTCTCGAGCCCACGTTTTTTAAATTTAATCTCTGGAGTTCGTAACATGCTTCTTTCACGCTTTAGTAATTTGCACACTCAACACCCTGATCTTGTGCGCAAAATCTTTACAATCTCGTTACTCGCAACGACCATTGGCGCGACTCTGCAAGCCATTGCAGCACCTAACGTAGAACGCTCAGTACAAGTTGATGAGCAGATTTATGAAATTGCCTTTAACTCTAAAACTCAGACCCTATACGCTGCAGTGACCGGTAGCCGCGACATCGATGAAAAAACTGGAAAAAAACGAGTTGCCTCAGGCATCGTTGTATTGGACGCGCAAACTCTAGAACAGGTGGACAAAATTGCGACCGGTGAGATGACCCCCTTTAGCTTAGCTATCAACCACACAACCCAAAAACTCTATGCTGCAGACACAGCAAACGGTCAGGTTGGCGTTTATGCTATTGATTCAGGCAAGGAAGTGGCACTGATCAAAAGCTCAGGCAAAGAATCCAATCGTTTGCGCCAAATCGTAGTAGATGAAACCTCTAATATGATTTACATCAGCACTGTCGGTGGGTCAGAACGCAACGGAAAAATCGGACCAGAAAGCGCCATTTGGGTTATTGACGGTAAGACGGACACACTAAAATCCGTCATCACTGACCCAGTAAAAACCGCCACAGGATTGGCCATCGATACTGACAATCAGCGCCTGTACGTGTCTGATCTGATCAATAGCGACATTGCCGAAATCGATCTTAAAACGCACAAGGTACTGCGTAAGTTCAGCGGCGTAGAGCCCCTTGAAGACGCTAAGACTGCAGGTCCCGATACGATCAATATGGAGATTGATACAAAGAACGGTATTCTTTATGCCATCAACCAGAAGTCGGGTGGTATAGCGATGATTGACCTCAAGAGTGGTGATATTCTACGTACTGTAAAAACCGGAAGCGGCGCACTGAGTGCACGACTGCATCCACAAAGCGGCGACCTTTACGTAGCCAACCGCAACGATGGCACAGTCTCTATTATTGACGCTAAGACTCACTTTGTGAGTGCCCACCTTTCCACCGGTACGCATCCGCAAACCATTGCCATTGACCCCAAATCTGGGCAGGTCTATGTCAGCAATAAGGCCAAAGGTAAAGGTCGCGGTGCTCCACAAGATGCACCTACGCCCTATGAGCCTTCAGGCAACACTGTCACATTAATCACACCGTAAACGAAGCCTCACAACACTAAAGACCACCTCAACACTCTGAGGCGGTCTTTATATGTCTCCAGATATGACTTATCTGCAATAAGAAAATCCAGACTTAGAGCCTGCTCAATCTAGAACTCAGCCCTGCCGTTTTCTTAATAGTAGGAATCGTCTAGATAACATTTTCGAGCCACAATGATGGTGTGCGTGAACTCTTGATCTTTTTTAATCCCATTGAAAATTTCTGGCCATGGGTACTGCCTTTATCTGATGTCCACTTGATCGCCAGCCATTTCGACCACCGCCCTCTGAGCGACGCAGAGTTCGCACGTTACGGTGTACCCCTACCTTCAAATATCCAACGGGCAGCCCACAAACGGCGAGCTGAATTTCTTGCTGGCCGCTTATGCGCACAGCAAGCATTGCTGATGCTCAATGGTACGGTAGGTATTCCAGCTATCAGGCAAGACCGAGCACCTCAATGGCCGCAAGGCTGTATAGGGTCTATTACTCACAGCGATAGATGGGCTGCCGCACTGGTTGCACAATATGATAAATACATTGCGCTAGGACTAGATATCGAGCGCTGCTTAAGTATCAGTGATAGCCGAAAGCTGGCCGATGGAATACTTACAGCAGGTGAGCACTCACGCTGGGCTCAACTTCCCTCAGAGCAATTTAGCTTAATGGTCACCCTGACCTTCTCTCTCAAGGAAAGCCTATTCAAAGCGCTCTACCCACTCGTGGGAAAACGGTTCTACTTTGAGCATGCCGAACTGGTGGACTGGAATATGACTACAGGCACAGCACGCTTACGCCTGCTAACGAATCTCGACAGTGAATGGCAGGCAGGCCGCGAACTAGAAACCTATTTCTGCCAAGTCGATGAACATATTATGAGCTTGGTAGTGGTACCAAGCTAAAGGATTAAATGGCCGGTGGCACACTTTACAAGTTGCTTTCTAGTGTCAGCAAATGGTCTGCAGCATAGGCTTCTTCATAAAGGCAGCGACTTTAGCAAGCTGACTACCAGCCAAGTTGATCAGGCTGTTGCCAAGATCAATTTACGCACACGCAAATGCTTGAGCTGGAAATCAGCATACTAAGTACACACAGGCGCAAGCATTGCACTTATGTATTGAATTCAGGATTTTATCTTAATTTTTAATTGCATTTCTTGATACTTTTTTTAAAAAATTAATTACTTTGCTAGTCCAGCCTTTAGCCAGTTCTGGGCAAAGCTGAATATTTAAAGGCCCTTGAATTTATTTGGTTAAAGTATGTAAATCCAGCTTTGCGTCTTTAGCAGTTTTAGAGTTCTGCTTGCATAATTAGCATAACAATCATCTGCCAGTGTAAGTAATAAGCCTCCTTTTACCTCATGTGTTAGTCGATAAACTAGCTACTTTTCTAAAGTAGCCAAACATCTACTTAGGGTCGACTTTGCAATATTCATTAGGTTAGCCGTTGCCGTTAATTTTTTTCTTACCTTAAATTAACAAGTGTACGTAGTGCAGTGTAATTGCTCATAGGTGTCTAGGTTTTTGCAATCGAGTGTTCCATTCTTGTGGCCACCTATTATTAGCGCGAATCATTAGCATACGCAAATGCAAACGCCTTGCATTAACTTTCAGATATAAGAACAGGAGTCGTAAGTGAAACAGCCCATAAGACCTTTCGCAGGATTTTCTTTAACGACCATGGCTTTAGCGTTTGGATTAGTAGCATAAGCCGATGCTGTGGAACCAGGTGAGAACCTACCTGAACTTATAATTACAGCCAGTTAGACGATAAAGGTATTGATCAGGCTACTTTGCAGCGACAGCAAGCTTCAAGTATGCGCGATATTTTTAAAACTGACCCTTCGGTAAACTTTGACGCATAACTAAAGGGATGGAAAAACAAAACACAGCCAGGACGGCTCAGACAAAACGCAGCAAGCCCAATCAAATCAAGGGCTTAAACTGCAGACGAAAAAAAAGAGCCCTTAGGCTCTTTCTTTCTTAGCTTGACGCCGAATTTGGAGCGGAAAACGAGACTCGAACTCGCGACCCCGACCTTGGCAAGGTCGTGCTCTACCAACTGAGCTATTTCCGCAAAAACTGGCGTCCCCTAGGGGACTCGAACCCCTGTTACCGCCGTGAAAGGGCGGTGTCCTAGGCCACTAGACGAAGGGGACGCATCCTTGAGCTTCTTAAAGCTTGCAACTTCCGAAGCGTTTGCTGTTTGCAGTATTGCTTGGAAGTGGTGCGCATATTACGGATGAAACTGCATTCCGTCAAGCACTATTATGAAAATAGTGTGTATTTCAATGCTTCGGGGTCTTTTCTGGCATAAACATCAACTGAATCTCATGATTCCAGTCAAAATCCTCACCTTTTTCTAAAGCTGCATAACGACGGTCTTCTAACTCCTGATATTTTTCAATTTCTTCATCAGGCATAAAATGCAAACAGTCACCGCCAAAGAACCACAACAGATCGCGCGGTACTAAATGCGTAATTTGTGGGTAGCGCTGAAACACTTGGCTGATAATGTCCTGACCGACATATAAGTCTTCAGTACTCTCACGCAAGTCCACCACCATCTCATCGAAACGCTCTAAAAAAAGCGCATGGTGATTTTCTGGCACCACTTCGGCATCGGCAACCGCGACCAAAATTGTGCGCAAATGTGCTAATAACTGTAAATGCTGTTCGACGTGCGGCGTGGTCATAACCCTATCCCCTTAAAAACAAGCCGCGCAGTATAAAGCCTGCACGGCATTAACCCAATCACTAGCGCGCATTCAGCGACGCTCTATATATTAGTCAGCTGCCTGTTCCAGCAATCGCAAGCCAACCCACTGCTTAGCAAACTGCGCGGCGCAACGGCCATTACGATTACCGCGGGCCAGCGCCCAGCTGATCGCTTCTTTTTCAGCACTGTCATCAAACTGCCACTTTAATGCTGCGGGCTGAGCATACTCAGCAATCCAGTGTTGCACCACGGCCAAGTAATGATCTTGATCAAAGGGATAAAACGACAGCCACAGACCAAAACGGTCGGATAGCGCGATTTTGTCTTCAACCGCTTCACTCGGATGCAACTCACCGCCATCACCGTGCTGCCAGTTTTGATTATCGCTGTGCTGCTCAGGTAATAAGTGGCGACGATTGGACGTGGCATATAACAGTACATTATCTGGCGCACGTTCTAATGAGCCATCTAGCACGCTCTTTAAAATACGGTAGTCGCCCTCGCCTGCTTCAAAAGACAGATCATCACAGAAGACAATAAAGTGCTGCGGCAAGCCGGCTAAAGACTCAACAATCATCGGTAAATCGGCCAACTCATTGCGCTCCACTTCAATCAAGCGCAAGCCTTGTGGTGCGTATTCAGCCAGCAGCGCACGCACTAGTGAGGATTTACCGGTACCGCGCGCGCCCCATAACAGCGCATGGTTGGCTGGGAAGCCGCGCATAAATTGCTGAGTATTGCGCAACAGTTGTTCGCTCTGCCGTTCGACACCCAATAAATCAGCTAAGCGAATATCCGCACCCAACGCAATCGGGCGAAAGAAACTGCTATTGCCTGTGCGCTGCCAACTGGCCGCATAGACTGTATTCCAGTCAACCGGCTCAGTCGGTTTAGGCAACAACGGCTCAAGCTGTTGTAAGACTTGATTGGCTCGCTGTAAAAATTCATTTAATAATTCAGACACAAGACTCTCCTGATGGTTTTACCGCCGCCGGCTAAGAAGCAGATCAAACAGCTTAAGCGGGCTGTAACTGCAAAGCTACGGAGTTAATGCAGTAACGCAAACCCGTGGGTGCAGGGCCATCTGGAAACACATGACCTAAATGCGCATCACATGACGAGCACACAACTTCAACGCGCTGCATACCGTGACTGCCATCAGTGTGTTCAGTGACAGCCGCTGGAGTAATCGGCTGCGAGTAGCTGGGCCAGCCGCAACCTGCGTCAAATTGATGCTGTGCGTCAAATAGCGGCTGAGCACAACATACACAATGGAACACGCCACTAAACTTGGGCGACTGATATTCACCGGTAAACGGCCGCTCTGTACCCCCTAGGCGGCAGACACGGAACTGTTCATCAGATAACTCTTCACGCCATTCTTCTATGGGTTTTTCAACTTTTTTCATCATATTCTCCAATTAAAGGGCAGCCATAAGCTTAACGCTCCCTTTCACCTTTGCCAGCACAGTCGTATGATAGGCATCTTTAAGTGCTTCTATCCAGGCTTGCAATTTAAGCGCAGCTATAGAGTGCACGGGCGACCCATCTGACAGCGCACAGTATTGCACCCCATCGGCAGACCGCCCCCTTACTGACTAATTTTATTCGGGATACTCAACATCATGCAGTTCAGCAAATCGAACAAGCTCGCTAACGTCTGTTATGACATCCGAGGCCCAGTACTTAAACACGCCAAACGTCTTGAGGACGAAGGCCACCGTATTCTTAAGCTCAATATTGGCAACCCTGCACCCTTTGGCTTTGAAGCGCCAGAAGAGATTCTGCAGGATGTGATGCGTAATCTGCCAACTGCGCAAGGTTACAGTGACTCAAAAGGCTTGTTCAGCGCACGTAAAGCCATTATGCAGTACTACCAGCAAAAAAATGTCGAAGGCATCGGTGTTGAAGACATTTATCTGGGTAACGGTGTATCAGAGCTGATTGTGATGACTCTGCAAGCGCTGCTCAATAACAGTGATGAGGTACTGATACCCGCGCCGGACTATCCATTATGGACGGCAGCAACCAGCTTGGCTGGCGGTAAACCTGTGCACTATTTATGTGATGAGCAGGCTGGCTGGTTCCCTGATATTGATGATATGCGCTCCAAGATCACCAGCAACACCAAGGCTATTGTCTTAATCAACCCAAACAATCCAACGGGTGCGGTGTACTCTAAAGAAGTGCTGTTGGATATTTTGGAATTGGCGCGTCAGCATAATTTGATCGTTTTCTCTGATGAGATCTACGATAAAATTTTATACGACGATGCTGTACATATTTGCACCGCGTCATTGGCCACTGATGTTTTATGCCTGACCTTTAACGGTCTGTCTAAATCGTACCGTGTGGCGGGTTTCCGTTCCGGTTGGGTGGCTATTTCCGGTCCTAAACACCGTGCGCGCAGCTATATTGAAGGCTTGGATATTTTGTCCAATATGCGTTTATGTGCCAACGTACCGGCGCAGCATGCCATTCAGACAGCGCTGGGCGGCTACCAGAGCATCAACGATTTAGTGTTGCCGAACGGTCGTTTACTTGAGCAACGCAACCGTACTTGGGAGCTTCTCAATGATATTCCCGGTGTCAGTTGCGTTAAACCAATGGGTGCGCTGTATGCTTTCCCAAAAATCGACCCGAAAATCTGCCCGATTCATAATGATGAAAAGTTTGTGCTGGATTTATTGCTCTCGGAGAAACTGCTGATCGTACAAGGCACCGCCTTTAACTGGCCGTGGCCAGATCACTTCCGCGTAGTCACGCTGCCTCGTGTGGACGATCTTGAGCAAGCCATTGGCCGTATTGGTAACTTCCTGAAAACCTACCGCCAGTAAGCGTGTATCGATCTACGTACTGACCATAAAGGCCTGTTACTCTGTTAGCAGGCCTTTATATAAAATATTAGATTTAAGTGCTTCAGATACTGGAAATTTTCTACAATCTTCAAATACAATCTATTTGACACAGTTTGCAACAATCCTCCCCTTGAAGCGCATCCGCGCAGCCCCTATATAGTTCACTTGATTACACTTTTGGAGTTTCCCGCACATGATGCGTATCTTTTTATTCTTAGCAACTAACATCGCGGTACTGTTAATTGCCAGTGTCACCCTCAGTTTACTGGGTGTCGACCGCTTTACCGGGCAGAACCATGGCGACTTATTGATCTTCTGTGCCGTATTTGGTTTTGCCGGTTCGCTGGTCTCTCTATTTATTTCAAAATGGATGGCCAAAAGAAGCACCGGTACACAAATTATCGAGCAGCCACGTACGCGCAAAGAACAGTGGTTATTACAAACCGTTGAAGAACTGGCTAATAAAGCCGGTATTGGTATGCCTGAAGTGGGTATTTTCCCTTCGCATGAGTCCAATGCCTTTGCTACGGGCTGGAACCGTAACAGCGCCTTAGTCGCGGTCAGCCAAGGTTTACTGGATCGCTTTCAAGAAGATGAAATCAAAGCTGTTTTGGCCCATGAAATTGGTCACGTGGCTAATGGCGATATGGTCACCATGGCATTAATGCAAGGTGTGGTGAACACCTTTGTAATGTTCTTTGCTCGTATCTTTGGTGATTTTGTTGATAAAGCCATTCTTAAAAACGAAGACGGCCGCGGTATTGGCTACTATGTCGCCACTATTTTTGCAGAACTGGTATTAGGTGTATTAGCCAGCACCATTGTCATGTGGTTCTCACGTCGCCGTGAATTCCGTGCCGATGAAGCCGGTGCGGATTTAGCCGGTACACAATCGATGATTAACGCCCTGCACCGCTTACGTGCAGAGCAAGGGATTGAATCTGAGATGCCTAAAGCACTCACTGCTTTCGGTATCAGTGGTGGCTTAAAAGAAGGCCTAGCCGGCTTATTTATGAGCCACCCGCCCTTAGAAGTTCGTATCGCAGCACTGCAACAACGCGGCTAAAACAGCCCAACAAAAAGGCCCAGTACGTGATGCGTACTGGGCCTTTTTTATTTATAAACGTCATTTATTTCGTGGGTTATGGCTGCTGGGCTAGCTGAGTCAGACCTTTCGTGAGAATACTGCGCAAAGCTGGCGTGTTACAGGCTGAGTCTTTTGCCATGGCAATATATAAAAACTGCGTCTCCACCGCAGGTTCGAGAACCTCAAAGCGCCGCACTAAATCATGCGCCAACACGTACTCCTGCATCGCCTGTTGTTCGGCAACCACATAATCCGCCTTACCGCCCATTATTTTATTAATCGCCACTGCTAGGCTATCAGCAGTGCGCACAGGCCACTTCAAAAGCTGCACCTGCAGATCGAAATCAATTAAACCCTGAAGCGGTAGCACACGCAAACCACGCAAACCCGACAGTTCAGGCCATTTTTTTAGCGTGACATGCTCACCGCTACGCACCCATAAATGATAATTTTTCTGAGTATAAGCAGGTAATAGATAGGTGAGCTCTGGATCTTTTTCAGGCAGAGGACTGACGCCAATAATCAGATCTGCACGGCCACTGCGTACTTCTGTTAGCGCTTTCTCTTCCTGGGCAGCCAGCACTTTAATCGTCAAGTGTGTTGTTTGCGCCAACGCTTGTAAAAAATCAGTGCTGAATTGACGTTGCGATGGTTTATCTGCATCTGCGGTCGTATCAGCAGCCAAAGGCTTAGCAAAATAACTCGCAGCCACTAAGGTTTCACAGGCTTGCTGCTCAGCCAACACAGCTGAAGGTGCTATATAACTGAATGCTGCGGCCATAGCGCACAATACAAATCGCCTGCTCATAACGCTCCATTTTATTTATTGATCTATTCAAGACGTTTATATTACACCGCCTGCAGTCAATAAGCGCTATAGCAACTTACATCGGCACCGATACAGCGCCCATCTGAAAATAGAGTCCATATCTGGCACTAAAACCTGATATTCAGGCATAAAAAAACCCGCTAAAAAGCGGGCTCTTTTACAAAAAAGCAGCCTTACAGCGCTTTTTCTAATTCTGGTATAGCGTCGAATAAATCCGCAACTAAACCATAATCTGCCACTTGGAAAATCGGTGCATCTTCATCTTTGTTGATCGCAACGATCACTTTAGAATCTTTCATACCGGCCAAGTGTTGAATTGCACCTGAAATACCTACAGCGATATACAGCTCTGGCGCAACAATTTTACCTGTCTGGCCCACTTGCATATCGTTCGGTACAAAACCTGCGTCAACAGCAGCGCGCGAAGCACCCACTGCAGCGCCGAGTTTGTCAGCAATACGATTGAGCATTTCAAAGTTTTCGCCGTTCTGCATACCACGACCACCCGAGACGATCACTTTGGCAGCGGTCAACTCAGGACGATCAGATTTTGCTAACTCTTCGCCAACAAACGCAGAAATACCTGCGTCGCCGCCAACAGTCACAGCTTCAATGCTCGCTGAACCGCCTTCTGCAGCAACTGGATCAAAACCTGTACCACGTACAGTGATCACTTTAGTCGCAGCGTTCGATTGCACAGTGGCAATCGCATTACCGGCATAGATTGGGCGCTTAAAGGTATCTGCGCTATCAACTGCAATAATTTCAGAGATCTGATCAACGTCTAATAACGCGGCCACGCGTGGCAGAATATTTTTACCATTTGTCGTCGCAGAGGCAAGAATATGTGAATACTCTTTACCCAGCTCAGCAATAAGTGGTGCAACGTTTTCAGGGAGTTGATACGCAAAAGCTGCATTATCAGCTGATAATACTTTACTTACGCCATCAATTTTTGCAGCAGCTTCAGCCACAGCAGCGCATTCTGCACCGGCAACCAGTACATGAATATCACCACCAATCGCTTTGGCAGCAGCCACTGTGTTCAGGGTAGCAGCACCCAGAGCAACGTTAGAGTGCTCAGCAATAACTAAAATAGCCATTAAATTACCTTCGCCTCGTTTTTCAGTTTTTCAACCAGTTCAGCCACATCTTTAACTTTGATACCTGCACTGCGTGCTGCCGGTGCTTCAACTTTCAAAGTTTTTACTGTGGATGCGGTAGAAACGCCTAAAGAATCTGGAGTCACAATATCCAGCGGCTTTTTCTTCGCTTTCATAATGTTAGGCAGTGACGCATAACGCGGCTCATTTAAGCGTAAGTCAGTTGTGACAATAGCCGGTAATTTCAGTGCAACCGTTTGTAAACCACCATCAATTTCACGCGTTACATTAACTTTATCGCCATCGACTTCCACTTTAGAAGCAAAAGTACCTTGCGCATAACCTGTTAACGCACCGAGCATCTGACCGGTTTGGTTGTTATCACTATCAATCGCTTGCTTACCCAGCATAATCAACTGTGGCTGCTCTTGATCCACTACAGCTTTAAGCAGTTTAGCGACAGCAAGCGAGCTCAATTCCTCTGCAGTTTCAACCAAAATCGCACGGTCAGCACCCAAAGCAAGCGCAGTGCGCAGTTGCTCTTGAGCGGCAGTAGGGCCAATGGACACTGCAATAATTTCACTTGCAATACCTTTTTCCTTTAAGCGGATGGCTTCTTCAACGCCAATTTCGCAGAAAGGGTTCATGGACATTTTAACGTTGGCGAGTTCAACGCCTGTGTTATCCGCTTTTACGCGGACCTTGACATTATAGTCAACCACTCGTTTGACAGCTACTAGAACCTTCATGGTTTCCTCGTTATCTCGGGTGAATAAATAATAGTGCCAAGACACGCTTGGCTTGAATGATGCAGAGTGTCGAATATATAACCAACCGATCTAATAAGTACACAACTTTTGTTATCTTGAACGTAACGCTTAGACTGGTCAAGATAACAATTGCGCCTTTTTTGCTTACATTTAGATATCATTCTAGCAGGCTTTTAAAAATTTCAAACGAGCGTTTGCATTTAAACACCCTGTAGTGATAGATATAATGCACAAAACAATTACGATAGAAATGAAAAATCCGAGCCCAAACACAATAAAATAATGTATAGCATCTGTAGGAGATAGCTTGTGGAACGCGAATTTATGGAATTCGATGTCGTCATCGTCGGTGCAGGCCCATCGGGTCTATCCGCCGCATGTCGACTCAAACAAAAGGCTGCAGATGCAGGCCAAGAGATTAGCGTGTGCGTCGTAGAAAAGGGTTCCGAAGTCGGTGCCCACATCCTTTCGGGTGCTGTGTTTGAAACGCGCGCACTGGACGAATTATTTCCTAACTGGAAAGAATTAGGTGCGCCACTCAACACACCTGTTAAGCGTGACGACATCTATTTATTAAAAGATGCCAAAAAAGGGCAAAAAATCCCAAATTTCTTTGTGCCCAAAACCATGCACAACGAAGGTAACTATATTATTTCACTCGGTAATCTGTGCCGCTGGTTAGCTGAACAAGCAGAGAATCTGGGCGTAGAAGTGTACCCAGGCTTTGCTGCACAAGAAGCCCTGATCAACGAAGATGGTGCTGTTTACGGCATTTTAACCGGTGACATGGGTGTGGATCGTGACGGCAACCCCAAAGACGGTCTCTACACACCGGGCATGGAATTACGCGCTAAATACACTCTGTTTGCCGAAGGTTGCCGCGGCCATATTGGTAAGCAACTGATTCAACGCTACAACCTGGCTAGCGAAGCGGATGCTCAGCATTACGGCCTTGGTATTAAAGAAATCTGGGATATTGATCCGGCTAAACACGAAGAAGGCTTAGTGGTGCACACTGCTGGCTGGCCGCTGGATAATGACAATCCAGGCGGCTCTTTCCTCTACCATATTGAAAACAATCAAGTGGTCGTCGGCCTCATTGTCGACCTGTCCTATAGCAACCCGTACTTATCACCTTTTGATGAGTTTCAACGCTATAAACATCACCCTGTGGTCAGCCAGTACCTTGAGGGCGGCACACGTGTGGCTTACGGCGCACGTGCCATTACTAAAGGTGGCTTAAACTCACTACCGAAAATGGTTTTCCCCGGCGGTGCTTTAGTAGGCTGTGACTTAGGCACACTCAACTTCGCCAAAATCAAAGGCAACCATACTGCGATGAAGTCCGGCATGCTGGCGGCTGAAGCTGCAGCTGATGCAATTATTGCGGGCCGTGAAGGCGGTGATGAGCTAACTGGTTATGTGAATGCATTTAAAGCCAGCTGGTTATACGACGATCTATTTACCAGCCGCAACTTTGGTCCTGCAATCCATAAATACGGTGCAATCTTGGGTGGTGCATTTAACTATATCGACCAAAATATCTTTGGCGGTAAAATCCCATTCACCCTGCGCGATACCACCCCTGACTACGCCAAGCTCAAGCTGGCCTCTGAGTCGAAAAAAATCGCTTACCCAAAACCTGATGGCAAATTAAGCTTCGACAAACTCAGCTCGGTGTTCTTATCCAGCACCAACCATGAAGAAGTCCAGCCCTGCCACCTGAAACTGACTGATGCCAGTATTCCATTGGGTAAAAACCTCTCCATGTACGATGAGCCGGCACAGCGCTACTGCCCTGCTGGCGTCTATGAAATCGTTGCCCTAGAAAACGGTGAACAAAAGTTCCAAATCAACGCCCAGAACTGTGTGCACTGTAAAACCTGTGATATTAAAGACCCGGCGCAAAATATCACTTGGGTCGCTCCAGAAGGCACTGGCGGCCCGAACTATCCAAATATGTAAGCTGACATAACCCTTAAAAAGCCCTCATTGCGAGGGCTTTTTTATTCTCAAATGGAATATCAAAATTACTTTTAATTCTTTTACAGCATAATAAGCACTCCCTATAGTGAGCATCCTCTACTCATTTTCAAAGGGATCGCGATATGAAACGCTTGTTCACTGCATCACTTTTTGCCATCGGTTTTAGCGCAGCGGCGACGCTGCAAGCAGCACCACTGCTCAACGTTTCCTATGATGTGATGCGCGATTTCTATAAAGACTACAACCCTGCGTTCCAAAAACATTGGCAAGAGCAAGGCCATAAGCCTGCACAAATTCAAATGTCACACGGCGGCTCAAGCAAACAAGCACGCTCAGTGATTGACGGCCTGCCCGCTGATGTCATCACCATGAACATGGCCACGGATATCAATGCTTTGTATGAATATGCAAAATTAATTCCAGAAAACTGGGCTGAACGTTTACCCAATAACAGCGCGCCATTTACTTCAGCAACAGTCTTGATCGTACGCAAAGGCAACCCGAAAAACCTGCAAGACTGGCCTGATTTAATTAAAGATGGCGTACAAATTATCGTACCCAACCCAAAAACATCAGGTAATGGTCGCTATACCTACCTATCAGCCTGGGCTTATATCTTAAAAAATGGCGGTAGCGAACAAGACGCTAAAGACTTTGTTGGCAAACTGTTTAAACAAGCACCTGTTTTAGATACCGGCGGCCGTGCGGCAACCAGTACTTTTATGCAAAACCAAATTGGTGATGTATTGGTCACCTTTGAAAACGAAGCAGAAATGATCGCCCGCGAATTTGGTCACGGTGCATTTGAAGTGGTTTACCCAAGCGTTAGCGCTGAAGCTGAGCCGCCCGTGACCATCGTCGATAAAGTGGTTGATCGCAAAGGTTCGCGCGTGATTGCTGAAGAATACTTAAAGTTCTTATGGTCCGATGAAGCTCAGCGTATTGCCGCTAATAACTACTTACGCCCACGCAACGCAGAGATTCTTGCAGAATTCGCTGACCGCTTTCCTAAAGTTGATTTTATGCCCGTCGAAGCCACATTCGGCAGCTGGCCTGAGATCCAAAAAACCCACTTTAATGATGGCGGAATCTTTGACCAAGTGTATGCAGATCAGCAGTAACCATTGGGTTTGTGCTGCTGTTTAAGTCGGTAACCCAAGATTTATTACAGGTCTGCACACAGCTAGATGGGTCAATCAGCACATCGCTAGTGCAGCGAAACGTGTAGCCACGGATGGCCTAGTACCTGAATTGCGCCAGAACCGCGCGTTGAGGAAAAAGCAACGAGCGAGGCACGTCTACACACACCTTGCTCAATGCTTTTATTACAATACTGAAAAACTCGATGTGCGCCGTGCTTCGGTCTGGATGTTTGTCCCTCTACGAACCCATTCAGGATTCAGCTCCGGCGCTCCGCCATCCATGGCTTAACTCATCACACCCAACTCGCAGCACTGATTGATCGTATGTATATGCACTATTGCAGTGGCAGGACACACTGATCGCAAGCGACTCAACGCTCGATGGTTATTTCTTTTTCACATATAGAACTAAATTGTGATCGACCATCTCATAACCCAAATCGTCAACAATTTGGTGCTGACGTCTTTCAATCTCTTCGTCAAAAAACTCAAAAACCTCACCCGAATCAACACACACAATATGGTCGTGATGCTCACCGTCATCCAGTTCAAAGACTGCGTGCCCACCATCAAAATTATGGCGCATCACCAAGCCTGCTGACTCAAACTGAGTCAAAACTCGGTACACAGTTGCCAACCCAACATCTTCACCCGCATCCATAAGGGTTTTATATACATCCTCAGCACTCATGTGGCGAGGCTCACATGATTCAAGGATGTGCATAATTTTAACGCGCGGTAAAGTTACCTTTAAACCCGCTTTACGTAGTTCAATATTCTCAGCCATATTTGTTTTCTCACTAATGCGGTTTCGCTGATGAGCACAATGCAGGTATGATCAGCGTATCTGTTACCTATTAACGATAGTGGAAGTCCGTCTCCAATGCAAAATAGAACACGTCTTATTCGCAGTTTCACTCTTGCTAGCTTATTGGTACTCGCTGGATGCTCATTCCCTGGCGTCCATAAAATCGATATTCAGCAAGGTAATGTTGTCACTCAAGATATGGTTGACCAGTTACGTCCTGGCATGACCACACGTCAGGTGCGCTTTATTATGGGCACACCACTGATCGCCGATACCTTCCATAGTAATCGCTGGGACTACTTATACAGTATCCAAGTGGCTGGTGGTAAACGCCAACAAGAACGTATCAGCTTAACCTTTGACGAAAATAACCAGCTGCAAGGTTTAGGCGGTGACTTTGTCCCCGGCATCAGTCGTGACCAAGAAATCCTAGGCCAATCGCAGACTGTTGATAGCGATACAGGCCTACCTGAAACAACGCTTGCACCTCAACCTGTAACGCCTCAAAAAGCGGTGCAAGCACCAGCAGCAGGCTCGTTGCAAAAGCAAATTCAAGACGAAATTGATGCGATGGAAACAGCTCCCGTCCCAACTTCACGCATCAAAGACAGCGAACGCTAATTCGCTCAAATGCAGTAAAAGTAGCAGAACCGTATTATTGCGCGGCTTCTGCTGCTTTTGCTTGTGCTACACGCTCTGCACGTTGTCGACGCACCTCTTTAGGGTCAGCCTGCAACGGTCGATAAATCTCCACACGCTCGCCTTCCGCTAAAATATGCTCCTCAGGACGTGCAATCGACTTGCCAAAAATGCCCAATGGACTTTCTGCCAAATCCAAACCAGCAAACTCTTTATCCAGCCCAGAACGCATTGCTGCATCACGTGCATGCGTACCTTGCGGCACATCTAATTGCACAATCTTCTGTTTATGCGCTAAGGCATAAGCCACTTCCACGGTAATCATCGACTTATCCATAAATTTCTTTGGCGCGCTTACAAAACGCATCCACCATGGTATTGGCAGCCTGAGTAAATAAGGGTCCCAAAGTGGCTTTTATAATGGGACCTGCATAATCAAACTCTAAATCCAGACTGATTTTACAAGCTTTCTCGCCTAAGGCCTTAAACTCCCAGACACCGTTTAATTGACTAAACGGCCCTTCTTCTAAGGCCATAGTGATACTTTCATTGAGCACCAAGGTGTTTTTAGTGACAAAGCGCTGCGACAAACGGCCTTTAGCGATCATCAATCCCGCGCGCATGCAGTTATCAGTCTGCTCAAGGACTTCGCTGGCCGAGCACCAAGGTAAAAATTGCGGGTAACTGGGAACATCATTGATCAATTCATAAAGTGCCGCAGCACTGTAGGGTAATAAAGCAGAGCGTTGAATATGCGTGGCCATAGTAATTCTTTATCCACCAAATAAAATCGTTTAAAAAAACCTGAGACTGCACCTACTTCAGCAATCACTTTGCTCATCACACACCTAATATGTGACATGCTCAATCCCTAATCACAGGCTACATAACGCATCAAATAGTAGACTATTGTCATGCATTCACAGCCGCCTCTCAAGCAAACAGTAAAGATTCCTTGGCAGCCACTCGCCAGATGCACAATTACGTCTTATAATCCCCATTATGGCTAAACATAAAAAACAACCTAAAGGCACCATCGCGCTGAATAAAAAAGCGCTGCACGATTACTTTGTTGAACAGCGTGTCGAGGCAGGTATTGCTCTAGCAGGCTGGGAAATTAAAAGTTTACGTGCAGGCAAAGCGCAGTTGGTGGACAGTTACGTCTTACTTAAAAATGGCGAAGCATGGCTGATGGGCTGTCATATCAGTCCGCTTACGGCTGCAAGCACACATGTGATTACTGACCCCACGCGCACGCGTAAGCTTTTGTTGCACCGCCGGGAGCTGGATAAGCTGCTCGAAGGTGTGCAACAAAAAGGCTACACCTGTGTGGCTTTAGCACTGTACTGGAAGAATCATCTGGTAAAGTGCGAAATTGCGCTGGGTAAAGGTAAGAAAGATTACGATAAGCGCCACGTCGAAAAAGAACGTGACTCCAATCGCGAGATGCAACGCGCTTTACACGATCGTAGAAAAGACGGTTAACCTTCTACGCTGATAAAGTGAACGGCAAGGTCAGCGTACTAAGGCGCTGACCAACCTGCCCTTTCTAATACTTCAAGCAGGCTCTGTTCTGTTTGCTCCCCTTGTAACTGACTCACAAGCTGACCTTGCGGATCGACAATATAGGTTGCTGGCAAACCTTGCGCTGCTGGTAAATTAAAGCGTAGCGCCGGATCATCACTCAATACTGTAAAAGCAATGCCAAGCAACTGGCTGTCGGCAAGTAACTCCTCGCCTTGCAGCTGATCGTAATTGACTCCCAACACCCGCACACCTTGATCATGCAAAGCATCGTGCAAACGATTGAGCTCTGGTATTTCCTTGCGACATGGCGCGCACCACTCAGCCCAGTAATTAATCACCAACCACTGCTCCGCCACTAATGACTCTGGCACAGCCACGCCATATTGATCCATGCCTAAGGGCTCCGCTCGATCACACGCCGTTAAAACCAGTACAGATAAAATCATCAGATATTTTTTAAACATAGTCTTCTCTGCTGTGCAGGCGTACGCCTTGACGGCTTAGCCTGCTAGAATGCTGCATGCGTTTTTTGGAGGTAATGTATATGTCCGATATCACTTTGTACCACAACTCCCGCTGCAGTAAATCACGCGCAGCTTTGGCCTTACTCGAAGAGCGTGGCATCCAAGCCACAGTTATCAACTATTTAGACACACCGCTCAACGCGCAGCAGCTTAGCACTTTATTAGGCAAACTCGGCCTCAGCGCGCGCCAACTGATGCGCAAAGGCGAAGCTGTTTACAGCGAAATGAATCTAGATCAGCAAAACCTAACTGAAGCTGAACTGATTGACGCCATGGTGCAAGCACCTATTTTAATTGAGCGCCCTGTCTTAGTCGTGGGTCAGCGCGCTGCGATTGGCCGTCCACTAGAAAACCTAATCGAGATTTTGTCATGACCACTCCTTATATTTTAGTACTGTATTATAGCCGCCATGGTGCCACTGCAGATATGGCGCGCCATATTGCCCGCGGCGTAGAACAAGGCGGCCTGGAAGCTCGCGTGCGCACTGTGCCTGCGGTTTCTAATGAATGCGAAGCCGTTGCTCCAGAAGTGCCTGCTGAAGGCGCGGTCTATGCCAGCCTAGATGATTTAAAGAACTGCGCAGGTTTAGCCCTGGGCAGTCCCACCCGCTTTGGTAATATGGCTGCGGCTATGAAGTACTTTCTAGATGGCACCAGCAATCTATGGATGACCGGCGAACTGGTCAATAAGCCTGCAGGCGTCTTTACCTCAACCTCCAGTCTGCATGGCGGCCAAGAAAGCACCTTACTGAGCATGATGCTGCCTTTACTGCACCACGGTATGCTGATTTGCGGCCTACCCTATAGCGAGCCTGCTTTAATCAACACCCAAGCGGGTGGCACGCCCTACGGCCCAAGCCATGTTGCCGGTGCCGACAGCAAACGCCCACTGGATGAGAATGAAATCAGTCTGTGTCTTGCTCTAGGTAAACGCTTAGCGCAATTTGCGCAGCAGTTGGAGACGCCCCGTGGCTAAAAGAAGCCCTAAACCGCTGCCAGAACTCAGCTGGCTCGAACCACGCTTACGTATCAGCCGCTTATTGAGTTTATTCTCATTGGCTGGGCTGGCTGTACTGTTGGTTATATGGAATTTGTTTTTTATCAGTCGACCCGACGCGCCAGGCTTAGGTGCTTTAGCAGTGATAGTGATTGCTCTAACACCTCTGACAATCATTGCGCTAGGGATGATCTTAGGCTCGGAAAAAACACATATCTGGGCCTGTATTTTAATTAACATCTACTTTGTACATGGCGTGGTTGCCAGCTTTTCGCCCGTTCAAGCCTGGCTGGGTTACACCGAAACTTTCTTAAGTGTTCTGCTATTTTGCAGTGCATTTATGCATACGCTGTGGAGTTTTAAGTACAACCGCAAAAAAGCGGGTGAAGTGTAAACAATCTCCAGCAACAAAAAGGCCGTTTTGCATAATGCTGCAAAACGGCCTTTTTATGGCACTACGAATACTGAGAAGAACTTACTTCTCTAAGTATTTTTCCACATCCAACGCAGCCATACAGCCGGCGCCAGCAGAAGTAATGGCTTGACGGTAGACATCGTCTGCCACATCACCTGCAGCAAATACACCGTCAATGCTGGTTGCGGTCGCGTTACCTTCACGGCCACCTTTAACCACCATATAACCGCCTTTTAACTCCAACTGGCCTTCAAACAAGCCGGTATTGGGCGTATGACCAATTGCAATAAATACGCCATCCACAGCCAAGTCGTGCTTGCTACCATCGTTATTGAGTAAACGTACGCCAGTGACACCCATATCATTGCCCAGCACTTCATCCACTTGCGCATTCAGTGCCAACACGATTTTTCCTTCTGCCACTTTGGCATGCAGTTTATCTTGTAGGATTTTCTCTGAACGGAAGGTCTCGCGGCGGTGAATCAGGGTGACTTTACTGGCGATATTGGATAAATACAGCGCTTCTTCAACCGCAGTATTACCACCACCGACCACTGCCACTTCTTTATTGCGGTAGAAAAAACCATCGCAGGTGGCACAGGCAGAAACGCCCTTACCCATAAAGGCT
>Ga0265295_1001524_pt1 | contig 40576 bp, 45 predicted proteins | sample Munlansysbiofilm_FD_192503 | JGI IMG/M metagenome (GOLD analysis project Ga0265295, IMG submission 192503) | Leachate microbial communities from a municipal landfill in Southern Ontario, Canada - Methane capture system biofilm | ecosystem: Engineered > Solid waste > Landfill > Unclassified ... | reverse complement strand
TGGACTGGGATGAGATCTTCAGTGCGCTGACCACCATCGGTTACGATGGGTGGACGACCTGTGAGACCCTCCCATACCCCGACCCCGATACCGCGGCAAAACGTGCAGTAGCCTTCCTCAAGGGGGGCCAGTACGCCACGTACTACCGCTGACCGAGGGTAAGGACACTCACCACACATACCAAACCCCTGCCACTGGAGTTCCAGGCGCAGGGGTTTGCTTATGTATACCCATCAAGAGTTGGCTTATCGGGCCAGTGTGCCCTCTTTGGCGCGCACTGCCCGCTCCTTGAGCAGGCGGTAGATCTCCTCCTCATCATCCATCGAGCTGAGCAACTCCTCGGTCTTGCAGAGGAGGCGATCGATCTTCCGGTCGTAGGAGAGGGTGATGCCACTCTTTTCATAGACAGCGACGGCAAGGTCGCTTACCAGGTTGATGTGCGCCCGCCTGATACCCAGGCGCGCCATGAGGATGGCGGCGGCCTTGCCTGCCGCCGTATCGTGGGCAGAGAGGAGGGAGCGTTCACCTGTGTAGGCAGAGAGGAAGGCCTCGAGGGAGAAGAGGGGGTGGAGCCACTTCTCGCCGCTGGTGAAGATTAGCTCATCACCTGCGAAGACGGCAAGGGAGGTATGGTCGGGTAGGGGGTCTGTGTAGTGCGTCATCTCAACTCCGGTACACTATCGTAGGCAATGGGGATGAGGCGTGTCAAGAAAGGGTGGACGGGTGTTGCCTTGCAGGTTTTATGGCTTCGCTATAGGATGGGGATATGCAATCACTGAAGAAAGAGCGTCTGTCGGTCATGGTGACCGATGCCATCAAAGAGATCATAGAGCGGGAACAACTCAAGCCAGGGGACCGTCTGTACAGTGAGAAGCAACTCTCACAAAAGCTTGAGGTGAGCCGTTCTTCGATTCGTGAGGCTCTGCGAATGCTCGAAGTAGCGGGTATGGTCAAAGTCTACCAGGGCAAGGGGGTCTTTATCAGTGACCCGGCCGAGAGTGACCATCCAGTTAGAGAGTGGGTCGAAGGGAATGCCGAATCGCTACGCGAGCACTTCTGTGTGCGCCTCCTTATAGAGCCTCATGCTGCCTCTGTAGCAGCAGAGCGGGCGGATGAGAAGGACCATGAGGCGCTTCGGCGATACTTTGATGCGTTTGTCTCCTATGTCGATTCTGGTGATGTGATGCAAGCGATCGCCAGTGACAGCGCCTTCCACCTGGCAGTGGCCAAGGCAACCAAGAACAGGACCCTCTATATCCTGATGCGAACGATGGACCAGACACTCAACGAGGGGTGGTATGCAAGCTTGCATACGCCCGGCAGATTGAAGGCTTCGGTACCGGAGCACCAGCTCATGCTCGATACAATCGTGAACCATGATGCCAAGGGGGCAGAGCTTGCGATGGAACAGCACTTGAACAACGCATTGCGTGATATCCAGGAGCATTTTGGTACGCTCTGAAAATTCCTAATATTTTTATTGACAATGCAAGAATGGCGGTATATTGTGTGGATAACTTGTCAGACAACTGATATGTTAATATGTGGTCGAGGTGTCAGATACCAATGGAAATTACAACACTTGTAGAGAATTCTCAGGGCGAACACACTGGATTGGTCGTTGAACACGGCCTCTCCTTTCTCATCGAGAGTGAGACTACATCGATCCTCTTCGATACCGGGCAGAGCGATGCGTTCATCAGGAACGCCCAAAAACTGCAAAAGGATCTCAGCCGTGTTGAGCATGTGGTGCTCAGCCACGGCCACTATGACCATAGCGGAGGGTTCCGCTCCTTTGTCGGGCATGCTGGTGTGGGCCCATTCAAATTGTGGACGGGGGAGGGATTCTTCACCCCGAAATATGGAAAGTTCAACTCCTCATACCAATACCTCGGAAACGACTTTGACTCCGCCTTTGTCGCCGATCATGGGATTGAGCACAAGACAGTGACCGGCGTCAAGGAGATTGCCCGCGGTGTCCATCTGGTAACCGATTTTGCCCGCACCCACCGTGAGGAGACCATCCACCCACGCTTTGTGCTGAAAGAGGGGGGGGCGTGGAGAGCTGATCCCTTTGACGATGAGTTGCTCTTGGTGGTGGAGAGTGCCAAGGGCTTGGTCGTGGTGGTGGGCTGCTCCCATCCTGGAATCCTGAACATGCTCGATACCGTCATCGCACACTTCAAACGGCCGATCTATGCACTGGTTGGTGGAACACACCTGGTCGAAGCCGATCATGGGAGGACGGAGCGAACCATTGCTGCCTTCAACGAGCGGGGAATCGAGGTGTTGGGGATCAGCCACTGCTCAGGAGTATCTGCAATCGAGATGAGCGTGGCGCACTCTGATCATCACTACTACAATCACACAGGATCTTCCCTCCCTTTGTAAGGGGGGAGACTCATATTATCTAGGAGGAACGAAAATGGCAGGTTGGTATCTTTTTCTCATCATCTTTATTGCCATCGTGGGAATGGTGCTCTTGATCTCAAAATACAAGTGGCATCCATTCATCGTACTCTTGCTTGCAGGGTACTTCGTCGGTGTCTTGGGCGGCATGAAAGTTGACGAATTGATCAACACCCTGACGTCAGGATTTGGCTCGATTCTCGGCAGCATCGGTATCGTCATCATTGCCGGAACCATCATCGGCACCATCTTGGAGAAGACCGGAGCCGCACTGACCATGGCCAATACCATCTTGAACGTCGTGGGCAAGAAGCGGGCCCCCCTTACCATGAGCCTGACTGGCTACATCGTCAGTATCCCCGTCTTCTGTGATTCAGGCTTCGTTATCCTCTCTCCGATCAATCGGGCGCTTGCGGCAAAATCCGGGATCTCGCTGGCTGTTATGGCCACTTGCCTCAGCTCCGGCCTCTACGCAACCCACTGCCTTGTTCCCCCGACCCCGGGCCCGATCATCATGGCAGGGGCACTCAACGCCGACCTCGGCCTTGTCATTCTCATCGGCCTGTTGGTGTCGATCGCCCCGATGCTCGTCGGATACTGGTATGCGCTGAAGATCTCCAGCAAGTTCGATATCCCCGCCAATCCTGAGGTGACGTTGGAGGAGCTGGTGGAGAAGTATGGAAAACTCCCCAATGCACTGCGCTCCTTCGCCCCGATCCTCCTGCCGATTGTCCTTATTGCACTCAAATCAGTGGCAGACTTCCCCAATGCCCCCTTTGGGACCGGCTTTATACGGGACTTCTTCGACTTCATCGGAAACCCGGTGACCGCACTGATCCTGGGCGTCGGCCTCGCTGTCACCCTGATTCCGAAATCCGAGCCCAAGGGCACGGCATTCGACTGGCTCAGTGAGGGGATCAACAGCTCTGCCAGCATCTTGGCCATCACCGGTGCCGGTGGCGCCTTCGGGGCAGTGTTGAAGGCGATGCCGATTGCTGATGTCCTCAGTGGGACCTTGATGCAGATGAACGCCGGGCTTTTGATTCCCTTTATCATCGCAGCACTCCTCAAGACGGCGATGGGGGCATCGACGGTTGCCATGATCGTCACCAGCGCGATGATTGCACCGCTTATGGGCCAGTTAGGCTGGACCAGCGAGATTGCCAAGGTCCTGGCTCTGTTGGCCATCGGTGCCGGTTCGATGACCGTCTCCCATGCGAACGACAGTTACTTCTGGGTGGTCTCCCAGTTCTCGGATATGGATACCAGTACGGCGTACAAGACCCAGACGGGAGTGACGCTGGTGCAGGGTATCACCACCCTCATCGTACTGTTGATCATTGGTCTCTTTGTTCTCTGAGCAATGTTTTAATCTCTTGGCGGTGGCGTTGCCACCGCCAATGGTATAGGGTGAGGTATGGATATCTTCAAATGGTACTACCAGAGGCGGATGCTCAATGCAATGGTCCAAAATTCCTGGGCTGAAGCGGAGCGATATGCCCAGAAGCTGATCGACCGTTCAGGCTCCTCGATGGGCTTGCAGTATAACCTTGCCCTCATCGCACTCGGGGGAGGGCGGACACAGGATGCGTATGACCTGGCCGAACAGACGGTCCGCCGCTATGGGGAGAGCCTGCGCCTCTGCCGCCTCCTCGGTGATATCTCCTACCTTGAGGGGCACCGTGAGCAAGCCCGATCGTGGTATACGCTCTCCCTCGATGACAACCCGGGAGAAAAAGAGCGGCACCTGATAGCAACTCGACTGGAAATTCTGGAGAGTGAGGCCCGTTATGCACGTGCCCATGAGGCATTTGCCCTGATCCGAGAGGCCAATGACCTGATGGAGGAGCAGCCAGAAGAGGCAAAACGGCGCTATCTGGAGGTGGTGGAGAGTGATCCCACCCAAGTCGAGGCGTTGAATAACCTGGGGGTGCTTGCTCTCGAACACGACAAGGATGCCAGAGAGGCCATTGAGTGGTTCACCAAGGTACTCACCCTCGTAGACCACCATGGGGCGGGGCGAAACCTTGCCAAGGCCCGAAAGGCCCTCAAAGATTCCTGATTGCTATCCTCTCCGGTCCAACCCCACTAGATAGACCTCGAAGGAGTCGTCCCGGCACGCCTTGGGCTTGTAGGGTTTGACCCGGGTGAAGAGCTCCCTCATCTCCTTGATGAGCGCCTCCTGCCCTCCGCCCTGGAAGAGCTTGACCACCAGGTTGCCGCCTACTGCCAGCTGTTCGCTGGCCAGGGCGATGACCGCTTCACAGAGCGCTTCGCTGCGGCTGGTGTCGACACTCCTGATCCCGCTCGTCTGCGGGGCGGCATCACTGATGATCACATCGTAGGGGCCATGGGCCACCAGTTGGGCCCGGATCTCCTCACTGAAGGCGTCGCCGACCAATTCTATTACCCCCTCAGGCAGGGGGTGTAGGGAGAGGGGATTGAGGTCCACGGCTACGATGCGTCCTCTCTGTGTGAGGAATTTTCGTTTGACGTAGAGGGTCCACGACCCCGGGGCCGCCCCGACATCGAGGACGGTATCGCCCCCCTTGATCAGGGAGAAGTGCTGCTGCATCTCCTCCAGCTTATATACCGACCGTGCAGGATACCCCTCGGCCCGTGCCTTGAGGGTGTAGGAGTCTGCGCGGTCTCTTCTGCTTTTGGCCATGGGCCAATGATAGCAGAAGAGCGGGGATGGAGAAAGGGTGGTGACAAAGATGATGCCGGCGTCCGTGGGGTGTACAGGGGGCGCCGGCATCAAGGAAATCACACTGTAAGGAGGTTTGAAAAAAACTGTTGCTTTGTCCTGCCTACTACTATGCAATTACTGTGCCAACTGTAATAACTTGGCTTATGATACAGATATAACACTATAAGTTGTGTGTTATAGTAATCCTACTGTGCAAAATAATTACACCCTGTGCGAATTGTGCACAGAAAAAGACGGGTGCCAAAAAAGAGTTTGGCACCCGAGCAGTTGGAAAAAGGAGGAGTATGAAAAATGTTGCTCTGTTCTGTCTATAATCATGCAATAACCGTGCCATATCTAAAACCGGCTGTTTTGAGCGATATTCGGTATATTTTCTCGATTTTGTTGTGCAGTGCTTGCACAGCAGGGGAAAAGCGTGCAATTTTTGCACAATTGACGATTGGCAGGGAGTCTCGCTACTGTATGGAGTATGAGAAGCCCCTCCATCATCAATCGTCGATTCAAAGACAATACATATAAAAATTTTACTCTTGTGATCGTGGTGATCAACGCCATCCTCTATCTGGTCACCGAGTTCATCAATCCACGGGCAACCATCTACCTTGCCATGATTCCTTCTCTGGTACTGAGGGGGTGGCTCTGGCAGTTTGTGACCTACATGTTCGTCCACAGTGGCTTCTCCCACATCCTCTTCAACATGCTCAGCCTCTACATCTTCGGTTCGATGGTCGAGAAGCGGATCGGGAGCAAGGAGTTCTTGCTCTTCTACCTGCTCACCGGCACCCTCAGCGGTGTGGTGAGCTTTGTAAGCTACGTGCTTGCCGGCACCAATGTCATCCTCGTCGGCGCCAGTGGCGCCATCTACGGGGTGCTCCTGATGTTTGCGGTCTTCTTCCCCTATTCGGTGATCTACGTCTTCGGCATCCTGCCGGTGAGGGCCCCGATCCTGGTGATCGTCTACGCCCTCATCGAGCTCTATAGCCAGGTCTTTGGGCGCGGGGGTAATATCGCACACCTCGCCCACCTCAGCGGGCTGGTCATCGCCTACCTCTACTGCCGCATCAGGATGCGGATCAATCCCATCGAGGTCTTCAAGAGGACCCTCTAGTCGGTCAGGTCGTATTGGCTGCGGATGTCAGCGTACCCCTTCTTTATCACATCGTAGATCAAGGTGAGCTTCTGCTCGTGGTGGATGAACGCCGACTTCATCGCATTGATGGTGATCTTCTCCAGGTCGCGGAGGGTGAGGCCATAGTAGGTGCTGGCGATCTCCATCTCCCGGGTGAGGTTGGTATCGCCCATCAAGCGGTTGTCGCTGCAGAGGAAGACCCGGTACTTGCTCCTGAAGAAGATCGGGAAGGGGTGGCTGGCGTAATCGGCCACCGCCCCGGTGCCTACGTTGCTGGTCAGGCACATCTCCATGGGGATGCGGCGGTCGAGGATGAAGGAGGAGAGGGAGTTCTTCTCAACGATACGATTGCCCTCGATGATCATATCCTCGACGAGGCGTACCCCATGGCCGATGCGGTGGGCACCGCAGGTCTGGATCGCCTGCCAGATCGACTCGACGCCGAAGGCCTCGCCGCTATGGATGGTGATATTGAAGTTCTGGTGGCGGATATACTGGAAGGCATCGAGATGATCCTTGGGTGGATGGCCGATCTCATCACCGGCAAGGTCGAAGCCCACCACCCCGCGGTCGGCAAAGGCGACGGCGAGTTCAGCGATCTGTACGCTGATGGCAGGGTCCTGGTTGCGCATGGCGCAGAGCAGGAGACCGATCTGGATAGGGAAGGAGCGCATCCCCTTCTGGATGCCGTCGAGGACTGCCTGCACCACCTCTTGGGGGGAGAGCCCCTTGTGCGTATGGAGAATGGGGGCGAAGCGCAGCTCGGCGTAGACGACGTGCTCTTTGGCCAGATCCTCCACCGCCTCATAGGCGACGCGCTTGAGCGCTTCCTTTGTCTGCATGACCGAGACGGTCACACCAAAGGGTTCGAGGTAGAGGGCGAGGCTCTTCTTCTGTGCCCCCCGGGTGAAGTACTCATGGAGGCCCTGCTCGTCGTATGAGGGGAGGGTAACCCCCTGTTGTCGTGCCAAATCGAGGATTGTGGAGATTCTCAGCCCGCCATCGAGGTGGTCGTGTAACTCCACCTTCGGTATGAGGTGGATGATTTCCTTGGTTGCCATAGTGATAGTATCATAGCGCATGGATATGCGGGTACGCAAACCTTAAAGATCGGTTTTTTCAAAGACTATACAAGGAAGGGAAAATTTAGGATAATAGGGCTAATCTGTTTTTGTACAAAGAGGTGTTTGATGACAAAGAGAGAAGAAGCTTTAAATAGAAAATTGCTCAACGCAGCAGTGAGTGCAACACGTGCCCGTGAGATCACCACATTGATCAGCCAGGGTGCTGACGTGCACGCCCAGAACGAGTGGGGACTGACCCCCATCATGCTTGCAGCCCAGTACAACCCGGCTGTTGTGGTGACCAAAGCCCTGCTTGAGGCGGGAGCCGACCTGCAGGAAGCGGAGCCCAAATACCGCTCCAACGCACTGCACCTGGCTGCAAACAAGTCCAGCAACCCCAAGGTCATCGAGACGCTGCTCGCCTATGGAGCCGATCTCAATGCCCGCAACTACCTCGGAGAGACCGCCCTCATCCTGGCGGTGAGCACCAATCCCGAGACGCGCATCGTCACTGCCCTCATAAAAGCGGGCGCTGATATCAACGCCCGCGACTATCAAGGACATTCGGTTCTTGAGTACGCCCGCCTTGCCAAGCGCACCTATATCATCAACGTGCTCAAAGGCATGGGTGCTGCCTGATCACAGGCTGCCATCCCACTCTCTCTCCTCGATGCGAGCCTCAATTTCAGCGACCAGGCGCCCGATAAGCGCCTGAGTCTCGCTGACTACCGTTGAGAGATCGAAGCTCAGGGTCTCATCTAGGTTGCTGCGCACCTTCACTTCAACCTTCCCCTCCTTCAGTGACCGGTTGCCTACCGTGATGCGGATCGGCAGGCCGATCAGGTCGGCATCGGCAAACTTCACCCCGGCCGACTCCTTGCGGTCGTCGTAGAGGACGTCGATGCCGGCAGCGGTCAGCTCCTCGTAGAGCTGGTCGACCGTTTCGCTCTCCTTGACGAGGCTGACCAGATGCACCTGCATCGGGGCGACGGTGATCGGGAGGGCGAGGCCGAGATCGTCACAGTACTCCTCTGCAAGGGAGGCGAGCAGCCTGCCCACCCCGATACCGTAGGAGCCCATGATAACGGGCTTGCGTGTGCTGTCGATATCCTGGTAGTAGCAATCCATCGCCTCGCTGTAGCGGGTGCCGAGCTGGAAGATGTTGCCGACCTCGATGCCTTTGGAGGCGGAGAGGGGAGCTGAACAGACAGGGCAGGCGAAGCCCGCCTGGGCACTGGCGATATCGGCGACGGTGCCTTGGTAGTCGCGACCGAAGTTGGTGTTCAGGTAGTGGTGTTCCCACTCGTTGGCACCGGCGACCAGGTTGTTGCTCTCTGCCACCGAGTCGTCGACGATGACGAGGATGCCCTCCTTGGCCCCGATGGCCGAGCCATAGCCGGCCACCATCCCCATCTCGGCAATCTCTTCGGGGTGGGCAGGACGCAGGGCGTTGGCACGCGCGGCGTTCTGCAATTTGTTCTCCTCAACCTCAAGGTCTCCGCGCACCACACCGACGATGAGCTTGCTCTGCTCCTCGCCGTTGGTGTCGTCGATGAAGGTACCGACCATGAAGACCGACTTGGCGGTCTGCTTCTTGTCGATCTTGAGGTAGTCTACCAGCTCATCGATGGTCTTGGTCTCCGGAGTGAAGACCTTCTCCATCTCCTTCATCTCCGCCTTGTGATAGCTCTTCTTGAAGGAGGCGACCTGGCGGTTTGCCGTGTAGTGGCAGGCGGGGCAGGTGATGATGGTATCCTCACCGATGGGGGAGAGGTACATGTACTCGTGGGAGACCTTGCCACCCATCATGCCGCTGTCCGCCCCGACGACGATCACCGGCAGCCCGGTCCGTCCGAAGATCCTGAAGTATGCAGTGTAGTGGGCCCGGTACTGCTCATCGAGGCCCGCCTCATCGACATCGAAGGAGTAGCTGTCCTTCATCGTGAACTCACGTACCCTGATCAGGCCGGCACGGGGACGCGGGTCGTCACGCCACTTGGTCTGGATCTGGTAGACGAGCAGCGGCATCCGCTTGTAGCTGTCGATCTCGGTACGGGCGAGGTCGGTGACGACCTCCTCGTGGGTCATGGCGAGGACCATGTCACGGCCGACACGGTCCTTGAAGCGGCTCATCTCCCGGTCGATGGAGTAGTAGCGCCCGGTCTCCTTCCACACATCTGCGGGGTTGACCAACGGCATCAGGATCTCCTGGCCCCCTATGCGATCCATCTCCTCGCGGATGATGGTTTCAATCTTTGTGACCGCCCGAAAACCAAGGGGCAGCAGGTTGAAGACGCCAGCCCCCAATTGACGGATGAAACCTGCCCTCAGCAGGTATTCGTAGCCCTTGCTATCGGCGCCGTTGGGCGCTTCTCTCAAGGTTCTGGAAAAGAGTTTGGACATCCTCATAGGTTGCTCTCCTTGGCTGGTATTGTAGCAAATGAGGACACACCTTCTCAAGGCGTGAGGAGGGGTGGCGTCTCTTCAATACCCGTTCATCCTTGATACGCATGGTGCTCTGGTCTTTTCATGTTCCCAGAGCAGTGGGGCCATGGTATACTCGCCGCATGGACAACAATCGATTCGCAGAAGAGCGACACGCGGTGGCCGACTACATGAGGCGGCTCTATGATCGGGGCCTGACTACCCCGAGTGGAGGGAACATCAGCCTGAGGGTGGACAAGAACCACTTCCTCATCACCCCGTCGGCGTTGGACAAGGGGCGCCTCGTCGCCGACCAGATTGCCGTGGTCACCATCGAGGGGAAGAACCTGACCGAGCACCTCCGCCTCTCCATCGAGACGGAGATGCACCGCCTGATCCTCATATCACGCCCCGATGCAGGGGCGGTCGTCCACGCCCATCCCCCCTACGCCTCGGCGTTCACCGCCATCAGGGATGGGGGCGATGTTGCCATCAACACCCACCTCATCGCCGAATCCTACTACATCCTTGGAGATCCGGTCTTCGTCGATTACCGCCTCATGGGCACCATCGACCTGGCCGAGCAGGTCGCCGTCAAGGCGTTCGACCACGATGTGCTGCTCTTGGAGAACCATGGGGTGGTGACCATCGGCACGTCCCTGCTCGATGCCTTTGACAAGATCGAGCTGTTGGAGCGGGCCAGTGAGATGACGGTGATCGCGCGCACGATGGAGCGCCTCGGATCTGAGGTCTCCCCCCTTGAGCCGGGGCGGCGCGCCCAGTTGATGCGTATGAAGTATGGGCCTGCGCGATGAAGCTTGAGCTTGAGCGGATCCCCGTATGGGATGGGGTGCGTAGCGGTAGCGAGTGCTTTATCTGTGACCTCATGGGTGAGGCCCAGGGCGATGCCATAGCCTTCTACCTCGGCAGCTCGGTGATGAATCCCGAGACACGGGTACGCGTCAATGAGAGCGGCTTCTGCCCCTCCCACTGGCAGATGCTACTGGCGGCCAACAAGCCGCAGGGCCTGAGCCTGATGGGAGACACCTACCTCTCGACCACCCGCGAGAAGATGAAAGAGGCAATCGGAGACCTTCGCCGCGCCAAGGGTGCCCGCGCGACCAAGCGGGCAGTGGAGCGCTACAAGGAGCAGCTGCGAGAGCGGGAAGCGGGATGCTTGGTCTGTACCGCCATGGAGGGGAGGCTGAAGCGCTACCTCTTCACCACCGCCTACCTCTGGGAGCAGGAGGCGGAGTTCAGGTCCGCCCTGCTCGCCTCCAAGGGGTTCTGCCTCCACCACTTCTCCCTCCTGATCGAACGGGCATCCGATGCCGTCTCCAGAGGCCGCTGGGATGCGTTTGTCTCGGAGATGACGGAGCTGGAGGAGAAGAACCTCGACCGGGTTGCACAGGATCTCTACTGGATGACGCAGATGCACAAGTCGGAGAATAGGGACAAGGATTGGCAGGGGGCCGAGGATGCCCACCGGCGGGGTGTGGACAAGATGACCGGCCGCAACCGGGTCATCGATCCGGTGTAGCGGCCCGCTTCTTCCTGCGTTTTGGATTGATACCGAGGAGCAGCTGCCCCTCATCACTGCCACGGTCACGCTCGCGAAGGCGCACCACGCTCTCGTTGTCCCTGCGGAAGTGGTAGTAGTCGAGGGCGTCGCGCCGCGGGCGGTAGAGGAGGAAGTACTCCTTCTCCTTGAGAAAGGCGATGCCGAAGACCAGGGTGGTGCCCCGCTCCTGCAGGAGGCGCAGCTGTGTCTGCTGGCTTGCCGTCAGATAGGTGGTGGAGATCACCAGAGCCATGGTCACCGCTCCGTTGCGGTCATGGATCACCACATCAGCCCCTTCGGCCATGATATCGACGTACACGCTCCCCGAAAGGAGGGTGGCGCTTTCGCTCAGGCGCATCGCCAGGGCGTGGGCGATGCTCGCCTTCGCCTTCGGCCACGACAGAAGGTCGGAATCGGAGCCATTGAACGCCTTGAGAGCCCGCTTGAGTACCTCGAAGAGGTAGACATCGCTTACCATTGCCGCCTCAATTGAAACTCACCGTCCACTCCATCCGGGCGACCTTCGAGAGGGTCTCATAGATGGAACAGTAGCGGGTCGCTGTCTCGAATGCCTTGGTGAACTTCCCCTGGTTGTCCACCCCGGTTGCCACCACCTTGACCGTCACCCACTCCAGGGTGGTGGGGGACTCCGCCCGCTTCTCCCCATCGACCTCGAAGCTGACGTGCTCCCATCCTACCTTCATCTTCACCGCAAGGTCCGAGAAGGTGGCGAAGAGGCAACCGCTGAGGGCGCCGAAGAGGTAGTCGTAGGGAGAGCTCTCCCTGTCGATGGTAAGGCTCTTGCCCCCGTCGGTGACGAATTGCCAGTGGCCGGGGACAAAGTCAGAGCGGATATGTGTGTGTTCAGCCATAGGTGACTCCTTGGTCCCATCATAGCCCAAGAGGGGTTGTTTTTCCAGCGTGAATCTATCGCTTCCTTGTCTTGTAGGGGTTTACGTGGACCATGCAGTGCTTGACCGATGGAAACGTATGCTCGATGGTATCGTGGACCCGCTCTGCTATGGTGTGCGCCTCGGTGAGGGAGAGCTTCCCGTCGGCTGCAATCTCCACGTCGACGTAGCAGCGGGAGGCAAAGGTACGGCTGCGCAGGAGGTCCAGGCGTTGTACGCCCTCCACCGCCTCGATGGTGGTGCGCATCTTCTCCACCATCGCCTCATCACAGGCGCGGTCCACCATCTTGTCGGTGCCATCGCGGAAGACATCGAGGCCGACGCGGAAGATGAAGAGGGCGATGATCATCGCGGCGATCGAGTCCGCGATGGGGTAGCCCAGGCGGGCGAAGATGATGCCGACCAAGCCCCCGGTGGTGGCAAAGACATCGCTCTGGCTGTCCCACGCCGAGGCGAGGAGGGCCACCGATTCGCTCTTCTTGCCCGCCCAGCGGCTGTGGAAGACCATCACCTGCTTGATGATGATCGAGGCGATGGCCATGACCAGGGCCAAGAGGCCGGGGCTCTGGCGGTTCTGGTAGCTCCCCTTGATGATGGAGATGAGGCCATCGGCGAAGAGCGTGATGCCCACCACCATGATGATCCCCGATAGCAGGATCGCCGCCACACACTCCAGCCTCTCATGGCCGTACTGGTGCTCATCATCGCTCGCCTTCGATCCTGCGGCGATGCCGACGGTTGCGATCACCGAGCTGATGACATCCCCGGCGTTGTTGATCCCGTCGTTGAAGAGCGCCACCGAGTGGGAGAGGGTGCCGATGGCTAGCTTGCTCAAGGCAAGCAGGCCATTGAGGGCGATGTTGAGCTGTGAGGTCCGTAGGGCCAGATGTTTCTCGTTCATTGAAAAGACCCCGGCGTCCGGGGTCCCTCCTTGCCTATGGCTTCTCAGGGTATTTGACGATCAGGTGCAGCTCGTCGAGCTGCTTCTGGTCGACTTCACTCGGCGAGTCATCCATCGGACTGACGGCAGCCGTGTTCTTCGGGAAGGCGATGACTTCGTGGATCGAGGTCTCCTCTGCCATGATCATCACCATCCGGTCGATGCCCGGGGCGATGCCCCCGTGCGGCGGCGGGGAGTAGCGGAAGGCGTTGAGCAGGAAGCCAAAGCGCTGCTCGGCGGTCTCGTCATCGAAGTTGCAGATGCGGAAGATCCGCTTCTGCAACTCGACATCATGGATCCTGATCGATCCACTTGCCACTTCATAGCCATTGAGGACGAGGTCATAGAGGTCCCCGAGCACCCTGCCCGGGTCGCTCTCGAGGGTATCGAGATACTCCTGCTGCGGCATGCTGAACATGTGGTGGGCTGCCTCCCAGAAGCCACCCTCCTCGTTGTACTCGAAGAGGGGGAAGTCGATGATCCAGCAGAACTCAAACCCCTTCCGGATCAAGTTGAGGTCTTTGCCGAGCTTGTTGCGCACTGCACTGAGGCTTGTACAGCAACGTTTCCAATCCTGGTGGGCGACCAGGAGGATCATGTCCCCCTCAGCAGCGCCCATGCGCTCGATGACCTCATCCTCCATGCCTTCGAAGAACTTGGAGACACCGCCTGAGAGGCTCTTGTTCTCACCGACCTTCATCCAGGCCAGGCCGTGGGCTCCGTAGACCTTGGCGGCATCCTCGAGGGAGGTGATGTACTTGCGGCTGAAATCGACCGTCTCGCTGTGGGGGGCGCAGACAGCCTTGACGAAGCCACCCTTCCCTATGATCTCCTTGAAGGTGGAGAAGCTGCTCTTGGCGGCCAGGTCGGCGACGTCCTTGATCTCGACGCCAAAGCGGAGGTCGGGCTTGTCGCTGCCGTAGGTGTTCATCGCGTCGGCGTAGGTGAGGCGTCGGAAGGTGGCGGGCAGGTCATAATCCATGACCTCCTTGAAGACGTGGCCAAAGAGGCCCTCCATGAGGGAGAGGACGTCGTCACGCTTGACGAAGCTCATCTCCAGGTCGAGCTGGGTGAACTCGAGCTGGCGGTCGCCGCGGGCATCCTCGTCCCGGTAGCAGCGGGCGATCTGGAAGTACTTGTCCATGCCGCCGACCATGAGGATCTGCTTGTAGAGCTGCGGGCTCTGCGGCAGGGCGTAGAACTTGCCGGGGTAGTGGCGGCTGGGTACGAGGAAGTCACGAGCCCCTTCGGGGGTGCTCTTGATCATCGTCGGGGTCTCGATCTCCAAAAAGTCCCGCGCCGAGAGGTAGTTGCGGATGGAGAGGATGAAGTCATGGCGCAGTTTCAAGCGCTTCTGCATCCCCTGGCTGCGCAGATCGAGGTAGCGGTACTTGAGGCGGAGGTCCTCCTTCGTCTTCAACCCGTCATCGATCTGGAAGGGGAGGGCGGGGCAGGTCGAGAGGATCTCGATCTTCTCTGCCTTGACCTCGATCTCGCCGGTCTTCATCTCGGGGTTGACCATCTCGGCAGGCCGCTTGCGCACCACACCGGTGACGGCGATGCAGAATTCAAGTTTCAATGAGTTGGCTGCCGCCTCCAGCTCCTCGTCCGCATCGTCGTCGACCACCACCTGGGTAATGCCGTAGCGGTCGCGGAGGTTGATGAAGTGCACCGATCCATGGTTGCGGTTTCTATGGACCCATCCATTGAGGATGACGCGCGCGCCATCATCGGCTTTGGTGAGGGAGCCACAGGTTGTGGTTCTTTGGCTGAACAGTTCTTCACTCATCATATAATCCTTATCGATGCGGGTTGCAAAGTACCATCATACTACTCCAAGGGGTGCTAAATGGCAATTGGGCCAAAAGAGGTTTTACCCGTCTACCAAGCGCCGATGCTGTCGGTACACCCCTTCAAGGATGGGCTGGGAGACCTCAGTAGGGAAGTCTGCAGGCAGGGCAGCGCTGACGCGCTCCAAGGCGCGTGGAACCTTGTCGGCCAGAGTGGAAATAATCGATTCGACTGAAGAGGCAAGGCCGAGGCGCCTGCCGGCGTCGATGAGATGGCGAGAGACGATGCGGTTCCATTTGTAGTGCTTCTCCTCAGTGGTGAAACTCATCGCCATCGTCAGCTTCTGCTCTGCAATCTGTGCGCTCCCCTTGCCGAGGAAGGGGTAGGCGCTGATGACATCGTAGAGCGGGGTGAGGCGGAAGCGACCGCCACTCTCGATGAAGAGGGAGAAGTTCTTTGCGTGCCCGTCAGGGGCTGCGAGTAGATAGAAGAGAATCTGGCTGGAGAAGAAGTGTTCGCGATCTTCTCTGGCATTGGAAGAGCCGAGCAAGATGTCCATGATGGTGGCCATCGTCGGCCCCCCATCGCTCTCATACTTGAGAGCCGGTGAGGTGCCGGTCGCCTGGCAGAAGTCCTCCTGGGGGAGGCGGAGGATATGAGAGCGGTCAGGTGCATAGCGGCGGTCAAAGCGCTCGACGACGAGGACACGCTGATCCTCGAAGCGATGGAGCGCTGAATGCGCTGCCCCAAGGCCCAATTCTTTTGCTATGAGGGAGCAGAGCCACTCATTTTCGATGGAGGTGTCGAGATTGACTCCAAATGGTCCAAACGTTCCCATTGGCAGTTTGATGATATGGGTTGATGGGGTTGCGCCTATTGGGATGTGCCACTCACCGTCGTGAAACAATAGTGCTGTCTTCTCTTGCGCTCCTGCAAGAGAAAGACGAAAATCCTCGTCATCGTGTGTGTTCGAAGAGCCTGGATTAATCACTGATCTGAGTATTGCCGCCACTTCAGAATCATCCAAAGGTTTTCCTTCGATACGCTGAGGTGCAGGCTCTTCATCGGGGGGCAGCAGGTGGATTGCCCCGACGCAGTCGCGTCCGACCTGTGCGAGTAGGTCGAACGGGGAGTCTGAGCGAAGTCGGTATCGCCTCTTGATGCGCCCCCTGATAACCTCTGAATCCGGGAGCAGGTTGTCGAAGAACGAGCGTACCCGCTCTCCTCGATAGGATTCGTGTGCACTCGTCAACGGCATGGAGAGGGAGAGCGGGCGGCTCTGGGGCGAGGTGATCCACGCCTCATCGTAGGTGAAGAGATGCTGTGAAGAGGAGACCGACCACGTGCCTACCCGTATCCCGTTCTGCCACACAGAGAGTGAGTTCATGCTCATCGCCTACCACGCTCCTTGATGCTCGTCAGGACGAGGTTTGGGTTGGAGGATCAACTCAAAGTCCAAGGCTGAGACGAGCTTGAGCAGGCTGATGATCGAGACGGTCTCTGCGTTGTTCTCCAGCGCGCTGATCGTCTTTGGTAGGAGGCCGACTGATGAACCAGCCTGCTCTTGCGTCAACCCTTTGCCCTTGCGCAGGGCACGCAAGGTGGTGGAGAGGAGGAGGGGGTTACTGACGTTGTGTTGCAATGAGTGTCTCCTATTTCGTGATATAAAAAGATGTGATACTGCATATAATAATACCCGATACGGTAAAAGTCAATAATATACCGTAATGGGGATAATTCATTAATATACCCCAGTGGGTATATTTTAATAATATACCCTTATGGGTATATGGTATCACCTGTGCTCCTCCACGGTGAAGTCCGTGGGGTTGAAGGCGTCGCTTCCGAGCCAGAGGTCGATCTTGATGCCGCTCTCGCTGTTGGAGACGGTGGCGTGTTTGATCTGCCAGCCGATGAGCTTGAGACGGGCATCGATGTTGAGCGTGCTGCCTGCCATCGCCCCATAGTAGTCGGCAAGCTCGGGGCGCACCTTCTTGGGGTTGAGTGCCTCTTTGATCCGCTTGATCTCGGCGTCGGTACGTTGGGTATCATCGAAGAAGGTGATGTGCGCCCCATCCTCCTCCTGGTGGAGGCTGACGACAAGACGCAGCGGGTTGCTCTCCAGAAGGAAGCCGGTCATCTCCCCGATCAAACGGCTCAGGAATTTTTTTCGTTTCATCAGTCGAAGTCCTCCCGCGCTCTATTGGTCTTGTACCACTGCATGGTAGCAACAAAGAGGGTGGCTGTCAGACCCCCGGCAAAGCCGTTGTTGTAGAGGTCGAGCCCTCCATGCCAGGCGCCGGTCGCCTCGACCATGACCAGGTGGACCATCCCGGCACCAATTCCGGCTATGATGCCGAACTGGCCGGCGATCGGGGCGAGGGTTGTGCCGAAGAGGAGGGCGAGCAGCGGTCCGGGGGCAGCGGGGGATTTGGAGAAGAGCAGGGTTGCGAGCAGCACACCCAGGGCGATGGGGAAGGTGTTGCGCAGTGTCTTGCCGAAGCCACCGAAGGCCATGATGGTGAGGATCCCGCCCACCACCGGCCCGTTGAGCGGGGCGCCGATGAGCAGCACATACGCCCAGGCGACAAGGCCGAGGAGGCTGATGTTGACCATGGTCCCCCCGAACTGGCCGGTATCGAAGAAGTCGAAGGGGAGGCGTCCGGTCAAGAGTTGGATCGCCCGCAGCTCGCCGATGTTCTTGCGTGTCCGTCCGCTGAGGCGGGCGAAGATGAGGAAAAGGAGGGAGAGGGCGGGGATGAAGAGGAGCATCGGCAGGCTCGTCTCGCTGTTCCATGCAATGGTCAGCTCCTCCATTCTCCCCGTCGCTCGCAGGAGATTGGCCCAGAAGAGGCCCAAAAAGCCGCAGCTGAAGCCCATATTGTAGAGGTTGTACCCCTGGTGGAGGATCAGGAGGGGGCTGGCGATGGCGGGAAGGAGGAAGCCCGCCAGGACCCCACAGAAGAGAGCGAGGGGGATCGAGATGAAGAGGGAGAGCCCGATGTCGAACATGACGTAGGTCACCAGCGGCCCCAGGGCGGTCCCGAAGAGGGCGATGATCGAGTAGGCGCCGAAGGTCTTTCCGGCGAGCTTGCTGGCGATCCACACCCCGATGATGATCGGGGTGCAGTTGAGCAGCGTATTGCCGAAGAAGGAGAAGCCCATCATCGTCAGCACACACGCAAGGGTCGGCCCGGAGAGGCTGATGGAGGCGTAGAAGACGATGATCAGGGCCAGCGCGCCGACGGTGGCGGCATTGAAGAGGGCTACCTGCGCCCCGTGGAGGGTGAAGTCACTGATCAGACGGGCGTTGGCCGCCTGGAGGTGAAGGGTCCCCTTGAGCACGGAGAGCGGGCCTCCGCTGATGAGGGCGAAGAGCGCCATGGTCACAATGATGATCGTCATGATCTGGTAGAGTCGTCTCTCTTCTGTCTGCACACACACTCCTTTGTGTCATGCTAGCGGCAGATGGGATGGGGTGCAAGAAAAATGGGAAATTTTTTGAGAGATATTCAATGAAAATAATTCTTGCTTTCTTGTGAGTTTGATGTACACTAAAGGTGTCGGTAACGCTACCAGTAACGCTACCGGTCAGAAAAAGGGGTGTTGTGAACGTATGACAGTGACTATTTTTGATATTGCCAAACGGGCGAATGTCTCTGTTTCAACGGTCTCGCGTGTGTTGAACAACAAGCCTGATGTCAACAAGGCGACCGAGCAGAAGGTGCGCCAAGTCATCAAAGATCTTAACTTCACACCCAACAGTGCTGCACGCAGCCTTGTACTCAAACACTCCAATACCATCGGATACATCGCTTCTGATATTACCAACCCCAGTTTTCCCGAGACCGCTCGAGGGGTCGTGGTCAAGGCTCGCGAGTATGGCTACTCGGTGATGTTCTTTGACGCGAACAAAGATAGTGCGGTGGAAAAGGAAGCGATTGACCTGCTTCGTACCAAGCAGGTCGATGGCATTATCCTCTCGTTCAATGAAGCGAACAGGGAGGAGCTGGAAAAATTGAAGAAGGAACAGTATCCGGTCGTCCAGATCTACCGAAAGAGCTCTCGCTCTGCCATCTCGACCATCGCCATCGACAACGTTGATAGCGGGCTGACCGCTACCCGTTATCTGATAGATGCAGGGCATGTGAAGATTGCCCACATAACAACTGGCAACGGGACGCAGTCGGGCCATGAACGTTTGATCGGGTACCGCCAGGCAATGGAAGGGGCCGGCCTTGAAATAAGAGAAGAGTATATCCAGGTCGGCACGAATAGTGTCGAGGCGGGCAAGGAGTGCATGCAAAAACTTCTCGCCTTGGATGACCTGCCCACTGCAGTGTTCGCCTCCCACGATGCCCAGGCGGTAGGGGTATATGAGGCAATCTACGAGCAGGGGTTGAGCATTCCGGATGACATGTCCGTGATAGGTCATGACAACATCGATCTTTCCCAATACCTTCGGCCCAAGCTCACGACGATCGATACCTTCAAATACAGGCTGGGGGAGGCGAGTGTCGATCTTCTCGTCGAGGAGATGGAAGCGCACAGCCCCCAGAGCAAGGAGATTGTTTTTTCCGGCGTGTTGGTCGAACGTGAATCGGTGAAAAAACTATAGGTTTTTCAAAGGGTTTTATTATAACGTTACCGGTAACGTTACCGGTAGAAAAGATGGAGAGATGCATGGATACGGAGCAGGTTGGAAGCACATCGAAGATTATGCCTGAGGTACTGATCGATCGAGCAAAGGCAGCGATGGTTGCCCTCGGGGTGGGTGATGCCTCCGGTGATTTGGGACGGGAACAGGGAGTCCGCCAGCGCTATGGTATTGTCAATCGTCTGCTTCCCAGCGGCCGCAGCACAGATGACACGGAGTTCACCGTGTTGTCGGCACGGGCCTTGCTCTCCTGTGAGGGGGAGTACACATCCCAGCATGTCGCTGACCAGTGGAGATCCTTGGTCCTCTCCAATGGAGGGGCGCTCGACCGTGGTGGCACGCCCCTCTATGGCGCTCTCTTCAATCTATCACAAGGCATCGACCCCCCTTATTCGGGTATCGATAATACTCTGAACAATGATGATGGGGCGGCTATGAGAGCGGTCCCTTTTGGCATAGTGGCAGCAGGTGATCCTGAAGAGGCCGCCCGTCTTGCGGCTATAGATGCCAGGGTCAGTCATGATCGTGACGGCGTCTGGGCTGCCCAGGCCATCGCCTCCAGCATCTCGGTCGCATTGGTCGGGGCGAATGTCGAGGAGGTCATCAACGCTGGTCGGGCACAGATCCCTTCTGATAGTTGGCTTGGGCGCCGCATGGTGGTGGTCGATGAGATCTTTGAATCGGTAGAGGACATGTTCGATCGGTACGAAGCGTTGCATACGCGCCTCTGGACACCCAGGCACGCCATTGCCGCCGAGGCGATACCACAGGTCTACGGACTCTATCGGATGGCGGGCGGAAACTTCCGCCGTGCGTTCCTGCTCTCTGCGAACTTCGGCAGGGATGCCGATACCATCTGTGCCTTGACCCTTGCCCTGTGTGCAGCTTCCCATGGGTTGTCGGCGATCCCCGCCGCTTGGGTGGAGCAGGTGAGGAAGCCCGCCGGGGTGTGCCTGGCATTCTCCAAGGATGATGACCTGCTCCAATTGGGTGAGGCATTGGCCTTGAAGGCGCTTAATCGTGTAAATGGTCCGCAGTAGAGCGGATTAGATTCAAAAAGGGAGGAGTGAATGATGAAAAATTCAAAACCTATCATTCTGTTATTGGCTCTTTTGCTCTGCACAATGATGATATTGGTCGGTGCAGCACAAAAAGAGGTCGCCGCCCAGGACGTCGTGACGCTTGAGTGGTGGACATGGGATTCAGAGGAGTATGATGAGGCGGTACAGCGCTTGATGGTCAAGGAGTTTGAGCGCTCTCATCCGAACATCAAGATCAACATGACCTTGTTGCCGACCAAGGGCTTCGAGACGAAGATGACCACAGCCCTCGGGGCAGGTGTGGGCGGCCCGGACGTCGCATTCTTCTCCGTTTCAAACTGGTTTCCCAAGGCCCTGCCTCTCGACTCGTTCATCGAGCGGGACAACTTTGATATCGGGCAATACTACAAGGGGTTCTGGGACACAAAGACGCAGTTTGATGGCAAGACCATCGGCCTGCCCCTCGGTGTGGGCGCCCAGTTCGTCATGTACAACAAGGATCTCTTCGACCGGGCCGGCGTTGCCTACCCAACCGATGACTGGACCACTGACGAGTATCTGGAGATTGCCAGGAAGGTCGCCGATCCCACACGCAAGGTCTGGGGTTGTGAGATCCTTGCCCGCCCGTTCAGGGCCATCTGGTTCAACTACGGCAGGAACGTCCGCCTCTATAGCCTTGACAGCACCACGGTCGAAGGCTATCTGAATAGCCCGGGCTCGCTTGCAGCGTATGAGTGGTTCTACGACCTGATGCGTAGCGGGGCAACTCCCAGCGTTTCGGACATGTCGACGCTGAGCACCGAGAACACCGGTCCGATCGATCTCTTCATGGCAGACCGCCTGGCCATGGCCACGCTCAACCAGGGGCACATGCTCAATGCAGTGAAGGAAGGCAAGAACTTCGGCGTGGTCCGTGAACCGGGCGTCGGAAACAACCAGCGCTTCGTCAATGCATGGTCGCTGTTGGTCGGTATCTGGGAAGGAACCAAGCACCCTGAGGAGGCATGGACTTTCCTCAAGTGGTATGTTGGCCCTGAAGGACAGAAGTTCCTGATGGACAACGGAAACCTCTTCCCCTCGATCGGGGCGGTTGGGGAGACCTACAAGGATGCAGACAAGGATTACGTCAAGGGCTTCATGAAGGTCCTCGATGACGAGCAGGTCGCAATCTGGCGTGGTGCCCACCCCTCGGGAACCAAGGTCGAAGCCTCGATCACGGACCTCTGGGACAAGATCAAGCTCGGTACCATCAAGAGGAGCGAGATCAAGGGTGAACTGGACAGGCTCGTGCCCAATGCACAGGCTGTTCTGGAAGATGCTAAGAAGACGCTCTTGTATTAAGTGACGGTTCGCAAGGCAGGTGCTCTGCGCACCTGCCCTGCGATGTGTTGATGACATGGTACGACCCTCATCGTCGATTGTGGGCGGTACCGGTGCCATGATGAGGCTCTGCCTCTGGAGTTGGTATGCCTAGACCTCATAAAAAATATTCAAAAGCCCAGATATCTGAAGCAATCTGCGGTTATATCAGTATCTCTCCGTGGGTCCTGGGATTCATTGTACTGACGTTTATCCCAATCCTATCGACCATTTACTACAGTTTTACCCGTTGGACCATAATGGACGCACCGGTCTGGATTGGTTTGGAGAATTATCGGCGGATGTTCCGCAGCGACCCCCTCTTCTACCAGTCGTTGAAGGCCACCGGTCTCTATGTAATGATGTCGTTGCCGATTATCATTGTGTTCGGGGTCCTGCTCTCTTTGCTTTTGAACATGAAGATCAAGGGGATGAACTTCTATCGTACCCTTTTCTATATTCCCGCAGTCATCTCCGGGGTCTCCATAGCCATGCTCTGGACCTGGCTCCTGCAACCCGATGTGGGTATCGTCAACACCATTTTGGCGCTTGCGGGGATCGAGGGTCCAAAGTGGTTCTGGGATCCCAAATGGGCACTGCCCTCCGTGGCCAGCATGAGCCTATGGAAGGTGGGAGGAAGTGCGGTCATCTACCTTGCGGGGTTGCAGAACATCCCGCCCCAACTCTATGAAGCGGCCCGTATCGATGGTGCAGGAAAGCTGAGGATCTTCTTCAGGGTCACGTTGCCACTTTTGACCCCCACCCTCTTTTTCCAGCTCATCATCCAGATGATCGAGGCATTCAAGGTGTTCACCGAGGCGTACGTCATAACCAAAGGCGGGCCGTTGAAGGCGACCTATTTCTACTTGCTCTACTTCTATGAGGAGGGGTTCCAGCACTTCAATACCGGATATGCGTCGGCCCTGATCCTCTTCTTGGTGCTCATCATCATGGCCATGACAATTCTGGTGAACTATACATCCAATCGATGGGTGTACTATGAAGGGGAGGATAAAGGCTGATGAAACATATTGAATCGATTGAACAGCTCCATCGAAGAGTACGGGTCAAGCGTATCAGGACCTCCATCCTGACCCATCTCCTCATGATGGTCCTTGCCACGATCTTCCTGGTCCCGATCATCTGGATGTTCTCCACCGCCCTCAAGAGCCGGTGGGAGATCTTCGCATGGCCGCCCAACTGGTTCCCCTCGACTCCCCAGTGGAAGAACTTCAAAGAGGCCTTCACCCGCGTACCGATGCTGCGCTTCATGGGCAATACGCTCTTCATCATCGCCGCCAAGACCTTTGCCGAGCTCCTGTCGGTCCCGCTGGTCGCCTATGGATTTGCACGTCTGAAGTTCCCGGGCAAGAAAGTGCTCTTCCTCTTGGTAATCAGCACGATGATGATCCCGCTGCAGACCAAGCTCATCCCCCTCTTCACCATGTATGTGAAGCTCGGTCTCAACGACACCTACTGGCCCCTGATTTTGCCAGCGTTCACTGCGTCACCCTTCTTCATTTTCTTGTTGAACCAGTACATGAAGACCCTCCCTCGTGATCTGGATGACGCTGCCAAGATTGATGGGGTCGGCACCTTTGGGATTCTTTATCGCATAATCCTGCCGCTCTGCATCCCTGCACTGACCATCATCGTCGTCTACACCTTCCTCTGGACATGGAATGAGTTTCTCCAGCCGCTCATCTATCTGAGCTCCTATGAGAAGTTCACTATCCAGCTCGGCCTGGAGATGTTCAAGGGAATCTGGAGCGTGGAGTGGAACCTGCTCATGGCGGCGACGCTCGCTACGATGTCGCCTGTGCTCATCATGTACTTTTTCGCACAGAAGCGGTTGATCGGAGGCATCGCCTCCGTTGGACTGAAAGGATAGGAGGCATCTGTGGCCATCAAGGTTGTCACGTTCGACTTCTGGGGTACCCTGTACCGTAATATCAACTCGCTCAAGCACGAGCGAAAATCTCGGATCCGGACCTACCTGGACCTCGCGGGGGTCGAGGGGGTGAGCGATGAGGCCATCTATGTAGCGATGGCCGACAGCTGGGTGGTCTGGGATGATATCTGGCGGAGGGAACAGCGCACCCTCGATGTCTACGGATTTCTCGACCTCGTATTCCCGCGTATAGGAGTCACGCTACCTGCTGCACTGCACGATGAACTTGCCCATGTCTTGCAGGAGGCGATCTTCACGGGCAATACCGTAGCGACCGACCATATCATCGAGGTGGTGGAGCAGCTTGCAAAGACCAAGGTGTTGGGAGTCATCAGCGATACTGGTGTCTCTTCTGGCAAGTACCTGCAGCGCCTCATCGACCGTGACCACCCCGGCAGGTTCACCTTCGGTCTCTATTCGGATGAGATCGGGGTGGCGAAGCCACAGGCCAAGGTGTTCGAGCGGGTGCTCGAGATCACCGGGTGCGAAGCCGGGGAGGTGGTCCATGTCGGAGATCTCTTGCATACTGATGTCCTCGGCTCCCGCCTGGCGGGGATGCACTCGGTGCGCTATACCGGGGTCCGCAATATCGAGGAGGCGGGGTATGAAGAGGCGGAGTATGTCATAGATGACTATCGCAATTTGATCACGATCATCGAGGAGCTTGATAGATGAAGGTGACTGTTGATTATAGAAAACAGGTCTACGCCGGTTGGGTTGGAAAGTGCATCGGGGTCCGCTTCGGCGCCCCGATCGAGAACTGGACCTATGAGGAGATACAACAGGCACTGGGGGAGGTGACCGATTACCTGCCCTTGCCACCTGGAAAGCTCTTCAAGCCCGACGATGACACTGCCTTCCCGATGATTCTGGTCAGGGCCCTCGCTGACTGGGGACCCGATGTAAGTGCCCAGCAGTTCGGCGAGACGATGCTCAACTACCTTGGCGAGGAACGAGGCACGCTCTGGTGGGGAGGCTATGGGATCTCCACCGAACACACTGCCTACCTCAACCTTGCACACGGAATCCCCGCTCCCCTGTCAGGCTCCTCAGCCCTTAACGGAAGGAGCCTCGCCGAGCAGATCGGTGGACAGATCTTCAGCGATCTCTGGGGCCTGGTCGTCCCGAATGACGTAGAGAAGGCAGCCCATTACGCCGAGCTTGCCACATCCATCTCACACGATGGCTCGGCAATCCACGGCTCTCGCTTTATAGCGGCCTTGGCCAGTGCCGCGTTCTCGTTCGAGACGATCCAAGCCCTGATCGAAACAGCTCTCACCACCATTCCTGCTGACAGCGAGTATGCGCACGTTGTCAGGGATATGGTGCGTTACCATCAGGAGAACCCCGCCTCTTGGCGTGATGCCTTCCTCTACCTCAAGGCACACTGGGGGTATGACAAGTACTCGGGCGTGGTGCCGATCATCCCCAACGCTGGGGTGATCGTCCTCGCCCTCTTGTACGGGGCGGGGGACTTCTCCAGGACCATTGAGATCGGCAACATGTGTGGCTGGGATACCGATTGCAACGTCGGGAACCTCGGTGCCATCATGGGGGTTGCGGTGGGCCTTGGGGGCATCGAGAGCCGGTGGCGGATTCCCATGGCTGACGAGCTGGTCACCGCGGGCCTCAATGGAGAGGAGAACTACACCGACATCACCACCTGTGCCGACATCATCGCCGATGCAGGCGAGGCTGTCAGGGGGGTCATGAACACCCGCAGTCCATACCGGTATCACTTCTCGCACCCCGGGTCCACCCAAGGCTTCAGGATGGGGGGGAAGGTCATCCAGCTCCACACAATCGGGAAGGGTGATCCGTATTTTGGAGGTGAGGGTGGCCTTTGTGCCACGATCAAGAAGCTGGGCAAAAAGAGTCAGGCCACATGGTACGTGAAGACCAACTGCAGTACCAAGGAGCTGAGCGCCAACTACTATGGGGCGACCTTCTCGCCCAAGCTCTATCCGGGCCAGCGGATCGCTGCGTCGCTCTACCTACCGGAAGGGTCCCCGACTACCCTCATCGGCGCACTCTGCTACCGAAAATCCACGGATGGGGCACGTGTCCAGCAGAAGGGCGTTGCCCTCCAACCAGGGAAGCGGACGAGCCTTGCGCTTCAGATTCCGCATCTTGAGGATACGACCATCGAGGAGGTGGGGATCATCGTGCACAACATAGGTGAGGGGCTGGTGAACGCATCGGTGGTGCTTGAATATCTCACCTGGGACGGGGAGCCCCACTACAGTCAGCGCTTCGATAAAGCTCGCCACGATGGTGCCATGATTGCAGGGTGGACGAGTTGGCGTGGGTTCTGGCGCCTTGAGGACGGGGTGGCTGCCGGAAGCGGGCCATCACAGGGGGAGCAGTATACTGGCTCGCTCGCTTGGAGGGATTATCAAATCAGCGCCACACTGACGCCACGCCTCGGCCCCTTCCATGGTGTCATGGCACGAGTGCAGGGGGCGCGGCGCTCGTATCTCTTTGCTCTTGCAGAGGGGCAACAGGCGGTCCTGTACAAGAAGATCGAGGGCCGCCTCATTGAGCTGTCATCGATCGCATTTGCCTGGGAGCATGGGAAGACCTACGAACTCTCTCTGGTGGTTCAAGGAGCGACGATTGCAGCATCGATCGACAGAGCGGCAGTTCTGCAGATCGATGATCTGGAGAGCCCTCACCTCAATGGACGGATCGGCCTTGCCTTTGGTGCGGGGGGACGGACGGACTTCCATGGTGTGTGCGTCCAGCCACTCTAGAGGGTAGTGATGAGAGCAACTGCAGGAAAGCGAGAGCGTGGGGATGCACTGGTGACGGTGCAGCGCAGCGATGTGCCCTCCATCGTGATCACCAGTGCGGTCAGTGGGCTCTTTGGACGATACCACCGATCAGTGGTCGATGCTGTTCTAAAGGAGGAGAAGGAGACGGATCTTGCGGTGCTCATCGAGGATGAGCAGGCACTCGATTGTGTATTGCGGGCTCGATTGCTCTGTGCGATCCAGCGTCTGCGATCGTTGGAGAGAGATATATGAGAAGCTGGCTCTATACCCCTGCAAACACCCCTTCGCGCATGATGAACGCGACACTCTATTCAGCTGACGGGGTGGTCTATGACTTGGAGGATTCCATCGCCGAAGCGGAGAAGGACGAGGCACGGCTCCTCATCTCCTCGATGTTGCCGGCCATCCTCGCCGATGTGGCGGCGACGATGACCCAGGTATCCATCGCAGTCCGGGTCAATGGATTTGACTCTCCCCATTGGGAAGAGGACATCCGGTCGGTCGCTCAGGGAGGAGGGCGGATAATCCGCCTTCCCAAGGTAGAGGGACCCGACCAGATTCACGCTGCCGATGCATTGCTTCATGCCGTAGAGGAGGAGTTGGGCCTTCCTTGCGGGTGTGTGCATCTCCATGCGTTGTTGGAGACCCCGAGAGGCGTTGAGGCAGCCTTTCACATTGCCGACTCATCACCTCGGCTCATCGCCCTTGGATTCGGGGCCGAGGACTATTGCACCGCCTTGTCGATCCATCGCAAGGGCGAGGCGTACGCCCTCGATTATCCTCGAAGCAGAATAGCCAACGCAGCAGCCAGCCGGGGTATCGAGGCCTATGATGCTGCATGGGGCTATATTGATGATGAAGAGGGGCTGGCGAGAGAGGGCATGCGTGCCCGATCACTGGGGATGCACGGCAAGTCGGCCATCCATCCACACCAGATCGATACCATCAATCGGTCGTTCTCATTCTCCCAAGTTCAGATAGACGAGGCACGTTCGATCATCGAGGCGATGGAGGGCGATGGCTCGGTGAGAGCACAAGGGGGTAGGATGCTCGACCGGCCGGTTGTTGAGTGGGCGAAGAGTGTCCTTGCCGCCAGCAAGAGGGCGCCATGAATATCCTCGACAATGATGCCGGTCGCCCCATTCCCGCCTCCATCGTGGGGTATGGCGGTGCGGTCCCATGGCGTGAAGGGGGCATCCCTCCTCTGCGAGCCTTTAAGCCGGTAGCCCACAGGCAACGCCAGCCTCTGCGCCTCGCCTCTATTGAGGAAGCGATCGGCCGGAGTGCCTTGGCCGATGGTATGAGGATCAGCTTTCACCACCATCTTCGGATGGGAGACCTGGTCGTGGCGCTGGTGATCGACTCCTTGACCAGGATGGGGTTCAAAAACCTGACTCTCTGTGTCTCATCGATCATGGGGCCGGCCTGTGGTGCTGTCTTGGAGGCCGTCAAGGCCGGAGTAATCACATCCATCGAAACAACGGGGATGAAGGAGCCGCTTGCACAGGCAGTCATTGATGGGGTGGTGCCTTATCCGGTCATCTTCCGCTCCCATGGAGGGCGTGCGCGGGTGATCGAGGAGGGGCAGATCGTCATCGATGTTGCCTTCATTGCAGCGTCTGCCATCGATGGTCAGGGAAATCTCTACGGGACTGTGGGAAAGAATCCATTCGGCTCGATGGGATACGCCCATGCCGATGCCGCCTATGCCTCTTGTGTCATCGCCATCACCGACACATTGCTTGAAGCAGTGGACGTGCCATATTCCATTGAAGGGTCACAAGTGGACTGGATAGTGGAAGTGGATTCCATCGGCGATGCCTCTTTGATGAGCGGTGGGTCGCTCCGGCTCTCCCAGAGTCCGCTCGAGCGGCTAATCGCTTCCCAAACCCTTGCCGTCCTGATAGCAAGCGGGGCGGTGGTGGATGGTTTCAACTACCAGGCGGGCAGTGGAGGTATCTCCCTCTTGATCTCATCGATGCTCCAGACCTATATGGTGGAACACTCCATAAAGGGTGGCTTTGCCTCCGGAGGCATCACTGCATCGCTGGTCGAAATGGCTCACCTGGGCCTCTTCTCGACGCTCTGGGATGTGCAGAGCTTTGATGATCGGTCAGTGGCTTCTTTGGGTACGAACTCCTTCCATAGAGAGATGAGTGCATCCCTCTATGCCAATCCAAACAACATCCACTGTATCGCGCATCGCCTCGATGTGATGATTCTCTCGGCAACCGAAGTCGACCTCTCGTTCAATGTGAACTCAATCACCGGTACCAATGGCAGGATTCTGGGAGCCTTGGGTGGTGCACCCGACACTGCATGGGGATCGAAGCTCGTGGTGGTTGTCATGCCCACCTTCAGGAATCGGATTCCAATGATCCACCCCCAGGTCAATCTGGTGTGTACCCCTGGCCAGGATGTCGATGTGGTGGTCACCGAGCGGGGGATTGCTGTAAACCCACGTAGAGATGATCTGATCCAACGATTGACCGAAGCTTCCCTCCCGGTCCTGCCGATTGAAACCTTGATGGAGCATACCTTCTCCATTACCGGTCGACCCGATTATCCACACAGGGGAGATGCGATCAGGGCGGTGGTGGAGTACCGTGACGGGAGTGTTCTTGACTGCCTTCGTGTCTGAATTGAGCAACGCCGCCTCAGACTCTGAAGCGGCGTTGTAGGATTGAGGGGAGATCACCCAAGAAGCGGGGAGGGTGGATACTCCTGTTCAGGCATCTGGTAGACCACCGCCTGGCCCCTTGATGGCTTGCCGGTGTTCTGTGTGACCAGACCCTTTACCGTTGTGCCCAGGATCGCCAGCACGATGACGGCGATGATGTCCAGAATCTCGTTTTCCATCTTCTCTGCCTTGTGTTTGAGCTTCTCATACCGTGCCTTCAGCTCGCTGTCGCTGAGAACGGATCAGGCAGATATCGTCGAGTTGGGGGCATCGTTCCTGATTCTAAGGGAATCTCCTGGGAGAGATCTCCGCAAGCTCTGTTTGATTACCTATGTGATGTAATCGGTATGATCGGAAGTCTCTAATTGGTGGATTATGAAACTATTCATTGATTAACTGTAATATCTGGTGTAATGTCAATTATGATCATCCCAACGCTTACCCAGGTCTCCATTCACTTCTCCCCCATCACCCTGATGGAATCCTACATCCCCCGCATCCAGGATGGGATGAGGAGGATCGGGTTGCCCCACTATCGAAGTGAGGAGGGGCGCTGGGTTCTCCATAGCCACGACGAGCAGGAGATGGTGATCATCACCCCGTCGAGTGTTGTCTTTCAACGCTTTGGCGCACGTGATTTTGGTGAGGTGCGTGCAGAGGAGCTCTTCACCTGCTTTTGTGACGAGACTGAACTCTTTGAGGGGTCTCTTGTGGTACGGATAGGAGTACGTCGTCTCTCTCTCATCGAAGGGGGAGAGTGGAAACGGCTCCTGAGGGGCCCGTACCACGGGGTCACATTCCCCTCCTCCCTGCAGGTGGGCAATCTGCGCCAGTACCACTCCCTCTACAGCCAGGGGGTTACCGATCTCGGCCCGTTTGGTTTTGGCAACTTGTCGATCAAGATGCTGCAAAACGGACGGGGGGTGTGCCATCCGCTCGATATCGTGCTCCTGAGAGCGGAGGAGGAGCGTGAGGGTGTCTTTGTGACCATCATCGATATCGAGCATGTGCTGCTCACCGATGAGATCTCCACTTTTGGCGATCTGCTGAAGGCACTGGCAGATGGATGTGATGCACTCCTGTCGGAGGCACTCACCGACGAGGGGGTGGCCCATTGATTGACGAGCGTGCACAGTATCAGTTGATGGATGACCGTGCCTTGCTGTATGAGTGTGAAGTTCGTTGCTACTCGCGTCTTCTGATGAATGAACACAACAAAGAGGCGTTGTTGCCACTCAGTACCCCCATTCACGTTTCATTGGAGCGGGCCCGGGAGGTCTTGGGTATCAGCATCACGGCGCTCAGTGAGATCCTGGGGGTAAGCAGGCCCACACTCTACTACTTCCTCGATGGAAGGGAGCCCATTGAGAACCAAGAGACGATCTATGGGAAGATTCGGATCATCGACACTGTCGTTGCGATGGTTGTAGAGAGTCGTCTTCCCCTCCCGTGCCCGTCCCTGCTCAAGCGAAGGGACTTCACTGGACGGAGAGTGGTGGATGCCCTCAAGGAGGGGAGCATGAAGAGGAGCGAAATCTCCACCTTCATAGCCATAGAGCGGCATTTCCAGATGAAGGGTGCGATTCGATTGGCTGCCAAGGGGGAACGCTCATAAGAGGAGCACTTGTTTTTGAAGTGCATGATAGATTTCCTGGTGGAGGAGGTGGACGAAGTTGGATACCGCAGAACGAACTATGGCACGGTTGTTCTTCAAATCAAAGATTCAATCTTTGGATGGTATGGCGTTCCAGGGTTTTGCAAACCAGATATTAGGGTATGCCGAGAAAGATTTTATTCCAATAAAACCATGGGGAAACATTGGTGACAGAAAGAATGATGGTTGTGTGCCCTCGAAGGGAATATACTACCAAATATATGCTCCGGAGGATTTTGAAAGATCCTACAAACGGACAATCGACAAAATCCAATGTGATTTCACCGGCTTGTTGGATCACTATACGGATTCTGCTGTAAGGAAATACTATTTTGTCGTAAATGACAGGTACAGAGGTATCCATCCCGATCTTCCTCTTCTATTGGAGGAAATCAGGCAGAAATATGGGCTCGAAGAGGCAAGGGTCCTTTGTGCCAAGGATCTTGAAAACACTCTTTTTGGATTGTCCGATGATGAAATCCTTGCTGTGGTTGGTCAGCTTCCTGATCCATCCAAGATACCTCGACTTGATTATTCCATCCTCAATGAAGTCATTGCTCATATCATGGAGCAACCCATCCAATCATCGGATGCCTCTAGGCTTGTTGTACCCGATTGGGAGGAGAAGATAGCCTTCAATGGCCTGTCAAGAAGGGTTGCGGGTCTTCTGGACAGCGGCATGATGTATATTGGCTCACTCGAAGAGTATTTGAAGAACAACGACGACCATCTTGCCCATGTTCTTCGTGACCATTTACATGATGTGTACTATGATGAGAGCAAACGAGTAGCCGGTGATGAGCTGTTCTACGCACTATTGAACCGGTTGTGTCCTATGCAGCAATTGATGTTCCAGAATACGGTATTGGTCATCATGGCCAAATATTTTGAGACATGCGATATCTTTGAAGAGCCAAACAAGGGGAAAGAGCAGTGATCCTTCCATCCAAGCACATATCCTTCTCCGAATCCCTTCTTGGCTATGGCAGCTATCTGTTATCGAAAATAGGAAAGGGCAAGAGTGTTGATGAGCTCTATCAAGAGACTCTAAAAGACCACCAAAGAGGAGTGTATCCCTCGAAACAGAGCTTTGATACCCTCATATTGACGTTGGTGTTCCTCTATTCGATCGGTGTCATTGAAGAGCGTGATGGGATGGTAGAGCTATGCGCCTGATACGTGTTCGTGCCAACCAGGAGAGTTTCCACACTGTCAACTTCAATCCACATGGATTGAGCTTTATCGTCGCAAAGCAAAAAGACCCTGGCAGCACAGAGAAGGGCAGGACGTACAATGGCGTGGGAAAGTCATTGTTGGTGAAAATCATCCACTTTTGTTTGGGCGCACGCATGGGTGGCTATCGCTCATTCTGTGAAAAACTGCCGGGGTGGGAGTTCTCATTGGACTTCTGTATTGGAGACGATACCTACACAGCTACCCGTTCGACCGACAATCCTTCGAAAATCGTACGTAATGGCGAACCGCTGGCTTGTTCTGCATTTACCAAGGAACTTGAAGCGCTGTGCTTCACTATACCCGAAGAAGCGGATGTGCTCTCATTTCGTTCGTTGTTGTCATTCTTTATTCGACCCGAGCGCAGCTCATATGACTCCTATGATCGCCCTCTCAGAAAACAACCTGAATACCAGGCGATGTTGTTGAACGCCCATCTGCTCGGCCTGGACACTGCCCTGGCACAACAGAAACATCTCATCAAAGTCGAGACAGACAAGATCAGAGCATTGCTCAAGAGCTTTGAGCAGGATGGGCTCTTGAGGGACTACTCCACCGGGGATAAGGATGTGGTTCTGAAGCTCGAATTCCTCGATGACCGCATCAGGCACCTTGAAGCAGACCTCTCTTCATTTGTCATTGCAGAAGACTATCATGAGGTGCAAAAAGAGACTGATCATCTTAAGGATATGATGGATGGGCTGCACAATACGTTGGTCTTGCTTCAGAGTAATATCAAGCGTATTGATGAGAGTCTGCAAGTCGGGCCGATGCTGCACAAAGATGCGGTGACCAAGGCGTACGAAGAAGTCAGGGTCAACTTTTCTGAAAATCTTGCAAAAACACTCGATGAACTGCAAGATTTCAATGATCGACTGATAACCAACAGACGGAGACGCCTGCTGGAACAGCGCAATGCCATTACCTCGCGTATCCATGCAATCGAACAAGAGCATAGGCGCCTCCAGGGGGAATTGGACCAAAAGATGCAGTACCTTGGTGGCCACCGAGCGCTTGACGCCTTTATTGCGGTGAATACTACATGCACCGACTTGAAGAATGAACGCGATACGTTGATCCGCTTCCAAAAACTCGAAAAAGATCTCACCGATCAAAATCGGCAACTGAAGAAGGCTTTTATAGAGCTGGAGCTTGAGACAGAGCAGTATCTTGAGAGGATGGAAGACGAACTTGCTGCGCTTAAAGATTACTTCAGGGAGCTGGCAAATCAGTTTTATCCCCGCAGTGTAGCTGGACTGTCCATCACCAACAATGAGGGGAACAATCAACTACGATACTCCATCGAGGCGAGAATTGAATCGGATCTCTCGGATGCTATCAACAACGTCAAGACCTTCTGCTATGATCTGACCCTGCTGCTAAAGGGGTGCAACCACACCATGGACTTCTTGTTCCATGACAGCAGGCTCTTCGATGGCATCGATGAGCGGCAAAAAGCCGTCATGTTCTCTATCCTTTCACAGCGGTTCTCCACCAGCTCGTATCAATACATAGCCACAGTCAACCAGAACCAGTTGGAAGAGATCAGAAGGGAGTTGGGTGATGAGGTCTACGATACCATCATTCCCCCCCATGTTGTGCTGACACTGACCGATGAGAGCCCTGAGGCAAAGCTATTGGGGATCTCAGTGGATATTGGAGAGCAGTGAGAGTGGGTTGTATGCCCCGATGTGTTGAATTGCAGAGACGATTGCAAGAAGCTATAGGAATAGCGCAACGCCGCCTCAGACTCTGAAGCGGCGTTGTAGGATTGAGGAGATATTACCCAAGGAGCGGGGAGGCCGGGCACTCCATTTCCTCCATCTGATAGACCACCGCCTCTCTCTTTGATGGCTTGCCGGTGTTCTGTGTGCCCAGACCCTTCACCGCCGTTCCCAGGAGTGCCAGCACGATGACGGCGACGATGAGCAGGATCTTGGTCTTCTTGCTATCGTTGAGCATGTCAGTCACCATTGCCCTTGAAGCGCTGGTCCCAGTCACGCTCCTTGTCCAGGATCTCGCTCTCCATCTTCTCCACCTTGCGCTTGAGCTTCTCATACTTCGCCTTAAGCTCGCTGTCACTGATCGAGTCATCGTCCTCGCGATGGTAGTGGGTCTCGCTTCCACGCTCAGGATTCATTGGGATGATGAGGGCTGCTACCAGGTAGATCAGAGCTCCCGGGAAGAAACCGGTGAAGAGAATGCTCAAGAAGACGATGAGCCTGACCGGATCGGCCGGAAGATCCCTCCACTCGGCAAGGCCGGTGGCCACCCCAAAAATCTTTCCCCGTGGGGACCTGTACAATTGCTTTGTTGCCATACCAATCATCCCTTATATCCTTCTCATTTATCGGCCGCTTGACTGGCCATGATTGTTTCAAGATTATCCAGACGCTCCTGTAGATCGTCGATCCCCTGCTTGAGGTCAGCCCGGTTGGTGCTCCCGTTGGAGGTGGGTTTGAAGTTCTTGATGAACTGCTCCCAATCCTCCTCCTTGAGGTGTTTGTTCCACTTCTGGTTGTATCCGGTGTACGTTCCCGGAGGCAGGCCCAGCTCCATCTCGCGCATCCTCAGCGCGGCATCGATCTTGCGCTTTCGAATGCTATGGCGCTGGTTGAGGATCGAGGAGATGATGATGAAGATGAAGATAACCGATAGTATCCAGACCGCTGTCATCCCATCCCCCCTTACTTCAGGCCCGCACGTCGGCGTAGCTCGGCAATCTCGGCGTCGATGTCATCCATCTCCTCGAGGTCACGAAACTTCTCGTCCAAGGTGGCGGAGGTGAAGCGGTTGAGGTCATTGGCTGCCTGCATCCGATCGATCTGCTCCTCGATATCGCTGAAGCGGGTGGCAGTCGCCTCGTCGCTCGCTCGCCTCAGTGCATCCTGGGCCTCCTGCTCCTCACGTGCCCGCTTCGAGCGTTCGACCATCATCTGGTACTTCTGCTTCACCGAGGCAAGCTTCTCCTCGATCTGGGAGATCTCACCCTTGGCGACCTTGATCACCTCATCGTGCCGGGCGACGTCTGCCTTCAATTGGTCGAGTGCGGCGCTCGCCTTCTTCTTCTCCAGCAGGGCCTCGCGGGCAAGGTCCTCACGGGCCTTGGAGATGGCAAGCTCGGCGCGCTGCTGCCAGCGCTCCACGGCAGCGAGGGCCTCCTGGTAGGCCCGCTCGCTCTTGGCACGGCTGGCCATCTTTGCGGCGCAGGAGCTCTTCAGTTCGATGAGGGTGTCCTCCATCTCCTGCATCATCAGCTTGATCATCTTCTCGGGGTCTTCCGCCTTATCCAACAGCGAATTGATGTTCGCGTTGACAATATCCAGGAATCTTGAAAATACTCCCATGTCTCTCTCCTCGGGGTCTCCCCCTTATTGTATGCTACCATCAGTAATGCATGAACCATGCCAACTGTCAGATTTTCTCAATTTTTCTGCTAACCAGTGATTTTGCCACGGATTAGCACCGATTCTCTTCTCATACACCCCCTGTTGTGATAGGCTGACTTTGGTATTACTCGCCAAGTTTGGTGAAATTTACCACACGAAGGAGTCTGCCATGGGTGTAGTCAGTGGGGGCCACGGCCAGCAACCGCTCGGGGAGAGCGAGGTCTTCCTGGATTTCCAAAGCCGCCTCAGCCGGGCAGCGGTGGTGAACCGTTCGGTCCTGATCGTCGGGGAGCGGGGCAGTGGCAAGGAGATAGCCGCCAGGCGGCTCCACTACCTCTCGCCACGCTGGCAACAGAGCCTGGTGACGGTCAACTGTGCGGCCCTGCCTCCCTCGCTCATCGAGACCGAGCTCTTCGGGTACGAACAAGGGGCGTTCACCGGGGCGAACAAGACCCGCAAGGGGCGCTTCGAAGAGGCGCAGGGGGGAACCCTCTTCCTTGATGAGATCGGCCTCATCCCCCTCGAAGTGCAGGAGAAGATCCTGCGAGTCGTCGAGTACGGCACCTATGAGCGGGTCGGCTCCTCAACCACCCATGAGGTGAACGTCAGGATCATCGGGGCCACCAATGCCGACCTTCCCGCCCTCTGCAGGGAGGGCAGGTTCAAGGAGGATCTCCTCGACCGCCTCTCCTTTGAGGTGCTCTTCCTTCCACCGCTCAGGGAGCGGGGTGAGGATATCATCCTCCTGGCCACCTACTTTGCCAACAAGATGGCCCTTGAGTGCGGGCGTGAAGCGACCATCAGGTTCAGTGACGAGGTTGAGCGGCAACTGCTCTCCTACCCATGGCCGGGCAATGTCCGGGAGCTGAAGAACGTGGTCGAACGTGCCGTCTACCGCAGCGACCACCCCCTTATCGAGTGCCTGCAGTTCGACCCCTTCAAAAACCCCTTTGACCCGATCGAAAGAGAGGAGCGCACCCCTGCCGAGAGCGCCCCCATCGACCTCGCCCGCTTTGAGGAGGCGAAGGTTGCAATCGAGGTGCGCTACCTCAAGGAGGCGCTCAGGGTGGGAGGGGGCAACCAGAAGGAGGCGGCCAAGTTGCTCTCCCTGACCTACGACCAGCTGCGCGGCCTCTATCGCAAGCACCAGGAGCGCCTGCAAGAGGAGGAGAGGGCAGATTGACTGCCCTCCCATGCCTGGATGACCCCTCAGCTGCGTGGCAGGAGGATTGCCAGGCCTAGGTAGAGCAGGCTCATCGCCAGGGGCCCGATCTTGAAGAAGAGGACGATGGCAATGATCCTGACCAGCAGGACCGGCAGGCCGCTCTTCTCACTGAGCCGTGCACAGACGCCGAGCAGCATGTCCCGGGATCGCTGGTAGTACATCAGGTGGTCTCCTCGCTCTTCACGTTTTTCTTCTTCTGTGCGCTGCCTGCCGCTGCCTTGAGTGCTGCCAGCTCCTCCTCGACCGCGGCATCCCGCTCCATCTTTGCAAACTCATCGCCGCTTGACCGGGAGCCGTGGTAGCCGGCCATCTGGGCATCGGCCTCCATCCGCTCGATCTTGCTCTCAAGCTCGCTGAAGGTGGCGGCGATCCTGGCACTGTCGCTCTTCTTCAGTGTCTGGGCGACCTCGCTCTTCTCCTTGGCGCTCTTGGCGCGGTTGACGAGGATCTGGCGCTTCTCCTTCACCTCGGCCAGCTTGTCTGTAATCTGGGTCAGCTGGACGCTTTGGCTGGCAAGGATCGCCTTGAGGTTCTCCTCCTGGCTCTCGATCATGGCGATCTGTAAGCGGGCCTGCTTCTTCTCAATAAGCGCTTCGCGGGCAAGTTCCTCACGATTGTTGGCAACAGCGAGCGTTGCCCGCTCCTCCCAGCGCGCTGCGCTCTCCTCCAGATTCCTCTTCTCTCTGGCAAGGGAGGCGAGCTCGCCCTTACGCTCGGCCATGGATGCGCGGGCCTTGTCCTCGGTCTCCTCGAGCTCGTGGATCATGAGGGCGATCATCTTCTCGGGATCCTCGATCTTGTCGAGGGCACTGTTGATGTGTGAGGCGAAGATGTCTCTGGTTCGTTTGAATAGTCGCATTGGTAACTCCTTCTAGCCGTCTTCGGCTGGTATGTTTGTATTGACACCAATCATCAATGCAAAAGGCGTGCCAACTTCGAATGTGGCCCCAATTGAAGGGAAATAGAGCCAATTTATGGAGGGAATCCTAATAATTGGTAAATTTTACCACCCATGGTTGTGGATAATGCCAACTGCGGGAGCTTGTATGGGGGTATCCAAGTGTGTAGACTGGAGCACATGAGTACCCTTTATCTGGTGGCAACCCCGATCGGCAATCTTGGAGATATCACCTACCGGGCGGTGGAGACGCTGAAAACCGTCGACGTCATCGCCTGTGAGGATACCCGCCACACCCAGCAGCTGCTCACCCACTATGGGATCTCAAAGCGCCTGATCGCCACCCATGCCCACAATGAGGAGGCATCAGCGAAGGGGATCGTCGCCCTGCTGGAGGCGGGCCAATCGGTCGCCTTCGTCAGCGATGCCGGCACCCCCGGGATCAGCGATCCGGGAAGCCGCCTGGTGGAGGTGGTCCGTGAGGGGGGGTACCCAATCGTCCCGATTCCCGGAGCCTCGGCGTTCACCGCCCTGGTCAGTGTAGCCGGCCTGGTGGGCAAGACGATCACCTTCGAGGGCTTCCTCTCCCCAAAGAGCGGGCGGCGGAAAGGGCGCCTGGAGGTGCTGCTCGGCCGCGGGGATGCCTTCGTCATCTACGAAAGTCCCTTCAGGGTGGTCAAGACGCTCGCTGAAATCGCCGCCTTGGCCCCCGAGAGGCGGGTGGTCGTTGGACGGGAGATGACCAAGAAGTTCGAGGAGTTCATCATCGGAGAGGCGAGCGAGGTCGCATCCCTCCTATCTGAACGTACGTCGATCAAGGGGGAGTTCGCCCTCTTGGTGGGGCCGGCGGGCGATGATTACGATACGTAAGCTCTCCACGCTCCCGCCCAGGACCAGGATTCGAAAGATAGCACGGCTCTTCCATCAGTGCGGGTGCGGCAGCTGCCACCCCTCATACCTCTTGTCACTGGTGACCCTGGCACAGGAGACGCTCACAGACCTGTTGGGAAGCGAGGTCGACCATGCGTTTCTCGATCGCCTCCCACCGCTTATCGAGAGCGGTGATGAGGCGCTGCCGCTTGCCCTGGAGGATGGGTACCACCTCCTGCTCTCCGCCCTTGGCGAGACGGTCGCCGACTGGGACCTGGAGGATGGCGAGGGGGAGTTGGACCGGTCGAAGCGGACCATCTGGGAGCACTACCTGGTCATCGACCGTGTGCGCAGCCCCTACAATGTCGGTTCGATCTTCCGCAGCGCCGACTCCTTCGGGATCAAGAAGATCTTTCTCATCGAGGGGAGCGGGGACCCGGGCCATAGCCGGGCGCTGCGCACCAGCGGCGGGACGACCGCCACGGTCGATTATGAGATCCTCACCGAGGATGGGGTGTGTACAGCACTCTCCTCCCTCGCCCTTCCCCTCTTCGCCCTGGAGAGTGGCGGGGAGGATATCACGAGCTTCGCCTTCCCCGAGCGGGGGGCAGCGGTGGTCGGGAGCGAGGAGCTTGGGGTCAGTGCGAGGATGCTGGCCCTCTGCGATGGCTCGCTGGGCAGGGCCTCCATCCTGCTGGGGGGGACCAAGGGGTCGCTCAACGTCGCAGCATCAAGCGCCATCATGCTCTCCAGGTGGTATGCACAATGAGAATGGGAAAGCGCCTCGATGCCGAAGAGAACTACCTGCGCATGACCGGGCAGCCGGTGAAGAGCCTGATCCTCCAGCTGGCCACACCGACGATCATCACCATGTTGATCACCGCCTTCTACAATATGACCGACACCATCTTCGTCAGCCGCCTGGGGACGGAGAACAGCGCGGCGGTGGGGATCGTCTACTCGATCATGAGCATCATCCAGGCCATCGGCCTGACCCTCGGCCAGGGCTCGGCCAACACGGTGAGCCGCCTTTTGGGAGAGAAGCGGAGGCAGGAGGCCGATGAGCTCTTCAGCACCGCCTTCTTCACATCCCTGTTCCTCGGGTTCCTCTTCGCGGTCATTGCCCTCATCTCCAAGGAGCGTTTCGTCCGCTTCCTCGGGGCGACGGAGACGATTGCCCCCTATGCGGTCGACTACGCCTCGATCATCCTCATCGGTGCCCCGTGGATGGCGGTCACCTACACGATGAACAACAATCTGCGCAGCGAAGGGAAGGCGTATCTGGGGATGATCGGCATGACCAGCGGGGCTGTGCTCAACGTCATCCTCGACCCGATCCTCATCTTCGGTTTCAAGATGGGGATCAAGGGGGCGGCGTGGGCGACGATCATGAGCCAACTGGTCAGCTTCATCATCCTCTCCAGCCACTTTGTGACCAAGCGCAGCAACCTCACCCTCTCCCTCTCCCTGGTCCGGCTGAAGTGGCCGATCTATCGGTCGATCATCATCATCGGGTCGCCCTCGCTCTTCCGCAGCCTCATGCACACCGTCGCCGCCATTGCGATGAACGTCTACGCCGCTCCCTTTGGGGACGGGGCGATCGCGGCAATGTCCATCACCACGCGTGTCATGCAGTTCCTCAACTCCGCCCTCATCGGCTTCGGGCAGGGGATGCAGCCGGTTGCCGGCTTCTCGTGGGGGGCCAAGCGCTATGACCGGCTCAGGGAGGCGTTCTTCTTCTGCACCCGCACGGCAACCGTTGCCTTCCTCTTCATTGCAGTCGTCTGCTTCGCCTCGGCGCGGTACATCATGCTGCTCTTCCTCAAGGACCCGGTGGTCGTTGCCATCGGCACGACGGCGATCAGGGCCCAGTGCATACTGCTCCCGATTACTGCCTACAATACCCT
>Ga0265295_1001523_pt1 | contig 40580 bp, 34 predicted proteins | sample Munlansysbiofilm_FD_192503 | JGI IMG/M metagenome (GOLD analysis project Ga0265295, IMG submission 192503) | Leachate microbial communities from a municipal landfill in Southern Ontario, Canada - Methane capture system biofilm | ecosystem: Engineered > Solid waste > Landfill > Unclassified ... | reverse complement strand
AAGATTATTTTCCGGGATTAACAATGGTGGGCACATATCCTACAGTTAAGACGGATAGCCTTGGGAAGTATCTTTTTCGATTTACAACAACGAACTCCTGTTTCTATCAAATTATTAATAATAATTACCATCAGTTAAGAGCTGATATTTACCTTGAACCAGGCGATTCTCTATTTGTAGATCAATCATCATGGAGAGATAAACCAAAGTTTCTAATTGATGGAAAAGGAAGCGATAAGCTTAAACATTTAGAAAAAGATTGTCTAATATTCCCAAAGAATAAATCATTTTATGATAAAATCAGGAGCGACTATTTTTCTACTGAACTTGATTTCAAAAGATTTATAGACAGCATACATTTTGAAAGAGTCGATGCCCTGACATCATTCAAGGATATTCCGGATTTATTAAGAAATCATCATTTAAACACTTTGAATGCCGAAAGAGCACAGTTGTTATTAGAACATTTGGAAAGAAGAAACTATTACATAAAGCAAAAGCCCGACTACTATTATCCTGACGAAAGTTATGTCGGTTTTCTTGACAGCATTAATTTTGACAATGATTTTTCAAAGACTACTGCTTCTAAATTATTGACAAATAGTTACCTGAATTATCTTGCCAGACAAGCATTCAAATCAAAAACCGACAAAGAATGGTGGGAGGAAAGTTTGAGTTGGAAATTGAAATTTGTTTCTGCCCAGCCCAAATCCTTGTGGACAGACTTACTTGCGTTAAGTACAATAAGAGATTATTCTTTTGGACTTATGAGGGATGATTTTTTTATTGATTTGGAAACCTTTGATAATGCGTTCAAAGATAAGTTTTTCAACAGTCAAAACAAAAATTTATTTAAGGTTAATATTACATCTTACAAGAATTTGGCACCCGGAAAACCAGCTCCTGACTTTGCGTTACCTGATTCAAGTGGTAATATGCACAGGCTAAGCGATTTTAAAGGGAATGTAGTTTACATTGATTTTTGGGGAACCTGGTGCTATCCTTGCATTCAGGAAATTCCCGATGCATTAGTTTTACAACAAAGATACGCAAAGGATGAACCGGTAACATTTCTTTATGTGGCATTGGAGTATGACAGCACAGATATTGCCGGCTGGAAAGAATTTATTTCCGGAAATGATTCGAGATTTGGTAAATTACTCCATCACAAACCGTTTCCTGGTGTTCATTTAGTAGCAGAAAAACAATTTAGAAATGAAGCAATCAGTGCCTATAAATTGAATTCTGCACCAACACATGTTCTAATTGACCAAAACGGTAATATTGTTAAAGCAAGAGCAAAGCGATCTAATGAAATACGAGAAGACATTGATGAATTATTAAAAACAATAAAGAAAAAATGACAAGGAAATCTCAAATGTCGAATTCGACACCTTTAGAAAACAAGCCGGACTGGTTAGTTTTAACGGATGCGGTTAAAGATTGCATTTTGCCCGATAGGAATTACGAGAAGGACAAGGAATGGCAGATTTATGCCCCGCTTGTAAGAATAATACGGACGAGCCACAGCCTCATCCCGAACATCACGTAAGAATTTACTTCTGAATGTTAGCTCTCTGCATCCTGCGCCACGCGCCCTGCTCCCCGCGAAATCCTAAAGCGATGAAATTTAAAACCGCTCCAATTGAAATAATTTTTAGTTTTGCGGCGCACTCAAATTATATATAGCCATGGAATCTTTAAGAATTGAAATAATTAATCCAAAAGCAAAGCGGTTGCTTAAAAACTTGGCCGACCTGGAACTAATCAGGATAAAAAAGGAACAGGTCAAATCTGATTTTTCTGAACTACTTACCAAATTTAGAAATCAGTCAGAAGAAGCCCCTTCTTTAGAAGAAATCACAAAAGAAGTTGAGTCGGTTAGAAAAGCTCGATATGAAAAGTAGAAAGGTCGTTCTTGACACAAATCTATGGATTAGCTTTCTTATCACTAAAGATTTTAGTTTTTTGGATAAATATATCGAAATAAAAAACCTAAACAAAACGAAAATCCTTACCATTAAAGAATTGATAGAGGAACTTTAGAAAAACACAACGCCACAACAACTATTCAGGATCATCGCCCGAAGCCGCACTAATCTCGCCTGGTGTTGGATTAAACCCAGTGGATATCTGAGAAAACAGGCAGGAGCCTGTAAGAATAATACGGACGAGGCTGTGCCTCCTCTGTCCCCAGTTGGCTTCCGCAGCCAGCCAGTTTACAGTATGGCAACCGTGAGTAGCAGTGTTTCGAAATACTTCAAATTTTGATATGTTAGGTTTTTGTAACTCCCCTTGTCATCTAATTCTTTTCAAGATTTCAACAATCAGCGAGTCCATGCGCGAGAATGCAAACCATTTTTTACCCAAACCTTTGAGTGAAGCACCAATATGGTAGAGTTCTTTTTGGTCGATGATCAAAAAACGATCATGGCAATCTGCTATGGCTTTAATTGCGATAGCAGGATATTGTTCGTTGTGTTTGCTCACGTCCAAATGCAGTTGTTTACTAATTTGCTTTGTGTAAATTGTAGCCTCCACATTTGGGTTGCGTTTACTCAATATGGCTAAAACGGTTTCGTCGATGTAATTGTCGATTAATATAATCGAGCTTTCTGCCTTTTTAATTAACCCGTTCACAAACAAATAGGCATCAAAAACCTGCCCGTCGAAAAAGATACCTTTATCGGGATCTGGATTTCGGCTTTCTAATGCCTTGAAAATAGCATCAAACTTTTTGTCGTTTTCGAGTAATTTTATTTCCACTTTGCTCATTTTTTCAAATAGCATTGCATTTTGCAAAAGAAACCGTCGCATTGCAACAAATGCTCTCATAATTACAATGCTTACCCTGGCTGCCTTTTCACTTTTCAGAACAGCGGAAACCGCGGCTACACCTTGCTCGGTAAACACATAAGGCAAATAGCCACCAAGAGATTGTCTCGTAGGTATCGCATTTTGCGATACCAAAAAAGCCACCTCATTTTCATCGAGTTGAAAAACAAAATCATCAGGGAACCTATTGGCATTTCGTTTTACCTGCTCTCTTGGTCTGATTGGCTTAACCTCATAGAAAGAAGCTAAATCCTTGTCCAAAACAACCTGTACGTTTCTAATTGTAAATATCCTGTTTTCTATCTCTTTTTGCTGAATTACTTCCATGCAAATATCATTTTTTAAAGGTGAGTATCTACTTTTTCTTCAAAGTCGGAAACTTCGTTGGTTTGAGTAGCAGTGTTTCGAAATACTTCAAATTTATACTCTTTTTCCTGTTTCCTCAAAAACTAATTTTATGTTTTTTGCAATACCATTGTGGATCACATTCGGTAACCATGCAGCCGCCTAATTCACACCTTCCTTTTTCTGCCCTCTCTAATGTTCTCTGAGTTGGAAGTCCATAAACTATTGGGATAATTTCATCGCTATGTCCAAATGGACAAATTTTCTTTGATTTATTTTGGCTATTTGGACAAGGATAATTAGTTTGTAAATAAACGGTTGAATCGTTAAACACCTGAAGACCTGGAATGACATAAGACTGATACCCAACGAAAGAAAATTCTAATTCATATTCTCCCGGGCTAATATTTTTAATTTCAAAATGACCTGTTGAATCAGAATTTGTTCCTGTTATTAATTTGTCATTTTGATACAATACTACTGTTATGAATCGTGAAGGAGTATGGTCAACTCCATTTCGAACACTTCCCTTTAGTATTCCGGTCTGACAGAAAGAATTCATCGTAAGCGCCAGCAAAATGTAAATCAAAAACCTTTTCATAATTAACTGTTAATGATTCTTGTGTAATATTTGCATCACATCGGGTAACCACGCGCCCCGCGCCTTGCGCCTTGCGCCCCGCGCCCCGCGCCATGCGCCCGCGCGCCTACCGCCCCTCCACTTTCACCCGAATGCCTTCCGAATGTGCCGAAAACTCCGGGGCATACATACATTGCAAGGTGGTGATGCCGTTGCTGAAATCGCCACGCATGGTAGCTACCAGCGGATATTCGAAAACGTAGGTTCCTTTGGGCAGCGCGTCAAAAAAGAAATCCACGGCCACGTCGGTGGTGGTTTCGTAATAGCCCAGGCCGCTGCTGTATTTATAGCGCGACAACACATTTACCGGCTCAAAAGCCGCAGCCCGCATGTCGCGAAGATGCACATACTCCAGGTCGCGGTCGGTGCGCATGATGATGCGAACCACCAACTTGTCGCCCACCACCAGCTTGTCGCCGTCCGTTACCGGAACAATCATGCGCCCGGTGGTGGCGGAGTCGCGCTCTACGAAGAGTTTTTTCTCCACCTGTAGCGGCGTGGCGGCCGTGGTAATTTTATCGAGGTCCTCAAAATATTGCCAGTACATGGCGCCCCAGGCTATCCCGTCGTCGGGCTTGGTAACGCTAACCTGCGCCATGGCGGGAGTAATCTCCGCCGCATTCCAGGTGGTGGCAAAATATCCGGTGCCGGCCTGCGTGTCGCCCATTTGTTTTGCTGACAATTCTTTGCCGCCGACTTCAATTTTTACAAGCTCATTATTCAGCAGCAGGTTGGTGCCGCGTCCGAGCAACGCATAAATGGCCTCGGTGGTGGCGCGCGACGTTTCCCAGTCCTGCACCTGCTTTTGGCGCAGCAGCCAGATTTTCATCTGTTCCACAGCGGCGCCGTCGTTGGCCACTTCATCAAAAGCTTCTATCATCATCGCCTGCGTTTCCACCGGCGCCTGATACCAATAATATCCCGGCTCGGAGCGCCAGTACATGCCCATCTCTTCGCTATGCAGTGATTGCTCGCGCAGCGATTTGATAATAAGCGCTGCTGCCTGCTCTTTACCTGCCCGCTGCAAGGCTACCGCCAGCATGCCCTGCAAGTAGTTGTTTTGCTCCGGCCAGTATTTGACAGCCTGTTCCAGGTAGAAATTCCTGGCACTTTCGTGCGACGGGTTGAGCATGATGTGGTTAAAGAAACTACGGGCATAGAGGTATTGGATCGTCACCGACGTAAGATGATTTTCAGACAGATCTGCTTTCTCTTGTTTTTTTAATTTATCAAAATCATTTTGTATCTCGCCGTCGAGGTAGCGGACGGCTCTGTTCATCATGCCGCGCAGGTTGTCGTCGCCGATGGCATCTTTTATTCCGAGGTGGTCGAGCTTGCCGGCGCCCTGCACAATCATCTGCGTGACGTAGCGGCTGGGGCGCATCTCGTTCATCCAGCCAAAGCCACCTTCGGGTTTCTGAAACGCCAGCATCTTGCGGATGGAATGTTGCAGGCGGTATTGCATGTTGTTGATGTCAAAAAGCAGGGCGATGCGTTGTTTGCGTTCTTTCTCGTTGCGCGCCTGCAGCACCCAGGGCGTTTGTTGCAGCACCACCTCTTTGAGTTGCTGATTTTTTTCGAGCGCCGACAGGAAAGCCTCCGGCGAGCTGTTTTTCCATTCATCAAACACCCGCTTTATCTGTGGGTTTTTGTTGGAAATATCGAACGCAATGCTGTTGGCAAACCAGGCCGAGAACCAGGCGATGGCGTTGTCGTAGGTCGGCTCGCTGATTACCGGCAGCGCCTGCACGGCATACCAGGCGGGGTTGGACGAAAACTCCAGGGTAAGCTGGTAATTTTCGAGCGTAGTGCTTTTGTCGGCTTTCGCCAAATTGTCAAACGTGAAGCGGCGCGTCTGGTTGCCGCCCACAGGCATGGGCATCGCTTCGGTCACCAGCTTGCGGTTGGTAACTACCGGCACCGGGCGCTCTTCGCCATCGGTGTAGTTGCCGGCGGCAGCTTTGATGCGGTAGTTGACCATGCTCAATCCTTTCGGCACGGCCATCTTCCAGCGCAGCGACGCACTCTCAGAAGCGGCAACAGAAAAGCTTTGTCCGGAATTTTCGAGAAGCACCTCCTGCGTCACATTTTTTTCCGTAAGGGCATCTGTAAATTCCAACGACGCCTGGCCGGCAAGGTTTTCGTCGGAAAGATTGGTTACTTTGGCAGCAAAATACAAGGTGTCGCCTTGCCGGAAAAAGCGCGGTGCATTGGCCACCACCATCAGCTTTTTGGCAGCGGTAAACTCCTGCTGCAACATGCCCGTCATCAAATCTGTGGTGTGCGCCAGCGCCTGAAACTTCCAGCATGTAAACGATTCGGGCAGCGTAAATTCTATCACCACATCGCCTTGTTCGTTGGTTTTGAGTTGGGGATAAAAGAAAGCCGTTTCGTTAAAATCGCGCCGCAACTGCACCGTCTGCAAGTCTGCCGCTGGTGGTTGAATTTGACGAAAAAGAGGAATATCCACCTCCACTTCCTCGCCAGGACTTTCCTCCTGGGCAACCATTTCGCTCTTCACCTGCCCATTGGTCATTGGCATCCTGCTTTTGGAGTGCATCATGTCGTACCCGCGGTTGTACCTGTCGAAGCCAAACCAGTTGAGCCGGTCGTAGTTCTGAAAATGATACGCCTCCGATCCACCATAGCCGGGATAAAACTGGTTGGCTTGCGCAATGCCAAAGCCATCGGCGGCTCCCCAGGCTTCCATCCGGTTGTTGGGATTATAAAGATTGAAATTCCACTGGTGTGGAACAAAAGCATCCAGCGAAGCATCGTACATCGAAGCAAGCATTTCGGCAGCCACTTTGTCGCCGTTTTTGCTTCGGATGGTCACTGTCCATTTCTCTTTGCTGCCGGGTACAAGCGTGCTGCGCATGGTTTCGAAAGCCACGTCGAGTTGCTTGTTGGTGTAGGGAACTTCAATCACCACCGAATTCCGGTAGAGATGATTGTCGATGACGTAAATATATTGAAAGGTAAAATTCCCGCGATATGATTCTTTGATCGGAATCTCGATCAACTGCTGCGCGTTGCTGATCTTCATCCATTTGCGCTCGATGGTTTTGCCCTGAAGCTGTACTTCGGTAAGTACCAGCACATCTTTGGCCGACGAGCCAAGCAGAAAAGTGGCCGTTTCGCCGGGTTCTCCTTTTTCATTCAAAACCTCAAACCACTCGTAGGTGGTAATGGGCGGCTTTTTGGCCATCGGATCAAAGAGCGTGAAAACCTCCTCCCGCTTTGCTTTTTCGCCTGAATTATCGGTGGCATCCAAAACCACAAGATATTTTCCCTGGCTCCATTTTTCGATGCCCGGAAGTTTTATCAACGAATCTGTGGCAGTATTAAAACTTATTTCGTAAACCACGCCGATGCGCTCCCAACTGGAGAAATCGTCATCATTAAAATTAGCCGACGGAAAATCTTTTCGGAAATCCTGTTCAGGGATTGTCTGCTGGTCGGGCATCTCCCACCGGCGCTTATGCACAAGTCCGGCAGGCTGCTTCAGATTATAAATCGTCGCCTTTACCGCGGCAGCTTGTGGCTGGCCATTGAGGTTTTTTACCAAAACCTTAAAGTCGTCAGCTTTGCGCTGATTCACATTTTCGGGAATTTCGGTATCGATGAGCAATGCTTCTTTACCCACATTTACCCATTGCGAAGCCGAATGCGTTTCGCCGGTGATATCCGTTACGTCGGCTTCTATCTGATATTGATAAGAAATATCCTGCTCCTTGCCCGCCACTGCCGTGAAAGTGATTTCGAAAGTTCCGTCGGGTTGGGTCATCACCTCTCCGGCGGCAATTTCGATTGGTTGCAGCCGCGGCCAAATGAAGCGGCGATAATGTCCATAACCCCGCCAGGGCATGAAAACGCTTCGTGTTACGCGGTATTTCACCGTGGCGCCATCGAGCGTATTTCCGGCGTAAGCCTGCGCTTTGCCCGAAACCGTAACGGGTTGGTTAAGTTTGTAGGAGCCTTCCACGGGCAGGAACACCACCTCGAAGTTGGGGCGCTTGTATTCTTCTACATTAAAATAATGATTTCCGCTTTCGGTTTTCAGGCGCATCTGTCCGTTGAGCACGCCGGTGGGAATGGTAAAGCTGCCGTTGGCCGAGCCAAAAGTATTGGTGTTAATTTGCGTTTGCGCAATCTGCTGGCCATTCACATCCATAAACTCCACGGTCAATTGCTGCCGGGGAAGGATATCGTATTTGTTGCCAATCTTTTCGAGGAGGATGGTTTTAAAATAGACCGTCTGTCCCGGGCGGTAGATGCTGCGGTCGGTAAAAAAGAAAGTACGCGTCTGTGGTTTCTCGACGCGATCGCGTGAAGCAGTAAGATAAAAGCTGCCGGACGACACAAAACGGTCATCCCCCTGCACCAGCGCCAGGGTGATGGCTCCACGAAACCCTGCGTCGGGCTTCAGCTCCAGGAAGCCGCCGCGGTCGGATTGCAGGGATTTAGCCAGCTTAAGCTCGTAGGAGCGGGTGCGTTGATCGAAGACGCGGGTATAAACATTTGTGGTTACGCCCGGAATTGGTTTTCCGCTTTCGCGATTGAGAACAAAAATTTCGTAGCCACCGGCTTCCAATTTACGGGAAACGAAACTTAATTCGGTTACCCAAATGCCGGCATAAACAGCTTTTGCAGTGGCGCTGTCCGATTTTGGCGTCTCAGCTATGAGCACATAAAACCCTTTGGGCAAGGCCGGAATTTTTATTTCGGTTTGATGGTTTTCATAATCCTGCCAGGCGGGCGTGGTTACTTCCCATTCCATCAAAGCTTTCCGGCGAAGCAGCCTGGCGGCAAAATCCTCAGTGCGCGCCTTGTCGTACTCTTCATAATCCATTTTTACAATCTTCATCTGCACCGATGCTACATTTTTGTAACCGAGCAGCGCCAACGAAGGTTTGCCGGGCAACACAGCGGCTTCGGCTTGTAGCTTCACCTCCGTATCGGTAATTTGCATAAGCAATAGCTTGCAATTTTTAGCACCGGTCGATTCGGGAAAAGTGCGGATGGCTTGGCGGCAAATTTCGGCAGCTTTGGCATTATTGGATGGGGACGTCTCAACTTCTTTTAATGGAAAATATTCGCCGGTTTGGTGGTAATAAAATTGCGCCAGCGCAAAAGCCACTTTTGTGGATTCGGGCGAAGCGGCGTAGCGCGTTTGCAAAGTCTGCAAGGCTGCGCTGTAAAGGCTGTCGGTAGCGGGAGCCGCCGACACAGAATGGACAAATTGCAGCCGCTTCACATCGGCATCGATCAGGGCGGCGGGATTTTTATCATCCAAATGAAAAGCCAGCAGTTGCTGATAAAGTTCCAGCACCTGCGCAGTGTTGGATTGGGAATATTGTGCCGGCAACTGAATCTTTATAAAATCAGCAGCCTGATCGTAATATTTCGCTTCGGTGGGGATGAGCTGTTGAGCGGCAACTTTTACATCTGTTTCGTTATTACTAAAAAAATCGATGGCGCGCCATGCCAGGAAATCGTACAACGTGGGACGGAAAATCTCTGATTCTTTTTCACGCTCCAGAATAGCAGCAAAATTGGTGATATCTGTTTTTTGCAGCTCTTTCTTGTTTTCTAATGATTGTAGAAAATGATCGGCGGCCTCTTTGTGGATTTTAGCCGCATCCCACGTCAGCATGTCGTCGTTGTTATAACCGCCGGTGGTGGAGCGTTCCAGAATTTGGTAGCGGTTATTTTGAAAATATTTAAGATACAACTCGCCGGCAATCGAGTGCAGCACCTGTGTAGCGGGCGGCTCCGACTGCGCTATCTCCTGCCCGATCTGGCTGATGGCTTTTGGAAAATAATCCTCTTCAAAATTTGCCATCAGGCTGATGCGGTAGATGCCCGCTTTGAGCAATTGTGGCGTATTGTTTTCGGCGACAGCCAGGCGATGAATTTCTTCGACCACCTCCAGCGCCGAACGTGGCTGGCTCAGTGCACTCAGCGAATCGACGCGCTGCCATAATTTGTCGTAGTCTTTTTGCATGGCGGGAGTATTAGCAATAAAAAAAATGGCTGCAACCATCAGCAGCAGCAACGGGAAAAGAGATTTGTAAAATCGCATAGTCAGATTTTTTTGTGATCACATTCCTTTACAAGAATGATGCAAATATACTTCATCGCCGCCAAAGGGTCTTGCAATGGTGGTTTTATTATTAAAATAATGACAGTTTAGTCTAAACACATTTTATCCGGCGCATCTTTGTTTTCCACTTGTAAAAAGGCCTCATCCCCCAGCCCTCCCGACAATCGGGACGGAGCGCCAACGCACAAGCCGCTACTGGTTTCGGGCAAAGAAATAACAACCCTATTTCTAATCATTTAACCTTAATAGAAAAATTCAGCATCTCGCAACAACCTTATTAGCTTATCAAATTTGATCGATACGGTAATAAGATTGGGTAATTATTATTGGATCAACATGCTCTACTAAGGTTTTAGGAAACAGGATAAGGCTTCTAATGTCAAAGACCTCATCCCCCAGCTCTCCCGACAATCGGGACGGAGCGCCACCGCACTGGCTGTTTCTGTGGATGGTTTCGGGCGAAGAAAATAATTTTCTTTTGCTTAATTGCTAAGCAGAAAAATTCCACCTCTTGCGACAACCTTATTATAACAAAGGGCTTGTTAATTAATACCGAATAATTTTCAGATTAGAAACAGCGGCGTCGATAGCTATTTCGATGTGCTCGGCAGCGGTGTCGTAGTTTTCGGTGAGATAAAGCCCCTTTTCTTGTTTCTCGAAACCCTCGAGGTCTTTGTTGGAGAGGAAGGCGTTGGTTTTTACCTGGCAGCCTGAAGTCGTCGGCACCCTGATGGTAACATCGGTGGCTCCGGCGTCGATGGATACCCGGCTGAGCGAATAGCGGTTGCCCAACGTGAGAGTGATTTGGGAAGCGCCACCGTCGATGTCGACATTATCAACTTTGAAGGGCGTGAGGTCGAAATCGATTTTAGCAGCTCCGGCATCTATTTTAAAATCCCAAAGCGGATCGGGATGAAGCGTGATGGAGGCTCTGTTGCGGAAGTTATCCACACGCCGAATGCGCTGCTGCATGGTAAGCCTCAGCACCACAGCACTTCCGGCTCTATTGGCGATAAGATTATAGTTCCCAAAATTCCCTTCGCGCTGAAAGCTCAGCAAGTCGTCGCTCACGCCATCGAGGATGAATTCTCCGGCTACGGCATCCAGATCGAGCACCGCATTTCGGATGTCGGCCTGGTAGCCTTCAGAAAGATACTGGTCAAAGTCCTCCATCAGCTGATCCTGTGCGTCGGGATCGTGGTAAAGCCCTTGCCGGTGGTCGTGGCGAAAGAAATCGCGCCAACTGTTGGAATTGTATTGTTGTAAACCATTGCCGGCCAAAAACCAGATAGAAAAGCCAACGATCAGAAATGCCAGCACCACGCGCACCGCCCCGTTGATGGGGAGCAGCGAGATGCCGAGGAGAACCAGAATAACGGGCCAGAGCTGCCGCAGCGAATACCAGCCGAAATGGATGTAACCAAAGTTGCGCAACACGAACAACAGCCCGATGCTGATAAGAATGATGCCCCAGAAAACATTTTTTGATTTCATAATTAACTTGTTAAAAGGTGGATAAAACGTTTATCGTCTGCCTTCGCGGGAGCGGCTAAAAATAATGAGAAGCCCCACCACGATGAGCAGCACAGGCCACAGATCGCCAAAGTTGATGCGCGGGATAAACTGCGCCGCGAGAAAAAGGCCCCCCAACGTAATGAGGATGATGCCGGCGATAAGACTGCCTTCGTTGCCTGATTTATAATCGTTGTCTCTTTTTTTCATCTCTTCGTCAGGATTTAAAATAGTGTTTTCAAACTCGGTATTTGTTTTATCCCTATCGGCAAATCCCGCCCCGGAGCCACCCGATCCCTGCGGTGAAGCAGATCCGTAACGGCTGCTGTTGTAGTAAACATCGTAAGGCTCCAGCGGTATTACAATCCATAGGATGATGTATGCTATCAAACCTCCGGCAGCAAAAAGAGCCAGCACCAAAAACAAAATCCTGATTACGATAGGATCGAGTGCAAAGTATTTTCCCAAACCACCGGAAACTCCGGCAATCACAGTGTTGGTGCGGCTTCGATAAAGATGTCTTGTTGGTTCCATTGTTGTGATTTTTTTCAAAAGTAATTTATTTTTAAAATTAACCATCTAACATTGCTTTTCCGGATAAAACCGAACGTTAAACCAAAACATAAAAGTCAGGTTTTGGTCGCAATATTCCAGGCTGTTTGACAACTAAAGATGGACAAGGTTACAATTTTTTTTTAAAATGCCATTTGCCCCACACGTTTTCGGGTGAGGCGTTTTGCAAATCGAAACTTTGTCAACGGATTCTACCCTCCTGTTTTTAAACTGATGCCGCCGTTACATTATCCCACGCGAAAAAACATAGCTTGACATTTATTGTTAATTTTGCTTCCTGCTGCAAATAACGAATTTTGCGTCTATAAAAACTAAATGATGCCGGGACGATTTTTCAAGATTATTTTTAAGCTGTTGGGATGGCTAATCCTGATTTTAATGGTAGTATTTTTTGTGATCTACGCTATTGCGCCGATGTATGACTTTCCGGAGTACAAACCCTTTTCGGGCGACAAGCTGTACAATCCCTACCGTGGCATGGACAGCAGCTCCTGGAAAAAGGGCAACTTTCAGGTGCAGTCGCGCGCATGGCTGGGTATTACCAACGGACGCCACAACACCAACGAAGCCATCCATACGGTCTACCGCCAACTGGGTTACGATATCATTGTTACATCCGACTACATGAAAATCAACCGCTTTGGGCAGGAGCTGCCGCAATACATTGCTACCTACGAGCATGGCTACAGCATTCGCAAGACGCATCAGGTGTGCATCGGTACTCACGGCATCAACTGGATCGATTACCCGTTGTATCAAAACGCCCATCACAAACAGCACATGATCAACATGCTGCGCGAAAACAATGAGATTATCGCGCTGGCACATCCCGATCTGCGCGACGGCTACCTGCTCGAAGATATGAAAAAGCTCACCAACTACGACCTGATGGAAGCCCTAAGCCAGGTACGTTCCTCGATAGACCACTGGGACATGGCACTCTCTCACGGCCATGCTGCTTTTATCCTTGGCAACGACGATGCGCATGACGTATTCAATCCGGAGGAAGTGGGGCGCGTTTGCACCTTCATCAATTCGCGAAGCATCGATGCCGATCAGATAAAACGCAACCTTAAGGCCGGCAACGCCTTTGGCGCCCGCGTGGCCATGCAGCCCGGTGAAGATTTCGTTGAAAAAGCTATCGTCCATCAAAATTTGCCAATACTAAAAAGTGTCGATTTAATTGGCGACACCCTTACGGTGACACTTAGCGAACCGGCGGCGCTGATAGCTTTTGTAGGGCAGAGCGGCACACTGCGCCGTACTTTCAGCGACACCCCCGGAGCCACTTACATCATTCGCCCCGACGACACCTACATCCGCACCGAAGTTACCTTCGCCGACGGCACCATGTATTTCCTCAACCCTGTGATCCGCTACAGCGGCCTTATACCCGGACAACAACCGCCGGCAACCATCAACTGGGTAAAAACCTGGGTGCAGCGCGGCGTTGCATTAGTGATATTCATCGTGCTGCTGCTCATCGTAATCCGCATCATACGCCCCCGCTCACGCAAGGGCAGAATCAGCCGCCGCACTTATTACTACCAGAGCTGATGGCGCAAAGCAAAATAATTCCTACATTAGAAACAACAACGCCCGCAAAAATCAAGCAGGCGCTGGCGCTGATAATTCTATTTTCGGTGCTTCTGCGCGGCTTGCTGGCCTGGTGGCTCGAGCTTGGCAACGACGAAGTTTATTACTGGACGTATGCCCGCTATCCGGCGCTAAGTCATTTCGACCACCCGCCCATGGTGGGATTTTTTATCCAGGCCTTTAGTTTTAATTTGTTTTGGGATAATGAATTGTTTCTTCGTCTTAGCTCCGTGGTTTTGGGCGGCTTCAACACGTGGATCATTTACCACATCGGGCGGGAAGCAAAAAGCCCGTCGGCCGGATTGTACGCGGCACTGCTTTACAATGCTTCTGTGTATTGCTTTGTGATTGCAGGTATCTTTATCCTGCCCGACACGCCACAGCTCTTTTTCTGGCTGCTAAGCCTTTATCTGCTCATCACATCATTGCCGGCCAGTCCTGTGGAGAAGCGGCATGGGCGGCGGTTGCTGCTGGCTGCCGTTACCATCGGGCTGGCGATGTTGTCGAAATACACCTCTGTTTTTCTGTGGCTCGGCGCCGGCCTCTATATTTTGTTGTATAATCGTGCGTGGCTGCGGCGCGCTGAACTCTATGCCGGCATCCTGGTTTCGGTGGTAATATTTATTCCGGTGATCATCTGGAATTTCCAAAACGACTTTATCAGCTTCACTTTCCAAAGCGAACGGGTAGGGTTTTTTGGCAACGGCCTCAGGTTGGATTATTTCTTTACGGAGTTGTTCGGACAAATCGGCTACAACAATCCCGTCAACTTTGTGCTCATCGTGCTTGCGCTTATCGCAATATTGCGGAAACGGAAATTTCTGTCAGCAGCGCCCCGGCGTCTGCTGCTGCTCACCTCGCTACCGCTGATCGGGTTGTTTTTATTTTTCGCCTTGTTTCGACGCACGCTGCCGCACTGGACCGGACCGGCTTATCTTAGCCTCATCATCGTTGCTGCCGCCTGGCTTGCCGACATTGCCGCAAGGCGAAAAAAGCCAATATTGTGGATACCCCGCTCAATAATTATTTCGGTTGGTTTATTAATGGTGGTGCTAACGGTGGGTGTGATCGAAATAAAATCCGGTCTGTTGGTTCCTACACATTACGATGATCCCCGCACGGTGGGCAACAACGACATAACCCTCGACATGTACGGATGGCGTCAGCTTGCCACAAAGTTCGACTCGCTGTTACAAGCCGATGTGGCATCGGGTTACATGCCTGCTGACGCACCTATGATCAGCCATCGCTGGTTTCCGGCGGCGCACCTCGACTATTACGTGGCGCACCCACGCGGCATGCCCCTCATCGCCATTGGCAGCCTCGGGGATATTCACAAATATGCCTGGATAAATCGGGAACGCCCGCCGCTGCTACCCGGCACCGACGCCTGGTACATCACCGGTAGCCGCGACTTTAACATGCCCGGCTATCTGTTCGAATATTACAAATACATCGAAACACCCGATATCATCCCAATTAATAAAGGAAACAAACTCGTCGAAAATTTCTTCGTCTATCGCCTGCGCGACCTCTACCGCCAGCCCAAAGACGTTTTGACCAGGGAAGAAAATTCGTAATTATTTAGGCGCCAATCGGCTTCCCTCCGGGGTGATGTGCAGAAAAAAGGTTTCTTTTTTAATAACCCCTTCTTTCACAAAAATCTCTATCAGCAGTTGCACGGTTTTTCTGGGCGCATCCACTAATTCTCTGAATTCTTTCTCGTTGAGGCCACGCGTCGCCTTAGCCAGCGCCCGCAGGATAGTGTCGCGGCTGGCATCCACGGCAGCAGCATCCAACACATCCTCACCATCAGTGTAAAGCTCATTGCGTGTCTGCAAGAAGCGGATCAATTGGTTTATTGTGTTTTTTTTGATGCTGCGCTCATGGGCTTTTTCGCCCAGCTCTTTTAAGGTAAGGCGGTCGAGACGGTTATTTTTCAAACTATCCCGCAACCACTCCAGCGCCTCCTGCTGCTTTTTATCCAAAGCGGCACGGTGGCTTTTCAAGGCAAAAGTTTTATCAACTCTTTTCAAAACACCGGCCTCAATGAGGCTTTGCAAAAGCAACGACAACAACTCCTTCTCTGCCAGCGAACGAAGCGCCAGTTTTCCTTGTAATTCCGACAGATCAAGGCCGGCTTCAAAAAGTGCATTTTCCTGATGCCAGGCTTTTAGGATTTCGATGATGTGTGTGCTAAGTTGTTTTTGATAAGCCGCCGTGACCAAATATTCATCGGCACCGGCAACCAGCAGGGCAAGTTTTTCAGGTTTTCCGGCGGCCAGTTGCTTTATTTCATCAGCAGAAACGCCGGTGCGATGCGCGATTTCCTGAAGCAGCAAGGGTTTCCCTTCTTTTCCTGTTTCGATAAAGATGTGCTGCAATTTATTCTCTTCGTTCACGGCGACCTGTGCAAGCTGCGTCATCCTGTGTTTCAGCGCCTCGGTGCGGCGGCGGTGGTGCAGCGGCTTCACGTCGAGGATGGTGCCACCGCCCAGGGTCTGGTCGTTGGAGCTGTTGCGAATCACAAATTTGTCTTTATTAATCAGCACCGCCGGCTTCTCAAAATGCAACTGAACAACCATCTGTGGGGCTGCATCATTTTCAAGGGAAACGAGCTGGTGCATGCGGGCGTAGGTGGTAAAAGTGCCGGTATGAAACAAAACCTGCCGCCAGGTTTTAGGTTGCCCCTGCGGCTCAAAATATTCTACCAGCGCATCGGCCATGGTGGTTTCGTCCAACGGGCGGTCGACCAGCAACTGCCCGCGTTCAAAGTCGTCATATTTAAGTCCGGATACGTTGATGGCAGCACGGTCGCCTGCCGACGCCTCTTTCACAGCTTTGCCATGACGCTGAATCGATTTAATCCGGAGCTTGTCGCGATTATCTGGTAAAAGCAAGAGTTCCTGCCCGGTAGCTACTTTGCCACCCAGCACCGAACCTGTGACCACGATACCATGCCCTTTTACATTAAAAATCCTGTCGATATACATTCTAAAAATGTTTGCCACAGGTTTTTCGCCAACCTGCTGCGCCAGCTTCAGCATCTCTTCTTTTAACTGCCCGATTCCCTGCCCTGTCGCAGCCGACACCTCTACGATAGGCGCCTCCGCCAGCGGCGTATCCTCCAAAAATTCCATGATCTCCAGTCGGGCCAGCTCACGCATCTCTTCGTCAGCCAGATCGGATTTGGTGAGGGCAACAATTCCGTGTTGGATTCCCAGCACCCGCATGATGTTGAAATGCTCGCGCGTTTGCGGCATGATACCACTGTCGGCGGCCACCACCAGCAGCACGAAGTCGATGCCATAAACGCCTGCCACCATGGTTCTGATAAAATCTTTGTGGCCCGGAACATCCACAATGCCCAATGAAATATCATCGGAAAGCTCCAGATGGGCAAAGCCCAGGTTGATGGTGATGCCGCGTGATTTTTCTTCTTTGTGTGTGTCGCAGTCGATGCCGGTGAGTGCACGGATCAACGAAGTCTTGCCATGATCGACATGGCCGGCGGTACCCATGATCAGATTCTTACTCATGCGGCGGTTACCTCCCGATAGCACCGGATTATCAATTCCGCCACCCTCTTTAGTTGATGATCAAATAAGGTGAGCACATCAAACTGCACCTCCCCCTGCCGCAAAACGCCCAGCAGTGGCTGGTTGCCGGCGAGCAGGTTGTGATAAATATTTTCGGCATTGCGGGCTGCCATTTTGCGTGAAGCATCTTTAAAATGAATTACCACAGCAAAACTATCGATGATTTTTCCGGGCAGCGATCCGCCCCCTGCCTGTCCCTGACTTTCTACCACCGAACATGCTATCCCGGCGGCTTCGAGCTGCTGATGCAAACTTTCAGCTTTAGCAAACAAATCATCTGTTTTGGCTGTCATCATGGCAAAGATGGGGCTTAACGCAATAAGTTTTTCGGTGTCGGGGTAGGCCAGCGCAATGGCTTCGAGCATGGCAAGCGTTGTTTTGCCAACACGCAATGCGCGGGTGAGTGGCTCCTTTTTTAATTTAGCGATCAGTTCCTTTTTCCCGGCGATGATTCCGGCCTGCGCTCCGCCCAGCAGCTTGTCGCCGCTGAAGGTCACCAGATCGACGCCGGTAGCCAGCGTGGAGCTAACATCAGGCTCGTCGGCAAGGAAAGCAATTTCCGCTTTGCGCAACAATCCCGATCCCATATCGTAAACCACGGGCAACTGATGTTGCGCGCCCAGGGCAATGAGTTCCTGCAGTGAAGCCTCGGCGGTGAAGCCACTGATGACATAGTTGGAAGGGTGCACCTTGAGCAGCAAAGCTGTTTGTGAGGTGATGGCGCTGGCAAAGTCGGTGATTTTGGTCTTGTTGGTGGTGCCCACCTCCACCATCCGGCAATCGGAGGCAGCCATGATGTCGGGCATCCGGAACGACCCACCAATTTCGATAAGTTCGCCGCGCGAAATAATTACCTCACGATTTTTGGCCAGCGTGCGCAGCACAAGCATGATGGCAGCTGCATTGTTGTTGACTACCAGCACATCTTCGGCGCCGGTGAGGTGGCGCAGCAGCCGCGTGACGTGCGTATAGCGTGTTCCGCGCTGGGCCTTTTCCAGATCAAATTCCAGATTGTTGTAGCCTGTCAGCACCTCATTTATCTCTTCCAGCAATTTCCGCCCAAAAGGCGCTCTGCCCAGGTTGGTATGGATTACAATACCCGTAGCATTGATGACAGGTCGCAAACTTTTAGCGGTAAGCAATTCTGTTTTCGATAAAATCTGATTTAAAATTTCAGCTAATGGCGGCACCTCATCGCCCAGCAAAGCAGCCTCACGAAGGCTGGATAAAACATCCTGAATAATAGGGGTAATAAAAGTAACAGGGAATTTTTGCATAGCCAGGCGAACAGATTCCTGCTGCAACACCTTGTCGACGCCGGGCAGTTTTCTCAGTTCGTCATGAATGGCCATAGCTGCGTTTTTATATCAAAAAAAAAAGTGCAGAGAGAGCAGGAATCGAACCTGCCACAGCCGGTTTTATCCGTCTGATATTGGTTTTGAAGACCAACCGGAACACCAGTTCCAACCTCTCTAAAAATTATTCAGGCTATTGTTAAATAAAATAGGCATGGAATTGTTCATCACTATCAAACAACCTTGCAATAATAGGCTTTTTCATTATCATAATATTTACATTTGTCCAAAATTTTTAATCTCATGAAGAATAAAATTACAACGATTATCCTGATTTTACTGGCAATGCCGGGATTTCATACCCGAACCATGGCTCAGACACCGGACAAAATGCAATGGTTTAATGATGCCAAACTTGGGATATTTATCCACTGGGGCATCTATGCGGTGGATGGCATCGACGAATCCTGGTCGTTTTTTAATGAATACATTTCGCATGAAGATTACATGAAGCAACTTGCCGGTTTCACGGCACAAAATTATGATCCTGAGCGTTGGGGCACGCTCATCAGCGAGAGCGGTGCCCGCTACGCGGTAATCACCAGCAAGCATCACGACGGGGTGGCGCTGTGGGATTCGGATTTCAGCAGCCTGAACGTAGCCGACAAAACCCCGGCAGGCAGAGATTTGATTGCGCCGCTGGTGGAAGCGCTTCGGAAGCGGAACTTGAAAGTGGGGCTTTACTACTCACTTTTGGATTGGTCGCATCCCGACTATCCCAACCTTACCCGAAACAAAACACGCTACGAAACCGACACCGTGAAGTGGAATCGTTTTGTGGATTTTAATTTTAATCAAATCAATGAAATTTCAGAAAAGTACCACCCCGACCTGATTTGGTTCGACGGCGACTGGGAGCAACCTGCCCAAGCCTGGAAAGCCAAAGAAATCCGGGAACTTCTTTTGGATGACAATCCTGACATTATCATCAACTCGCGCCTGGCGGGTTATGGCGATTATGCCACTCCCGAGCAGGGCGTTCCCATCACCAAACCCAAAGAAAAATACTGGGAACTTTGCATGACCATGAACGACTCGTGGGGCTTTCAGCACAACGACCACAACTACAAAACCGCCAACCAGATCATCCGCATTTTTGCAGATGTGATAAGCAATGGCGGCAACCTCTTGCTCGACATCGGGCCAAAAGCCGATGGCACCATTCCCGATGAGCAGGTTGCAATACTGCAGGAGCTGGGGCAGTGGGTCAACAAAAACCAGGAGGCTGTTTATGGCACCGCAGCAGGCATCTCCAAAGATTATTTCTCCGGTCCCACCACCCTTTCGCCCGACAGCACCACACTTTTTCTTTTTGTCGAAAACAAGCCTACCGGCCCCATTGCCATCAAAGGCCTCAAAAACAAAATCAACCACATAAGGGTGGTGGGCGAAGGCACAAAACTCGCCTGGGACGAGAAGATGAAAGCCTACTGGAGCGAAAAACCCGGCATAATTTACATCGACATTCCCAAAACTTCACTCGACGAAAATGTAACGGTAATAGCCCTCCAACTCGATGGGAAAATAGCGCTGTGGAGCGATCAGGAATGAGGCGTTTTGTGAAAAAAACCGCCGCTACGCGAGAGCCTGAGCGCCAGATATTATAGAGAAATCTCTGAAAAAACAAAAAGAGCCTGACACAATGCTGCCAGGCTCCTTTGCTATTTTAGAAAAGTAATATCGTTTTACCGAATCATCACTTTGCCGGTCAGGTTGCCGGCATTTGTTTTAATATTATAAAAATAAATTCCCTGCGGCATATCGGCGGCCTGCCAGTGAAACTGATGTGTTCCGGCTGACAAATCTCTTTCCGCATCCTGACGGATCATTCTTCCGGTTTGATCATAGATGGAGAACGTCACCGGAGAGGCATCGGCAAGGTGAAACTCGAAATGGGTAAGCCCGGACGATGGGTTGGGAAAGGCCTTTGCGGCAAATTGCGCAGTAGGTGCGAAAACTTCCTGCAAGTCGGTGATGGTGGAAATGTTGAGCAGGTAGTTAACGATTTCAGCCATCATGTATGCTTTGGTGCTCAGGCTGTCGCCATCGGCAATAGCGCCAAAGGTAACCACCGACGACACGATGCGGTAGGACAATTCCTGCTGTTTTACAAAGATGCGGTCGAAGCCATCATCGGAGACATATAGCGGCATACTGGTGGTGGGTGCCAGGCGGTCGATACTGAAATGGGGCGAATCGCCACCACGGTAATCGAATCCCACGTTGGCCAACAAACTGTCGCTTTTTGAATCGAGGTTATTGAAGTTGTCCCCGACACCATCATCCATAAATTTGAGTCCTAACAAATTAAGTAAATCGGTGCCGCGCAAATCGAAACCGAGATTAACACTTTCGATATAGAGTTTACCATCGTAATTTTCGAGGTAATCAACGATCCTGGCCTGGTCTGCTTCAATTACAGTACCGGGCGGGGTCTGGCCTCAGCTCAGGCAGTAGTTGCCCATGGTGGTAATCACCAGATCGTAGGCTGCGAGGTCTTCAGGCAAATCGTACACAAAATCAAAATCGACACCAGACATCTGCAATGCTTTCTTCAGGCCTACATGAGGCTGCTGCAATTGTCCGCTTTCGGGCGACACCACCGACTCGATACCGTTGTCGTTGTTCCAGAACAAAACGTTGTAATCTGCTTCGGGTTTCACGCGCAAGAAGCTGCCGGTAATAATGTTGTTGGCCATAAACTCATCCGTCGGAGCATCGATGGTAGCATACAGCATGGTGTTGTGCACCCTGTCAGGGGTATAACTAAGATTCAGGATTGTTGTTTCGCCCGATGCAAGCGAGCCGCTGAAGGTTGTGGTAGCGAGCACATCAGTGCTTTTGTAGCTGTGTAGATTCACCACAAAACTGGTTTCCTCGTTCAGTCCCTGATTTTTTACTTTCACCTCCCAGATGCCTTCCTGCGACTTCTCCAGATGCGTAGGGCCATTGATCTGCATGGCACTCAGTTCGTGATCGAACCAGGTGGTGAGATTTACATTGAAAATAAACCACCCCCACAATGCGCTGGTAGAGGCGCCAAGTGAACGAAAACGCAACTGAATATTCTGACCACTGAAGTCGTCGAGCGAAAGGGTAAGATCGGTGCCCTGGAAATCGCCAAACGGGCCTTCGGTAAGCGGGCGATTCCAAAGCTCTGTTTCGGCGTCGCCGGAAACAACGGAGATGATACAGTGCTCGTCGGTAACATTGGATAGGTAAACATCCAGAAAAGTGCTGATGACTACTTCGCCCCCGCCAGCCGGAACATCAAAAGCATCGGTGTAGGCCGAGAAGTCGTAGTCGTCGACGATGGGATAATAATAAAGCATCAGGTAGCCATCTTCCTGCACCCAGTTGCCCTCCATCTCCCAGCCCACGGGATTGGAAAAATCCTCCGAGATAATGGCTGTTTGCGAAATAGCGGCAGACTGAAGCACAAGAAAGGCTATCAGTGTGTAAATAAGTTTTTTCATAAGTAGTAGTTGATTATTTGTTTTAAAACAACAAAGCTAATTTTTAAATTATTCGACAATGAAACATTAACAGAAAATTAAGAAAATGGTTGTGGAGCGATAAAAAAATGGTTGCGGCAAATCATATCAAAGGCGTTGGTCGTGCATTACCAAAAGCTGCTGCCTTTTCTAATCATGCCTGAGTGCCCGCACCGGATCGATGCGTGCGGCGCGGGCTGCGGGATAAAGGCCGGCAGCAAGGCTGATAATGATAGCAAATAAAATGGCACCCACGATGAGCCAGGCCGGGAAATAAAATAAATTGACCGGTTCCATTCCATCGGGCAATATTTGCGTATTCACCACCACGGTAGCAACCTGCGTCACCAGCCAGCCAAGCACAAGCCCAAACAAGGCACCGATAATCCCGATTACGCTCACTTCTGTAAAAAATATCATACGTATTTCTTTTTCGCTGCCGCCAATAGCTTTCATAATTCCAATCTCGCGCTGCCGCTCCAGTATCGACATCACCATGGTATTGATAATACCCAGGCCGGCCACGATTAGGGCAATAGCGCCTACGGCTCCCAGCAAAGAATTTAATATCAGAAAAACTCTTTTTATCTCATCTAACTGGTCGATTATCGAAAATACGCCCACATTCATATTACGCAGGTGCTCCGCTACCGGATCAATTTGCTGCATATTTTCCACACGCACCTGAATAGAGCCATATTCATCGCCGGAATTTTTGCTGCCCAGCAAATCCCAAACACTCGAAAAACTCAGTTGCGGGATTTTTTGTGACGTTTCTATGGGGATGAGAACACCACCGTTGAAAGCATTGCGGCCAAATTCGCTGGTGCGCCGCGTTATCCCCACAATTTTCATTTCGTTGATGGTTTCATCAAAAGGCATCTCCGGCTTGTTGCGAATAATATTACTGATAACTCCGGGGATTTTGGAGGCGTTCATCGACAAGGAGACAAGCCGTAAGGTTTTATTTATCAACGAATCGGGATGAACGAGTTTGAAGCCTTGTACCGAATCCTCTTTTGAAAGCCACGCATCACTGTTATTATCCTGGAGCCGTATTTTCAAACGCTGAAGAAACTCCTCTCTAAGGATGATTTGTCGTGCGGTGTCGTTGGTAAAAAAATTACCTGCCAGCAAATCATCGAAGGGTTTAAAGGTTCCCATGGCCGCGGGCATAGCCTGAACTCTGGTAGTCGCAGAATCACCTAAAAGCACCGCCCTGGCAGGGAATTCAAGGTTAGGATAAGCAATCTTTACGCCGGGGATATTTCTGATTTCGCGCAAGAGTGAGTCGGTGAGCGGGATGCTTTCCTGTTTTAAGGCGTTGGCCATTTGGGCTACATTGCCCGAGGCTATCTCGTGGAGGTTAATTTCTTTTGGGGTAACGGTGATGCTGGTAAACAAATCGTTGGCAGCTAAGGCATCGGTAATATTTTTCTGCATCCCGGTGCCAAACGACACCATGGAGGTAAGTGCGCCAATACCGATCACCACCCCGAGGGTAGTGAGAAAAGTACGCAATTTGGTTCGGCGCAGGTTGGCAAAAGCCAGCAGGATCATGTCGCTTACACGCATTGCGCTTCCTCCCGTAGTATTATTTCGTCGACGCTGCCATCTTTTAGCTTTACTATCCAATCCGACACCTGCCGGGCTGATTCCTGATCGTGGCTTACCAAAATGATGGTGATGCCCTGGTTTTTGTTGAGATCGACAAGCAACTCCATAATCTCTTTGGAGGTTTCGCTGTCGAGGTTTCCGGTGGGTTCGTCGGCAAGCAGTACCGTGGGCTTATTGGCTAAAGCACGCGCGATTGCCACGCGTTGGGTTTCGCCGCCCGAAAGCTCGTCGGGCAAATGGTTTATCCGGTCGCCCAACCCAACTTTTTGGAGCAGCCCGGTGGCGATAGCTTTGCGTCTGTTGCGCGGAACACCACCAAAGGTCAGTGCCAGATCCACATTTTCGAGGGCACTACGCGACTGGATGAGATTAAAAGACTGGAAAATCATTCCCACGGATTTTTTGCGATGTTGGGCAAGCCCGGAACGACTCATTGTGTGAAGGTCGTTTCCGTTGAACAAAATTTTACCTGCGGTGGCACGATCAAGTCCGCCAATTAAGTTTAGCAGCGTTGATTTACCCGAACCCGATTTCCCGACAATGGAGACAAATTGTCCTGCTTCAATTTCCAGGTCAATATTTTGCAGAGCAGGAATAATAATTTTTCCTTTTTGATAAATCCTGCTAAGATTTGATATTTGGATAAGTTTCAAAAGTGTCGCGAATTATGATTTGACAGAACGAATCATTTAAAACATCATTACAATTTTTTTATAAAAAAAGCCAATGTGCCGAAAAACAAAACAGGGAGCCAGATTTTACTCTAACTCCCTGTTTCTGTGAGCGGTCCGGACGAGACTCGAACTCGCGACCTCCTGCGTGACAGGCAGGCATTCTAACCAACTGAACTACCGGACCATGATTTTTATCGAGAACTTCGTTTTCAAAACGGCTGCAAAGATATAGCCTTTTTGTTCCCGACAAACTTTTTTTGAAAATTTTTTTGCGCTAAGCGAAATATTTTTGTGGTTTCCTTGTGAACCTACCCGATATCGTGGTAATTCATCTCCGTTACCAACGCCTGGTTGCGGATGGTTTGGTAATATTCGCAGAGGGTTTTATCGTTGGTGAAGGCAAAGATTTTCTTTTTAGAAATTTTCTCTTCCACCTCTTTGTAGATGCCGTCGGGAACTTTGAAGCCGAGGAAGGCAAAGAGTTTCTCGATTTCGGATTGTGGTTCCTGCAAAAGGTCTTCGAATCGGAGGTGCCATGTCGGAAAACCTGTAGCTTCCTGTACGCGGTTGGCTTCGGTGATGTATTGCTGCCAAAGTTTAAATCCTTCGTCGAAGTGCAGGGCGCGCAAGGAGAAATCGTAGAGGCGCTGGTGGCTTAGTTTGCGGGCCAGGCGGTTTCTTTTAAAACCTCCCAAAAAAGATTTCAAATGTATTTTCTGATATTCCATGCTGTAACGTCGCAGGCTCTCGGCGGCATCTATCGGATTGCGGAACACATGTACGATGCGCGCATCCTCGAAGAGCATCTTCCATATTTCGAGCGTGAAGGTGCTGCGCGGGTCTTTCCAGCCCCAGTCGAAATCGATGCGCTCGAAGTTTCGGTAGCCTTTCCGCTCGTCGCCCAGGTATTGGCGTAAGCTCTTGCCTTTGAGTTGTCGCCGCAGATTTTTAGCCACTTTGGATTTAAAATCTTCATCGATAAACTGCATGTTGTAGGGGTTGTCCCAGGTAGCTCCCGCCTGGGCAAATATCCAGTGGTTGATGTCGGCAAAGAGCTGCGACTCGCCGTTGTGGCTGCGGTCGGCGCCCATAAAAATGCCGGAAAGATGCAACAGTTCGGAAACAAATGAAGCTCCTGATCGCGGCATGCCAATGATAATTATCGGATTTTTCATGATCTGTAGTTTTTTTGTGACGTATCAAAAGTAACACTATTCTTCATCAGGTAGCAACCGACGGCAATGAAATGATTGATTTTTAATGTTTTTTTCAGAAAAGAACCATGAGAGGTTTCAGTTTTTAAATTCTAAATGACAATAAAACAAATCCCAAATGACAATAGGGCAACTCCCAAAGGCTCTGATATAAAATTTTGTTGCCGACTGATTACTAACTCTGGCCTTTAGGCCGGGGGTCAAATGGTGAAAAATTTCACCGGGCTTTAGCCCAAATAAATAGAATGCTATGATAAGCTCATGGAAAGATATTGATGTGAAAAGATTGCGGGCTACAGCCCGAGCGTAACCTTTCAGGGTTTGCTGAACCCGTTTCATTTTTTTGATGACTCCAGAGCTGCAAGCCGCTGTAGCAATGGCGGATGCGAATAGTGCACAAACACCACGGCAGGATGCGGGCGCAGGTTGCTCAGGTTGTCGGCAGAAAGACGCTTGAGCGCCGACATGAGCGGCGCTGCCGCAAAGTGGTCGGCAGCAAAGCGGTCGGCAGCAAACTCGTTGCGGCGCGAGATAATATTCATTGCGATGCCCGTCAACAGCGAGACAGGCGCATAGATAAGCCCGAAGGCCAGAACTGCAATATGAAAGCTATGCGTTTCGACACCCAGCGCCTGCGTGAGAACCGGCTCGCCGAGAAACAACGACAAAAGAAAAAAGGTGATGCCCGTTTGCACCATGCCCAGCAGCAACCCAAGCAGGGTGTGCTTCTTTTTGTAATGACCTATTTCGTGCGCCAGCACTGCCACCAGCTCGTCGGCAGTATGTTTTTCGATAAGCGAATCGTAGAGCACGATGCGTTTTTTGGCGCCCAGCCCGGTAAAGTAGGCGTTGGCTTTGGTGCTGCGCCGCGATCCGTCGATGACGTAAATGTTTTTGAGATGAAACCCCGCGCGTGCAGCAAATCTCTCGATGGCATCGCGCAGCTCGCCGGCGGCAAGGGGCGTTTGTTTATTAAATAAAGGCACGATGAGATTGGAATAAAACAGCGTCATAAAAACGCTGAACACCACCACCACGCCCCAGGCAATCAACCAAAACCAGGCGCCGCTCAGCAGATAAATCCAGACGATAAGCGCCAGCAGCCCGCCACCAACCACAGCACCAAGCAGTGCTCCCTTGAGCAGATCGAGCACAAAAGTGCGGGGCGTGGTTTTATTAAAACCAAAACGAGCTTCGATTACAAAGGTGTCGTAAATGCTGAAAGGCAGCGAGATGATGGAAGAGGCAACGGCAAGCACGCCGAAAAACAGGAGCGCCAGCCAAATGGGGTTTTCGGTAAACTGCCGCAGCCAGGCATCAAGCCAGGCAAAGCCGCCCCACCAAAGCATGGCCAACAACGCGACAAAACTTACGGTAGAGGTGATCATCCCAAACCGATGATTGACGCGCTGATATTGCTGTGACTTCTGATATGCCTTTTCATCATAAATCCCGCGCAACTCCTCCGGCAGCACGTCGCACCAGCGGGTGGTATTCAGGTAGTCGAGCCAGCGCTCAAAAGCGAAATCGGCAATAACGATGGCCAGGATGATGGCGAAAACGAGTGTGGGAGTGATCATTAATTTTGTGTGTTTTATTAAAACAAAGATGACTTTTTTATCTTTTTGGAGAATTCACAGGCAAATATGGGTGACAATCTTTATTAATTATACCATTCCCCTAGTTTATTCCCTGGTTTAATCCCTGGTTTATTCCCTGGTTTATTCCATAGTCTATTCACGATTTCTATCATAAAATTATTGTTTTTCATTATCCTCACGTAATAGTCTGTTATTATTCCCTTCTAACAATATCTTCATTTGCTGAATGGCTATTTGGTTCAGTTTAGATAATCTTTCGTTTTGTGGTAGTCCTTCTTGAATAAACACAGCATTAAGGTTTTCAAGATTTACCAAACAAACCAATTGCGAAACATTGGCATAATCGCGCATATTTCCGTTTTTGTCCGGTTTTTTTTCGCGCCATTGTTTTGCAGTTTTCCCGAATAATGCCATATTCAACACATCGGCTTCGTTGGCATACACATAGCTTATTTGTTGCGGCGTAAGGTTTTTCGGTATCAGATTTTCCTTAATAGCATCAGTATGAATTCGGTAGTTTATTTTGGTTAGCTGACGTTTAATGTTCCAATCAAGTTCTTTTGCCTGTTGGCTTTTCAGACGCTGAAATTCTTTAATGAGGTAAAATTTGAATTCCACCGAAACCCATGAAGCAAACTCCAAAGCAATATCAATGTGAGCAAAAGTACCACCATATCTTCCTGATTTAGATTGCAGACCAATAGCATTGGTAGATTCTATCCATTTTTGTGGAGAAAGGACAAAGTGATTGTAACCGGCTTAATTTCTAAACTGGTCGAATTCGACCAGTTTAAAATCAGAATTATGTAATTTTTCCCAAAGCCCGAGTAGTTCGATCGTGTTTTTTGCTCTTAACCAATTTTTGATAATATCGGCAGGTGCACTGGGGTTTTTGTATTTGGCAATATCTGTAATGCAGATGTAGTCATCTTGCTCGGACTGCATAAATCCAACCTGTAAACCCTGGACTTCAATTTTTATATTTTTCTTCATTTCAATTCAATCTAAAGTTTTCTATTCCGATAGTTATTAAAATTAAAACCTTGCACATTAACACTTTTAAAATTAACATGCAAAAGCATGGTTTTTATTCATCTCTGTTTGAATATCTTTTAATTCACCGTCCAAATCCTCAATTTCTTGTTGCATTGCAGCAATATCTACTTCGGCCTCTTCTTCAAAAGTATCTACATACCAGGGGATGTTCAAGTTAAAATCGTTCATCTGAATTTCGTCAGAAGTGGCCACATAGTCGAATTTCTTCTATCATTATCAAATTTCTTTCCGCAGGCCGGCGCATCGGAAATAACTCTCGATATTAAAGATTTAAAGTTTGACGTCAAAACCCCATTCTTCCCTTGCTATCCGCCAATATTTTTTAAGGATAGTTCTATCAACGGTTTTGCAATTTCAAAGTCTTCAGCATTCCTGATTGAAAATTCTAAATCTCCGGTACCGAAATGCCCAATGTTTCTCACGTCTTCTATCAGGCATTGCAGATCCTTTTCAAGGCTAAATTCGCTGGGCTTTATCCTTTTAACCGCTGTGTCATTAATTTGAAAAATTGCCATTGTTTTCGTGTTTTAACGCATGCGTTTTAACTTATCAATACGACCCGCTGCGCTTTCTGAGGAGCCATTCGGCAGCAAGCAGTGCGATGATCAAAATCAAAATCCAGGGCAGGTTTACCAGCTCGGTATATTGGCGGGTGCTGTAGGTAATGGTGGTGATGTCGGCGCGCTGGCGCAACTCGTCGGCAAGCTGTGACATTGCGTCGGGATAGATCATGCGGCCGTTGGTTTTTTCGGCCAGTTGAAACAGCAGGTTGTGATCGGCCCGTGTGTTGATGGTTTCGATGTTGAGTGGCGAGACGCTGAAGGCGCCGCGGTCGGTAAACACTTTATCACCCACACGCACTTTGGCTTCCCAGGTATAATTATCCACCGGAAAGGCGCCGGCATTGAGCTGGTAAGCGCGGGCAGTTTTTCCAAAAACAAAAGGATAGGTGTCGCCATCGCTGTTGCTGATGGTGATTTCTACCTCCGGCTCATTGACAGGTTCGTAGCTTTGGTTGTAAACCTCGGCAGTAAGTATCACCGGCTCGTTTTCCACAAAATTATTGGCGCCGGCCACATCAAAAAAACGCTTGTTGACCTTCACGGCCAGATATTGGATCATCCGGGTCACCACTTCATTATAAGCCTGATGATTGTTATTTTTTAAATAATTGTGCAGCCGCCATTTCCAAAGTCCTTCGCCCGCGATGATGCCTGTTCTGGTTTCAAGATTTTGATTAAAAATCACCAACGGCAACTCGGTGGTCAGGCTGCCAATCTTCTGATAGAAAAGTACGGATGCAGATGTCAGCATGCGATAGTCGCCAAAAGGCGCTACCAGCGGCGGCCAGTCGACAACAGCTTTTCGGGTTTCATCGCTTAGGTTAAACAATACGAAACCCGGGTTGAGCACCGGGACAGCCTCGTTGAAATTCACCTGGCTGGCAGTGATGCGCAAACCCGCCTCCAGGCCGTTGAAGCGGCTGATGTCCGTGGATATTCCCAGCACAAACAACAAAGGAAGTTGTGCGCTGGCGGCATTTTTTATCACATTTTCTACCGGCAGTGTGGCGGATGGCAATTGATGCATCACCACAAGATTATAACCCTGCACCACACCGTCAAACTCGGCGGCCATCTTCACATCCACTTCGTAGTTGTAATTGCTTTCGATGGCCGAACGCAAAGCAGCAATATCGGGATGGGGTGCAGCCGCCAGCAGCAATATCTTCTGGCGGGCATCGAGCACATCAATAAAAATATCCTGGCTGTTGTTGAGGATAGTAATCTCATCTTCCACGGGTGCGAGACGAATGCTGTAACGCTGCAAACCCACCGCATTGGCTTCGAGCTGCAGTTTGACGGTCTCAAAAAAATCGTCGGAAGTTAGCGCTATGGTTTTCGAAAACACCGTGGCGCCCGCCCGGGTTACCGTAAGCGTACTTCTGGCTCCGGAGAGCATGTGTGCTTCCACGAGCACCTCCAACGGAAATGTGTTGCCTTTGAAAGCAATCCGGTTAAAATTTACTTTGTTTACCAAAAGATCGCGGTGCACCGAAGTATCGCCAAGCGCCACGGTATAAACGGGGAATTTGATGCGCGAGGTGTTGTATAATGGGTTGATGCCATGGTTGTAGATGCCGTCGCCGGCCAGGATGAGTGCCCCAACATTGCGGTTGGCAAAACGCACCAGCAAATCATCGATGAGTGCCGACATATCGGTTTGCATACCGCTGTAGTCGTAGGCTGCTCCTTCGGTTACTTTATCCGCGAAAGCGAAAGTTTTTACGTCATAATCTTTCTGAAGATCACTGATCAGCGAGGCGGTCATCAGCGGATATTGCTGGCGGTAAAAGGCGGTATCGGTGCCAACGATGAGCGAAGCGGAGTTGTCCTGAGCAAAAATGATAACGGGTTTTTCGCTGGTGCGAAAAACAGTTTTGAGCAGCGGGGAGAGAAGCAAAAAGGCAAGCAGAACGATGGCCAGAAAACGAAACGCAGCCAGCCATCGCGTGAGCACCACCGAAAACTCTTCACGTGGATTTCGATAATATAAAATGGCGGCGTAAGCCAGTGCGAGCAAGACGCACAAAACAAAGAACCAACCGGAATATTCGGTTACCACACGCAAAGTTGACCTCCTTAGAAAAAGATTTAAAAATGATTACATGTGCATGCCGCCGTCGACACTTATCACCTGTCCGGTGACGTAGCTTGATAGGCCGGAGGCAAGAAAAACGGAGATGTCGGCAACGTCTTCGGCTTTGCCGGCGCGCCGCAAGGGGATATTTTTCAGCCACTCGTTTTTCTCCTGCTCGCTTAGCTGGTCGGTCATGGCCGTTTCGATAAAACCAGGTGCGATGGCGTTGCAGCGGATGCCGCGTGCGCCAAACTCTTTGGCTATGGATTTGGTAAATCCTATCAATCCGGCTTTGCTGGCCGCGTAGTTGCTTTGGCCTGCGTTGCCCGACAACCCAACAACAGAGCTCATATTGATGATAGCGCCACTGCGCTGGCTGAGCATGCTACGGTGTATGGCTTTGGTCATATTAAAAACCGATTTGAGGTTTACTTTCAGCACCAGGTCCCAGTCGTCTTCGCCCATGCGCATCAGCAGCTTGTCGCGGGTGATGCCGGCATTGTTGACCAGGATGTCGATATTTCCAAAATCATTCAGTACCTCTTTTACCAGCTCTTCGCAGGCAGCAAAATTACTTGCATCGGAGGCGTAGGCCTTGGCTTGCACGCCGTAACCTTTGAGTTCTTCGACAAGTGCCTGGGCGTCGTCGTCGATTTTAAGATCGGTGATGGCCACATCGGCGCCATTTTTTGCGTAAGCTATGGCAATGGCTTTTCCGATGCCACGCGCTGCGCCGGTTATCAGCGCCTTTTTATTTTCAAGAAGTTTCATTTTATAATTCTAATTATTAAAAAATTATGTGCAAAGATATTGTTTTTAGGCGGAAGCAGCGGGATCTGCCACACGTGTATTGTCAGCTATTGATTTCATTTTAAAAAAAATAGGGCTTGCTCAATAAATTTCAATGAGCAAAACAAAATATTCAAACCCTCGAAGCACTTTGGAATTTGTGATTTGAAATTTATTTGGAACTTGGAATTTGTGATTTGGAATTTCTTTATTAAAATTTTAAAAATCGTGTTTTCTCAAAGTAACATTAGGAAATCTATATTTTACTTTACCCCCTCCAAAGTAAAATAAGAAAATTCTTATTTTACTTTCCCTGCAGTTCCGAAAACTGCTTTTCGTTTTGCAGCAAATCTATGGCTGTGCTAAGTTCGGTGTCGATGGCGTTGATCACTACAAAATAAGCCTCGGCGTCCCAGATATTGCGTGCCAGTAAAGCCTTTATCTGCAGTTTCAGGTCTTCGTCGGGATAATAATACTTCTCGTCGGCATCGCGCACCACGTTGGCCTCGGCAGCTTTGGCTTTAAAATCGGAATACATCTCATCGTCCACCACAAAGCCGGTTTTAAAAGCATCCACATCAGGATATTGACGGAGTATTTGGGCGCGGTTTTTATCAAGGTAGCTCATGGTGTAGGTGTTAAAAATCATTTTCCGCACCAGATCGATGTAGTAATCAGAAAATCGTGTAGAATCGATGGGGATAAAAATATCGGGCATAATGCCGCCGCCGCCATACACTGTGCGCCCTGCCGGGGTGAGATATTGGAGTGAATCGGGGAAATGGATGCTGTCGGCGCTCACCAACTCTCCATGCTCCAGCCGGTTTTTGAAATCCTTAAAATATTCCTCCACGCCTTCGTCGTAGGGTTTCTGGATGCAACGACCGGTGGGCGTGTGATAACGCGCGGTGGTGAGCCGTATCAGTGCTCCGTCGGGCAGGCGAAAAGGACGCTGTACGAGGCCTTTGCCAAAAGAACGGCGGCCAAGCACCAGCCCGCGATCCCAGTCCTGGATGGCTCCCGCCACAATTTCGCTGGCCGAAGCCGAGGCTTCGTTGATGAGTACGATCACCCGGCCATTGTTATCGAAGGAGCCGGTAGAGGTAGAAGAGAAATTTTCGCGCGGGTTGCGCAAACCTTCGGTATAAACGATCAGCCTGTTGTCGGGCAAAAACTCATCGCTAAGCTCAACGGCTATGTTGAGGTAGCCGCCGGAGTTGCTGCGCAGGTCGAGGATAAGATCCTGCATGCCTTGCTGGCGCAGCTCTTGCACGCTCTCGCGAAACTCGTCCATCGAGGTCTTGGAAAAACGTGTAAGCTTGATGTAACCTATTTCCGGAGCTGCCATGTAGGAAGCGTCGATGCTGTTGAGCGGGATTTTGTCGCGCACGATGTCGAAATCGATCAATGCTTTTTTGCCGGCACGTTTTATCGAAACAGAAACCGTCGTGCCTTTTTTCCCGCGTAAGCGCTCCATCACATATTCGTTGTTGATTTTTTCGCCAGTGGCGGATTTGCCGTCAATTTTAACAATCTTGTCGCCGCCAAAGATGCCCAGCTTGTCTGACGGGCCGCCAGGCACCGGCGACACCACAAGAATGGTATCGTTAAAGATCTGAAACGTCACCCCGATGCCTTCAAAGCTCCCTTCGAGTGGCTCGTTGACGCGCTCCACATCTTCTTTGGAAATGTAGGCCGAATGCGGATCAAGCTCTTTGAGCATCTGCTTGATAGCCGAAGCCACCAGCTCGGGCGAATCGACGCTGTCGACATAGGCAAAGTTGATAATCTGCAAGGCAGTACCAAATTTCTGAATAGCCTGGCGTTGTTCGTCGGTTTGTGCCTGAACATGCGGAATCGATAGCAAAACAAAAATTGCAGTAGCCGTTACTAATTGAAGTATTCTTTTTGGGAGAAACCCGATGGGATAGGTCATTTTTCTGTTATTTAGCAATTTAATAATGAGTACCGACCAAACGGGAGGCCGGTCAAAAATATTTTATGCCTTTTGGCATTAACACTTTTTTTGATTGCTTGTTTAGTAGCCATGAAATTACACGACCGCGCACGATTTTCCGAAAGCATCCTCTATCCCACCCTTCTTGTCATCATTATGTGGCTCGTAAAAGGCTTCGAAGCCGTCAGTGGTGAACATCTAACCGAGTTTGGGATTTATCCTTTGAGCCTGAAAGGATTAATAGGGATTATCACAGCACCGTTTATCCATGGCAGCATCGCACATCTTTTTGCCAACAGCATCCCGCTGTGGGTGCTGGGTTCGTTGCTGTTTTATGTCTATCGACCCGTAGCAGTTCGTGTGTTTGTTCTGGTCTGGATCATCACCGGCATCTGGGTGTGGTTTTGGGGGCGCGAAGCATATCACATCGGCGCCAGCGGCGTGGTTTACGGGTTGGCGTCGTTTCTGTTTTTCAGCGGCATCTTCCGGCGCGACGGACGCACGCTGGCCATCACCTTTCTGGTAGCTTTTCTTTACGGAAGCATGGTGTGGGGCATCTTCCCGGATCTCTTTCCCGAGAAAAACATCTCTTGGGAATCGCACCTGATGGGGCTTATCGCCGGTGTAGTGCTGGCAGTATTTTATAAAAATCAAGGCCCCAAACCTGCACGATACAAATGGGAAGATGACCCCGAACTTGAAGGCATCGACGAAAACGATCCGGAGGCCTATTGGAACAAACCCATCAGCAAGGCACCCAAACCACCTGCTGAACCATTGCAAATCAACTATGTTTACAAAGAGAAACCCAAAGAGGAAGAGAAACATTGATCTTTCCCTTTTTTTGGCTTTAGCCAAATAATAATAATTGGAAATAAACTTTTTAGCCAGGCTAATCACTAACCCCGGCCTTTAGGCCGAGGGTAAAAAGCAAGCGTATTTCAGTGGGCTTTAACCCAAATAAAAAGCATGTAATGATGAGATCATTGAAAGATACTGATGGAAAAGTAGGCGGGCTAAAGCCCGCAGGTTTCTTACACAACCATCTGACCCCGGCCTTTAGGACGGGGTTATTGAGATGCTTGCAGATGAACCACGCACAATAAATAATTTCAGAGTTTTATAAATTTAAAAAGACGAACCACGATGAAAGAAGTTTACATTATTTCGGCAGTAAGAACGCCAATAGGGAGTTTTGCAGGATCATTATCAACCGTCACCGCCACGCAGCTGGGCACCACAGCCATACAAGGCGCGGTGGCCAAAGCGGGCATCGAGGCCGGCCAGGTGGATGAGGTTTTTATGGGCAATGTACTCTCGGCCAACCTGGGGCAAGCCCCCGCACGTCAGGCAGCACTTTTTGCAGACCTGCCCAACACGGTTCCCTGCACCACCGTCAATAAAGTTTGCTCCTCCGGCCTGAAGGCGGTGATGCTGGCAACGCAATCTATTCTGCTCGGCGACAACGAGGTGGTGGTGGCCGGCGGCATGGAGAGCATGACCAACGTGCCGCATTACATCGACGCCGTGCGCAAAGGCATGAAGCTGGGACATGGCAAACTCACCGACGGACTGATAAAAGACGGCCTGTGGGATGTGTACAACGATTACCACATGGGCAATGCCGCCGAAAATACTGCCAAAGAACGCAACATCACCCGACAGCAGCAGGACGAACTGGCGGCAGAATCGTACCGACGGTCAGCCAAAGCTAATGAGGCAGGATATTTTGCTGATGAGATTGTCCCGGTGGAAGTGAAAACCCGTAAAGGCACGCAACGGGTGGAAGAAGACGAAGAGTTTAAAAATGTGAATTTTGATAAAATCCCGGAGCTGCGGCCTGTCTTCACCAAAGACGGAACCGTAACTGCCGCCAACGCTTCCACCATCAACGATGGAGCCGCGGCGCTGGTGCTGATGAGCAAAGAAAAAGCCGATGCGCTGGGGCTAAAACCCCTGGCACGCATCATTGGCTACGCCGACGCCGCCCAGGCACCCGAATGGTTCACCACAGCTCCTTCCATAGCCATCCCCAAAGCCATCAAAAAAGCAGGGCTGCAACTGTCGGATATCGATTTTTTTGAGATCAACGAAGCCTTTGCCGTGGTATCGCTGGCGGTGATGGCCGATTTGAAATTAGACAGCAGCAAGGTAAACGTATGGGGCAGCGGCGTCTCGCTGGGGCATCCGCTGGGCGCTACCGGAGCACGCATCCTGGTGACGCTCGTAAACGTGCTGCAACATCACAACGCCCGCTACGGCGTGGCTGGCCTCTGCAATGGCGGCGGCGGATCCTCCTCGGTGGTGATCGAAAATATGATGAGAAGGTAGAAATGTGATTGACGATTTTTGAGTTGCGGATTACGATTGACGAATTACGATTTTCGATTGACGAATTACGAATTTTGAATTTCTGGTGGACGGTGGTTGAGGTGGTTTCGACAAGCTCAACCACCTTGTCGAAACCAGCCTGTCGAAATTAATATTTCAAAATAATTCTCGAATTTCAACCTAACGGGGCGACATCAAATTTCTCATCTTTTCAGGGTTGCCATCCGCTCCCTTTGGTCGGGGCTTGCATCCCAACGAGTGGCAGGTTTTGGGATTTGGGACTTAATAAAACATCCCCTTCAGATAGGATTTGGTCATTTCCTGTTGCGGGTTCTCGAACACCTGTGTAGCAGGCCCCTGTTCGATAACCTCCCCGAGGTACATAAATATCACATGGTCGGCCAGGCGCCTGGCTTGCCGCAGGATGTGCGTTACCAATACGATGGTGTAGTTTTTTTTGAGGATGTTGAATTGTGCCTCAATGGCTTGGCTGGAGATAGGATCGAGTGCGGAGGTAGGCTCGTCGGCGAGAATAATCTCAGGGCCTACCGCCAGCCCGCGCGCCAGGCAAAGGCGCTGTTGCTGCCCGATCGACAAGCGACCTGCCGGTTCTTTCAGGCGGTCTTTTACCTCATCCCACAAACTCACCTGCCGCAGATAATGCTCTACGCGCCGGTCCAGGATTTTCTTTTTGCGCCGCCCGCTGATGCGCAAGCCATAAGCAATGTTGTTGTAAATGCTCATCGGCAGCGGGTAAGGCCGCTGCGCCAGCAATCCCATTTTTTTGCGGATGAGCGTGATGTCGTCTTTGGTTTGTAAAATATCCTCGTTGTCGATTCTTATCGTTCCGCTGACGTGCGCCTCCGGGTTGAGATCGGTGAGGCGGTTCAGGCTTTTCATCAGAGTGGTTTTGCCACATCCCGAAGGCCCCATGATCACTGTAATTTTATTGGTCGGAATCTGGGCGTCGATATTTTTAAGTACATGCTGTTTTCCAAAATAAAGATTCAGATTCTCTATCGAAATTTTTATCCCATCCATATTTTTTAAAAATTGATTTTGTGTTTTTGATAACGGTTGCTCATGATGCGCGCCAGGATGCTAACCACGAGGATGATAAAAACCAGCACCACCGCCGAGGCATACGCCCGTTGCTGCACCTGGGGAATGGGCGAACTAAGTTGAAAAAATATTGCCAATGGCAATGTAGCGGTGGGCTGGCTAAGGGAGGTTGGGATATAGTCGGTAAAGCCGGCTGTAAAAAGTATCGAGGCGGCATCGCCAATGGCGCGCCCAAACGACAGCAGCACTGCGGTGGAAAGCCCCGGCAAACATTGCCTGAAAAATACACGGTAGGCGGTTTCGGCACGCGTAGAACCCAACGAAAGACTGGTTTCGAGCAGGCCGCGTGGCACAACTTTAAGCGCCTCATCCATCGCACGCACCATGATGGGAACGATGAAAAGGGTAACAGTGATAATCCCCGCCAGCAACGAAACCCGGATACCGAAATAGCTCATGAGGGCAAAGCCAAAGGCGCCATAAACAATCGACGGGATGCCCCACAACAAATCCAGCACGAAGCGGATACCGTTGACCAGCCGCCTGTGACAAACCAGATGCACATTGATATACAAAGCAAGCGGAAGGCCGATGATGGTGGCCAGCAAAGTAGCGCCACCAGCCAGATACAACGACCCCACAATGGCGTTGAGGATGCCTCCTTCGCGACCAAAATAAAATCCGCCCGCAGGCACCTGGCTTATCATCGCCCAACTTAGCACCGGCAAGCCTTTGTATAATATACTAATGATAATCATCAGCAACGCCACCACAATGATGGTGGTGGAAAAAAACATCAGCACCCTGAAAAAGCCTTCTTCTCCGTTTTTTAATTTCAATTTCATGCTACACGTTTTTCGCTTTGAATGATGATAAGCCGTGAGGCAAAATTAAAAAGCAACACCACTACAAACAAGATGAGCGCTGCAAGCATCAGCGCGGAATCGTAAAGCGGGATGGAAAGCATCTCTCCATAGTTATTTGCGATAAGCGCCGGCAACGGATAGCCTGGCTGAAAGATGCCCGTGGGAACCCGCGTAACGTTGCCCACCACCATGAGCACGGCAATGGTTTCGCCAAAAGCGCGCGACATCCCCAGACCAAAAGCTGCAATTATGCCGGGCAACGCTTTTTTCATCAGCACCAGCTTGATGGTTTGCCATTTTGTGGCGCCCAGTGCCAAAGAGGCTTCGGCAAGCTCATCAGGAATGTTTTTAAAAATCTCTATTAAAATATTTAAAATAAAAGGAATGATCATAATCGCCAGCACCATGGCGCCAGCCAGAATGGAGTAGCCGGAAATATCTTTCCCGAAAGCAGGGCCGATATAATTTGCAATGGCGGGCACCACCACCAAAATGCCAAAAACGCCATAAATCACCGATGGAATTCCCGCAAGGATGTCTATCACCGGGTGCATCACGCGAAGCACCCAGCGGCGGGCGTATTGAGTAAGATGAATGGTGGTGAGCAAACATACCGGCGCCGCCAGCAGCAGCGCCACCACCGTAACCCACAGCGAACTGATGATAAACGGATAAAATCCAAACTTGCCCGACATCGGCTTCCATACGCCCGAAAAAAGCAACTCCAAAAGAGAGTTCGCCTGCAGCAGCAGCGACGATTTGTAGTACATGCCGGCAAAAAGCAACACCGGCAACAGCATCACCAGCGCCAAAGTAAGCCGCATCCAGAATCCGTGAAGCTTATCCTGGAGCAAACGACCCGGCCTGATGCGCCGCACCCGCTGCAGGGTTTTATTCATCGTGCAACTTTTCGAGTTGTTCGTCGATGGCAGCCTGCGAGAGCTGCACGTAACCCGCCTCGCCGACAAATTGCTGCCCGCTGGTGAGAATCCATTCCAGGAAACTGATCACCAGGGGATCGTCGGGACGGCGGGCGGCAACGAAATAGAGCGGGCGGGCGGGCGGCGAAGGATAGCGCCCGTCGTTGATAGCCTCTATCACTCCATCGAGATCTTCATAAAAATCCTCTTCATCGCTGATGGTGCCGTCGCCGTTGAGGTCGATGGGCACCACCTCAAGCCCTCCATATTTATGGCGCGAGTTGATGTCGTACACATACACCATATTATTATAGCCGATGGCCAGCGGGTCGTTTTTTACGGCGTCGGCAATGCCGGGATCACCAAAAACGCCTATTCCCAAAAGGCTTTCCTGGTTGCTGCCCAGATATTCGGCCCACATCTGTGCGGCGCCGCAGGCATCGGAGCGGGTGTAAACATGCAGAGCAGAAACCTCGCCGGTGGCCGACAAAAGTTCATTCCAGCTTTTAAAGTTACTTGTTAAATAAATTTTTCTGAAATCATTCTGCGACAAGCCACGATCCATCAGCGTTTCCAGCAAAGGATTTTTTGTATTAATCACCGGCAGCACCGCATCTTTTGTCACGGCAATCCACCACACGCCCTGATCCACTTCGGCCTGGTTGAGGCCGCGCGAAAACATGCCCAGGTCCACCATCCCCGACACAGCGTCGGCCAAACCTTTGCCTGCACCTCCCGCGCTGATGTCGATGCGCACGTCAGGATGCAGCTTGCGGTATTCTTCGGCCCACCGCACCGTGACGGGATAAAGCGCAAAGGCGCCCGAAATAGAAATGGTGCCCCGCAGATCGGAGGCGTCGCCCGTTTGATGTTGATTGTTGCGGCTGCCGCACGATGCTGCGATAATGCCCGACAACATAAAGAGCAGCACGATCCGTCGGCTGCTGCCAAGATTTTTATACATATTACCCTCCCTGATTTGTCGGCAAAGGTACAGGTCGTCCGTTGGCTGTAAAACCCGTTTTCAACTGATTTTTGGTGGGATAAAGCTGTAGGCGCAGCGTAAGTATTTATGCTTAGCCGGTCAGCCAAACGTCGATTTTACTTCAAAGCCCCCCCGAAAAAGCAGGCCTGTTGATAAAAAAATTAATTACACATCGAAAACATTTCTTGTTTTTCAGAAACTTTCTTTATTACTTTGTCCGACAAAATTATACAAGGTGGTATCAAAACCAATAAAAATAAAGCGTCACACCAATGACCTGATATGGCAAGGCACCGCCTACAATGCCCGTGGGCAGATTACCCATTACAAGCTGGGCAACGATTATAATGTAGTGCGTGAGTATGATGCCTACGGCTTTCCCCAACGGATAAAAACCCTGGAAAGTGGAAATCCTTCCGCTATCGAAAATTACTATTATGAATTTGACGAAAAACGTGGGAATCTACATCAGCGCGGCACAATTAAATATTATAAGTGGGATGTTTTTACCTACGATGCACTCGATCGGCTTAATAGTGAAACCGAAACCATTTCGGGCAATGCACTGGCCACCACCTATGCCGACAACGGCAACATCCTTACCCGCAGCGACGTGGGCACGTACGGCTACAGCCAGACTAACGCCGGCTCGCACGCCGTTACCGCCATCACCGATGCCACCGGCGCGCTGCTGCCCGAGCACAGTCAAAGCGTAAGCTACACTGCTTTCAACAAAGCCTCGCACATTAGCCAGGGCAGTTTGGATTACTTTATTACCTACGGTTCTGATCGCCTGCGGCGAAAATCCTTACT
>Ga0265295_1001522_pt1 | contig 40587 bp, 33 predicted proteins | sample Munlansysbiofilm_FD_192503 | JGI IMG/M metagenome (GOLD analysis project Ga0265295, IMG submission 192503) | Leachate microbial communities from a municipal landfill in Southern Ontario, Canada - Methane capture system biofilm | ecosystem: Engineered > Solid waste > Landfill > Unclassified ... | reverse complement strand
CTGGGGGGGGGCCAGGACACCGGGCTGGATTTCCAGGGGCGGATCGGCGCACGGGCGCTGGCCGATTACGTGGGTGTGCCGGGCATGCGGCGGATCACAGGGGCGCTGGACTATCGCGCGTCTCTGCGCATGCAGGGGCGCGCCACGGTCTTTGTCCTGGACTCGGACACCCGGGGGCTGGGGCTGGATTTTCCCGCGCCGCTGGCCAAGCCTGCCGCCCAGGCCCGTTCCCTGCATGTGCAGTGGTCGGATGCCGATCCTGTGGCAGACCGGCTGGATGCCCAGTATGGCGATGCCTTGCGCCTGGCCCTGCGGCATGATCGCAAGCTTCGTAGCGGGCCTTATTTCCGGGGAGCAGCCGTAGGGGCAGGCCGTGCTGCCGATGCCAGTGCGGATGGTTTGCGGGTCGAAGTCGCCTACCCATTGTTCGACCTGGATTTGTGGAATCGTATCGTCGACGAGTTTTCCATCCCGCGGCGGGGTACTGCCGTGCGACAGTCTGCTTCACGGCCGTTGTGGCCGGATCTGAGCCTGTTGAGCGTCCAGGCCGATCAGATGCGGCTCATGGATACGCGCCTGGATCAAGCCGTGCTGCGGGTATCGCGCACCCCGCAAGAGCAGTGGTCGATGAATGTGCGTTCGGAACAGACCAGCGGCACGCTCAAGTGGCAGGAACGTGACGGGCGGGTGTTGGGCCATATGTCGGCGCGTTTTGCCCGCCTGAGCCTGGGCGATGATCCGCGTGATGCCCGGTCCCTGCTGCCCGAGGCCGAACCTGACGAGGACGCCTCGTTCGACGACGATCTGGAAATTCCAGGCATCGTGCTGCAGGCCGATGAACTGCGCTTGTACGGACGTTCAATGGGGGCCTTGACCCTGGAGGGCGTGCGCGATGGCGCCCGCCATGTCTGGGAACTGCACAATCTGCGTCTGGGTGACGAGGATGCCCGGCTGCGCGGGTCGGGCCTTTGGCGGCTGCGAGGGCAGGATCGGGGGCTGGAACTGAATGCCTCGGTACAGGCGGACGATCTGGGCGCCTGGATGGACCGGGCTGGCTGGAAGGACGTGATGTCCGGCGGCAAAGGCACGCTCAAAGGGCGTTTCCAGTGGCACAATCTGCCTTGGACACGTGAAAAAGCGGATCTTCAGGGTACGCTTCACATTGAACTGGACAAGGGCCGGTTCCAGAAGCTGGGCTCGCACACGGCCAAATTGCTGGAATTCCTGTCGCTGCAGTCCATCGCCCGGCTGACGGACCTGGACCGCGGGCTGGCCGGCCTGCCCAAGGACGGCTTCCCTTTCGATCAGTTGCGCGGGGTACTGGACATGGACCGGGGCCAGGTGACGGTTCGCGACTACAAGGTGATCGGCCCCGTGGGCACGATCCTGCTGGATGGCAACACCAATATCGTGAACGAAACCCTGGACCTGCAGGCCGTCATCGTGCCTAACCTGGATGTCAGCGGTGCGGCGTTGGCCGCCGGCATCGCTATCAATCCGGTGGTCGGCCTGGGGGCTTTCGTGACCCAGTGGCTGCTGAAGACGCCGCTGGCCCACAGCATGACGGCACGTTATCGCATCACAGGTTCATGGGACGACCCCAAGGTCCAGGACGTGCCGGTGGACGTCGGCGCCGAACAGGCCACGCAGCCTGCTGCGACGGCGCAATGAAAAAAGCTCCCGAGGGAGCTTTTTTCAGGGATGAGGCCATTGGGCTGGGTGCGTCATCAGTAGACCCCCTGGGCCAGCATGGCATCGGCGACCTTCACGAAACCGGCAATATTGGCGCCGTTCAGGTAGTTGACAGTCTTGTCCACGCGACCGTAGCGCACGCAATTCTGGTGGATGTCGCGCATGATCGCATGCAGCTTGGCGTCGACTTCGTCCCGCGTCCAGGACAGGCGCTGGGCATTCTGGCTCATTTCCAGGCCGGATACCGCCACGCCGCCGGCGTTGCTGGCCTTGCCGGGGGCATACAGCACGCCTGCAGCGATGAAGGCTTCGGCGGCTTCGATGGTCGAAGGCATGTTGGCGCCTTCGGCCACGCAACGCACCCCGTTGGCGATCAGGGTGCGGGCGTCGTCGATTTCCAGTTCGTTTTGCGTCGCGCAGGGCAGAGCCACGTCCACGGGCACGTGCCAGGGGCGCTTGCCAGCTTCATAGGTCAGGCCGAATTGCCTGGCGTATTCCTCGACACGGCCGCGCCTTTCGTTTTTCAGTTCGATCAGGGCTGCCAGTTTTTCTGCCGTGAAGCCTGCGGGATCGACCACACAGCCATGGGAATCGGACACTGTGACGACTTTGGCGCCCAGTTGCAGGCATTTTTCGATGGTGTATTGCGCCACATTGCCCGAACCGGAGACCGAGACCGTGTAGCCTTCGAGCGATTGGCCGGCATGCTTGAGCATTTCTTCGGCGAAGTAGACCGTGCCGTAGCCGGTGGCTTCGGGGCGGATCAGGCTGCCACCGAAGCTCAGGCCCTTGCCGGTGAAGACGCAGGCGCCCTGGTTGGACAGTTTTTTCATCATGCCAGCCATGAAGCCGACTTCGCGGGCCCCCACGCCGATGTCGCCGGCCGGCACGTCCGTGTCAGGCCCCAGGTGTCGATGCAGTTCGATGATCAGTGCCTGGCAGAAGCGCATGACTTCGGCGTCAGACTTGCCCTTGGGGTCGAAATCGGATCCGCCCTTGCCGCCCCCCATGGGCAGGGTGGTCAGCGCGTTCTTGAAGGTCTGCTCGAAGGCCAGGAATTTCAGGATGGAAAGATTCACCGAGGGGTGGAATCGCATGCCGCCCTTGTAGGGGCCGATGGCCGAATTGTGCTGGATGCGGAAACCCCGATTGACCTGGATTCGTCCGGCGTCATCCATCCAGCTGATGCGGAACTGCAGGGCGCGTTCGGGTTCGACCAGGCGTTCGAGCAGGGCCTGGCTGGCGTAGCGCGGGTTCTGCTGGATGAAAGGCCACAGGCTGTGCATGACTTCTTTGACGGCCTGCATGAATTCGGGTTGATGCGGGTCCCGGGCCTGAATCCGGGAGAGAAACTGATCGACGGAAGGAAGTGTCATCAAAGGTGCTCGCTTATTTTTTCATCATGTCAAAAAACTCGGCGTTGTTCTTGGTGGCCCGGATTTTGTCCAGGATGAATTCCATCGCTTCGGCGTCGTCCATATCGTGGATGAATTTGCGCAGGACCCAGATCTTCTGTAGAAGTTCGGGTTTGATCAGGAGCTCTTCGCGGCGGGTGCCGGATTTGTTCAGGTTGATGGCCGGGTAAATGCGTTTTTCGGCCAGCCGGCGTTCGAGGTGGACCTCGGAATTGCCGGTGCCCTTGAATTCTTCGTAGATGACCTCGTCCATGCGGCTGCCGGTCTCGATCAGGGCGGTGCCGATGATCGTCAGGGAACCGCCTTCTTCCAGGTTGCGCGCCGCGCCAAAGAAACGCTTGGGGCGCTGCAGCGCGTTGGCGTCCACGCCCCCGGTCAGGACCTTGCCCGAAGTCGGCACCACGGTGTTGTAGGCACGAGCCAGGCGGGTGATCGAATCCAGGAGAATGACCACGTCCTTTTTCATTTCGACCAGCCGCTTGGCCTTTTCAATGACCATCTCGGCGACCTGGACGTGGCGCGTGGCGGGCTCGTCGAATGTCGAGGCCACGACTTCACCGCGCACGGTGCGCTGCATTTCGGTGACTTCTTCGGGGCGCTCGTCCACCAGCAGCACGATCATCACGGCGTCGGGGTAGTTGGTGGTGATGGCGTGCGCGATATGCTGCATGATCACCGTCTTGCCGGACTTCGGGCTGGCGACCACCAGGGCGCGCTGGCCCTTGCCGATCGGCGCGAAGATGTCCATGATGCGGCCGGTGATGTTTTCCTTGCTCTTGATGTCGCGTTCCAGTACCAGGGGTTCGTCCGGGTGCAGCGGCGTCAGGTTTTCGAACATGATCCGGTGCTTGATGGCTTCCGGGACCGTGCCGTTGACCTTGTCAACTTTGACTAGCGCGAAATAGCGCTCTCCATCCTTGGGGGTGCGGACCTCGCCCTCGATGGAGTCGCCCGTGTGCAGGTTGAAACGCCGGATTTGCGAAGGAGAAATGTAGATGTCGTCGGTGCTGGCCAGGTAGGATGTTTCGGGCGAACGCAGGAAGCCGAAACCATCGGGCAGGACTTCCAGGACGCCGTCGCCGAAGATCTGTTCGCCCTGTTTGGCCCGCCGTTTCATGATGGCAAACATCAGTTCCTGCTTGCGCAGCCGATTGGCGTTTTCGATCTCGAGACCGGCTGCCATTTCGAGCAGCTGCGAAACGTGCAGCGCTTTGAGTTCGTTCAAGTGCATGGGAAAGAGGGAGAGGGAAGAAAAGAGAAGGTCGTCGGATGGCCGGCGAACCCGGAACCGGGTTCGCGCGCGGGATCACAGCGGATGGACGGGATGCGTCAGAGGGCTTCGTCGAGGAAGGCCTGGAGCTGGGCGCGCGACAGGGCGCCGACTTTGGTGGCCACGGCCTTGCCGCCCTTGAACAGCATCAGGGTGGGGATGCCGCGGATGCCGTACTGGGCTGCGCTGCTGGGGTTTTCGTCCACATTGAGCTTGGCGATGGTCACGCGGCCCTGGTATTGGGCTGCGATCTCGTCGAGCAGGGGTGCGATCATTTTGCAGGGGCCACACCATTCAGCCCAGTAGTCGACCAGGACGGGCAGGTCGGATTGGAGCACGTCGCCCGAAAAGGACGCGTCGCTGACGTGCTTGATGGAATCACTCATGTCGTGTGCGCGGATGCGAGGATAAGGGAAGACGGCGGACCGGGATGAAATCGCCCCAGGAAAGGGCGCATCGATCCGATGGAGATAAGCATACCATTAATTCTCCGTAAAATAGGCCTCTTTTGAATCACACAGACGGACGGAAAACGTTGGGCACCACACGCTACGATGAATCGTCGATCCGCGTCCTGAAGGGGCTGGAGCCCGTGCGCCAGCGCCCTGGGATGTACACGCGCACCGACAATCCGCTGCACATCATCCAGGAAGTCGTCGACAATGCCGCCGACGAAGCGTTGGCCGGGCATGCCCGCAGCATCGCGGTCACGCTGCATGCCGATGGCAGTTTGACGGTCGAGGATGACGGGCGCGGCATTCCGGTGGGCGAGCACCCCGAGGAACACGCGCCCGTGGTCGAACTGGTCTTCACTCGCCTGCATGCGGGGGGCAAGTTCAGCAAGGCCGATGGCGGCGCCTATGCGTTTTCAGGCGGTCTGCACGGGGTCGGGGTGTCGGTCACCAACGCCTTGTCCACGCGGCTCGAGGTGACTGTCTGGCGCGACGGCGGCGAATGGCGCATCGTCTTTGCCGGTGGCGAGGTGATCGAACCGCTGGCCCAGGTGGCCACTGTCGGGCGCCGCCGCACCGGCACCCGGGTGCGGGCCTGGCCGGATGCGCGCTACTTTGACCATGCTCAGGTGCCGCTGGGCGAACTGGAACATGCGTTGCGCAGCAAGGCGGTGCTGTTGCCGGGCACGCGGGTGACGCTGGCGCTGGAAAAAACCGGTCAGCGGCGCGAATGGCACTATGAATCCGGGCTGCGCGGGTACCTGGACGAGGCTCTGGGCGGCACGCCGGTCCTGGCGCCACCGTTCGAGGGCAGTCAGTATGCGGACCAGGACGACGAGCAGTACGCGCCCGGCGAAGGCGCCCAGTGGGTCGTGGCCTGGACCGAGGAAGGGCCGGTGGTGCGTGAATCCTATGTCAACCTGATTGCCACGCCGGCCGGAGGCACCCACGAGTCGGGCCTGCGTGAAGGTCTGTTCGGGGCGGTCAAATCGTTCGCGGAACTGCACAATCTGCTGCCCAAGGGTATCCGCCTGCTGCCCGAGGATGTGTACGCGCGTGCCAGTTTCATCCTGTCGGCCAAGATCCTGGACCCGCAGTTCCAGGGCCAGATCAAGGAACGCCTGAACAGCCGCGATGCGGTCCGCCTGGTCGGTGGATTCCTGCGCAATGCGCTGGAACTGTGGCTGCACGCCAACGTCGAACAGGGCAAGAAGATCGCCGAACTGGCCATCGGCCAGGCACAGGCGCGTTCGCGTGCCGCGCGCAAGGTCGAAAAGCGCAAGGGCTCGGGGGTTGCCGTGCTGCCGGGCAAGCTCACCGATTGCGAATCGACCGATGTGAGTCGTACCGAGGTCTTCCTGGTCGAGGGGGATTCGGCCGGCGGTTCGGCCAAGATGGGGCGGGACAAGGAATTCCAGGCGATCCTGCCGCTGCGCGGCAAGATCCTGAATGCCTGGGAAGTCGAGCGCGACCGCCTGTTCGCCAACCAGGAAATACACGATATTTCCGTGGCCATCGGTGTCGATCCGCACGGTCCCGGCCAGCAGGCCGATCTGTCGGGCCTGCGCTATGGCCGTATCTGCATTCTGTCGGATGCCGATGTGGACGGCGCACACATCCAGGTCCTGTTGCTGACCTTGTTCCTGCGCCATTTTCCGCGCCTGATCGAGGCGGGCCACGTCTATATCGCCCGCCCGCCGCTGTTTCGCGTGGACGTGCCGGCAGCCGGCAAGCGGCCGGCGCGCAAGCTCTATTGCCTGGATCAGGTGGAACTGGATACGGTGCTGGAAAAACTGCGCGGCGAAGGACTGCGCGAAGGCGGCTGGCGCATCAGCCGTTTCAAGGGCCTGGGCGAGATGAATGCCGAACAGCTCTGGGACACGACGCTCAATCCCGATACCCGTCGCCTGGCGCGGGTGCGTCATGGGGATGATGGCCTGTCGGCTTCGGAGCGCATGTTCGACCTGCTGATGGCGCGTGGCGAAGCCGCCCAGCGGCGTGGCTGGCTGGAAGAAAAAGGCAATCTGGCCGATGTGGACGTTTAGGTTCCTCAGGGCCTGTTGGACGTTAATCAAGGTGTCGCGAAGACTGGAATGGATCTGAATCAGACTGAATTGCTGGATGGGGGTGACGATAGCCTGGTGCTGGCGCGCTATGCGGAGCAGGCCTATCTGGACTATGCCGTGTCGGTGGTGCGCGGTCGCGCGCTGCCCGAAATATCCGACGGCCAGAAGCCGGTGCAGCGCCGTATCCTGTATGCCATGGATGCGATGGGGCTGGGGCCCCAGGCCCGGCCCGTGAAGTCTGCTCGCGTGGTCGGCGATGTGCTGGGCAAATACCACCCGCACGGCGACCAGGCGGCCTACGATGCCATGGTGCGCATGGCGCAGGACTTCGTGCTGCGCTATCCGCTGATCGATGGGCAGGGCAACTTCGGTTCGCGTGACGGCGACAACGCCGCCGCCATGCGCTACACCGAGGCCCGCCTGACGCCGTTTGCCCGGCTGCTGCTGGACGAACTGGACGAGGGCACGGTCGATTTCACGCCCAACTACGACGGCAGCCAGCAGGAACCCGTCTGTTTGCCGGCGCGCCTGCCGATCATGCTGCTGAACGGCGCTTCGGGCATTGCGGTGGGCATGGCGACCGAAATTCCTTCCCACAATCTGCGCGAGGTCGCGCGCGCCTGCGTGGCGCTGTTGCGCAGGCCGAACCTGCCCGATGAAGAACTGTTCACGTTGGTACCGGGGCCGGATTTTCCCGGCGGCGGTCAGATCATCACGCCAGCCGAGGATATCGCCCAGATCTATGCCTGCGGCCGGGGCACCCTGAAAGCGCGTGCGCGCTGGCATTTCGAGGACATGGCGCGCGGCCAGTGGCAACTGGTGGTGACCGAACTGCCGCCTGGCGTTTCGGCCCAGAAGATCCTGGAAACCATCGAGGATCTGACCAATCCCAAGCCACGCGCCGGCAAGAAATCCCTGTCGGCCGAACAGCAGCAGACCAAGGCGCTGGTGTTGGGCATGTTGGACTCGGTGCGCGACGAATCCGGCAAGCAGGATCCTGTGCGGCTGGTCTTCGAACCCAAGACCAGCCGCATCGATCGTGATGAATTCGTCACCATGCTGCTGGTGCGCACCGGCCTGGAAGGCAATGTGCCGGTCAACCTGGTGTGCATCGACACCGATGGGCGGCCAGGCCAGCGCAGCCTGCGCCAGATCCTGGAATCCTGGCTGGCTTTCCGTGCGCAAACGGTCACGCGGCGCACCCGTCATCGCTTGGACAAGGTGCAGGACCGCATCCACATCCTGGAAGGCCGCAGCATTGTCTACCTGAATGTGGACGAGGTCATCCGCACCATCCGCGAGGCGGATGAGCCCCGTGCGGCGCTGATGGAACGCTTCCGGCTGACTGAACGCCAGGCCGACGACATCCTGGAAATGCGCCTGCGCCAGCTGGCCCGCCTGGAAGGCATCCGCATCGAGCAGGAACTGGCGCAAAAGCGCGAGGAACAATTGGCCCTGCAGGAACTGCTGGACGATCCCGCCGCGTTCAAGCGCCTGATGATTCGCGAGATCGAGGCCGACGCCAAGCAGTACGGGGATGACCGCCGCACGCTGATCGAGACGGCCGAAAGGGCCGTCCTGGAAACGGTAGTGGTCGATGAGCCTGTCACGGTGGTGGTGTCCCAGAAGGGCTGGCTGCGCACCCGCCAGGGCCATGGCCATGATGCATCGCAGTTTGGCTTCAAGACGGGCGATGCCCTGTACGACGCCATCGAATGCCGCAGCACCCAGGAATTGATGGCGCTGTCCAATACCGGCCGATCCTACAGCATCGCGGTTGCCAGCCTGCCCTCGGCGCGTGGCGACGGGCAACCGGTGACTGCGATGATCAGCCTGGAACCCGGCAGCCGCATCGTCCACATGCTGGCCGGCGAGCCCGATCGGCGGGTCCTGCTGGGCGTGGCCTCGGGCTACGGTTTTCTGGCGCGGATCGGTGATCTGTCCACGCGCCAGCATGCCGGCAAGCAGTTCATCACGCTGGACAAGGGCGACAAGCTGCTCAAGCCGCTGTTGTTGCGTCCGGACGACACGGCCGTGGCCCTGCTCAGCCGCAAGGGCAAGTTTCTGGTGGTGGCGCTCGATGAGCTGAAAACCTTGTCCAGCGGTGGGCGCGGCACCATCCTGATGGGGCTGGACGAGGGGGATGGCATCGAGCAGTGGGCCGGGGTGGGCGGCTCGGGCGTGGTGCTGCGCGGCGTGTATCGGGCGCGCGATACGGAACTGGTCCTGACGCCCGATGAACTGGCCCTGTATGCCGGCCGGCGGGCCCGCAAGGGGCGCTTGCTGGACGTCAAGATCAAGCAGCCCAGCCTCTGGCCCGGTGGCGAAAATTGATGTGAACGCAAGACCCAGGACCGGCACGGAGGGCTAGAATAGGACTCTTGCACTGCAACATGCCGATGGAATCCATATCATGAGCTTCAAGGTCACGGTGCTGCCGGCCGGCCGGGAATTCCTGGTCGAACCGGGGCAGACGGTCCTGGATGCCGCCCTGGCGGCGGGCATCGTTCTGCCCTACAGCTGCCGCAATGGGACGTGCTCCACCTGCCAGGGCCGGGTGGTGTCGGGTGAATATGACGCCGGGCAGGCGCCAGCCCGCATCCTCGATGCGGCCGATCTGGCACAGGGGCATACTCTGTTGTGCCAGGCGCGCCCGAACTCCGATCTGCTCATCGAGGCCCGCGAGGTGCGCATGGCCGACGATATCGTGGTGCGCAAGATGCCCGTGCGGGTGCTGTCCCTGGATCCGCTGGCTCCCGACGTGATGGAAATCTCGCTGCAGTTGCCCTCGGCAGAGGCCTTCCGTTTCCAGCCGGGGCAGTATCTGGAATTCATCCTCAAGGACGGTAGCCGGCGCAGCTATTCCATGGCTTGTGGCCAGCTTGAAGACCATCGGCTGCGCCTGCATGTGCGCCACATGCCGGGCGGGCTGTTCACCAGCCGGGTCTTCGGTGTGGGGGCCGAACCGCTCAAGCCGCGCGATATCCTGCGCATCGAGGGGCCGTTGGGTTCGTTCTTCCTGGATCCCGATGACTCCCGGCCCATCGTCTTTCTGGCCAGCGGGACGGGTTTCGCGCCCATTCAGGCCATGGTCGAAGGCATGCTGGCAAGGGGCGATACGCGCCCGGCGACGCTGTACTGGGGGGGGCGCCGTCCCGCCGATCTGTACCGGCAGGATCTGGCGCTCGGATGGCAAGACCGCCTGCCAGGATTCCGTTATGTCCCCGTCCTGTCCGAGGCGGCACCAGACGACGGCTGGGAGGGACGGACCGGGTGGGTGCATCTGGCCGTCATGGCGGATCTGCCCGATCTGTCCGGCCATCAAGTCTATGCGTGCGGCAATCCGGCCATGGTCGAGGCCGCACGCCGGGATTTCATCGAGCAGTGCGGATTGGCGCCCGAGGCGTTTCACGCCGATGCGTTCACTTCGGCGGCGGATCTGGCCAGGGTCGACGCATGAGTTCCATTTGTCATGCTGTGCCTGCGGCGGGCCGTCCATCCGACGGCTGGCATGCCGCTGCAGCTCCGTTTCGGGGCTGTGGACAGAGACCGTGCTGCGGAGCGGCGCCACGATGAAAATCGCCGTTTTCGGCGCGGGCATCATCGGGGTGTCCAGCGCATGGTGGCTGGCGCGTGCCGGCCACGAAGTCGAGGTCATCGAGCGGCGCCCTGGGGCGGCACTGGAAACCAGCCGGGCCAATGGCGGCCAGATCTCCGTCTGCTATGCCGAGCCCTGGGCCAGTGCCCATACGCTGCGCAAAGTCTTGCGCTGGATCGGGCGCTCCGATGCACCGCTGCGCGTGTCGCCGCGCCTGGAACCTCGGCAATGGCTGTGGTGCGCGCGATTCCTGAACGAATGCCGCGCCTCACGCTTCACGGCGAATCTGCGTGCCATGGTCAGCCTGGCGCGCTACAGTCGCGCCACATTGCGTGAAATGCGGGCGGAATTGGGGATCGAATACGACCATCTCGAACGCGGCATCCTGGCCTTCTATCGTGATCCGCAGGCATTCGAACATGCCCAGGTCAGTGCCGCGCAGATGCGCGAACTGGGGGTGGATCGGCGCATCGTCGATGCGGCCGAGGTCTTGCGCATCGAACCGGCGCTGGCGGCGTCCCGGGAGCCGATCATCGGCGGTGATTTCACGGCGGATGACGAATCCGGCGATGTCCATCAGTTCACCCGCGCCCTGGCTGAACGGGCACAAGGCGCGGGGGTGCGCTTTCGCTACGATACTCGGGTCAATCGGCTGATTCCCGTGGAAGGCCGCATTTCCGTGGCCGAACTGATCGGGCCCGATGGGACGTTCCAGTCCCTGCATGCGGACGCCTACGTGCTGGCCCTGGGCAGTTTCACGCCGCAGCTGGCGGCGCCGCTGGGCCTGTCCTGCCCAGTCTGGCCGGCCAAAGGCTATTCCGCGACTTTTCGTCTGCGGGACCCGGCGGCGGCGCCCATGGTCAGCCTGGTGGACCAGGAATCCAAGCTGGTCTTTTCGCGTCTGGGAGATCGGCTGCGCATGGCAGGGACGGCCGAGATCGGCGGCTATTCCCGCGTCCTGGACACTGGCCGTTGCAATCGCCTGGTCGAGCAGGCCCGTGCCCTGTTCCCAAGCGCCCTCGATTTTGCTAACGTTCAGTTCTGGTCCGGCCTGCGGCCCACGACGCCTTCCAACGTCCCCCTCATCGGTCGTACCCGGATACGCAATCTCTACCTGAACACGGGCCATGGCAGCCTTGGCTGGACCATGGGGGCGGGTTCAGGTAGGGTGTTGGCAGACCTGGTGTCCGGTCGGGCACCGGATATCGACTTTCCTTTTTTGGATTGAATCATCATGAATCTTCCTTCTGGCTCCGGCGCGCTGCGTCCAGGGGTGCGCCTTGTCTGGGCGCTGGTGGCGGCTTTCGCAGTCACTCCTGCCTGGGCTGCGACCGAAGTGCCGGTCTGGCATACTCTCAAGGGTCATAATGCCGAAGCTTTCCAGGACCTGATCAAGGCCTACAACCGCAGCCAGTCCGACGTCAAGGTCGTGGCGCGCGCCTTCGATACGCCGGAAGCGCTCGACAAGGCATTGGGTGCGGCGGCTCAGTCCAAGAATCTGCCGGCCTTGGCGCAGATTGGTGACAGCCATACCCTGGAAGACGTCGCTCGGCGCAGTTACGTGCAACCGTTCCACGTGCTGCAGAAATCCTCGGCGATGAAAAACACGCGCTGGTTCGTGTCCTCGGACAATGCCTTCGTCCATGATGCCAAGGGCCAGTTGATGGCCTTTCCGTACATGCTGGAAATCCCCGTCATGTACTACAACCAGGATGCCTTCAAGAAAGCCAATCTGGCGCCTGCCGTGCCGCAGCGCACCTGGATGGAACTGCAGGGGCAACTCGTGACCATGGCCAACAATGGCTCGCGTCAATGTCCGCTGACTTCCGATTTGCCGGTGTCCATCAACCTGGAAAACCTGGCGGCGGTCAACAATCAGTTCTACGCCAGTGCAGACAATGGCCTGAAGGCCAAGGGTCTGCCCAGCTTTTCCTTCGACTCGACCTACGTGCGCCACTTGTCGCTGATGATCAGTTGGGTGCGTTCCCAGATCATGGTGCGCCCGGATGCCGGCATGCATTCCATCGAGCGCTTCTCCAAGGGCGAATGCGCCGTGCTGATGTCCAGTTCAAGCCATATCGGCGAATTCAATGGCCAGCGCAAGCTGAACTACGCAGTCTCCGGCCTGCCGTATTATCCCGAGGTCACGCGCAAGCCCGGCAACCCTTTCGTCAGCGGTTCCGGCCTGTGGGTCATGAAGACCCCCAAACCCGTCACCGATGCCACGGCAGCCTTCCTGGGCTGGCTGTCGCAGCCCGAGCAGGCGTCGCGCTGGTATCAACAGACCGGCTTCCTGCCGCTGACTCAGGCGGCCTTTGACGCCACCCCCGCCAGCTACTACGCCAAACTGGGCCAATGGCGTGATCTGGTGGCGGTCTACAGTGGCAAGGCCGTCCTGACGGCCCAGGGGTTCCGCATCCACAATTATCCGGCCATCCGCTCGCGGTTCCAGCAGATCCTGGATTCTGCACTCAGTGGCCAGCAGCCGGCAGTCACGGCCCTGAACATGGCCTCGACCGAGGCCAACAAGCTGGTGCGCCAGCGCTGACCATGCGGCCGGCGGCGGGATGGTTCCCGCCAGATCGCCGCCGCGCCGCTCGATTTTCCTGATGTCCGCCGCCCCCGGGCGCCCGCCGATCTTACGGCGAGGCACCGGGGGTGGATCTTTTTAGCCGTTCGCATATCTCCGTCTGGCGGGCCAGACCCGGACGCGCCACCATGAGCGCTGTGATTCACGATTGCCGTGTCGCAGGGGAAAAACATGATCAGGCTGTTGGGCGCAGGGTTGTTGCTGGTGGGCTTGGGAGGCTGCGCTGCCACGGGCGATGGCGCCTGGTGGCGTGAATTGACGGGTTGGCCATCTGCGCTCGGCGTCTACCGTTTTGATTGGCATATCGCGGGCGATCCTGCGCTGGCGCCGCTGCAGGTCTTCGACGATGGGCGCGAGACCTGGCTGCAGTATCCCGCCGACCAGCCTGCGCCCGCTGTGTTCGAACGCTCTGCGCGGGGTGATCGGCTGTTGCGGCCCCGGCGTGATCGGGACTATCTGGTTCTGCGGGGCGTGCCGGCGCGTATCGTGCTGCGCGGTGGCCTGTCGCAAGCCGAAGTCTGGCGCGCCGGGGAAATGCCGCCAGGGATGGACGCCGCTCCGCCCGCGCCGCGCTCCTTGGCAAATGACGACGGGCCAAGCACGCATCTGCCGATGCCTGTGCCGCCGCCCCGGCCTGTGCCGTTGCCTATCCCGCCAGCACCACCCAAGCCGCTTGCCAGTGATCCAGCCAAGCCGGGGCCGGCGACGGCCGTGCCGATCGTTCAGCCGGTTGCAAAAAACCGGCTGGCCTCTTTCGATGTATCTCCGGCCGATGGCAACGTCCGTCGGGCGCTGGAACGCTGGGCGCGCGCTGCTGGCTGGACCTTCGAAGCGGAGCACTGGGATGTGGATGCCGACATTCCTCTGGCTGGGTCTGCCGCCTTTGGTGACGAGTTCCGGGAAGCGGTGCGTGGCCTGTTGTCCGCCACCGAACTTGGAGACCGGCCAGTCCAGCCCTGTTTCTATGCGAACCGGGTACTCAGGGTCGTGCCACTGGCGCAGCGCTGCGATCGGACTCAGGTCCCAGGAGACGCGCCATGACGGTTCGTTGCTGGGCGCCTGCCCTTGTCTGTCTGTGCCTGGGTTTGTCCGGCTGCGCCTTTTCTGAACGATTGCGCCAGTTGGCGGACGATTTTCGCCAGGCGGATGCCGCTGCGTCCAGGGAACACGGGCGCTTCGCCCGGGCTGCCGCTGATCCGGAAGCCGGCGCGCGTCGGGTTGCACAGGACATTGACCGGCCCTGGATCGCTGGCCGGGCACAGCCGCTGGCCAGGGAATTGACGCTGCCCGCGCCCCTGCGCGCCAATGTGCGCACAACCCTGTTGTTTGCCGACGGCACCGGGGATTTGCGTCGGATCGCACGACGTATCGCAGCGGTCACGGGGATTCCAGTGCATGTGCGGCCGGATGCCCTGCTGCCGCCTGGTTTTTTTCTGCCGCGCCTGGCGGGTGCGGCCGGGCAGGGTGTCGCACCTTCCGATCCGCCAGAGCCTTTCGATCTGGCTTCGGGGCCGGCGCCGTTGCCGCTCATCCTGGACCGCTTGTGCGCCCATCTGGGCGTGCGCTGGCGCTATGAACGGGACCGCATCGAATTTTTTCGCACTGATACCCGGGTCTTCGATGTCCAGGCGCTGACACTGGATGCACGCGTTCAGGCATCGCTGGGGCAGGGGCGGGATGCTTCGTCCGGGGGCTTCGTCAGTGCGTCCAGCACGCGCTTGAGCAGCGGGGAGCAGGACATGATGAAGGTGGTCCGCGCACGGATCGAGCCGTTTCTTTCACGGGCGGGGGTGCTGGCGGCCGAACCCGGTGCGGGCGCGGCGGTCGTCGTGACCGATACGCCCGATGTCCTGGACCGCATCGCCCGCTACCTGGATCGGGAAAATCGGGCGCTGACACGGCGAGTGCGTCTGGTCATCGAGGAGTTGACCGTGGCCCTGAGCGAACAGGCCCAGGCCGGCATCGACTGGAATCTGGTGTTTTCCGGCGCCCGCCTGGCTGCCGGGCTGGCCGTGCCGGCCCTGGCCAATGGCAAAGGCGGTCAGCTGGGGGTGGATATCGTCCAGGGGCCTTTTTCCGGCAGCGAAGCGGTGATCCGTGCCCTGGGCGAATCCGTTCAACTGGTGCGCCGCAGCAGCGTGCCGATCCTGGGCTTGAATCGCCGGCCAGTTTCGCATGCGGTGCGTACGACATTCTCGTACATCGACCGGATCGAGACCACGCCGATTTCCGGGACCAGTGGCCTGGCGGTGCCGGCCGTGTCTGTCAACCAGAAGTCTGAAACGGTCGGGTCTTTGCTGACTCTCGTTCCCGATGCCCAGGAAGACGGCCAGATCCTGCTGTCGCTGGCCTATGACAACACGGTGGCCCAGCCGCTCAAGACCATTACCCTGGGGGACAAGGATCATCCCTTGCAGTTGCAGCAGCTGACTATCGAGGGCAACGGGACGGTGCAGCAGCTGGCCCTGCAGCCAGGGCAGCCCCTGGTCGTGTCCGGGTTCGACCGGCAGACATCCGAGTCCGCCGAACGGCGCCTGAATCCCGGGATGCCCGCGTTGTTTGGCGGCGGCAATCAGCTCGATGTCCAGCGGCTGACCACAGTCCTGATCATCACCGCACGGGTCGAGGAAGGGCTCTGACATGGCGCGTGCCGCTCGTCTCGTCTGGGTCGGCCGGGTGCCACTGGCTTTCGGGTTGGATTGGATTCCATTGCTGGGTGACCCGGATGCAGCCCGGGCGCGGGCGCGAGGCCTGGGGGCGTCTCATCGCGTGCTGTCGGGTGATCCTCCTGCCGCGCTGGGCCTGGCGCGCGGCTTGCCGACGGGCCTGGTGTGCTGGTCGGCAGCGGATCTGCTGGCGCGTCGCCACCCGCGCGGGACCGTGGCCTGCTTGCTGCCGTACGAATCGGGGGGCTGGCATGTGCTGGCCGTCCACGAGGGTGTCGCGCTGTCGCGGGCCGACCGCAGCTATCCCGACGAGGCGCTGGCCCGCGCGGCTGTCGATGCCCTGCGCCAGGCGCATCCGGCACTGGAATTGCTTGCCGAACCTTCGGGTCCGGATGCGATCAGCCTGCTGCAGGCGCTGGCCGTTCAGGCAGCGGGCAGCCCACCCTTGGAGCCGGTCCGGCGACGTGGCCTGCGGCTGTTCATCCTGGCTGCAATCGCAGGCCTTGGCATCGCTGGCTGGCTGCATTGGGGCGGCGGATCTGATGCCATCGCCACGGTTGAACCCGATGCGCGGGCCCACTGGGATGCCGCATTGGAACGTGTTCTGGCGCATCGCCCGCTTCATGGCGAGGCTGGCACCCAGGCACTGTTGGATGCGCTGTACCGCCAACCGGCGCAGTTGGGTGGCTGGGCCCTGCATGCCCTGCGTTGCCGGCCGCAGCCGGATGGTGCGCACTGGCATTGCATGAGCGAATACCGCCGTCACGAGCGCCTGGCCGATAACCGGGCGCTGCTGCAGGATGCCCCAGCTGGCTGGCAACTGGATTTTCCATCCCTGGACATTGCGCGTGCCGCCTGGACGCTGTCTCTGCCTGGTCGGCAGGCTGATCCGCGCCATTTGCCGCGCGCGGGGTTGCTGGCGCGTGATTGGGCCAGTTCGCTCCAGGCGGTGCTGCCGGCGTTTGCTTCACTGCGGCTGGATACGGCCCGCCCGCTGGCGGTGCCGGCACCGCATGATGCTCAGGGGCGTGAGCTTCCCCGGCCAGAGGATTTTCCCAGCCTGTTCGTGCGCACGTTGCGGGTCGAAGGCCCCCTGCGTTCGGGACCATTGCTGGTGCCGCTGGCGGAATCTGTTTCCTGGCATCAAGCTTCTCTGTCGCTGGCGCCAAGCGCCCGTCCTGGGGTGCGCGCCAGCCGCCTGACCTTACTCCTTGAAGGAACCGTCTATGAAAACCGATCATGAATGCACGCGCCGGGCGGTGGGCCTGGCGTCGGCCTTGATGGCTGTGGGGGTTGCAGTCCAGGCCCAGGAAGTGATGTCGCCCGCTGTCGCCCAGGCCCGCGAGCCGGCACAGGCCAGTCCGGCATTCGAGGATCCGCAAACTCGCTGGGAAACCCAGTCGGTGCGCGAATTGATGCAGCAGGATCTGCGTGATGCGCTGCAGGTCCCGCCCGGTGGGGCCGCCCGCCGTGCGGACGCAGACTCCGGCATGAACGGTGTGCGCCCGGTATTGGAGCCTCGTCTGGTGGCCCTGTATGGCGTTGGCCGGGCCCTGATGGCCGAGGTCCAGGTGGGCCGCCGGGCGTATCTGTATGTGCGCGGCCAGGCATGGCCTGCAGGCCATGCGGGCGATCGGGGCGTTTATCAGCTGCGCGGCATGAACGGAGCCTGCGTCCAGCTCGAGCGCGGTGATGATCGTCATTCCCTGTGCCTGCGCATGCTGCTGGGCGAGGCACGGCCATGAAGCCCTGGTCCTCTGCCGTGTTGCTGGCCGAACCGCCACCGCCGTTCGACCCCGCGCGGGCGGGGGTCATCGACCATCCTGGTCAGCTGACGGCATTGCAGCCGGAGATCCGGCGGGTGCTGGCGCGAGATCTGGGCGTCCAGTCTTTGGCAGACCGGGTCTGCCCGGTGGAGCGGGCCGATGGCAGTGTGACGTTGCTGGCGCGGGCTGAATATGTCGGCAGTGACCAGGCGGATGCCCTGGAACGTCGGTTGCGGGCCGCTGGCCGGGTGCTGTCGGAACCCGCCCGCTACGTGCTGCCAGCTGCGTTATTGCTGGCCCTGTCGCGCGAGGACGGCGTCACGGGTCTGGTGCAGGTGGGGGATCGCACGCCCACAGCCCTGGCCGGGGTGTTTCAGGATCTGGTCGAATGGGGCGTGCGCCAGGGGGCGACGGACCTGCACTTGAATGTCCTCCGTGACGCCGAGGCATCCGAGGTCCGCTACACCGTGGCCGGCCGCTATGTTGCGCCGGAACGTTTCCGCCACATGCCCACCAGCCTGCTGCGCGATGTGCTTGCGGTAGCCTGGATGGACATCCAGGGGGGCAATGGGGCTGTGTTCGATCCCCTCCAGGAACAGCAGGGCAGTCTGCTGCGCCACGTGGATGGCCGGGCCTACACCTTGCGCTGGGCCTCCCTGGCGGCTGACCGGGGGCCCAGTGTGTGTCTGCGGTTTTTGTCGCGGGATGCCGAACCCGCTCCCGTGACGCTGGATGGGCTGGGCTATCGGGCCGACCAGGTTGCTCGTTTCGAACGAGTCCTCAGGTCCGAAGGGGGCGCTTTGGTGTTCTCGGGGACTGTGGGCTCAGGCAAATCGACGACATTGGCAGCCCTGATCCGCAGCTTGCCCGCGCATCGCAAGATCATCACCCTGGAAGAGCCGGTCGAATACCGGATCGATCGGGCCGTGCAGAACACCATTGGCCGTGACCTGGATCAGCAGGCCCACGGCCGCTACGCCGCCAAACTGCGGACCCTGAAACGTTCGGCCATGACTGATGTGTTGTTGGGGGAAATCCGCGATGTCGAAAGTGGGCTCGCGTTCATGGATCTGGCAGGGTCCGGCGTCAATGTCTACACCACCGTGCATGCGCCTTCGGCACGCGCCATCATCGATCGGCTGGCTTCCGATTTCATTGCCGTGCCGCGTGATTTTCTGATGACCCCTGGCATTCTGAAGCTGCTTGTCTACCAGGCATTGTTGCCGCGGCTGTGTCCGGATTGTGCAGTGCCGGCAGTGCCCGCCGAACTTGCGCGCCAGCAGCCAGGCAGTCACATCGCGGACTGGCAGCGGTGGCTGGACTGGATCGGGCTGGCCTGGGATGTCGATCCGGCTGGGCTGCGCCTGCGCCATCCGGCTGGCTGTGCGCGGTGTCGGCGTGTTGCGCTGCCGGAACTGTTCGGCTACGACGGCCGGACCGTTGCTGCGGAATGTCTGGAGCCCGGTTTGCCCGGCATGGAAAAAGGTGATGGTTATGTGCCGGATCCGCACACGAGCGCGATGGCGCACGCCATGGAAAAGGCCTTCTCCGGCCAGGTGGATCCGCGTGATGTCGAGGCGCGGTTCATGGCTTTCGAAACACTGCTGTTGCGTCAGGGGCGGCTGCTGGCTGGTGGCGCTGCGCCGCACCGCAAGGGGGCGCACCGATGATATGGGTCGCGGGGGTGCTGCCGCGCCTGCGCCTGCGCCTGGATGCCTGGCGCTTTTCGGGCCAGCGCGCGGATTACTTCGATTATCTCCAGGCGGTACTGTTGGGCGCGCAAGGCCGTCTGACCGTGCGTGAACTGTTTGACCGGGATGCGCTGCGCCATGGGTCCGGTACGGTGCGCGGCCGCTTGTCGCAGGCCTGGGCTCGGGCCTGCGAGGCCAGCGGCGGTGATCTGCGCGCCACATGGCTGGGCTGCTTTCCTGCCGATGAACTGGCACTCGTGCGAGTGGCCCAGGCTTGGGGCAATGCCCGGCTGCTGGCCTGCTTTCAGGCCTTGTCCAGCCACCTTGCATTGCTGATCCAGGCGCGCCGCATGTTGTGGACCACGCTTGGATCGGCTGCGGCTGCCCTGCTGGTGGCCAGCCTGCTGTTGCTGGCCTTGCCGCAATGGACGGTGCCTGCCTTGAGACAGTCCTTCCAAGGGCTTCCGCCTGCCTACCTGGGGGACTGGTCGCGTGCCCTGTTTGCCGGAGCAGATTGGTTGCGCATCTGGGGTGCCTGGCTGCCGGCCGGGATGGCTGCGCTGCTGGCGGCAGGGCTGTATTCCCTGCCGCGCTGGCGCGGATCGTTGCGCCAGCGCCTGGATCGTTTTGGGCCCTGGCGCTTGTATCGGCAGGTCCAGGCTTTGCGTCTGTTGGCGCTGATCTCGATTCTGCTGCAACCGGGGCACGGCGGGTCGACCCAGTTGCGCCCGGTGGTCCTGCTGTTTCTGGAAGATGCCGCACCTTGGCTGGGCGATCACCTGGAATGCATGGTCGAGCGCATCGATGATGGGCTGGCCGGTGCAGCGGCTTTCGACACGGGGCTGTTGGATCGCGATCTGTATTGGTTCCTGGAGGACATGGCTGCTGCGCGTGGTGTGCAGGCCGGGCTGCAGGCTGTGCATCAGCGGATGGCTGGTCGCTGGCTGGATCGCGTGCGGCACCAGGCTCTGGTGCTGCGCTGGGTGGTCTTGATGCTCGGGGTGATGGTCGTGCTGGGGATCGGTCTGTGGCATTACGCCGCGTTCGACGAATTGCGGCGCGGCTGGATGATGTTTCATGCCGGTTCCTGAGGACCGGCCCATTGGTGAGCCGGACATCCGGCAAAGGAGGCTTCATGCAAGTATTGGCACAATCGCGCGCTGTGCGCCGCCGGACGGGACAGGCGGGGTTTTCCCTGGTCGAAATTTCGATCGTGACCGCCATCGTGCTGTTGATTGCGGTGATCGGCATTCCCGCGATCGGTGGTTATGTGATGGAAAACAAGGTTCCCAAGGTCGGCCAGGAACTGGCTCGCTTCATCATGCATGTGCGCGTCAATGCGGGCACGTCCGGCGACATGCCCTACGAGAACATCGGCACCGCCAATCTGGCGGCCATGGTGGCGGATTCCACCGTGTTGACCCTGACGAATGATGGCTCGGTCTTGCACGGCCTGGGCAGTGGCGGTACGGTCGAAGTCGAGCCGGTGGATGCCGGCGCTGCGTTTCTGTTGCGCCTGAGACAGGTGAATCATGTGGCTTGTCCCTCGATTGCATCGGTGTTGCAACGTGTAGCCGACCGCATCACGGTAGAGGCTCGTGGCGCTGCTGCCCGGACGGTCAAGGACGAGTCCACGACCTACAACGCGCTGGCGGCGGAATCAGCCTGCGCCAAGGGGGACGTCAACCAGTTCGTGTTCCATGTCAGTTGAGCGCCTTCCGGATCGCGGGCACCAGCGCCAGCGCGGTTCGTTGCTGCTCGAATTCATGGTGGTTGCCATTCTTGGATTGGCACTGGCGGTCTGGGCCGGGCAGGAATGGGCGCAGCGCATCCGGGCGCTCCAGGCGCGTTCGCTGGCAGCCTGGATGCAGATCGCCGACGATGCGGCCGAGGGATTCCTGGCGCGTCATGCGGCCGCAATCGCCCTGGCCGAGGCGCCCGATGCGTTGGCGGGCCAGGGTTTTGCCAATTGGGCCGCGCCCAGCTGGGACGAGCTGCAGGCAGCGGGGCTGCTCGCCAGGGGCTGGCAGGCCCAGGGGCCGTTGCACCGGACCCTGGGCCTGAAGGTGATGCGCGACGGCGTATGTCCAGGGACAGCCTGCCGGGTGTGGGCATTGACGCATGCGCGGCCCGCACTGCGCACGGCGGCCGGTGGTGTGGACGAGGCGCTGGTGGCCGAATGGCTGCAGGCTGCCGAGGGGCGCGGGTTGGTGGTCTGGCCGCACCGGCCCGGCGCCCTGAGCGGTGCTGGCTGGCGTGTTCCGGTGCCGACAGAAGGCGGCGACGATTGGCAGCCGGGTGTCGTGGCGCTTGCGGCCCGACCCCTTGCAGGAGAACGCGGAGACCACACGCCTGGAGAGACCGACGCCTTTCTCCGGGTAGGGGACGCTCGGGATCCGGATTTTCAGGGCGTGCTCACGGTGCGGGGGGTGATTCGCAGCGGGACGCACCTGGCCGCGCGCGACAGTCTGCAGTTGGAACGCGGCTGGGGGATCGGTGAATTCTGTGCGCCGGAAGGCGCCTTGGGTCGCGCCCGGGATGGGTTGGGCATGCTGGCCTGCCGACAGGGTCTCTGGTCCTTGCTGGCGCGCCCGGCCGGGGGCGGCTACATGCTCAACAGTCGTCGGGGTTGTCGCAATGCGGCAGGCGATTCTTCGGCCAATCCCGTGACCGGCGCGTGTGCATGTCCGGCTGGCTATGTCATGGTACAGGTGGCCGAAAGCGGTTCCATCATGGCTCCCGAGGGCCTGAGCATGGGTTTCGTGTGTCTGGCGCAGCAATGAAACCGGCTGCTCAGGTTCGGGGCACAGGGCCGCGAGGCGGCCAGGGTCTACCCCTGGTGCAGCCTGTGACGACGTGCTACTTGCCGTTCCAGGCGGCAATCGTGGCGCGCTCTTCGTCGGTCATCTTCGTCAGGTTGGCCAGTGGCATGTACTTGCTGGCGACGACCTGCTTGATCTGCTCGGCGTGCTGCAGGGTCTGCTCGTTGGTGTCCAGCAGGATTCCCGCCGGCGCGGCGGCGAAGCCCGGCTGCGTGGGTTTGGCCGAATGGCATTCCGTGCAGCGGGCAGTCATGATGCCGTGGACCTGCTCCAGCGTAACGGCAGCCTGTGCGCTGCTGGCTTGCACGGCGGGATCGGAGGCACCGGCCGGCGCGGGCGCCGGGGCGGCGATCCAGCCGATGGTCGCCAGCATTGCGATGCCGGCCAGCGGGTAGCGCAGGTCGTTCTTGCCGGTGTGGCGCAGCACGAAATACTGGCGGATCACCGCGCCGGCGAAGATGAACAGGCTCATGATGACCCAGGCGTATTCGTTCGTGTAGGTAAACGAATAATGATTGCTGAGCATCAGGAAAATCACCGGCAGGGTGAAGTAGGTGTTGTGCACCGAACGCTGCTTGCCCAGGGCGCCGTCCAGCGGGTTCGGCTTTTCGCCGGCCTTCAGGGCCTTGACCATGCGACGCTGTCCGGGAATGATCCAGAAGAACACGCTGGCCGACATGCAGGTCGCCATCAGCGCGCCGGTGATCAGGAATGCGGCGCGGCCGGGGAAGATCTGCGTGGTCAGCCAGGCGACTAGTACCATCATCGCGCCCACGGCCACGCTCAGCAGTCCGTCGCGCTCGACGGTGGGGCTGATGATGCGGCACAAGCGCGAGTAGACGTTGTAGCCGATCACCAGAAACGCCACGGCCAGGATACCGGCCTCGGTGCCATTCATGTTGCGCGCCCATTCCCAGGGGCTGTCGGGATTGACCAGATAGATATCGGCGCGCAACAGGTACAGCAGCATGAACAGGCCGAAGCCCGACAGCCAGGTGGTGTAGGACTTCCAGAACGACCAGTGCAGGTCGTCAGGCAGTTCGGCCGGATTGGTCAGGTATTTCTGGTTGTGGTAGAAACCACCGCCGTGTACGGCCCACATTTCGCCGAACACGCCCAGTTGCTTGGCATGCTCGCCCTTGGGCGCACGCAGGCTCAGGTCGAGCATGACGAAATAGACGGATTCACCGATCCAGGCGATGGCGGCAATGACGTGCAGCCAGCGCAGCAACAGGTTGCCGTACTCAAGGAAAAAGCCTTCCATGAGAGTCTCCTCTTGGTTTCTTTGATCGTGGGGCTTGCCGGGTCGGAGCGTGAGGCTCAGCTGCCGCGGTAGGTGGACCAGGTCCACGGGGTCACGACCAGAGGGACGTGGTAGTTTTCGTCCGGGTTGGCGACGCCGAAGCGCAGCACGACCTGATCGACGAAACGGGGTTCGGGCAGCGGCACTCCTTTGCGAGCAAAATAGTCGCCAGCGTGGAAGACCAGTTCATAGATGCCCCGGGTCAGATCGGGGCCACTGAGCAAAGGCGCATCACATCGGCCGTCGTGGTTGGTGGCCGTTTGCGTGAGCAGGATGCGGGAATCGCCTTCGAGGCGATAGAGTTCAAGGGCAACGCCCTGGGCTGGCACACCATGCACGGTGTCCAGGACATGGGTGGAGAGTTTTCCCATGGGATGTCATGCCGGTCAGTATCCTGCCAATAGGCCCCCGGTATGGCCGGTCCCGGCGAGCGATTCGCCGGTTCGCGAAGTGCCGGACAGGCCGGCGGAATTCGGGGCAGGACGGATACGAATGATTGCCGACGAAGAATTGTCAACAATTTGTGTTGACGATTCTGGCGTGATTCCCCAATAATTGTCAACAATTTTTGTTGTCAATCCATCCTGTCGTTTTCACCTATGGCCATGCTCCAACTGAAGCCTGCCCCCGCTGCTCAGGATCTGAAGGCGCCACGCGCCTCGACCCTGCGCGATCCCAAACCGGTCGGGCAGCCGTCGGACGTCGATCGCGTCTATGGGGAAATCTTCGATGCCGCCATGGACCGTCGCTTGCTGCCCGGGGCCAAGCTGACCGAATCCGCGCTGTGCGCGGCTTTCGACTGTTCGCGCGGGACGGTACGGGCGGCGCTGGCGCGGCTGGCGCATGACAAGATCGTGGCGATCGAACCCAATCGCGGCGCCACGGTCTGGCAGGCGACACCCAAGGAAGTATGCGATGTGTTCGCCATGCGCCGTGCGCTGGAATGCATCGTGATCGATCAGCTCACGTCGCTGGACGACGTGGCGGATCGGCTGGCGCCTTTGCATGGCATGGTCGATCGCGAACAGCGCGCCTTCGAGCAGGGCGATCGCATCAGCTGGCTGCGCCTGTCCAACGCCTTTCATGTCGAACTGGCCCGCCTGCTGGACAATCAGGTGCTGACGGAGATGCTGGCCGGCCTGTGCGCCCGGACCACGCTGATCATCGCGCTGGGCGACGCCCCCCGAGACAGCACCTGCTCGTACCTGGAGCATCGGGATATTCTGGATCGTATCGCACGCCGCGACGCGCCGGGTGCGCGCGCCGCCATGGATCACCATCTCAAGGACTGCGAGCAGCGGATGGATGCGGCGGGCAGTGCAGACCTTGACCCCTGGGCGGCATTCCAGCGCCCGAACCTGACCCCATCGATCTGACTTCATTCATCAGGAGAACCTTTCATGGCAGACAAGCATTACCCCCGCGATCTGGCCGGCTATGGCCGCATCCCGCCACAGGCCAATTGGCCGGGCCAGGCACGCGTGGCCGTGCAGTTTGTCATCAACTACGAAGAAGGGGGGGAAAACTGCGTCCTGCATGGCGATCCGGGTTCGGAACAGTTCCTGTCCGAGATCATCGGCGCGGCTGCCTATCCGGCCCGCCACTTGTCGATGGAATCCATTTACGAATACGGTTCGCGCGCCGGTGTCTGGCGCATTCTGCGGGAATTCGAACGTCGCAACCTGCCGCTGACGGTCTTTGGCGTGGGCATGGCGCTGGAGCGCAACCCTGAGGTCGCGCGTGCCTTTGTCGAACTGGGCCATGAAATCGCCTGTCACGGCTATCGCTGGATCCACTATCAGGATGTGCCCGAGGATGTAGAGCACGAGCATTTCCAGCGCTGCGTGGAAGTCGTCTCGAATCTGCTGGGACGCCATCCGGATGGCTGGTATACCGGGCGCGACAGTCCCAATACGCTGCGCATCGTCGCCGAGGAAGGCCAATTCCTGTACGATGCCGATTATTACGGCGATGACCTGCCGTTCTGGACCGAAGTCGATCTGGGCGGCGGCAAGGTCCACCCCCAGCTCATCGTGCCCTATACGCTGGACGCGAATGACATGCGCTTTGCCTCGCCGCAGGGCTTCAACACCGCCGATCATTTCTTCACCTACCTGCGCGATGCCTTCGACGTGCTCTATGCCGAGGGCGAGACTGCACCGAAGATGATGTCGGTTGGCCTGCATTGTCGCCTGATCGGCCGGCCGGGGCGTTTCGCCGGCCTGCAGCGTTTCCTGGACCACATCCAGAAGCACGACCGGGTCTGGATCGCCACTCGCGCCGATATCGCCCGCCACTGGGTGAAGGAACACCCCTATAAACCCGCCTGATCTTTCAATGTCCGGAGCCTATCCCATGGTCTCTTCCAATCTGCCGGCTGGTACCGTCATCGAGGCCCCTGCCGTCGACCCGGAACCCGGCGCTCTGGTGGAAAAACGCCTGATGGACCTGGAGGTCAAGGCGGCCTATGCCGATGACCTGTTGGATCAGCTGAACCGCACCGTTTTCCGGCAACAGCAGCAGATCGAGTCCCTGGCGCGCGAACTGCTGGCCTTGCGACAGCAGTTCGCCGCCAGTGGTGTGCCCGGCACAGGCGGGGCCGCCGACGAGCGCCCGCCGCATTATTGATTTTGCGGCTGCTGCCCTGAGCGGCCTCGGGCCGGGCAGGATGCTCGTCCAGCGGCGTGCAGTGCCTGGAGTCCGGGGTGTTGCAGTTGGTTCACAGTGGCCGCCGATGCTGTTACTGTAGACGTTTTGCTTTTGCCTCAGGAGTATGCAGCATGAGTCAGACGACCGGATACCAGCCGCCCCGGGTCTGGGTCTGGGATCAGCCCAACGGCGGCCGGTTCGCCAGCATCAACCGCCCTGTATCGGGGACCACGCACGAGCGTGAACTGCCGATCGGTCGGCATCCGTTGCAGCTGTATTCCCAGGGTACGCCCAATGGGGCCAAGGTCACGATCCTGCTGGAAGAACTGCTGGCGCGGGGCTGTTCGGGGGCGGAATACGATGCCTGGCTGATTCGCATCGGCGAAGGCGACCAGTTCGGCAGCGGTTTTGTCGCCATCAATCCAAATTCCAAGATTCCGGCGCTGGTGGATCGCAGCGGTCCGGCACCCATCCGGGTCTTCGAGTCCGGGGCGATTCTGACCTACCTGGCGGAAAAATTCGGTGCCTTCCTGCCGACTGAACCCGCCGCCCGGGCTGAATGCCTGTCCTGGCTGTTCTGGCAGGTCGGCAGTGCACCCTATCTGGGCGGCGGATTCGGTCACTTCTACGCCTACGCCCCGGTGAAGATCGAATACGCCATCAATCGCTTCGCGATGGAGACCAAACGCCAGCTGGACGTCCTCGACAAGCGGCTGGCCGAACACGAATTCATTGCCGGCAGTGACTACACCATTGCCGACATGGCGATCTGGCCCTGGTACGGCGGCCTGGTCCTGGACCAGGTCTACGGCGCGGCGGAATTCCTGTCGGCGGGCGACTACCATCACCTGCTGCGTTGGGCACGGGCCATCGGCGAACGTCCGGCAGTGCGGCGCGGGCGGATGGTGAATCGCATGTCGGGCGATCCGGCCGGACAGCTGCGTGAACGCCACGATGCGTCGGATTTCGACACCCGGACCCAGGACCGGCTGCAGGGCAGCCCGTCCTGATCCGGCCAGGGGCCACCCGCATTTTCCAACCCCGTTTCCAGGTAGACGTTCCATGCAATTCACCACGATTGGCGCTGCCATCGTCGATATCGTCGTGTCCCGAGTCCAGCCCATGCATGCCGCCAAGCAGGATGTGGAACATATTGGCCTGTATGCAGGCGGTGGGGCGGTGAATGCCGCCCTGAACGTGGCCGCGCGCGGTGCCCGTGCGACCGTGCATGCCTGTGTGGGCCATGACCTGGAAGGCGACCTGTTGCGGGACATCCTCCGGCGTCACGGCATCCAGACCGCCATTCCCGATCATGCACTGCCTACGGGCAAGGCAGTGGTCATGGTCGACGATCGAGGTGCGGCGCGCGCCTATGCGCAGCGTGGCGCCAGCGCCTGGGTCGGGGAGCAGGGCTTTCCGGGTCTGGAGACGGCGGATGTCGTTTACGTGACGGGCCTGTCGCTGGAATCCCAGTCATGGCTGGAACAGGCCCTGGCGCGTATGGCGGTGTCGCGCCATCGGCTGGTCGTGACGCCAGGGGCACGGCAGTTGGCAGATCCTCAGGCGCTACGCGGTCTCTGGGAACGGGCCGACCTGCTGTGCGTCAATGCCCGCGAAGCTGCCCGCTTGTGTGGGGATGCATCCCTGGACACCGATGCGCCTGCACCGGATGTCGCTCAGGATCTGGCGCGGCGCTTGCTGCGTCGGCCTGGCCAGTCCGTTCTGGTGACGCTGGGGCAGGGAGGCGCCTTGTTCCACGACGGTCAACAGGGCCATTTCCATCCTGCGCGGCTTGTCGTGCCGCAGTCGACCATCGGCGCCGGCGATGCCTTCGCTTCCGCTTTCGTCCATGCCTGGGCAGGCGGGGCAGGGCCGATGGCGGCGCTGGCAGCGGCTACGGATAGCGCCGCCCGGGTGATCCAGGTGATTCCCGCAAACCTGGCCGGTCCGCTGCGGACCTGAGCGCCCCGGTGCGATGGCCGGGAGCCATTGAAACGCATATAACCTTCGGTTTTATGGGTATCGCTTGCCGTGCAATCGAATCTGGGAGAATGAGCGCTCGTTTCTGATCTCCCAAAGGCATTCTCATGAAATCCCTGTCCGCCCTCGTAGGGGCATTTCTTCTGGCTCTCGGTGCATCCCCGGCGGCCTGGGCGGCCCAGCCATTGCTGGCGCCGGCCGAACTGGACGCAGTCCGTCAGCAACCAGCGGTCCGCGTGATCGATATCCGGCCGCCTGATGCGTATGCGGCGGGCCATATTCCCGGCGCGGTGTCGGCGCCTTATGGCCAGTGGCGCGGGCCGGCCGACAATCCCGGCCAGTTGCCGCCGCTGGGCACTCTGACACAACGGGTGCGCGCCCTGGGACTGGATCAGGACACCCATGCGGTGGTGGTGTCCTCGGGGGCTGATAGTACCGACTTCGGTGCTTCGGCGCGGGTGTACTGGACGTTGAAATATCTGGGCCTGAAGGAATTGTCCGTTCTGAATGGCGGGTTCAAAGCCTGGGCCGATGCCGGTTTCACGCAGGACCAGATCGTGCCGCAGGTGGCTGCGTCGGCGTTCGAACCTACGCTGGATGAATCCATCATCGCCACCACCGAGCAAGTGGCCGCGCAGGTCGGCAACGATCAGGTTCAGCTGGTGGATGCCCGGCCGCTGGATTTCTACCTGGGCAAGGTCAAGGCGCCGACGGCCCAGATACCCGGTACGATTCCGGGCGCGGTCAATGTCGAAAACGGCCGCTGGTTCAAACCAGGGACCTCGATCTTCGTCTCGGCCGACGAGGCGCGCAAGATCGCGGCAGAACTCCTGCCCGACACCAAATCCGAGACGATTTCATTCTGCAATACGGGCCATTGGGCGGCGACCGACTGGTTTGCCCTGTCCGAAGTCGTCGGCCAGAAGCACGTGCGCCTGTATCCTGAATCGATGGCCGAATGGTCTCAGGACCCGAATCGGCCGATGGAGCATGTTCCGGGCCGGGGCCGCCAGATCCTGGACAAGCTGAAGGGCCTGTTTGGCTGAGGGACGCATGAAACGACTTCCTCTCGCATTCCTGATCCTTGCGTTCAGCGGTTTTCTGGCCTGGTCGGTGGCCTTGCGCCAGGCGCTGCTGTTTCTTGTCGGCATCGGCCTGGGGGCGGTGCTGGCCGGCGCGCGCTTTGGCTTCACGACTGGCTGGCGGCGGCTGATTGAACAGCGCGACCCGTCCGGCGTGCTGGCGCAACTGGTGCTGCTGGCGCTCGCGGCCGCCGTGTCCATGCCCCTGCTGGCGGCCTATCCGACCGACCTGGGCGCGGCTCTGGGTCCGCCCAGCGTCAGCCTGATCGTGGGGGCCTTTGTTTTCGGCGCCTGCATGCAGGTCGCCGATGGCTGCGGTTCGGGCACCCTGTACAAGGCGGGGCTGGGTATCCCACTGAACATGGCGATCCTGCCATTGTTTGCGATCGGCAGTTTCCTGGGTTCGGCCACGCTGGATCGTTGGCTGGCCCTGGGTGCTTTGCCGCCCTATGGGCTCGTGACGCATTTCGGCGCCCCCGTTGCGCTGCTGCTGACGCTGGCCGGCCTGTTTCTGGTCGGTTTCGGTGTGGTGCGCTGGGCCGGCCGTTCGGCGCCGCTGTGGAATCGCAAGCTGTTGTGGGGAGCAGTGCTGCTGGCGGCCCTGGCGGTGCTGAACCTGGTGATTGCCGGTCAGCCCTGGGGCATTGTCTACGGTTTTGGCCTGTGGGCAGCCAAGATCGCGACCGCTGCGCACCTGTTCGACCCGTCGGCCAATGCCTTCTGGAGCGAACCGGTCAATGCGGCGACCTTGGCGCAGTCGGTCTTCCTGGATGTGACCTCGATCACCAACATCGGTATTTTGGCGGGCGCCTTGTGGATCGCGGCGGGCCAGTCCTCTGCCGCCGCCAAGCCCATGAACGGGCAGCAGTGGCTGGTGGGCCTGGTGGCAGGCCTGCTGCTGGGCTACAGTTCGCGGTTGGCCTTTGGTTGCAACATCGGTGCCATGGTCAGCGGGATTTCCACCGGCAGCGTGCACGGCTGGATCTGGGTGCCCATGGCTTTTCTTGGGTCTCTGATTGGTGTGCGGGTGCGCCGCCGCTATGCGTTCTGAAGGAGTCGGCACCATGTCTTTTCGATTTCTGTCTGCCGTCTTCTGGATCGCCTTCGCAGGTTTTCTTGCCTGGGACTGGGCACACAGCGTGCCGGTCAATGTACGTGCGGAACCGCCGCTGATTGCGGTGGGTTCGGGTGTGGCCCCCAGCGGCGGGCACTGCGCCTCGACATTCTGAAGCGCTGCGCTCTGCAGCATGCGTCACGGCCTTTCAGGCCCAGAGGGGAATGGCCGTGACGCGCCCGGCGCCTATCGGGCTGCACCCTTGCGCAAATTGTCCAGATAATGGGATTCGAACCGTTTCTTGGCCCAGTGGAACAGGCGGGAACCGGGCAGCAGCCATGATTGGCGTGCGCTGCGGTAGACCAGCGTGCCGTTGTCCAGCGCATCGATCACGCACAGGAGTTCAGGCCGGGGCCGGGCGCGTGGCGCCGATCCGGCCAGTTCGGCCAGCAGATTGCGCGCGGCTGCGGTGGCCTGCAGTTCTGCCATGTGGGCCTGCTTGGGCAGCCAGTCGGGGCCGGGATAACTGCCGGCATCCCCGGCCACATAGACCCGTTCCGGACCCTGGATGCGGCAATGGGCGTCAGCCTGGAAAAAACCGCCAGGCGACAGCGGCAGGCCACTGGCCTCGGCCCAGTCGGGCCCGGTCATGCCCGGCATGAACAGAATCATATCGGCAGGAATCGGGCCGCCCGCCGTGTCCACGGCTTTGGGCGTGAAGCCCCGGGGCGGATGGCCCAGGGCGAGGCGGATGCTGCGAGCCCGCATTTCCGCAAGCAGTGCGGTGACGGCCCGTTCACCCAGCCGTTGGCCGGGACGTTCGCTGGCGTGAAAGAAACTCAGATCGAATCGTTCCCGGCAGCCCCGTCGCCGCAGCCAGGTGTCGATCCCGAACAGCAGTTCGAACAAGGGGCCGCCGCGCATGGCTGCCGGTTCGCGGGGATTGGTGCCGAAACCGAATGCCAGACGGCCCTGTTCCATGGCCACCAGCCGTTCGCGGACGGCCTGGACGGCCTCGGTGCCGGCGCATGGAATATGGGCGTGTTCGATGCCGGGCAGCGACCGGATGAAGCGCCCGCCGGTTGCGATGATCAGGCCATCGTTGAGGATGTCGCCTCGGTCGGTCTGCACGCAGCGCCCGCCATCGGCCAGGCCTGTAGCGCGTGCTGCCCGGAAATCCACCCGGTGCCGGCGCAGGAAATCGTCCAGGGGGATGCGCAGGGCATCCGGATCGCGTAGTCCCGTGGGGACCCAGATCAGGCTGGGCAGGTAGACGAATTCCGGCGCCGGGGCCACCAGGGTGATCCGGATGTTCGGCGCACGTCGGCGGATTTCACGGATCGCTTTCAGCGCGGCGAATCCTGCACCCAGGATGACGATGTGAGAATCAGCGGACATCTTCCAGGCTCCTTGAGGGTGTGGCGGATTAGACAGGCTTTAGCGCTGCAGGCGGCTGTGGTTCCAGGCGGACGATGCCGGTGGCCTTGGCGTGGCCTGCTGGTGGCGGTTCATTGGTGCTTTGTTGCAGGGCAGTGCGCGCCGCTCAGGGCGCAGTTGGCCGTGGCCATCGCCTGTTGATCCAGACTGCCGGCCAGTGCCTGCAGTTCCAGTCGGTCGATGACGAGATCGGCCATGGCCTGGTAGAGATCGAATTCGGATTGGGCCAGGGCCTGTTCGGCGTCCAGTTGATCCAGCAATGTGCGTTCGCCGGTCTCGACGCCCAGCCGGGTCGCATCGCGCCGCGACATGCCGGCTTGAAGCGCCTGACGCAGTGCCTGGATGCGGCCCGGTCCGGTCTCCAGGCTCAGCCATGCCGCCTGAGTTCTCAGGTTCAGGCCTTGCTGTGTCGATGCGATCTGGAAACGCGCGCCGTCGCGTTCCGCCAGGGCCTCGCGGTACCGGGCATCACGCATGCCGCCGGTGTACAGGGGGATTCGCAACTCCAGACCCACCGACCATTGTGTGGCCGCATATCCGGCGTCCCCGTATTGTCCGGTGCCGCTCTGGTACGTGCGGCCCGCCGCACCCACCAGGCTGAGCGTAGGCTGGGCGATGGCACGCAGGCCCTCTGCGCGTTCCGAGGCCATCGCGGCCGCTTCCAGCGCCTGGCGCAATTCTGGGCTGGCCTTGGCGACCCGGTCCAGCCAGGCTGCCAGCGGCTGGTCGGGCCGTGCCGTGATCGTGGGGGCGTCTTCCTGCAGCGGCACCAGGCCTTTTGCGGGCAGGCCCGAAGCCTGGGTGAAAGCGGAGCGAGCGAGTTCCAGGCGGGTCGTGGCCAGATCCACCAGGGTGTCGATCTGGCCCAGCCGGGCTTGGGCTTCGTGGGTGTCGAGGATGGATGCGTCGCCGGCCTGGTAGCGGGCCTGCGCCTGCGCCAGCAGTCTTTGGATGGCGCGTTGCTGGGATTGCAGTGTCTCGAGCCGCCGCATGCCCGTCAGGACATCGAAATAGCGTCGGGCAATGCGCAGCGCGGCCTGTTGTTCGGCGATGGTCCAGGCCGCTTCGGCCTGTCTGGCGGCATGGCGCAACTGCTGTGCCTGGGCGTCACGCCCCAGGTCGATCAAGGGTTGGCGCAGTTGGACGCCATATTCCGATCGGGAACCATTGCGGATCGATGTATCAAAGTTGGCGCCGTCCATGGCACCCAGTGCAGGCGCCGAGAAATGCGCACCCCGGGTCTGGCTTTCCTGGGTTGCGCGTCCCACGGAAGCCTGGGCGTCCAGGGTCGGGCGCCAGAGGCTGTCGGCCTGATCGGCACGCGCCTGGCCCGCGCGCAGGTTCTGGCGGGCGGTGGCGAGTTCCGGGTCGTGCGTCTGCGCGGCCTGCCAGGCCTGCAGCAGGTCGGTCGCCCAGGCGTGCGCAGTGCCGCTTAGCGCCAGCACGGTCGCCAGCGCCAGCACAGCGGCGCGTGTGCGCCACTGGCCCGTGGGCCGGTCGGCATGCGCTGTCATCAGTCGCCCCGGCGCGCGCCCAGGCGGTGCATGATGCGCTCCAGCAGGCACCATTTCGTCACGCCGCTTTGCAGGATGTTCAGGCCGACGAATGCCGTGAAGGCCAGCCACCACTGGCTGTGGAACCATGGGCTGGCAGGTGCTCCGAGCAGCAGCGACAGCAGGATGAAGCAGCCGGCGAAGACACGGACGAGTTGCCAGGAAGTCATGAGAGGTCTCCTTGAGGAACGAGGGTGTGGATGCGTTTGTGGAAGGCGCTGAAGAACAGGACCGGGATGACGAGCAGTGTCAGCGCCGTGGAGATGGCGATGCCCGAGATCAGGGCGATCGCCAGGCCATTGAAGATCGGGTCATCCAGGATGAAGAAAGCGCCGAGCATCGCGGCCAGGCCGGTCAGCAGGATCGGTTGGGCGCGAGTGGCGGCGGATTCCACGACGGCCTGGGCGAAATCGGAACCTTCGCGCAGGCGCATCAGGATGAAATCCACCAGCAGGATGGAATTGCGCACGATGATGCCGGCCAGGGCGATCATGCCGATCATGCTGGTGGCCGTGAACTGTTTGCCCAGCAGGGCGTGGCCCGGCATCACGCCGATCAGCGTCAGGGGGATGGGCGCCATGATGATGAGCGGCATCAGATAAGAGCCAAAGTGCGCGACCACCAGCAGGTAGATCAGCAGCAGGCCCACTGCATAGGCCAGCCCCATGTCGCGGAAGGTTTCATAGGTGATCTGCCATTCGCCGTCCCATTTGATGGCGTAGCCGCCATAGGCGTTTTCCGGCTGGCGGGTGAAGAATTCCGCCAGGGGGCGCCCGTCGGGCGTGTCCAGGCTCTGCAGGTCCGCTCGGGCGGCAAACATGCCATACAGTGGGCTGTCGATCTGGCCGGCCATGTCGGCAGTCACGTACTGGACCGGCAGCAGGTCTTTGTGATGGATCGGCTGTTCCCGGGTGGTGTGGATTTCCCGGACCAGTTCACCGATCGGCGTCATCGCGCCGTCTGCCGCACGAACGGGCAAGCGCAGGAGCGCGTCCGGGCTGCCCTGGTAGTCCGGTGGCAGGCCCAGCACGATGGCCGTGGGGCGGGAGTGCTCGTCATGCAGGATGCCGACATGCATGCCGCTCAGTCCGGTCTTCAGGGTCTGGATGATGGATTCCTGGGAAACGCCTGCCTGGGCCGCGCGTTCGCGGTCTACGGCCAGCACGATCCGTGGCGCGGTGGCCATGCGGCTGTCATCGATGTCCACCATGCCTTTGGTCTGTTCGAATACCTGGCGCACCGCACCGGCCAGAAACTGTCTGCCAGCGGGGTCCGGGCCGTAGATTTCCGCCACGATGGGCGCCTGGACCGGGGGGCCGGGCGGGACTTCGACGACCTGGATGTCGGCGCCGAGACGGGCGGCCGCTTCCTGCAGGAGCGGCCGGATGCGCATGGCAATGTCGTGGCTTTGCGCGTCGCGTTTGGATTTGTCCACCAGATTGACCTGGATATCGCCAAGCGCCGGGTCGCGCCGCAGGTCGTATTGGCGGACCAGGCCATTGAAATTGATGGGCGAGGCCGTGCCGGCGTAGGTCTGGATGTCGGTGACTTCGGGTTCGGCCAGGATCCGATCGCCGAGCGCCTGCAGGACTGCGTTGGTTCGCTCCAGTGGGGTGCCAGCGGGCATCCTGACCATGACCTGGAGTTCGGATTTGTTGTCGAACGGCAGCATTTTCAGTTCCACCCAGCCGAGGACAGGCATCAGCATCGACCCGAGGACCAGGCCCAGGATGGCCAGGCCCAGCCAGGCGCGGTTGCGCCTGGCGCGTTGCGTCGCCAGGAAAGGCGTCATCAGGCGCTGGAAGAATTGTGGCGCACGTCCGGGACCCGCATGTGGGCGAGCCGGCGCGCTCATGCGTTTGGCCAGCCAGGGGGTCAGCGTCAGGGCGATGCCCAGCGAGATCAGCATGCCCATACTGGCGTTGATCGGGATCGGGCTCATGTAGGGGCCCATCAGGCCCGTGACGAAGGCCATGGGCAGCAAGGCGGCAATGACGGTGAATGTGGCCAGAATGGTCGGGCCGCCGACCTCGTCCACGGCCCGGGGGATGCGGTATGCCGCAGGACGTTCGGGATGCAGGCCGGCATGCCGGTGGATGTTCTCGACGACGACGATGGCGTCATCCACCAGAATGCCGATGGAGAAGATCAGCGCGAACAGCGAGACCCGGTTCAGGGTGAATCCCCAGGCCCAGGAAGCGAACAGGGTCGTGGCCAGGGTCAGGCCGACGGCCAGGCCGACGATGACGGCCTCGCGCCAGCCCAGGGCCAGCAGAACCAGCAGGACGACCGACAGCGTGGCGAAGATCAGCTTGTGGATCAGGGTCTTGGCCTTGGCGTCGGCGGTCGCGCCATAGTTGCGGGTTTCCGTGACCTGGATGTCGGGCGGGATGACGGTGTTGCGCAGTTCGTCCACGCGCCGCATCAGGGCGTTGGACACATCGATGGCGTTTTCGCCGGGTTTTTTCGTGATGGCGAGCGTCACGGCGGTCTCGGCGTCTGCAGCGCGCCCGGCCGTGCGATGGCCGACGTAGCTGTCGGGAGGCGGCGGGCCTTCTTCGATACGGGCGATTTCCTGCAGGCGTACGGGACGCCCATTGTGGCGGGCCACGATCAGTTCGGCGACATCCTCGCGTGAGCGCAGGAACTGGCCTGCGTCCACTGTCAGGCTCTGGTTGGCGCTGATCCAGTCGCCGGCGTGCAGGCGATGGTTGACGTCACCCAGGACCCGGGCGACGTCCTGGGCGGTCACGCCGGCAGCGGTCATGCGTCCGGCATCCAGGTTGACGCGGATGGTGTGGTCGGCGCCGCCGATCAGCCAGACATCCCGTGTTCCGGGGACCCGTTTCAACTCGGTTTCGATGCTGCGGGCGATCCATTCCAGATCGCGGGGGGATTTGTCTGCGGCGTGCAGCGTCAACGCGACGATGGGGACATCGTCGACCCCGCGGGGCTGGATCACAGGGGGCTGGATGCCAAGCCCGGGCAGCAGCCACGAGGAGTCCTGAGTTCGCAATGTGTCGTGCAGGCGTACCAGCGCTTCGGTGCGCGGGACGCCGACCTTGAACTGGACGGTGAGCACCGCCTGTCCCGGTACGGACATGGATGTGACATGTTCCGTGCCTTCCATGCGGGCCAGGATGCGTTCCCCCGGAGTGGCGATGACCTGCTCGATGTCGGTAGCCGAGGCACCGGGCCAGGCCACCATGATCGTGGCCATGGTGACGTCGATCTGGGGTTCTTCTTCGCGGGGCGTGATGATGAGCGCGAACAGGCCGGCCAGCAGCAGGGCCAGCGCAAGCAAGGGCGTCAGGCGATTGTCCTGGAACAGGGCCGTGATCCGCCCGGCGATGCCCAGCGTCGTGGATTTCATGGCGTCTGGCCTTCCAGGGACAGCTTGCCTGGCTGTGACACGATGGTCTCGCCGGCATCCAGGCCGCTCAGGATTTCGGTCCGATCTCCTTGTTGGGGACCCGGCCGGACCTGACGCAGGCGCGGTGCGCCCTTGGCATCGAGCACGTACACGCCGCGCAGATCGCCGCGCTGGATGATGGCGCTGGTCGGCACCCACAGGTGCGTGCGCGTGGTGCCTTCCAGGTCGATTCCGATGCGCACGGGCGTGCCGGGTGCGGGGCCGGCCACGCCGGTCGGCAGGGCCAGCCGGATGATGCCGGTCAGGCTGGTGCCGTCCCGGGCAGGCAGTACCTGGATGGGCAGGGTGGGCGGCAGATCCGCATAGCCTGGAGGCCATTCAATGGACGCGTGCGAAGGCAGCTGGCTGATGTAGCGCTGCGGAACAGCGGCCTGGATTCGCAGTGCGCCGGGATCGAACAGTGTGGCCAGCGGCTGGCCTGGCATGACCATGTCGCCAGGATGAGCGTCGAGCCGACCGATCAGGCCGTCATGCGGCGCCTTGAGCGTGAAATAGCCCTGGTGGGCCAGGGCGGCGGCGGCCTGGGCGTGCCGGGCGGCCGCTTGCGCCTGAGCCGCTTTCGCCCGGGCCTGGGCCTGCTGGTAGGCCGCCTGGCTGATGTAGTGCTGCGCGTACAGGGCTTCACGGCGGCGCAGTTCGGCCTGCGCCAGGGCAAGTTCTGCATCCGCCTCGCGGATCAGGGCCTGGGCCGCGCGTTGTGTCTGCCCGGCTTCCTGGCTGTCCAGGCGCAGCAGCACCTGATCGGCGTGGACGGCATCGCCTGCCTGGATTTCCACGGTTGTGATCATCCCGGCAACCTGGGCCGCCAGCGTGGCTTCGCGGATGGCCTGGATCGTGCCGTCGAGACTCAGGCGGTCGGCGGCGGGCGTGGCGCTGACCTGAACGGACGGCGCCGGGGAGATGGCCGGGACGGTCAGCGGGATTCCGGCCCACAGCAGGCTGACTCCGACCCGGAGGGCAAGTCGGGAGAGAACGGGCCGGGCGGGCGAGGGCGTGCGGTGAATGAGCATGGCTCTCATGTTGACGGTGGCTGTGCTGGCAGATTGGTGCTATTATTTAACTAATCACGCAAATAGTCAATTAGTTGATTAATTGATCTGCCAAGACCAGCGAGCTACACTCATGGTTCATCCGTCATTCTGTGAGTTGTCAGGAATGGGACATTTGCCTCCCGAAGTGCTCGAGCCGGTTGCGGCCTATTTCCGGGCGCTATCCGAACCGACCCGGCTGCACATCCTGAGCCTGTTGCGCCAGGGCGAATACAACGTAAGCGATCTGGCGCAACAATGCGATTACACGGCGGCCAATATTTCTCGCCACCTGTCCGTGCTGAAAAAACACGGTCTGGTCGTGCGCGAGGCCCGTGGCAACAGCGTCTACTACCGGATTGCCGATTCTTCGGTCAATGCCTTGTGCGATCTCGTCTGTGGCAGCATTCTGCGGCAGATCGAGCAATCGGCTGCCCAGCGCGCAGCCTTTGCATCGCTGCGCGAGGGCCCATCCGATTCTTCCACCGACTTTTCCTGACAGGAGTCCCTATGAAACTCAATATTGGCACGATCGACCGCATCCTGCGCTTGATACTCGGCCTCGTCCTCATCGTGCTGGCCGCCAACGGCACCATCGGCTGGTGGGGCTGGATCGGCCTGGTGGCGGTGGCCACGGCCTTGTTCCGCTTCTGCCCCTTGTATGCCGTGCTGGGCATCAATACCTGCCCGCTGAAATCCCGGGATTGATCGCTGCGGCTCGCCGGTCTCCCGCCCCAGGGGGGGCAGAGCCGGGGAGCGATTGCTCTGGCCTCCCGGCTGCCAACGCAAATATATTGGTGGCCGTCGGGACCACCCGGTCCCGAAGCGAAGGCTGGCGGGTTCAGTCCCCCAGCCGCGCCCGTTGCGCCTGGACCCGTTCCAGGGTTTCGCCGAACTGAGCCAGGCGGGCTTTTTCCTGTTCGACTACTGCCGCCGGGGCGCGCTCGACGAAGCTGGCGTTCGACAGCTTGCCGGAAGCCTTGGCGATTTCCTTGTTCAGGCGATCGATTTCCTTGTCCAGGCGGGCACGTTCCGTGTCCAGATCGATTTCCACGTGCAGCATCAGCTGCGTGGTGCCAACCACCTGGACGGGGGCGCCCATGTCTGGTAGCTGATCCACCGCCTGGACGTTTTCCAGGCGGGCCAGCGCCACCAGATAGGGCGTCAGTTCGTCCAGTCCGGCCTCGGCGCCCTGGATCAGCAGGGGTACGCGCTGGCCTGGCGCCAGGCTCATTTCTCCGCGCAGGGCGCGGATTGCATCGGTCAGTGATTTCAGGGTGGCCATGCGCCCGGCGGCATTCGCGTCGCGCAGGTCGTCGCGGGCGGTCGGCCAGGGCTGGACGCTGATGCTGGCGGGGGTGTCCCCGGTGCGCACGCCGGCCGCCACCGAGACTTTCTGCCACAGTTCTTCGGTGATGAAAGGCATGATGGGGTGGACCAGACGCAGCAGGGTTTCCAGTACGTGGATCAGGGTGCGGCGTGTGGCGGCCTGTTGCACGGCGTTGCCTGCCTGCAGGCGGACTTTGGCCAGCTCAACGTACCAGTCGCAGTATTCGTCCCAGATGAAGTGATACAGGCGGTCGGCGATCTGGTCGAAGCGATACTGGCCAAAGCCGGCGTCCACCTCGTCGATCAGCCGCTGCAGGCCGTCGATGATCCAGCGGTCGGCAAAGGACAGATCGTCCGGGGCTGGCTGGCCCAGATCATGGCCTTCTACGTTCATCAGCACGAAACGCGTGGCGTTCCAGAGCTTGTTGCAGAAATTGCGATAGCCTTCGCAGCGTTTCAGGTCGAAATTGATGTTGCGCCCCAGCGTGGCGTAGGCCGCCATGGTAAAGCGCAGCGCGTCGGCGCCATAGGCCGGAATACCGTCGGGGTAGTCCTTGCGGGTGCGCTTGCGGATGGCGTCGGCCTGCTTCGGGTTCATCAGGCCGGCCGTGCGCTTGGCGATCATCGGGTCCAGGGCAATGCCGTCGATCAGATCCACTGGATCGATGGTATTGCCCTTGGACTTGGACATTTTCTTGCCTTCCATGTCGCAGACCAGGCCGTGGACATAGACCGTGCGGAAGGGCACTTCGCCGGTATGGTGCATGCTCATCATGATCATGCGTGCCACCCAGAAGAAAATGATATCGAAGCCCGTGACCAGCACACTGGACGGCAGGTAGCGCGCCAGGTCGGGTGTTTCGTCGGGCCAGCCCAGGTCGGTGAACGGCACCAGGGCCGATGAGAACCAGGTGTCGAGCACGTCCGGATCGCGCGTCAGCGGCCCGTCGATGCCTGCGGCGCGCGCCTGGCGTTCGGCGTCCTCGGCCGAGCGGGCGACGAAAATACGGCCGTCGGGCGCATGCCAGGCGGGGATCTGGTGGCCCCACCAGAGTTGGCGTGAAATGCACCAGTCCTGGATGTTTTCCAGCCACTGGTTGTAGGTGGTCGTCCAGTTTTCGGGGACGAACTTGACGCGGCCGTCGGCCACCACGTCCAGGGCCACCTGTGTGATGCTCTTGCCGGGGTGCAGGCTGCCTTCGGGGGCGGGCTTGCTCATGGCCACGAACCACTGGTCGGTGAGCATGGGCTCGATCACGCTGTTGGTGCGGTCGCCGCGCGGCACCATGAGCTTGTGGGGACGCACCTGTTGCAGCAGGCCCTGGGCCTGCAGGTCGGCGACCACGCGTTCACGGGCTGCGAATCGATCCAGGCCGCGATAGGCCTCGGGGGCGGTGTCGCTGATCTTGGCGTCCAGCGTCAACACGCTGATCATGTCCAGGTCGTGGCGCTGGCCAACGGCGTAGTCGTTGAAATCGTGCGCCGGCGTGACCTTGACCACGCCTGTGCCGAATTCGCGGTCCACGTAGTCATCGGCGATGACGGGAATCCTGCGGCCGACCAGGGGCAGGATGACGTGACGGCCGATCAGGTGGGCGTAGCGCTCGTCTTCGGGGTGCACCATCACGGCCACGTCGCCCAGCATGGTTTCCGGGCGGGTGGTGGCCACCACCAGATGGCTCAGGCCGTCCACGGGTTCGGCCAGCGGATA
>Ga0265295_1001519_pt1 | contig 40639 bp, 34 predicted proteins | sample Munlansysbiofilm_FD_192503 | JGI IMG/M metagenome (GOLD analysis project Ga0265295, IMG submission 192503) | Leachate microbial communities from a municipal landfill in Southern Ontario, Canada - Methane capture system biofilm | ecosystem: Engineered > Solid waste > Landfill > Unclassified ... | reverse complement strand
TAGAGGGCTTCCTCGGTGGTCTGGTAGCTCATGTTTCCAACATAGATTTTTTTTGCCATGATAATTTCCTTGCGCAGGTCTTTGCCTGCTTTCTGTGGGTGTCTTAGGAGTTTGGTACAGTTTGGATCGATTACCCGTCAGAAGTGCATGAAACTACAGCAGCATGGCGACAAAGATAGGATCGGGAACAAAAAGGAACTCAACGTCTAAGCTCCTTCAGCGTAGGTGGTATTGCAAAAATAGTCAATGCACTCGCAAGCGAACGCACCTTATTTCGAAAAGAGCCCAAGATTATCCCACTGTGGCTTGAGTTCTCCACTTTCGATACGATGAATCACCTCTATCACCAGATCATTTGTCGGGGTAGGTACTCCTACTTTTCGTGCTTCCTCCGCCAAGGCTCCGTTGATGGCATCCACCTCACACGGTTTCCCTTTCTCGATATCCTGGAGCATGCTTGGCTTGAGTGAGGCATGCTTCTTCATGGCCAGGGGAATGAGTGCATAGCTGATCAGGCGCTTGAAGGATGAGTGGTAGTCGAAGAGTTTGGCAATATCCTTGCCTTGGACAGGCTCAATCCTGATTCCTCTTGCTTTGGCGGTATCAAGACACTCCTTCATCACCAGCTGGGCGATGCGCCGGGCTTTCCTGTCCTGAGCAATCCTTCCGAACGTGCTGCCAAGTACGGTTGCCGTTCCGCTGAAGGCTGCATTGATCAGAAGCTTGGAGTAGCGGGCCCCTATGAAGTTCTGCTCGATGGTAACCGGTCCCATATGTCCAAGGATTTCTGCAATCTCACCTAGTCGTTCTTCCCTGCCTGCAGTGGGCAATCCGAGGTTGAAGTGGAGTGCATCCGCTTCACTGGTCAGTTCTACCACCCCAGGGCCGAGCAGAGTCGCTCCCCAGCCCACAGCACATCCGCAGACCCTGTCATTTCCCAGGATTTCCATCAACAGGGGTTCGGGCAAGCCGTTTTGCATGGTGCACAGCATACCGTTCTCAGCGAGGAAGGGCTTGAGGAAGGCGGCAACCTTCTGGTTCTCCAGCTGTTTGGTCAGGAGGAAGATGCAGTCATAGAAGCCGTCCATATCTGAGGGGAGGGAAGCATGCACCTCTGTCTTCAGCTCGACTTTTCCCACAACAGTCGCCCCGTTATCGTTCAGTGCCCTGACATGTGCCTCATTGCGACTGTACAGGTCAACAGCTATGCCTGCCTTTGCCAGGTATGCCCCAAGTACCGTTCCCAGTGAACCAGCTCCGTAGATTGCAATGCGCATAGGTACTCCTCTTTGCCTCGTAGCTTATCGCTGGGTGGTTTGTCAGGCAAGAGGGATGAGTGAGTGTTTGGTTTGGCAGTGTGATGAATAGGGTTTTCTTGTTGAAATATATTTCAAATTGAAATACAATATGGGTATGATACGGTCGTTTTCAGATTCAAGAACCGAACATGCGTTCCATATGATCTTTGATAAGAGGATTCCTCATGAAATTGCGAAGCGAGTGTATTTCAAACGTAAGAACCTTGACGTTGCTCGAACCTTGGATGACTTACGCTTGCCTCCAAGCAATCACTTGGAACTATTGAAGGGATATAGTGTCCAGCGGTATAGCATCCGGGTGAATGATCAATGGAGAATCTGTTTTACTTGGGAACAAGGGAGTTCAGAGATTCTGGACGTACTGCTTGTTGATTATCATTGATGGAGGACCTTATGGTTGGGTATTATACGCTACCACCCGTAACGATAGGTGAATATCTCAAAACTGAGTGGCTTGAACCTTTGGATCTTTCCGCATATAGGGTTGCAAAGGATATCGGTATCACTGCCGGGGCTTTGTTGAACATTCTCAATGGTAGGAGAAACCTCTCGCTTGATACTGCTTGGAGATTGTCACACTACTTTGGTATGAGCAGGAACTACTTCATCGACCTGCAAAATGCTTTGGAAGCCGATGCACGGGAAGAGGAGTATCAGAACACGATTGCACCTCTCCCTGTGTTTGCACGTGAATCAATGGTGAGTGAGTGAAAAAAAACGGGACTGTCAGAGACAATCCCGTTGTATGAAGCTTGTACTTGCTTTACTTGCTCTTCTTCTCGGCAATGCGCTTCTTCTGGGTCTTCTCGATGGCATTGACGATGTTCTCATAGCCTGTGCAGCGGCAGAGGTTGCCAGAGATCTGTCTTCTGATCTCCTCCCTGCTCGACTCCGTCTCACTGGAGATGATGGGAATCGAAGCCATGATGAAACCGGGGGTGCAGAAGCCGCACTGGACAGCCCCTTCATCAATGAAGGCCTGCTGGATGTCGCTGATCGCCCCCTTGGTGTCACTGAGGCCCTCGAGGGTAAGGATGTCCTTGCCTTCGGCCCAGATAGCCATATAGATGCAGGAGTTGAACGGTTTGCCGTTGATCAGGACGGTACAGGCACCGCACTCACCCACATCGCAACCGTGCTTGATGCTGTCAAGTCCAGCCTTTTCCCTGAGCATGTCGGAGAGAGACTCCCTGACATCCACACTATAGGTTCGCACCTTACCGTTGACGGTGCACGTGATGTCTTTCTTAGCCATTGATGGTTCCTCCTGCTTTCTCGATTGCAGCTTTCGTTGCCCGTCTTGCCATCTCCTTGACCAGTTGCATGCGGAACTCCTTGGAAGCTCTCCAGCTGGTTCTGGGATTTACATCAGCAAGAGCTCCCTCGCTGACCAGATCAAGCAAGGCTTCATCCACAGCATGACCGTTGGCACTGGCTTCGGCAGTGGTGGAGCGAATCGGGATGGGCGCTGCAACACCGAAGGCGATGCGAAGGCGCTTGACCGTCTTCTTGTCGTCACTGAGACAGACATTCACCGAACAACCAAGGGTTGCAATGTCCATGGCCCGGCGCATTGCATATTTGATGTAATGGCCATAGGTCTTCTCATAGCTCTCCTTCCTGATACGGATACCGCACAGCAGTTCTCCCTCGCGGAGGTCAACCTTGCCGGGCCCCAGATTGAATTCAGCATAGGGGAGGATTCTCGTGCCGTCGATGCTGGAAATCTCCAGCATGGTATCATAGGCTTTCAGGGTGGTTGCACTGTCAGCAGAGGTGACTCCGTTGCAGATGTTGCCACCAATGGTGCCGATATTGCGGACCTGGGGGCCTCCGATCTGGGAGACTGCTTCTCCAAGCACTGGGATGTACTGCTTGATGACAGGGTGCATCGCCACATCGGTGAAGCTGGTGAGCGGACGGATGAGAATCGATCCATCGTCTTCAAGACAGATGCCGCGAAGCTCATCGAGATTGTAGATGTTGATCACATCGCAGCCTGCAAGCTTGCCCTCCCTGACCTTGATCAGGATATCACTGCCGCCGGCGAGGAAGTGAGCCTGGGGATGTTCCTTTTTCAGGCGCAGGGCATCTTCGACGGAGGTGGTTTCATAAATGGTTCCAAAATTATACATACACTACTTCCTTTATTTGATCAGCTGAGCCTCGGTGAACGCATTGAACATCCGTTCAGGGTGGAGCGGAGCTGCATTGATTGCAACTCCCGTCGCATTGAGCACCGCATTTCTGATGGCAGGAGCCACGGGAATCGTGGGAGGCTCACCAAGTGACTTGTTTCCATAGGGTCCGGTCGGATCGTCGGTCTCCACGAAGTCTGCGTGCAATTCGGGAGTATCGATGGCGGTCATGAGCTTGTAGTCCAAAAGGTTGTCATTGAGCATTCGTCCGGTCTTCGGATCGAACTTCAGATGCTCATACAACCCGTATCCAAGGCCCATGCTCATACCACCATGCACCTGACCGGTAGCGGTCTGTCGGTTGATGATCTTCCCCGAGTCGTGGATGTTGATGATGTCCAGAACCTTGACCTGACACATCGGGATGTCGACTTCCACCTCAGTAAAGCAGACACCGAAGGAGTAGGTGTTGTCTGTACAGTGATGCGACTCCTCGGCTGCAATATGGGTGGAGTTTGAAAGGCTGTAGCACGATTCAATGGCAACATCGGCAACAGAGAGCAGACGCTCGTCCTTGTTGGTGTGGACGATGTAGTTCTCCTTGATGTCCAGATCCCAAGGATCCTTCTTGAGCATGAAGCCTGCAAACTCGAGCAGCTTCTTTCTGAAGGACTCTGCAGTCTTTTTCACTGCCATTCCCGAAACATAGGTCTGTCTTGATGCGTAGGCACCGGTATCATAGGGGGTTACATCGGTATCCTGCTTGCTGACAACATGGATTTTGTCCATTGTCACACCGATGGTCTGGGCAGCCATCATGGAGAATACGGTATCTGCACCCTGCCCGATCTCGGTGGCCCCAATCTGCATCTGCAGCGAGCCGTCTTGGTTGAGTACCATGCGGCATGCAGAGGTTTCCAGACTGATGGGGTAGACGCCTGTCTTGTAGCAGAAGATAGCCATTCCGACACCCTTTCTGATCGGTCCCGTCTGATTGGCATATGCTTCCCGCTTCTTGGTATAGGAAAGATACTCCTCACCGCGCTGGATGCACTCCTCAAGACCGGTCGAATGGCAGGTGATGGTTGTCATCGGATCGACGTAGCCGAGCTTCATCATGTTCTGAGTGCGGAGCTTCAATGGGTCAAGACCTGTCTGCTTGGCAATGTCATCCACATGAGATTCCAAGGCAAACCCGATTTGGGGAATGCCGTAGGCGCGCATAGCACCGGCGGTTGCCATGTTGGTATACACCGTATAGGCCTCACCCTTGATAGCTCCCACCGGGTACATCATCCTGAAACCGTTCACCGCATTGGCAACCAAGGCGTGAGCATGGGATGCATAGGCGCCCTGGTTGGAGTAGGCTTTGATCGAGCGAGCAGCAAAGGAGCCGTCCTTGCGGACATAACTCTCGATATGGAACTTCATGGCATGACGGGTTCTGGTACAGGCAAAGGTCTCCTCACGGGTATAGGCAAGCACCACAGGCCGGCCTCCTACACGGGTGGTAAGGTAGGCATTCAAGGGTTCGGTGAGGGCATCCTGCTTGTTGCCGAATCCTCCACCGATGTACGGCTTGATGATGCGGATATCGCCAAACCCAATGCCCAAGGCCTGAGAACAGACTCTGCGCACAATGTGAGGAATCTGGGTGGAACTTACCACGACAATCTTGCCGCTTTCCATATAGGCGAATGAGTTGGCGCTTTCAATGTGGCAGTGGCTGACGATCGGGGTCTCATAGTCTCCCACTACTTGTATCAGTCCTTCTTCCTTGATCGCCTCTTCGAACGACCCAACCTCATAGGCGCTCTTCACGACCACGTTGTTCGGCTTCTCCTCATGAATGGCGATGGCCCCTTCCTTCATAGCATCTTCCATGGTAAGGATTGGGGTATACTCCTCATAGGTCACCTTGATTTTCTTCACCGCTTCCTCAGCGGCAATCTCATTCTCAGCAATGACTGCAGCAATATCATCTGCATAGCAGCGGACTCGGGCATTGAGCAGCTTGCGGTCAGCGATATCCTGATGCTTGGGGTCAGTCGACCAAGGGTGGCCGGCGGTGGGGAATTGGATGTCAGGTACATCGAAGCAGGTGACAATTTCCACCACTCCTTCCACGTTCCAAGCTTCAGAGAGATCAAAGTCCTTTACCCAGCCATTGGCGATGGTACTGTGCAGCACCTTTGCCACCAGAGCGTGGGGAGGGATCAGATCCGGAGTGTATTTTGCTTTGCCTGTCACTTTGTCAAATGCATCGACACGTTTCAGGGAAGTTCCGATTATTTCCATGGAGTTCCTCCTTCAGAATGCAGACGAAAGGGGACATTTTGCTTCCTGGCTCTGGTGAAATTGCCGTTGGGTTCGGACATCAAAAAGGGCCGGAAGGGTAGCCCTTCCTGTGGGTGTACATCCATAATACAACAAATTGCAACAAATTCAAGAAATTTTCTGATACTTGATAAAAGAATATTCTTGAAGCCGAAATGTCCAATAGTAAGTTGCAACTTTTTTTACAAAAAACATATACAGGGTATCAATCTTGCTAATCAACCACTATGAAAGCAGTTTTGTTGTTTTTGCAACATAGATGGGATGCAAGATTATCCATATCTCTTTCTATATGATACTAAGTATCAGCATAGAATTCAATTACCTGGCAATCCTGCAAGTCCAACTCTTTACGGCAGGCTTTGTACTCTGCTAGACTATCCCCACATACAGGGAGGAGTGCGATGTCCCCACCTGTCGCAAAAAATCTGTTCTCAACTAGGCGGGTGTTCCTTTGTTGTGTGCTGTGTGTCCTCTCACCAACTTCCCTTGTGGCCGCAGACCTGATAGTTGCCAAATATGCCTCCACCGATAGCGTTGCGTTTGTCATTGGGATCCTTGCCCTTGGCGTATTGCTCGGCTTGCTCTGCTACACCTTGTTTCTGGCTATTTCCACCAAGGAACCTCTCTTTCTCTACTTTTCCATCATCATGGCATTGCTTGCCGTCCTGCAAACCTTCTCCACCTATGATCGGTTCTTTTTCCATCTCACCTACAACCGGGTGACACTCATCACACACACCCTGTTCATCACGTTTCTTCTGTTCTTTGAACAGCTGTTTGTCATCGCTGAGCATGATCGACGCCTGAGTGCCTTCAACAAGGTCAACATCCTGGTCATTGCCGGCTATACCCTCATGTTTCTGGTTCTCAAACGGTTATTCGGCTATCCGACGCTCCATGCGTTGCTTGATTTCATCCGCGAGCTCTTTGTCTTCTATACCAACATTCTCTTTCTCTATACCATCATCCGTTGCATGAAGTGGATGCACAAGGAAGCCTTGCTCCTGCTCATCGCATTCATTCCCCCTGCCTTCGTCACCAGTGTGAATGCCCTCAACATATTTCCCTTCATGGACGCCCATCAGGCTTTCGCCCAATTCCTGATGCAGTACAACCAACCTATCGGGCTCTCACTCCAAGCAATTCTTTTTTCGTTGGCGGCTGCCAATCGGTACAACCGCATCAGGGATGAGGAACACCTTTCCAAACAGAAGCGGGATGAGCTGGAACGCATCACCAAAGCACGTACCGAATTCTTTCTCGCCATGAGCCATGAGACGAGGACACCGCTCACCATCATCCTCGGATTGATCCGTCAGCTGAGACAAGGCTCCTACGGCTCCTCACTCAAAAGCGCTGACACTGTGTTGCAAGCCATCGAGCGGAACAGCCTCACGCTCTTGCGCTTGGTGAACCAATTGCTTCGCCTCGAGCATACACCCTCTTCGAAGGTATCCAAGCCGTTGGCTCTGCTTGCAACCACCCGTCTCATCATCGAAGAGTTTGAGCCGATTGCCCGCGAACGAGATCTGACTCTGGTGGGAGAGGAGGGAAGGTTTGCTGCTTTGCCGGCCCTGTTGGTGAGTCAGGAGGATTTTGAGTCGCTTCTGATGAATCTGCTTTCCAATGCACTCAAGTATACCAAGGCGGGCGGAACGATAACGGTGAAGGTGGCACCCGATGAGGATGGGGGGGTACTGCTTTCTGTTGCCGATACCGGCATTGGGATTCCACCAAAGGAACAGAACAGGATCTTTGAGCAATTTGAGGTCGTCGCCGATGACACGTGCAGCATGCAGACGGGTTTGGGATTGCCTTTGGTTCGCCATATCATGCGAGGGTATGGGGGAGAGGTGGTATTGGAGAGCTCGGAAGGGAAGGGAAGCACGTTCACGCTGGCCTTTCCCCCATCCTTGGTGGAAGTCCTGCATGCACAGGACCAAGCGTGCAGTGCCTCTTTTGCCCCGCTCTTTCTTTCCGACTTCTCCCATCTTTCTGTGGACGCACAGCAGGAAGGTACAGACCTTCCGACGGTATTGGTGGTAGAAGACCATGCAGACCTCAGATGGTATATCCATTCCATTCTTCATCAGTACTATCACATCCTGCTTGCCGAGGATGCCTTGCAAGGGCTTGCATTTTTGAAGGATGAACACGTGGACCTGATCATCTGCGATGTGATGATGCCCAGGATGGACGGTCATGCATTCCTCAAGGAAGTGAAAACCCGGTTCAAGGAGGCTCCCATCCCCCTCATTTTCCTCACAGCCCGTGATTCGGTGGAAGAGAAAATTGACTCCCTGCGCGAGGGTGCGATCCGCTACCTCACCAAACCCTTCCGTCCCGAGGTGCTGCTTGCAATCATTGAATCAGTGCTCAGCCACGACAAGGAGCTTCTTGGTTCTCGGATCGAGCACGTCCGCAACGGATTGGCTGCGGTACTGGAGGAGATGGAGAACCCACAGAGAAAAACAGGTTCCTTCGCCATCCGACAGTTTGCTCGAAGGAAAGAACTTTCCAACCGTGAGACGGAGGTGCTGGTGCTCATCGCCCAAGGCCTGAGTGACAAGGAGATTGGCTCCCAGCTCTCCCTCTCTCCCAAAACAGTGGCAAACCATAACCGAACCATCTATGCAAAGTGTGAAGTCAGTGGACGGTATGAGTTGCTCTCCAGACTCTACGGCAGAGCCTGACCTTTTCTTTTTTGTCTGTTTTTGGCATTATTGCATGCATGATACAGGCACTGATTGAAGAGTTGAAGAGCCAAGAAGGGCTTGATGCACTGGTCCTCGCTGGATCGAGGACGGGGATGGGAAGTGATCCATTTTCCGACTATGACCTCTACCTCTATGCAGAAACACCGCTTTCCCTGGAAATCCGAAGAGAGCTCGCCGAACGATATGCCAAGCAGGCTGAAGTGGGCAACAATTTTTTTGGTGAGGGGGATGAGTTCTTGCTCAAGGACGGTACGTACGCCGATTTCATGTACCGCTCACTCTCCTGGGCAGAGGATGAGGTCAAGCGGGTATGGGTTGATTGCCATGGCCAAGTAGGATATTCAACTGCCTTCATCCATAACCTAAAGACAAGTCAGATTCTCTTCGACCCGCAGCATCGGTTTGCTGCACTGCAAGAGCAACTTTCATCTGAGTATCCCTCAGCCTTGGTTCAGGCTATCATTGCAAAGAACCATCCGTTGCTGCGGAGCAAGCTTACCGCTTCCTACTACGAGCAGATTGAGCACGCGCTGGTTCGAAATGACCTGGTCAGCGTGGCTCACCGTACCAGTGCCCTGCTTGCCAGCTACTTTGATGTGCTCTTTGCCTTCAATCGCCAGACCCACCCTGGTGAGAAACGGCTCATCCAGTGGGCAGAGCATACGTGCAGTCGCCTTCCCAGTAACTTTGCAGCGGATGTGCAGGCGGTGGTACAGGGAATCGGGCAGGCTGACATCTTGCAAAAAATCACCGTCCTGCTCGATCATCTTGATGAATTATTAGGTCTCTAGGCTGTAAACCAGCCTTTTGTCCTGTTTGCCACGTTGACCAAGGCAAGCATGACCGGGACCTCTACCAACACCCCGACTACAGTGGCAAGGGTTGCCCCGGACTGCAAGCCGAATACTGAGATTGCCACGGCAACGGCCAACTCAAAGAAGTTGGAGGCCCCGATGAGACCGGCGGGGGCTGCTACGGTATGAGGTAGTTTCCATGCCTTTGCCCACAGGTATGCAACCCAGAATATGAGCACGGTCTGCAACACCAAGGGGATGGCGATCAGAAGGATGTGCACAGGGTTGTCCACGATTGTCTGACCTTGGAATGAGAAGATGATGATCAGCGTCAGCAAGAGGCCTATGATCGTCACTTGCTTGAAACGAGGGATATACTGCTGCTCAAAGTAAGATAGCCCACGCTTTCTGGTGATCAGGGTTCGACTGAGCCAACCTGCGACCAAGGGAATGACGACAAAAAGCACGACAGAGAGCGCCAAAGTCATCCAAGGGATGCTGATTCCACTGATACCCAGAAGCAATGCTACGATGGGCACGAAGAGCACGAGAATGATCAGGTCGTTGGTGGCTACTTGTATCAGGGTATAGGCAGGATTCCCTTTGGTCAGATGGCTCCAGACAAAGACCATGGCTGTACAGGGGGCTGCGCCAAGCAGAACTGTACCTGCCAGATATGCTCTTGAGAGCTCTTCTCCGATAAACGGCCGGAAGACGACCGTGAAGAAGAAGAGGGCGATCAGATACATGGTGAACGGTTTGATGAGCCAGTTGGTAATCCACGTCACCACCAAGCCTTTTGGGTTTCTGCCCACCTCTTTCACGCTTTCAAAATCCACCTTGAGCATCATCGGATAGATCATCAGCCAAATCAGGATTGCAACCGGAATCGAAACATTGGCGTATTCGAAGGTGGAGAGCCATGCGGGGATTTGCGGCAGTTTCAATCCGATCAACACACCGGTTACCATGCAGGCAAGGACCCATACAGAAAGATTGCGTTCGAAAAAACCTATATCCATGTGTTTGTGCTTCATCAGGCATTCCTTCTTTTCATATCGATGATAGTCTATATGATAGAGTTGCGTTTTGGCAACTCTTTTACTCAGATATATGGTACGTTTCTTCTACGATAAATCGATTGTATCAAGGATTTTGCTGTTGACTTCTCTGTATGGGCACCCCTACCATGGAAGTGAAAAAACCAAATTGGAGGTCCTATGAGAAAACTACGACTGTTCACGCTGTCCATGGCTCTAGTGTTGTTGCTTGCCGGCTGTATGTCTCTTGCATCATTCTTCCCCTTGGTTACCAATCCACTTTCTCCCCAATCATCCATGCTGGTAGTAGAAGTAGGGATGCTTCAGGCCGATGGGTCTTCGGTATCAATGTCGAATACCAATGCAACGGGCTGGGCTCCTTGGGTAGTGGATGCAAACGGCAATGTTGTCCCATTCAAGAACTTTGACGCTGAGAGCCGCCTTGATTCCTTCTATTTTGCTGAGAATGTCCCAGCTGGGGAGTACACCCTCAAGGGTTTCTACCATGTCTACATCGATTACTCCAAATCCAAGGATGGCGAAGTTGCTTCTTACGGCCCGTTTGAGAACTATCCTTACCACGTGAAGCAGGAGTTCGCTCTTGCCCAGCCGGTGAAGCTCACCCTGAACAATGCTGAGATGGCAACTTTTGGTCGGTACTACGTGCAAGGCCAGTGGCGTGAAGGTGCTGCCGGTACCACGGATGATCGTTGGGCGATGAATGAAGCCACCGTCAAGATTACCGGCGATCCTTCCGACAAGAAGGCACTGCGCGTTGCAAAGAACTGGGCCACTCCTGCCTGGTCGGACTGGAATACACGCAATCCTGAAACAGCTGCTGACAAATAGGCAGAGCCAGAAAATCTATGTGTTGGGCTGGAGCAATCCAGCCTCATTATTTTGCTCTTATTTGTCTGAAATTGAGATATAATCGGATGCTTTTTAGGCAGAAGCCGCATTCTTCACGTATACTCTTTCAGTGCGCTTGCTGCAGGAGGATGATATGGGCAAGAGAGGAAAGCAATTTCTGAGGTTTGTGCTGTGGATGTTCACTGCCGTTGTCTTGTTGCTCCTCATTTCGTCATTGGTACACGCCACCTATTACCGCCAACGCAGAGCGACGATAGAACCGTATGGTCAGCTCGTGGAGGTGTTTGACGGGACCATGCATCTCGTTTCAAGGGGAGAAGGGGAGAAGACCATCGTCTTGCTGCCCGGCATGGGGGTTGCACTTCCCAGTGCAGATTTCGGCCCCTTGATGCGCTCGCTCAGCAAGGAGTACACCGTCGTGGTTGTGGAGTACTTCGGTGTGGGATTCAGCTCTACGACTGAGCGGCCGAGAAGCAGTGCAAACTATGTGGAAGAAATTCGCAGTGCCCTAGCAAAGGCAGGGTTTGCCGGCCCCTATGTACTGATGGGTCACTCCATTTCCAGTGCTTACAGCGAGTTGTATGCCAGCATGTACCCTGAAGAGGTTGAGGCGATCATCAGCTTGGACGGCACCTCAACTGCCCTCTCCACGCCGATACCCGCGTTCGTGAAAGCCTTGTTGCCGCTTGCAAGAGTGCAACAGGATCTGGGCATCACCAGCTTGCTCGGGCCCCTGGTCACCAATATGGATGCAACCCTTCGTTTGGGGTACACAGAACAAGAAGTCCGCGACATGCTTGTATTCGCAGGTTTTTCCATAAACAGCACCCTGCTCAATCAGATGGCCTCCTCTTCCGAATCGGTTGATGAAGTCATGGCTGTTCCGTTTCCCTCTCAGATACCCTATCTCAAACTCATAGCATCCGATACCTATGAGAAGCCCAATCCCATGCTTCCCATCACCCCGGTGGAGTACCAGATGCAACACCTAGCCCGCATCGGGGAGCATGCACAGTACAAGGTGCTGGATGGCACACATTTCCTGTACCAGACCAATGTTGACAAGATTGTACAGCTGACGGATTTGTTTTTATCCTCACGCTTGTGAGAGGTAGCGTTTTGCTTCGGCGATGACCAGTTTCAGCTCCTCTTGCAAGGCAACAAGCAACTGGTCGTCGAATTCTGATTCTGCATCTTCAGCTTGTTTTTGCACCTGCTTACAGAGTTGTTGGGCTTTCAATGCCCCCACAGTTCCACAGCTCCCTTTGCCTTTATGGGCAAGCTCTGCAATGATTTTCCGATCCTTGGTCGCACCCATCTCGTGCAGCAAGGATTCTGTCTCCAGTACAAAGGATGCGAGCACTTTTGCATAGAGCTTTGCGGATCCCCCGACATTATTCACACCTACTGATACATTGAGCACCTGGTGAGTATTTTGCTTCGGTTGATAAACTGAGGCAAGCCGCTGTACCGCAGACAGAAGTTCATCTGGGTTGTATGGCTTTCCGATCAGCTCATTCACCCCGAGCTGATTACAGCGTTCTTTCACAGAATTCATCAGATCTGCTGAGGTGACAACAATCGGAACCTCAGTGTTCTTGGTCCTGATGAGTCTGCTCGACTCATATCCATCCATCACATCCATATGGAGGTCCATCAGGATGAGGTGGATTCTCTCCTCTTCCTTGAGGAAGGTCTCATATCCCTCTTTTCCATTCGACGCTATGATCACCTGGTTTCCGGCTTGCTCGAGCAACTCCTTTGCAATGATCTGGTTGGTGGGATTGTCCTCCACCACCAAGATCAGGAAGGAAGATCCCCCCATTGTGTCGTGCAGTGCATCAGGTTCCCTAGCAGTACTCGCACCGCTTCCAAAGAGTTGCAGCAGGCCGTTGAAGATCACTGAGTTGATTACTGGCAGAGGAAGGATGAGATCGGCTTTGACCTCCTCTTCGGCTTGCTTGTCCTCATGGACGAAGATCAGCAATTTCGGGTGCACCCCTGATTGTGAACGAATGGTGGAATAGAGCTTCTGATGGTCTTCACTATGCAGCTGATGCTCAACCACCACCAAATCGAAGGAGTGCTCATGTTCCAGAATCTTGGTGGCAAGCTTTGCTGAGGTAACACCCTCAAACACAAGCGAATACTCTGCAAAGAGTGAGGCGATACGCTCCTCCAGTTGTCGGTCATGGAGGACGATCAGGGCTTTGAGATGCGTAAAATCGATGGTCTTTCGCTTCATCTGCTCTGCTTCACGCCCTTTTGCATCAATGCTGAGGGGGATGGTGGCTGTGAAGGTGCTGCCTTTGTGCAGGATGCTGGTCACATCCAATGTTCCCCCCATTTTCTCAACCAGACCTTTTACGATGGAGAGTCCCAGTCCTGAGCCTCCGAACCTGCGATTGATGGTCTCATTGGCTTGGACAAACGGCTGGAAGATGGACTTCAGCTGCTCCTCGCTCATCCCTATTCCGCTGTCTTTGATGGTGAAGGAGAGAGAACATTCCGTTTCTGACTGTTGCTCTGAAAAGATGATCAGCTCCACTGACCCTTCCTCGGTAAACTTGATGGCATTGTTCAGCAGATTGATGAGTATCTGGACAATACGGGTCGGGTCTCCGAAAAAGTGGTGAGGGAGAGGGCCCTTCTCATTGATGGAGAAAGCAAGTCCCTTTTGCTTGATGAGGTAGGAAACAATCGAAATGCAGTTCTCCAGAACATCATCAAGACAGAACGGCACACGCTCAAGGATGATCCGGTCTTCACTGAGTCTGGAAAACTCGAGAATGTCATTGATGATGGTCTGCATTGTCTGGGTTGTGGAGCCGATGCTTTTCACATATCGCCTTTGGTTTGCATCAAGCTCAGTTTTTTCCAGAAGATAGCTCATCCCGCGTATTCCGTTGAGCGGGGTGCGTATTTCGTGCGATATGCGGGCAAGGAACCTGCTCTTTTCCTGATCTGCTGCTTGGGCTTGGCGTTGGGCAAAATCCTTCTCCTTGATCGCTTTGCGAAGACGAACGATCCAGAAGGATGAGAGGCTGAAGCCCAAGAAGAGAATGACCAAGAGGGAGCCGGCAATCCTGATATAGGGCGAGTAGTCTACCTGGGATTCATACCGAATCCATCGCGAGAGAATTTCAGCGTGTTCAGCCTCCGTGATGGAATCGAGGGCCTTTTGGAGGATGGAAGCAAGAAGAGGCCAGTCGCTGCGAACCGCCATATGGAGATTCTGGATGCCTCCTTCGGTAATCGGGATGAACCTCAGTTCAGTCAGGCCGAGTTTCCTGCTGAGATAGATGCTGGTTGCCTCGTTTCCCACGAATGCAACCTCATCTCCATGATTCACCGCAAGCAGCGCTTCCTCAACCGTGTCGTACAGGCGTTGGCTAATTTCCGGGTACTCTGTGAGAAAGCCTTCATGACTGCTGTCCTTTTGCACAGCAACTTGCCGTCCAAAAAGATCGGAGAAACGGGTAAGGGACGTATTGGGTTTCTGGACTACGATTGAGCGTTGGAATTGGAGATAAGGATCCAGGAAGGTCAGGAATTGGGAGCGTTGCTCCGAGTATCCGACTGCCGGGAGCAAGTCGATTTCCCGATTGCGTGCCTTCTGTACCGCTTCCACCCAGCTAAGGTTTGTGTCGTTGATGAAACGCAATCCGGTTCGCTCACTGATGAGCTTCAGCAAGTCTGCTGAGATGCCCGAATGCTGGCCTTGTTCATCGAGAAATTCGAATGGGACAAACTTTGGGTCGATACCGATGCGGATGACAGGATGTTCTTCCAGAAATGCCTGCTCAGCTTCTGAGAACTGCAAATTATGTGGTGCAGCTGAGAGAAACGTGACACATACAGCACTCAGAAGCAAGAGCAACAATACCCGTTTCGGTGCTCTCATGGATACCTCTTAGTCCTTTTTCAATTCTGCATGCACTGAGTCTGCAATTCGGAGGAACGCCTGGAAGATGATCGGATCAAAATGACGCTCTGCCTCACTTCGCATCACCTTGAGAGCCTCCTCATGACTCATGGTATCCTTGTATACCCGCTTGCTGGTCAGTGCATCATAGACATCAATGACAGCCATCAATCGTCCTGAGAGTGGAATCTGTTCATAGGCCAGGCCTTTGGGATAGCCGGAACCGTCGAACCACTCATGGTGGCTGGCAATGAGCTCGCGTGCCGTCTCAATGAAAGTGATCTTCGTATCGCTGGTCTCCATGCTGTAGTCGAGGGCTTCCACCCCCTTGAGCACATGCTCACGCATGATGACGAGCTCATTCTGATCGAGCTTGCCGGGTTTGAGCAGGATGTTGTCAGGAATTCCCACCTTCCCAATGTCGTGCAGGGGAGCGGTATCAACCAACTCCTGAATTTCCTTGTTGGAAAGCTGATACCCTTTGGCGGGGTGTTGTTGCAGTTCACGGCAGAGCATTTCCATCATGACCTTGGTGCGGCGGGAGTGGTTACTGGACTCGATGTTGCGGACTTCCAGCAATCGCACCAAGGCATTGATGGTGATTTCATTGGTCTTGCGGATTTCGGCCGTCCGCTGTTGCACCTGTTCCTCGAGCATGCGGTTGTGCTGCCGTATCTGCTCGGTCGCCTGTTTCAGGCGTAACTGTACCTCGATGTGTTTCTGCAGTGCCTGGAAATTCAGAGGCTTGCGGATAAAGTCCATTGCCCCCTTGTCCAAGCCGAGAATTTCCTTGTCCACCTCTTCACTGTTGGTCAGGATGATGATGGGGATATCAACGCCAAGAGGGCCCATTTTATCAAGGAAAGCAAAGCCGTCCATCACAGGCATCCGTAGGTCGAGCAAGATGAGGTCCGTCTCAGGATGCTCTGTCAGCATACGAAGTCCTTCTTTCCCATCACTGGCAACCAGAACTTGGTGTGAGGAGAGGATGTACTGGATCATGGTAAGGTCAGTCAACGAATCATCGATGGCCAGAATAACTGCCACAGCGCCTACCTCCTTGCATACGTACAACCTAGCATCGGGAAGAGTGCAAGTAAAGCAAGGAAACCAGATAAATAGGAAGGAAGTCAAAAAAACTTAGCAATTTAATAGGTTTTTTTGACCCCTACTAATAAGTCCGCTCAAAATCCACCATGTTGTGCATCTGTTCTCCTGCAAGGTAGTGCTGGAGATTCGTCTGAAAGAGGGAGAACACCTGATGCGGGTCACTGGGTGAGAGGCCGCTTGCATGGGGGGTGATGAACACATTGTCCAAGCTCCAGAGCTTGCTGTCCGGTGGAAGGGGTTCTGTCTGAGTGACATCCAGAGCAGCTCCTGCCAACATTCCGGTTTCCAAAGCTTCGATGAGGGCATTCTCATCCACCAAGGCACCTCTTCCTACATTGATCAAATAGGCTGAGCGCTTCAGCAAGGAGAGGCGGCGTGCATCGATCAAGTGCTCGGTTTCCTTGGTATAGGCCGGGCAGAGGGCGAGGTAGTCTGCCTGACCGAGCAAAGCATCCAGCTCATCGATGGTGCCCAGGTAATCCACGAAGGCAGGTTTCTCGGTTGCCGTACGTTTGACGGCCACAACCCGCATTCCATGGGCCTTGGCCCGCTTGGCAAGGTTGGTTCCAATATCCCCAAGCCCGACGATCAGAAGCGTACTTTCCCAGATATCATGAGTAGGAAAGTAGTTTTTCCACTCTCTCTGCAGCATCTGTGAATGGTAGGTGAAAAAGTTATGGTTGAAGGCAATGATCATGCCGATGACGTGGTCGGCAATCTGCTTCCCATAGGTACCCACACTATTGGTCAATATGATGTCTTTCCGGCTATAGAGGGATTTGTCGGCATACTGGGTGACTCCTGCACTGGGGGTGTGGAGCCACCGAAGGTTTGTGGCATGAATCAGGTCCTCCGGTTTGGGAAATCCGACGATGATTTCTGCTTGTTCCAATTGCTCTCTGGTGTAGGTCGCACCCTTGAGTGTGGTTACCTTCAGCTGGGGATACGTGGAGAGAAGGCAGTGCATCTCCTCTTGGTCGGGATGAAAGTGGGTGTGGGTAAGAAAGAGGATGGTTGGTAAGTTCACGGCAATTCCTTGGTTCAATGAGTTCGTTTCTGCTCGTAGCGCGCCTTGTCGGCACAGCTTACCAATTCCTCAAGGTCGATGCCAACCCTCCATTCGGCAACTCCGATGCTGATCGAGAGAAGTTTCCCCTCAAGTTCCTCGAGGTTGAGAGCCTTCACTTCTTCCTGCAACTCTTGCTTGACCTTATACGCTTGTTGGAGGTTGCAGTTGGGAAGGATGATGGCAAACTCGTCTCCGCCATAGCGAAAACATCCTTTGGGCCAAACAAGTCCCAGCTGCAGGGCTTTGGCAATATGCTCGAGAACCTTGTCCCCGGTAAGGTGTCCGTGGCAGTCATTGATCTCCTTGAAGCGGTCGACATCAAGCATCAGCAGAGAGAATGGCTGTTTGTGTCGTATCGCTTCAGAGGCAATATCCGTGAGTGTGCGGTTGAATGCACGCTTGTTTCCCAACTGGGTGAGGTCGTCGATGTTGGAACGGTTGATAATGCTCAGGATGATGGCATAGAGGGATAATGATATGGCGAATATGAAGAAGGCGAACCCAAAGATGAGCAAGATGGTGACCCGTTGATGGAAACGCTTCAAGTATTCAGCTGAGTAATCGACTCCGATCACGCCCACGATGGTATGGTCCCGCCAATCCTTGATCGGGGCATACGCGGTGATGAAGACCCCCCAGTTCGGGTCATCTTCCAGATCGCTGACCGCCCTCAGACCCGTCTGGAATGTGTACAGTTCGGTGGGATTCATCGTATCGATGCTGCCAAAGGGAGAGAACAGTTCACTATCTGGATCTTCACCATCCAACACATACGCATCGGTATGCTCATCGATGTATTTTGTGGTAAAGATGAAGGCGGCATCACTTGATTCCTTGATCGAACGGAAGATGGCAGTCATGTGTTCATAATACTGATGTTCTTCGGTACCACTGACCAGGTCCGCAGTCTGGGAAAGGATACGATATCGCTCGATGTCGTTGTTCAAAAAGGCAGAAATAGTGCCGGCAATGTCCAGTGCTTTTGCTTGGGTTTCCTCAATCATGATTTGCCTGGCTCGCTTGATCGTATACATGGCGGGAAACACTACCGCTAGGCTCACCAAGATGATGAGTACTAGGAAGAGTCTATGTTTCCAAGTGGTCGTATGGGAGAAGAAACTCATTAGGGAATCCTCAAGCATTGCGGACGTAGAGCGAGTATGAAGGAATCCTTCATCCGTATCTAGCTTCTTTATAGCGGAGAAACACTTCCTTGTCACTAGTGGTTGTCAGGGAAGACATGGATGCTTGGCAGAGATTTCTGTAAGCGATTTTCTTGTTGACTCTCAGAATAGGTGAGCGTACGCTGGACAAAAGATACAGGAGGTCGGGTATGGTTCAACCAACGAATATGGTCATTATCAACGTCAGTCCGAAATGAGCATACAGTCTCACCCTTCAATATGCACGCTACCTTATGATGCATGAGCAAGACCTTGTCTGGGAAGTGCTGGATATTGGAGAAATGCTCACCGACAATGCGTATGACACTATCTGGTTTCAGAACTCCCTCGATCGGATTGAACAATGTGAAGCCGTGCTTTGGGCAACTCCTGTCTATACCATGTTGGTACCTTACCAGATGCTGCGCTTTTTTGAACTCGTCAAGCAGGAGGGGCGTGAATCGGTGTTTGCCGGCAAGTATGCAACGAGCGTCATGAGCTGTTTTCACTACTACGACCACCTTGCACAGCACTGGTTGCAGGCTACCTGCGAAGACCTTGGAATGCATTTCATGGAAGGGTTGAGTGTTGATGACATAGACCTCTTGCGCAGCGAGTATCGCCAGAGCATGCGATTCTTCATGGCCGAATTCCATCGTTCGTGCAAGCACCGTCTCCCACTTCCCAAACAGAGCAGGGATATCGTACACGATTACGTTCCGTTCAAGCCAAAGTTGGATGGACAACAGACTGAGAAACGTGAGGATCTCCGTACCGTATTGCTTACGGATGAGGTGGGTGAGGATGGCAATCTTTCTGCTATGATCAAAGTCTTCCTTGCTTCCTATCCCAACAAGGTGGAGGTGGTGGACATCAAGGCCTTTCCTTACGAAGGGGCCTGCCAGGGATGCCTGAGATGTGAGCTGGTCGGTGATTGTGACCGAAAGGATGGCTTTCAGGCTTTCTATCAGAATCTGGTGAATTCCTGTGATGTCTTGGTGCATGCCATGAATCTGGAAGGTCGCTACCTGAAGCCGGTATGGAAGCTGTTTCTCGACCGCACCTTCTCCAATGGGCATCGCACCAGCATGATGGGCAAGCATACCTGCTATCTGGTTGCCGGTCCCTTGGACCAGCTTCCCTATGTCCGCCAATTCCTTGAGGGCAAGGATATGGTGGGGAGGGAGAATTCAGTGGGAGTCATCAGCGATGATCTGTGTCATGATGAGAAGCTTGAAAAGCTCATTGCTGAGACTGCACTGCGCTTGGACAGGAGTGCACGCGCTAAGTTCCAGAAGGGTGCGAACTTCCTCGGGATCGGGGGCATGAAGATTTTCCGGGACCTCATCTATGGGATGCGCGGGGTGGTTCGTGATGACCACCGCTTCTACAAGCAAAGAAAGCTGTATGACTTCCCCCAACGCAAGCTGGGAAATGAGCTGTTCAACCTGTTTATGGGGTTTGCATTCATACTCAAACCGGTTCGCCTTCAGGCATACAACAGCATGAAACCTCTCTACATTGCCAAGCAGAAGCATCTGGTGGATTCTGGTAAGTTGTAAGGCCCAACGCTTGACAGATCCAGCAAGTTGTTTCATATCTTGTAAAGAAATGATTAGTTACTCGCTGCAAGTGTGGTATGAGGCTCATGCCTAGGAGTACAATCTTCTGTATGGATACCCCCATGCATTTCTCGCTTGTGGGGGAGGAGGCTGTACTCTCCCTGCTCAAGGCTGAGGTTGTTCGCCTCGAGCAGTGTTTCAGCCGTTTTCTTCCTGACAGCGAAGTAGCACGCATCAATGCCCAGGCAGGCAAGCGGAGTGTCAGGGTGAGTACGTCAATGTTTGCCCTGATGGAACAGGCGCAGCTCATTGCCCAGGCGTCTGCGGGAGCTTTTGATTGTACGATAGCCCCATTGGTTGATGTCTGGGATTGGAAACATACACGAAAACCACCTTCTGTTCGCAAGCGGCTGAAAACACAGGCAAGGGTGGACTATAAGAACTTGCACCTCGACATAAGTACCCAGTAGATCGGTTTGATCAGACGTGGGATGGGACTGGACCTTGGGGGAATTGCCAAAGGGTATGCTGCTGACCGATGTGCTTCCTTGCTTCATGATCATCACATCAGCTCGGCAATCCTCGACCTTGGGGGCAATGTGATGGCAGTGGGAAGAAACGAGGGGGGAAATGCTTGGAAAGTAGGCATTCGTCATCCCCTGCATTTCGATCAACTGCTTGGATACGTGGAAGCAGAGGATGCAGCGGTAGTGACTTCATCGGGCAGTGAGCGGTGGTTTCTCGATCGTAGAGGCCGGAAGTGGCATCATATCCTTGATCCCCGTACCGGTTGCCCTGCTGAAAGCGACTTGCTCAGCATTACGGTGATCGGTCCCTCTTCGTGCATATGCGATGGGCTGGCGACTGCACTCTTTGTCATGGGAATCGAAGCAGAAAACCTGCTGCTGAGGCAGTTTCCCGGATATCAGATTGTTGCTCTGGATACATCACAGAAGATCACTATCAGCAAGGCCTTGGAACCGGCGTTCCATGGTGTGAAGACCTTGTCATCAACTACCTGCATCTAGGCAGAGGAGGTTTCGCATGTGGTGGACTATAGGAATCATCATTGGTTGTATTGTGCTGGCGTTGGTCGTGGTCGTCCTGTTTGTGGATGGTCCGAATCGCAGGGAAATTTGGGGACTATCGATAGGTGATATTGATTTTGCGCATCTCAAGGATGGGACCTATGAGGGGGAGTATACCGGGAAAACATCCCATCTGCGTGACACCAAGGTGGAGATTACCGTAGCAGGTGGAGAGCTTGCCGAGGTGAAGATTCTCAAAGGAGCAGTGGACAAGGATGGAAAACTTGCTGTCGTGTCCAAAGGAAAGACCATAGGAGATCTCTTTGAGGTGGTGAAGCAGTCCAAGGATCTTCATGTTGATGCCATCAGTGGAGCAACTCTGACCAGCATTACCCACCTGAAGGCATTGGAAGAGGCCTTGAAGGCTGCCACACGCTAGCCGCTGAATGAGACTTCTGGCTGTACATACTGAACGTCGATTGAACTGTCTTGTATTCCTTCGGTAAACGATGCACACTCTCTTCAATGGGAATGCAAGCAATGATACGTATGCAAAGATTGGGGCAAGGGGAACTTGCCAAGGCCAAAGCCCTCTTTTTCGAGGTTTTCAGCAAAGAGCCATGGAATGACAGGTGGACGGATGAGCAGTTGGATCTCTATTTTGGGGACTTGATGGATGGTAGTCGTGCGCTCTGTTTTGCTCTGTATGCAGAAGAGAAGCTGATCGGACTCTGTATGGGCCGCCTGTACCACTGGTATTCGGGTACTGAGTATGATGTACGTGAGTTTTGCATTGCCAGAGCGTGGCAGGGCAAGGGGATGGGCAAGCAGTTCCTTGATTCAGTGGGGAAAGAGCTGTTGCAGGAAGGGGTGCAGGCGATCACGCTTTCCACCCTTGCCGATACCCCGGCTTTCGGGTTTTATCAAAAGGTGGGATTTTCGGTGCACAAGGATGCACGGTTTCTGTACAAGCAACTGCTCTAGGAGGGTTTGATGGCTACTACCGTAGAGTTCATTGAGTTTGTTTGCAGCCAGATTGATGACGACTATCAGATCCGGTATCGAAAGATGTTCGGTGAGTACATGGTGTATGCAAACAACAAGCCGATTCTCCTTGTCTGCGACAATACCGTATATGTAAAGATACTTGGGGAACTCTCCCCTCTGCTTGGTGAGGCGGAGAAGGGATTTCCCTATCAGGGAGCGCGGGAACACTACATCTTGGATGCAGAGGACCGTGTGCTGTGTAACGAGGTGGTCCAGGTCTTGGAGGCTATCACTCCGGTTCCGGTCAAGAAAGCGAGAAAACGGAAAAAGACGGTAGGATAAACAAAGACTACGGGGTATACTCAGCTCATGAACAGCTATCGCTATGAGACTCATCTGCATACCAAGGAGGCTAGTGCTTGCTCGGTCAGCAGTGCTGTAGAACTGGTGCATGCCTATCATCAGGCAGGGTATGCGGGCATCATCATTACCGATCATTTCTATCACGGCAACACCGCTGTCGACCGTCGCCTTCCCTGGAAGGAGTGGGTGCAGAGGTTCTGTCTTGGTTTCGAGACTGCAGAACAAGAGGGAAAGAAGCTCGGTTTATCAGTCTTTTTTGGATGGGAGATCAATTTCAGTGGGGATGAGTATCTCATCTATGGACTGGACAAGGCGTGGTTGCTTGCACACCCCGAGGTGATTTCCTACGACCACCAGAAGCTCTTTTCCGAGGTGAACAAAGCTGGAGCCTTGATGGTGCAGGCCCATCCGTTTCGTGAACGGTACTATCTTTCTGAAATACATCTCCACCCATCTGTCGTTCACGCTGTGGAGGTGGTCAACGCAGAGAATGACGAAGAGTTTGACCGGAAGGCCTTTGCCTACGCAAAACAGTATGGTTTGTCCATGACCGGCGGCAGCGACCTCCACGATGCCAGCAAAGTGGGAGCAAGCAGCTTAGGTATGGATTTTTCGTATCCCCTTTCCTCACTTGAAGCTTTTATCGCAGCAGTGAAGGCGGGCAAGGGATACTCGCTCGTCGGCTCAAAAGCAAGAATGCAGGAGCCGAAGAGCGAACAGACTGCTCTGAAAGTGCATCTGCACCCCGTCGGCTAGTCGAGCACCGCTCGGAAGCTGACACTGCTGTAGTGAGAGGAGAGAGCATCCTTGCCCAAGCCAAGTATGGCTTCATGTGGGTTGTAGCGGTATCCGCTGAGCAGGATGATCTGGAACGAGTCAAAAAAGTTCAACTCAAATCCGCTGGCAATACTGCTAGAGAAATAGGTGGTTATATTCGGGGTGGCATCCTCTGTCTCTTGTGATGCCAAGGCAATGTGTCCTGCCGAAACCTGCATCATGGGGTTGAACGTTGCATCGTCGAAGAGGGTGAGAGAAACCCTGAACCCGCTTTGGATGGCCAGAGCATGCACCGAATCGGTATCACTCTCCTCAAAGGGTGCATACGGAAAGCCAGAGAGAGGCTGGGCGGATACGTAGGCCTCTGCATTGATTCTCGAGCCAAGCGGGGTTCCCAAGGCGAGTTCCAGATACGGGGCTTCCTTCCCCTCGATCTTCGTATCACCCGAACCGAAGGCAAGATAGGGCTGCCATTCGACGGCGGCACTGAGCGGGGAGAGTGCAAGGCACACAAGGAAGGCCAGAAATAGTGTTTTTGAAGTGACGCGCATACTGAGTTCCTGTGGAAAAGAGATTGGATGATGAATACTCATCGTCTCTTTCCATGCAGGAAAGTTGCCAAGTATGGGTATGAAGCAAAAATACACTACAAATCGCAAAAACTTGAGGAGTCTGAAGACTTCTAGATGGTTCTATTCCCACTGAATGGGATTCGTACCATTAATGATGGGCATGACGAGTCCGGATTCGTTTCTGCTTGTAGAGGTCCTTGTCTGCCTGATTGATCAAGGTCTCTGCAGTGATGCCGGGAACCCATTCAGCCATCCCGATGCTTGCTGAGACAATCTCTGATTTGAGCGAGAGAATCTCAAGTGATGCCAGCTGGGTTTGCAGGGCTGTTTTGAGATTCTCGGCAATGCTGAGATTGGTTGCGGGGAGGATGAGGGCAAATTCATCACCCCCGATGCGGTAACAACTGCGATTCTTCTCAGAAACGTTCAAAAGGATTCTTCCAACGTTTTGGAGTACCTGATCTCCGGCAGGGTGCCCATATGTGTCGTTGATGGCCTTGAAAGAGTCAATGTCCACCATGCAGAGAACAAAGTTCTGGTTGCGTCTTTTTGCATCTTCCAACACCAAATGAAGGGATCGGTTGAATGCCCGCTTGTTTCCGATCCCAGTCAGCTCATCCAAACCGGAACGCTGTTGGATCTTGAGGATTACAGTGTGGAGACCAATGCTGAGCACTATGGTAAGGATGGCATAGCCTATGTTCAGTATCCAAGCGACTTGCCTGGTGAGATGATTGAAATGGGCCTGTGAATAATCGACACCGACGAGGCCGACAACACTGTGGTCGCGTTCGTCAATGATGGGTGCGTAGGCTGAGAGATATACTCCCCATTCAGGATCATCCATGAGGTCGGTTACGGTGATTATCCCTCTCTGTAGTGTGTCCAGTTCTTGGCTGTCCATGCTGTCGGTGCTACCGAAGGGAGAGAAGAGCATGCTGTCAGGCTCCTCTCCATCCAGGATAAAGACACTGGTCTGGTCATCCAGATACTTGCTGGTGTAGATGAACGTAGCATCATTGCCTTCCTTGATTGTGCGCAGCAGGTCTGTGTACTGCAGATAGGTTTGGTGCAGCTCGCTTCCCTCGATCAACTCTGTGGCTTCGGAAAGAGGGCGATACCGTTCAATATCTGCGGAGAGAAACGTAGCAATGGTGTGGGCACTGTTGAGAGCATTGCTCTGTGTTTCCTGAAGCAGGATCGTTTTGGTTTTTTGAAAGATGTAATAGGTGGGGACAGAGACTGCAACTCCCACAACGAGGAGGCGGAGAAAGAAGAGGTATCGTTTCCGAGCTTTGGAATAGAACATGCATTCTTCTCCATGCGACGTACAAGGTAGGGGTGAAGTGGTGAGAATCTGTAACCTGTCTCGATACGTAGTTATAACGCAAGTGCGTGTATTTGTCATCAGTAAAATGGTTTATCGTAGGTATTTCTGTTGGATGAATGTACGTACAAAGTTTGAAATAGCTGATATTTGTTCCTCTGCTCAATGTATATAGCTTCGTATGTTCTCTTTTATTTTGTTTTTTGTTGACAAATAGGGGTTTGGGAAAGCAAGAATATGCAGGATAGCAAAAAAACTGACTTGATTGGGAGATGAGTATGAAACATGTGTTGCGTACCTTGGGTTTGCTGACTCTGGTGATGGTTCTTTGTGTCAGCTGTGATATGAGCATGTCTGAGCTTGCGCTTTCTCGGAGCGGGGTGCAAACCGAGGAACTCTCCTCCAGAGCTGCAAAACAAAACAAGCCTACCTCATTCACCGCAGTGGTGAATCTCTATCAGGATCACTCGAGCGTGGTGACTGAGCACAAGGGCAACAGCGACCACTACAAGACTGTTGAAGAGACCCTCTATAGTTTCCCGTATGAGTCGTTCGGTGGTGTCATCGAGGCGGATTGGGATTTCCTTGACGGCAAGTATGTGGTCATGAACAATGTAACCAACTACAACCTTGACCAGGATACGGCAGCCATTTCCGGTTCCAACCACAGTGTCATCCAGATTGTGGATGAGCAGAGGCAGGTGGTGGCGACATTGCAGGCGAATGGGACGATCGACGGTTCCTTGCTTGGTGCTGAGATTGCGATGAACTGGGTTCTCAAGGATTCTACTGATAAGAAACTTCATGCCAACGGCAAGGTTTCGGGCATCTTTACCTGGGCTGTCTTCGATTACGAGACGATGGGTCTCTCCTACATTCTGCCTAACGGAACGTTCACCCTCACCGGCTCTTACAAGTAAGCTCTCTGATAGCGTATGCTTTTCCTCCTCCCCACCATGTTCTGGCGGGGAGGTCTGTTTCTGTCACTGCTTCTTCTTGGGATTGCTGGGAAACCAAGTGTTTCTCTCTTGTTCGAACAGGCCAAGGATGTACCAGAGGGCGAAAGAACACGGAAATTCTTACTGCCAATGCGAGGATGAGACTGTCAAGGAACAGGGGGAGTGCGACAAGTGTCAGGCCTGTGATGAGGAAAACAGGTCAGATCCGCTTGCCGAAATAGCACTTACCTTTGAAGACGATTGGGTGGAAAAACCCAACCACCACGAACGTGACCACGGCGATGAAAACTCCTTCAGTAAACATGCAATCCTTCCTTGTTTGCTCCAAAATACCATGAAAACAGCTTGATTGATTGAATTGTGCTTTCCGGTAGGGATTCATTCGCCTACCATGAGAGCAAGGAAAGGTATATGCATATCGCATTGTCCTCTGACCTTCTGGTCATCTGCCTTGACCAGAATGGTTAGTAAGGTTAGAATATGGTCATTAAGAGGTTAGATATTTGTTCTGGTCATTCAAGGAGTGCTGCTATGGATTATAAAGAAAGTGAAACTGTTGAATGGAAAACAATTGTTGTGGAAGATATCAGAAAAGAAGTAGTAGCCTTTGCTAATTGCAATGGTGGCAAGATACTGATAGGAATTAATGATCAGGGAACCGTGGTTGGTGTTGATGATCCTGATGAAGCTATGTTGCAAGTCTCCAATATGGTACGGGACGGCATCAAGCCTGATGTGACCATGTTTGTACGATACAAGACAGAGGATATACAGGGTAAGCAGATACTAACCATTGAGGTACAGCGAGGCTCTAATCGACCGTATTATCTTTCCAAAAAAGGTATGAGACCCGAAGGCGTATATGTCAGACAAGGCACCTCATCAGTTCCTTCTTCTGATACGGCCATTCGTGCCATGATCAAAGAGACAGACGGAGATAGGTATGAAGATCTTCGATCACTGACTCAGGATTTGACGTTTCAAGCAGCCAATGCTGAGTTTTCGAAACGTAATGTAGCTTTCGCACTACCTCAGATGAAAACCTTGGAATTGTTGAATAGAGAAGATATCTATACCAATGTAGGACTCCTCCTATCCGACCAATGCAGCCACACCATAAAAGTTGCAGTTTTCCAAGGGACTGATCAGAGCGTTTTTAAAGATCGAAGAGAGTTCTGCGGCTCACTCCTCCAGCAGCTCAATGATGTGTACGATTACATCAGTACCTATAATAGGACACAGGCGACATTCGATAAACTGAGACGTGTGGACACCAAAGACTATCCGGAGGTTTCCATCCGTGAAGCTCTTCTCAATTCACTGGTTCACCGTGACTACTCATATAGTGCCAGTACCCTGATCCGCATATATGACGATCGTCTGGAATTTGTTTCCCTGGGTGGCTTGCTCACGGGGGTCTCTTTGGACGATATCCTCTTGGGGCTGTCTGTATGCAGAAACCCAAAGCTTGCCAATATATTTTATAGACTTGAACTCATTGAGTCCTGCGGAACGGGGATACGCAAGATCTTGAGTGCATATTCAGGATTGGGGAGTACTCCAACCATTGAAGCTACAAGCAATGCTTTCAGAATGATTCTTCCCAACGTGAACTACAGTACGTCTCTACATGCCGATTACATGGAAACAAGCGACCAAGAACAAAGCGTATTGAACCTATTGAAGAGACGAGAGTACATCACACGCAAGGATGTTGAGGATGTTTTGCAGGTGGCTCAGACTACAAGTGGGCGATTGTTGCGAAGAATGGTTGATAAGCTGTTGCTTCAGAAAGAGGGGCGTGGGAAGAGCACGAGATATCGTCTCCTCCAGAAACCTTAGTACTGAGAGATTCGGTACACGTTCAACTTTTCATTGTTGCCCCGTTTTAATGTGCGTGCGGGCGGCGAAAAAGGTTGATGCATCATCCAAGATGTGACTTCAGTTCCAGCCCATCCTGGTATTTTTCCATGAAGATTCTGAAGGTATTCTCAGCAACAGGCAAGGTGAAGTAGTTGCCTTGCACAAAGGCGCAACCAAGTTCTTGTGCTGCCTCAAGCAACTCCTTGTTCTCGATTCCCTTCGCCAATACGGTGATATCCTGCTTTATCGAGGCATCAAACAAGGCAGCGTACACGCCTCGCAATTGGGGTGAATAGACGGTAAAATCGAGTTTGATGCAGTCAAAATCAGCACGGACGAAGGCTTGCAGATCAAAGGCTGTGTCGGTAAACACATCCAGCGAAACAGAGAAGCCTTTCTCACGTAGCTCCCTGATGGCTAGGATGGATTCAGGGTTCGAAAGTGCAGAATCCTTGATGTCAAATTCAATTTGCGTCGGATGCAATCCTGCTTGTTCAACTAAGAATACCATTCTGGATGCAAACCCTTTTTTCAGGCTCTCATTGCTGATATTCAGCACTACCTTGAACGTATAGGGAATGATTCGTTCAAGCATCAGTCTCCGGATGGTTGATAAGGTTTTGGTGATGATGGTGATGTCGATCGCAGTGATATGATGCAAGTCACAGGCCAGATCCTTGAAGACATTGGCAGATAGAAGCCGAAATCCACCCAATTGCCAACGGGCAAGGCTTTCCACTCCCACAACTTTTTGTGTGCTTGTTTCAATGATCGGCTGGAAGAAAGGGTTGAACTCTTCTTGCCATCCTGCTGACAGGAATCCTTGTTTGCACTCATCGATGTCCAGTTTCTTGGCACGAACAGCTGCATCGGCTACCAACCATTGCAACCGTCGGCTCAGTGCTGTTTGCTTGGTGAAGTATGCCAAATCCACAAGCTGTTCAAGAGAATCCACTTGATAGCGGATTCCTGAACCGGCACATCCAATCGTTATTGCAACAGGTGGCAGGGTAGGCAATTCGAGGCGATGTTCAAGTCGCTGGACAATGGTCTGGCAGACAATGCCTTGATAGTCTGTCTTTTCTCTCTCTTCAATGAAATTGCTGGAAGGATAGGCTCGAATCACGAGGAACTCATCATGTGAGATTCTCTGGACATTGTTGATCCCGAAATACTCCGAGAGTTCGGCGGCACAACCTTCGTAGGTCTGCTCATACTCCTCTCGGTCAACGCACGACTGAAAGAGCCCTTGTACGTGCATGGTAATGGAGAGACAAAACAGAGAATCCAGATCATTCTGGTGGCTTCGAAGCCATTTCTGGAGTGTCTTGCCTGCATTACTCCATGGCTCGGAGAGGCTGGCACACAAAAAACCTATGCTTGTGCTGAAGAGAAAAATGACACAGAAAATGGCACTCGCAAGATAGCAGTGATATACCAGGCTGGTTGCAAGTGCAACGAAGCCTAGGGATGCAATAACAAGATGATAGCGCAGCAGAGTTTTCATTGGACATTCCTTCACTACAAGCAAGCGACCTCTCTTCCTGTTCCCAGAAAGAGAGGTTGTCACGATAGGACAGATCAATCGGTGGGTTTCACGAAGTAGCTTCCACGGTTCTTCAGAAGCAGTTTTGTTCCATCGACGACTGCAGTCAGAGGGCGTTTTGAGATGTAGAAGTCCATTCCGACGCGCTCATGCAGGAATTCGTCCACCCCATCGATCAATGCCCCACCGCCGCTGACGTAGATACCGTTGACGATGATGTCAGAGGAGAGTTCTGGGGGCGTGGTCTGCAATACTTTCAGGACCATGGTTGCAATCGATTCAAAGGGCTTGACCAGAACATCGCGGATTTCGGTTTCCGTAACGGTGATCTTTTTTGGCAGACCTGTTACCACATCCCTGCCGCTTGCCCATGTCTCCCTGGGGTTCTTGATCTTCTGCCGCAAGGAACCGATTTCCATCTTGATACGTTCTGCACTTTTCTTCCCGATCAGAAGCCCATGCTTGTACTGCAGGTAGTTCATGATTTCGTTGTCGAAATAGTTGCCCGCAATCCGGTTGGATTCGGAAACCACGATATCTCCCAACGAGAGCACTCCGATATCGGTTGAACCTCCACCGATGTCGATGATCATGGAACCATTGCTGCTGAAGATATCCAGTCCTGAGCCAATGGCTCCGGCTTTCACTTCTTGCTCGATGAAAACGTCCTTCACGCCAAGTTTGTTGCCCAGATCCATGAACGAATCACGCTCGAGTTGGGTTACTTCGGAAGGGCAGCAGAGCAGGAGAGTGGACTCCTTGATGTCGATGTTGATATTCTCAACCTTGTGCAGGGAAATCTCGATGAGCTTCTTGGTTGCCTCAATATCGGAAATGACACCTTGGTTCAAGGGACTTACGATCTTGATGCCATGGTGGCCTTTGCCGATCATGTTTGCTGCCATGGCTCCGGTGGCGATCACTTCATTGGATGCATAGTCGAAGGCTATAACCGAAGGTTCATTGGTGATGATGCCTTCTCCTTCCACATAGACCAGGATATTCGCAGTACCGAGGTCGATACCGATGTTTTTCCCAACAGTGCCTTTTTCCTCTTTCTCTTGTTTACGAATGGTAAATGCCATGATGCATATCTCCTACAGCTGAAGCGGATTGACCAGGTAGTCACCGCGATTCTTCAATAAGTATTTAGTACCCTCTGCAACACAGGTAAGTGGGTTGTGAACCACTTTTACGGGAACCTGAATCCGCTTTTGTATATACTCTTCGATGCCGCGGATCATCGAGCATCCTCCTGTGAGCAGGATTCCGTTTTTGAAGATATCGGCTGACAGTTCTGGCGGAGTATCCTTCAAGACCCCTGTTATAAGCTTTACGATTTCATCGAAGACAGGTACCAGCACTGATTGCACCTCATTGGTGGAGAGCATGACCCACTTGGGAATTCCCTTTACCATGTCTCTTCCTGCATAGCGGTTGATGATATTCTTGGCATCAACGTGGAGATCTCCCAGTTCGATTTTCATCTTCTCGCTTGTCAGTTCCCCGATCTCGACGCTCTGGGTTTTCTTGACATACTTGGAAATCTCATCGTCCATGAAGCTGCCAGCTTTCCGGATGGTACGGGAAAGTACGATGTCTCCGAAAGAGATGACTCCGACATCCGTAGTTCCCCCACCAATATCGACGACCATCACACCCTTGGACTTGAAGATGTCAACGCCCGATCCAAGTGCTCCTGATTTGATCTCTTCCTCAATGAATACGTCATTGATGTTCATCTTGGTGGCAAGATCGATCATGACATCACGCTCGATTTTCGTCACTTCGGAAGGACAGCAGATTACGCATGTTGTTTTTGAGATATCTTTCTCGGTAAGGTTTTCAACTTTTCCGAGTACATAGGTCAACAATGCTTTTGCAGCCCGCATGTCGGAGATCACGCCATTTCTCAAGGGCTTGATCACGGCAATTTTTGAGTGAACCTTTCCCAGCATCTTGTGGGCGTCTTCACCGGCGGCTACGATTTTCCCTGATTCCCTGTCAAACGCAATTACAGAAGGTTCATCAAAAATGATGCCTTTCTTTTCGAGGAATACCAACAAATTTGCTGTTCCGAGATCGATCCCCAGTCCCAGCCTGTCTTGTACTATCGCTGCACTCATTCTTATCCCCTTCTTATACTTCGCTATAAAAATATCGGTTCGTCATCTTGAGCATCTTTTTGCACCCATCAATTACCGAGGTTAATGGGACTTCGGAGAGATGGACCGGTATCTGGGCGATTTCTGCAAAGTACTCCTTGATCCCAGGAATTTGAGAGCAACCGCCAGTGAGCAGAATGCCTGAATCGACAAGATCTCCAGCCAATTCTGGAGGTGTCTCTTCCAATGTGGCGAGCAAGATGGCCTTGATCGGGTCAAAGCTTGTCAGCAGTACTTCCCGGATTTCCTCGGGAGTAACAGTAATCTGGCGCGGCAGTCCGGTGACCAAATCGCGTCCCATTGCCTCAGCCTGGATCGGATTGCAGTCCTCATCCATCGGGAAGGGGCCTGTCAGGGATGCAAGGGTGATCTTGATCCGCTCTGCAGTCTGGTTTCCGATTTCCAGCTTGTGGATTGTCTTGACGTGCTCGATGATTTGGCGATCAAAGTAGTCACCTGCAATCTTGATGGACTTGGAAAGGACAACTTCTCCCAGCGAAAGGATGCCGAAATCGGTGGTGCCGCCACCGATATCGATGACCATGTGTCCTCTGGGGGCGAAGATATCGAGTCCTGAGCCAAGTGCTCCTGCTTTGATTTCTTCTTCGATTTCCGTATTCTGGATGCCCAGGCTGTGCCCGAGTTCAACGATTGCTTCTTTCTCGGTATTGGTGATTTCCGAGGGGATGCAGATCAGAAGCTTTTCGATCGAGTCGAGGTTTGAGAGAAAGATCTTGTCCAAGGTGAACAGCAGGATCTCCCGAATCAACTGGATATCGGAAATCACGCCTCCCTGCAGGGGTCTTGCGACTTCCACTTTGTTGTGGGTCTTTCCCACCAGTTTTGCCGCTTCATGCCCAACCGAGACGACATTCCCCGTTGCCTTGTCGATTGCGATGATCGATGGCTCATTGAATAGTGTCCCCTGGCCTTCAACATAGATGAGAAGGTTTGAGGTACCAAGGTCGACACCCACCGATAAATTCGTTTTTTCCTTCATGTCTTTCCTCCACCAGAATTCCTGAAATGCAAAAGCAGTACTGCTTCCAATTTCAAACAGCTATGTCTTAGATGTATGTATCCAAGGTAAAATCCAATACATATCGGTTGAAATTCCGATTCAGTAAACCACAGCAAAATTGGGTTGTCAACAATATAATTATATTTTTTTCCTTATGTAAAAAGGACTTATAACATATGTCAGTACAGTCTTTGTACAATGGTTGGTGCACATTTGTCAGCTGTCAAAGCTAAAATTTAATACAAACTTGATAAATGGTTATATCCTAATAGATTAGTATACAAGATTATTTTGTAACCTTTTTCAATTACTGTGACAAATGGCACAAGGACAGGTTTTATGTCATAAGAACTTATTTTTAGGGAAAAAAAATTCAAGGCTTGCATCTATCTTGTATTTTGATGCTCGAAGTCCCATACACAAATGGGTTTTCCTGTATACCTGCACTAGGGGTTGTTGAAAGGAAGCTGGCGCACTGTAGTCAAGCAAAAATAGTATTGGAACCACCCGAAGAAGGGCAAGGAAAAGCAACGCTCAGGTATCTATCGTTTCCGTAAGGGCACCTTCTGGGTAACACTACTACTCTGTCTCTTTGGCTATCTGCTTGGCGGCATTCCCACTGCGTTTCTTGTCGGGCGAAGAAGTCATGTTGATTTGCGCGAGAAGGGTAGTGGAAACCTTGGGGCTACCTACACAAGCAGAATCCTGGGGTTTCGCATTGGTGTTGTGGTAGGCGTTGCTGACCTACTGAAGGGAGTTCTTTCTTCTTTGCTCGCCTTGCAGGTGTTTTCCTTGTCTACTGGTTCTCTGTTGTGCATCTACAGAAGGGCCTCCAAGCATATGGCCTGTCTTACATTGGTGATGCAAGTCTTGCAAACTCTGTTGCTCAGATAGTGGAGCAAAGAACCGGGATCAAGCCGCTGTTTGTAGAGCAGGCATCCCCGGTTATTGCCATGCATGCGGGCAAGGGATCCCTTTCTCTCTCATGCATTGCAAAGCAGTAGGTTCTTCGAGCAGATTGAATCAGATCCCAAGGATAGGGCCTGCTGTTTGTTGCCGTGCTGCATGCATTGTCCATAGTCTCAATACAAAAGAAAGGCATTGTATGTACAATAGACATATGTTGTGCATTTATTTTGGTATGCTTATATGAGAAAGGAGGGCTGAGCGATGTCGATGAAAGCTGATACCAGTATGACAATCCGTATGAATCGGGAAGTGAAGCAAAAGGCACAGAAGATTTTTGCCGACCTTGGCATCGACATGACAACTGCGATCAATGTATTTCTCAGACAAGCAATCCAATATAAGGGTTTTCCCTTTGATGTAGTCCTCAATATACCCAACGAAGTTACGCTCGATGCGATGGAAGCGGCTGAGCATGAGAAGGTATATGGACCTATCGATAGCGTCTCAACTTTGATGGATGAGCTGAATGCTTAAGCCTGAATTCACAGGACAAAGATTCTTGAATAGCGGAAAAGCGGGGGTTTGATCCCAAGAAGTTGGAGGAAGTCATTACGATTCTCTGTACTGAGCAGCCTCTTCCCCAATCCTTTCGGGATCATCCTCTTGTCAATTCAAGTAATTTTCAGGGGATGAGAGAATGTCACATTCAGGCAGATTGGTTGCTTGTGTATAAGATTGTACAGCAAACACTAATCCTGAAGCTGATTCGAACAGGCACGTATAGCGATTTATTCTAAGGTTGGTGCAATGGCTTCCAGTAGATCTCATCCGGCCATAATGCTAGGGTCGTATGTTTACTTTCATGTCGCAGATGGTATGCATGTGCCTGCAATTCTTATTTGTACAATCACCTAATCAAGCAATGCAGATCTGATATAGAAGAATTGATTTCCCTTTCTGCATGAGTCTCAAAATGAGTAAGTATAATCTATTGAAACTTTGTGGATAGAGGGATACGATTGGTACAGAGGAGCAGTATGGATTATTCCCATTATCCGAAGAACCAAAAATTCTATTCAGGCAGCGAAGAGAAGATTGGTATTACCATCGGTTCCACCGATTATATTCTCAAGTTTCAAAAACCCTCAGAAACAGGACTGCTGAATAATACCATTTGCGAGTATATCGGTTGTCATATTTTCCAGATGCTGGGTATGAACGTGCAAAAAACATTTCTTGGAACATACGAAGGGAGAAATGTGGTAGTACTGGAAGATTTCATCACGGGAAGTCAACAGTTTGTTCCCTTTAACGAAGTGGGAGACTCTTCATTGGAACATGATCGGGAAACCTATCAATACTCATACACTGATGTGATGAGAATGCTGCAAGAGAATACCAAGCTGACGCAACTTCCCGAAACGATCAGCCAGTTTTGGCGTATGTATATCATTGACGCTTTGTTGGGGAATTTCGATAGACATGGTGCGAACTGGGGCTTCATAAAGGAGTCTAATCGCTATACTCTTGCTCCTGTTTTCGATAATGGTTCCTGCCTTTTCCCAAGAATACACACTGATGAGGCTTGTTTGGAAATCTTGAGCGATGAGCATGAGATCAATAAACGAGTTTTTCTATTTCCTACATCTCAAATAAAGCTTAATAATGTGAAGAGTTCCTATTTTGAAGTTATTCACAGTCTTCAATTTCCCGAGTGTAATGCTGCATTACTAGATATCGTGGGTAAGATGGATATGCAACGTATTGCGATCTTCATTGAATCAATTGAACAGATCAGTGATATCCAGAAAAGATTTTATAGGACTATCCTGCAAGTACGGTTCGAGAAGATCCTTGAAGCTTCCTACAAGAAATTGCGAGGGGAGGCCGTATGAGAATGAATAAGGACGTTACGGCGCCGATTTCCAAAGAAGTAAAGAGGCTGTACAGCCTGTCGGGCGAAATATGTTTTGCATTTACCAAGACGACCTTGTTCAAGGTTGCCAGGATTACCTATGAATTGTTTGAAGATGAGTCCTACCAATACCTGTTTGAGCCCTATTATGATGTAGTGGATGGATTGGAACCTGTTGACTGGGGCGGTATTCCCGGTATCGACCTGACCTTGAGAAAAAGCTGTTACTACAGGGTGGGAGTGGTTCCGACATTCATCAGTGAACGTACTCCCTCCCCAAATCGGGTGAATTTGCGTGAAGAGTTGCGCTCCGCAAACCTTGACCATCTCAACCGTCTCCAGTGGCTGATCAACACCGATACCGTATATACTGGTGACAAGCTGATTGTGGAGAAAGATGGCTTCAACAACTTCTCACACATTTCAACGAGAAGTGCACAATGGCGTGCTCTCTCGATACTCCAATTGCTGGGGATGAGACTACCGATAGATATTCAAGGCATTCAGTTTGATGACAGCGAGCGAAGTACTCTTATAAGAGCCTATCTTCTCGAATATGAGTTTCTTGCAAGCAAGCGGAGGGAGAATCAGGATAGAGGCCAAATGGAAGCAAGAGAACGCGGTGTCTATACTGGCAGAAAGCCCATAGAGGTTTCAATTCCGTTGTTGTCGGAAGTAAAGGATCGGTTGACAGCAGGCCAAATAACCCTCAAAGAAGCTCTGCAGATAACCAAGCTATCGAAGGCTACGCTCTATCGGAGATTCAAGGAGTTGCACGAGTCTCAAAATATGTGAGTATATCCAAAAGAGACTCAGGAGAATCCATATCAATACATCATGCCGAGGAGCTACAAAGGGATGTTGGCTAACCTTATTTCTTAGACTGCTATGCTTAGGTAATCGTGAAAACTCCAAGTGCTGTAAACTCAAGTCGTAAGTGTTTTCTTAGCATATGTTCCTGATGCAAGAACAAAATGATGATTTCGTTCCTATCTCAGGAACAAAAAGCCAAATATGTTCCTGGCATAGGAACGTTCGGCTACTATTGAAACTCCCCAACAGAGGCATTTGCACCTTGCTGTTTACGTCGCACCCATTACGGGTGCGTGGGTTAGGAAACTGGTGCTATCACTAAAATATTGTAAAAAACACTATTTTAAACTACAATTATGCAATTCTTTGTCAGAAAAGTACTTTCAACTAGGTAATTCCTTCCATTATTCGAAGAATCATATAATCGCAGGTTGAAATACTACTAAAAAGGTAGTATATTAAATGTAGACACAATATATCAAATTAATGGTAAAATAATCAAATACGTACACTAACCAACGGAGGTGATGTATGAGTAAACAGATGTATTATGACCCTGACCCAGCAGAAACCAAAGATTGGTTGGAATCGCTAGAGGGGGTGATAGCGCATGAAGGTGATCAGAAAACCGATTATTTGCTATCTGAACTCACCCAAGCTGCCCGCAAGAAAGGTGTAACAACATCGCCTGGAGTCGTAAGTCCCTATATAAACACAACACTTGCAGATGCGGCGGTTATCCCGCCGGAAGAATCCCTTATTGCCCGTAATGTATCTGCGTTTGTCCGATGGAATGCCATGGTAATGGTAGCCAAGGCAAATGAAGGGGGGAAAGGGTTGGGCGGACATATCGCCAGTTACTCATCCTCCTCGGCAATGTATGAAGTGGGCTTCAACTGGTTCTTCAAGGGACCGAACTCCGAATATGGGGCAGACCTGATTTATTTCCAAGGACACTCCTCCCCTGGCATGTATGCCAGGGCCTTCATTGAAGGAAGACTGACCGAGGACCAGCTTGAACATTTCAGACAGGAAACAGAGGGCAAAGGACTTTCATCCTATCCCCATCCCTACCTGATGCCTGAGTTCTGGCAGTTCCCAACTGTCTCCATGGGGCTTGGCCCTTCGATGGCCATCTATCAGGCACGCTTCATGAAGTACATGGATGCAAGGGGCCTGAAAAAGAGCGGAGACAGGAAAGTCTGGGTCTTCATGGGTGATGGTGAATCTGATGAGCCGGAGTCCTTGGCCGCCCTTTCGCTTGGTTCCAGGGAGAAACTGGACAACCTTATCTTCGTCGTCAACTGCAACCTGCAGCGTCTTGATGGACCGGTTCGTGGCAACGGGAAAATCATTCAGGAACTCGAAGGAAAGTTCAGGGGTGCTGGTTGGAACGTCATCAAGGTCATTTGGGGTACTGAGTGGGACTCCATCCTTGAAAAGGACACAAAGGGCTTGCTCTTGCAGAAACTTGCAACCATGGTTGATGGGGAGTTCCAGACCTTGCAGGCAAAAGGTCCTGCATATCTCCGTGAAAAACTCTTCTCTGGGGATGCATACCTTGAATCCCTCATTGAGGGCAAAACTGATAAGGATCTTTGGCAGTTGAGCCGTGGTGGCCATGACCCCAGAAAGATCTACCAGGCATTCCATGCTGCCTCTAACCACAAGGATACCCCTACTGTCATCCTCTTCAAGACCATCAAGGGCTATGGCATGGGCAGTGGTGAGGGGGCGATGGGAGCCCACAACCTGAAGCACATGGAAGAGAGCGATCTTCTTGCCTTCCGTGATCATTTCCATGTACCTATTGATGATGAGCAGGCCAAGAACATGGTCTTCATCAAGCCCGATCCGGAAAGCCACGAAGGAAAGTTCCTTACTCGGCGCCGTGAGCTGATGGGAGGGCCTGTTCCGTTCCGCTACAAGGATGGAGATCCGTTGGTTGTGCCCCCTCTTGCCAGTTTCGAGGACATGGTAGCCTCTACCGGGGAGCGTGAGCTTTCTACTACCATGGCCTTTGTACGTCTGTTGACCAAGTTGGTAAAGGACAAGCACATCGGAGAGAGGATAGTACCCATTGTTTCTGATGAGGCTCGCACCTTTGGTATGGAGGGCTTGTTTAGGCAAATCGGAATCTATGCACCTGAGGGTCAGCTGTATGAGCCAGTGGACAAGGACTCCTTCCTGTGGTATCGCGAGGACAAGCAGGGGCAGATCCTTGAAGAGGGTATCTCCGAAGCTGGAGCAATCTCATCCTGGATAGCGGCGGCAACCAGCTATGCAAACCATCAGGTTTCCATGATTCCCTTCTTCATCTTCTATTCCATGTTCGGCTTCCAGCGCATCGGCGACTTCATCTGGGCTGCTGGGGACAGTGGAGCAAAGGGCTTCTTGTTGGGAGCAACCGCAGGCAGAACCACCTTGAATGGGGAGGGACTGCAACACGAGGATGGACATGGCCTGCTCTTGGCATCCACTCATCCTACCTGTCAGGCATATGACCCTACCTTCTCCTATGAGCTGGCGATACTCATTCAGGATGGATTGAAGCGTATGTATGAGGATAATGAAAACATCTTCTACTACCTCACCCTGATGAATGAGAACTACACCCATCCAGAAATGCCCAAGGGCGTTGAGGAAGGGATCAAGAAGGGTGCGTACCTATTCAAGAAAGCAAAAAAGGCCAAAGGTCCTGTCGTCCAGTTGATGGGAAGCGGAACCATACTGCGGGAAGTCATTGCAGCAAGTGAACTGCTCTCTCAGGACTTCGGGGTTGAGTCGGACATCTGGAGCATCCTTGGGGTGAATGAACTGCATCGTGATGGCGTTGAAGCTGAGCGATACAACCTTACCCACCCCGAAGGGAAGGCAAAGGTGCCCTATCTTACCAAGATCATGGAGGGCCATGATGGGCCGGTTGTGATCAGCACCGATTACATCAGGGCGTATCCAGAGCAGATCAGAAGGCTGATTCCCAATGCAAAGGTGACCATCCTGGGCACCGATGGCTTTGGCCGATCGGACTTCAGGGAAGCGCTGAGAAAGTTCTTTGAGGTTGACCGGTACTATATCGCCATTGCAGCGCTCAAGGGACTTGCTGACGAAGGGGCCATTCCTGCAAAGACTGTCAGTGAGGCGATCAAGAAGTATGGCATTGATGTTGATAAGCCCAACCCATTGTTGAGTTAAGGAGAGAGGGATCATGGCAATTAAGCAAATAGTCATCCCAGATATTGGGGATTTCGAAGATGTGCCGATCATTGATGTGTACATCAAGGTCGGCGATGTCATCGATTCTGACAGCTCTGTGGTAGCTCTCGAAAGTGAGAAGGCTGTCCTTGATGTTCCTTCTCCCTTTGCAGGCACCATCACCAAGGTGCTGCTCAAGGAGGGGGATACGGTCTCCAAAGGGTCTTTGGTGGCTGAGATCGAGGTTGCTTCAGAAGGTGAGGAAGAAAAGCCTGTTGCAGAGCCGAAGAAAGAGCAGGCTGAGGAACCTAAGAAAGCAGAGAAGACAGAACCACCTAAGCAAGAAGAAAAACCGGAGCCGGTAGCTGAAGATACGCAACCTGTCGCGGCTACAGAAGAAGAAAAGCCCGACCTCATCAATGAGCAGGCACCCGGTGCTGTGTACCACGCGACGCCTTCTCTGCGTACCTACGCTCGTGAGCTGGGAGTCGATCTTGCAAGGGTGAAGGGCAGTGGGCCCAATGGACGGATTTTGCATGAGGATGTCCAGGCTCTGGTGAAGAAAGCGCTCAGCGGCATGGGCACTGCTACAGCCTCCTTCGGCAAGATTGAGCTGGAGGACTTCTCCAAGTATGGGGAGACCGAGCGCAAGAAGCTTACCCGCATCCAAAAGATTTCGGGTCCGCATCTGCAGAAGAGCTGGCAGATCATTCCCCATGTCACCCAGTATGACGAGGCTGATGTCACCGAACTGGAAGCCTTGCGGAGAACGATCAAGGAAGAAATGAAGAGAAGTGATGATCCTGTGAGCATCAGCATCCTTCCGTTCATCGTCAAGGCTGTGGTTGCGGCACTGAAGAAGTTCCCCGAGATGAATGCTTCCTTTGATGAGGACAGTGGTGAGTTGATTCTCAAGCACTACTACCATATCGGGATTGCTGTCGATACGCCCGAGGGCTTGATCGTTCCGGTGCTCAAGGATGCAGATGCGAAGAGCGTGACCGATATCGCACGCGAGCTCGCCTCATTGAGCCAGAAAGCACGGGAGAGGAAACTGAGGCCGGAGGATCTCTCCGGGGGTTCGTTCAGCATCTCAAGTCTTGGAGGTATCGGAGGCACTGCATTCACCCCGCTCATCAACCCACCGCAGGT
>Ga0265295_1001518_pt1 | contig 40661 bp, 30 predicted proteins | sample Munlansysbiofilm_FD_192503 | JGI IMG/M metagenome (GOLD analysis project Ga0265295, IMG submission 192503) | Leachate microbial communities from a municipal landfill in Southern Ontario, Canada - Methane capture system biofilm | ecosystem: Engineered > Solid waste > Landfill > Unclassified ... | reverse complement strand
CTTGCCGGCATTGCGGTGTTTTAAGAGCTCAATCAGCTTTTCTTCCCCATACTTGGCGGCCAGATAGCGAAGCTTGGAGAATCCATCAGCATACATCAGGTGTCCCTCCACTTCAGGAGAGGGGACCTTAGTTTCTTGCGACAAGATGGATGCTTTCAGAAATCTATCACCCCGATTGTAGCCCCAGGGCTCTCCGCTGAAATACTGGGCATAGCCTTCATTGATGTTGCGGGGGATATTGGGAAACATAGGGACCCACGGAGTAAGCCAGCCCTCGATGGAGGCCGCCACAAACCAATGCGAAATCTCATGGGAGACTACCTTGCGAATCCACTTGTCATTGCCTGTAAATTGCGCAGTAAAGTCGTTCTGATTGATCCAGATGAAGATGTAGAAAGACATGGCGGCCGCACCATTGGCGATATTGTCCTGATCAGAAACATAGATGATACAAGTCTTTTGGGGAGTGATATTATAGGTCTTCACCAAGGTGTCGAATGTGTTTTGAGCAATGCCGGCGGTTAAGCGGGCTTGCGCCTCCAGAGGATCATGATAGATTATTTTACAGTTTTCGGTCTGGATACTCTTCCAATCCAGTTCAGGGTGATTTCTCTGGTTGAAACCATTAAAAGCCACTATGCCCAGCACTTGCCCAGCCAGCAACAATAATATAACTATCAGTAAAGGTCTTTTCATTGAGTCTCCTGTAATCAGTTTAATCTCTAAGCTTTGTTCTCTCACACACATCAGTTCGTGAGGTAAGTCCAAAACGCATCATTTTGAGGGTTTATATTCGGTCAAGCTGATTTCTGTGTTCACGCAGCAATTTGAATCCAGTGTTATGCCAATGGGTGATTTTCCCAGCATTCTCTCATCTTTGTAAAAGCATTATTTGGAGCTGTTGTTTAGAGTATCCGCAAGCATCTCATATCCTCCAAGCTGTGAGACAGATGAGATGGCTATATCTATGGCATATAAGCCGCTTGGCTTGACAATCCCCTCAGTTCAGGCCAAGACAAAACCTCAAACGCAAAAAAGAGCTTTACAGAATAGCGGGAATTTGGTCTTTGGAAAGAAAAATACATTTTGGAGTGATCTCATGAAGAAATATGGTTTTGACTTTCCTGAAAGCCTGCGTAAGACCTTCCTTTTTGACTTGGAAGAGAATTGGTATTTGCCACTTTATGCAGAGCGCAAGGGCATCCCTTTGCAGAGCGCCATGCGTCGCAATTTTGGCGAATATGACATGGCTGTGAACTATCTGAGCTCGGTTTTGGAAGAAGCCGCAGCGGTGAACAAAGTGGCGGTTTATAATATCGACCACATGGCGCAGATCCGGGTCTGGGGCAAAGACGCTGCCGCGCTCTTGAACAGATCTTTGGGAGCCAGCTTCGACGATATGAAGGTTGGCAGCTGCAAGTATACTCTGCTGCTCAATGAGGCCGGTGGAGTGCAGGATGATATGATCCTGATGCGGACCACAAACGAAGAGTTTATCCTGGTAATCAATGCCGGGCACGACATCACAGACGAAGTGGAAATCGACGGCAAAAAAGTAAAGCTCATTGCCGATATCGATCGCATCATGAAAAACAAGAAAAGTGGGGAAGATGTGGAAGCTGAAGACATTTCAGATCAACTGGTTAAAGTGGATATTCAAGGCCCGCTGTCCTTCAAAGTGATCAAGGAAATCTTTGGTGTGGATGTGCTGAAAAACCGCTCCAATCCCGAGAAGAACATGAGCTTCTTTACTTTTAACGAATTTGAACGGGACGGCCAGAAGTATTACATCAGCCGCACTGGATATACAAACCGCTGGGGCTGGGAGCTTTATATCCCTGTAGCCAAGGCTACAGAAGACTTTAAAAAGATCGTGACCAAAGCCCTGGATTTGGGTGGCCTCCTGGTAGGCTTGGGCGGTAGAGATGAGAATCGCATCTCCGCTGGTGCCTTTGGCTTACCGCTGATGGGCAGCGAATATGACCCGGAGCATAATCCCATCAATAGTCCTCTGTATGAAGCTGCCATCGATATGAGCAAGGAAGACTTTGTGGGCAAAGCTGCTCTACAAAAGGCCTTGGACGAGGGCGTGACCAAGCGTCTGAGTATCATCATAACCGAAGGACTGGTTACAGGAAGGGGCGTGTACCGGGATGGCAAACGCATTGGCAGCGTGAGCTCCAGCATCAATTCCCCCAATCTCAGCCATGAGCAGCGCCTGGCGATAGGCTCCAAACGCAAAAACGTCAACGATCCTGAAGGAACCGCTGCGATCGGCTTGGCCTGGCTTGCTGACAATCAATTTGCCACCGATGCCGAAGGCAAAGACATTGTAATGCAGGATGATAAGCCTGTGCGCATCCCTGTGGAATTCTTCCGTGAAGACGAAGCCGGGCAGCCCAAGGGCAGCAGCATGGTGGGATATCTCACTCAAGAAGGAATCTCACCCGCCACAGCGCCCAAAGCCTTGAAAAACATCGAAAACCTCTAAATATATATATCCGGCTCCCCTCAAATAAGGGAGCCGGAGCTTTCTGATTCCCCAAAACATAGGAGCAGACATGATATCAGTACAGAATCTGGTGAAGGCATTCCCCCAAAAGGGTGGTGATGTTTTCTATGCCGTGAATGACGTCTCTTTTACCGCGGGTGATGGCGAAATCGTTTGCCTTTTAGGTGTAAACGGAGCAGGAAAGACCACTACCATGAGAGTGCTTTCCACCGTCTTCAAACCCACCAGCGGAACCGCCGAAATTCAGGGCTGGGACATCAAGACTCATCCACAGCAGGTCAGGAACAATCTTGGCTTTCTCACCGGAGATACCGGGCTCTACAATCGCCTGCGCGTGCACGAATTTATTCGCTATTTTGGCAGATTGTATTCCATGCAGGATGATGAGATCACCCGCAGCATGAACGATATGGCCGAGCTCTTGGATATGGAAGACTTTATGGATAAGAAGATTGAGTTCCTTTCCACCGGCATGAAACAGAAAGTCTCGATCGTGCGCTCCATCATCCACGATCCACCTGTAATGATCTTTGATGAACCTACCTCGGGCCTGGATATCCTCACAGCGCGCAATATCATCTCCTTCATCCGCAGTTGCAAAGAGCGCGGGAAATGTGTACTCTTCAGCACCCATATCATGCGGGAAGCAGAACGCCTGGCAGATCGGATCGTGATGATCCACAAGGGCAAGATTCTGGCTGAGGGAAGCCTGGATGCACTCCGTGAAGAGACTTCCCAGCTTGATCTGGATGATATCTTTGTTTACTATGTAAATCGATATGCAGAAAGTGTAACCGAAGGTGCGAAGGTGGAAGCCCATGAATTCTAAGAAAGTGATGATAGTCTATCGCAAGGAACTAATGGAAGTCCTGCGCGACAAGCGTACCCTCTTTATGATCCTGCTGTTGCCGGTGATCTTATATCCTGTATTAATTATAGGATTCAATGCCGTTGCGTCCAGGCAGACCGGAGTTTTGAAAGAACAGGGAGCCACGATCGCCATCCAGGATAGTGTGAATACCCCAGTTTCTGCACGTTTGCTCGATGAACTCAGCAAGGTCGAACAATTCACCTTAATTCCTGCTGCTGGTAATGCGCAAAGCCTCTACAAAAGCAAGGATATTCAGAGTATTATTACCCTCAGAGATTCAGTCTCCACAGATGGCCTGATCACTTACCAGGTCTATGTCCAATACGATGAAACCAATGACCTTAGCGGGCTGACTTTCACCAAAATCAGAGATGCCCTGATGGTCAGCGAGAAATCTCTGATCGAAGAAGAATTGCAGCTTTCCGGCATCAACCCCGAAATCATGAATCTGATCGATGTGAGGAAGCTCAATACCGCAGATTCACAGAAGACCATGGGTAAGATGCTGGGGATGTTCCTACCTTATATCATGATCATTATGCTGCTCAGCGGCGCCCAAGTGGTGGCGGCAGACCTGGTGGCAGGTGAGAAGGAACGCAAGACCCTGGAGACTCTGCTGGTGGCAGGAGTGGACCGGCTCGACATCGTGATCGGTAAATATCTCACCATCATTACGCTGGGGATGATCAATCTGATCGTGAATCTCTTCAGCATCAGCTTTTCCTTGCAATATATGCTGTCTCAGGCTGGTATGGATCTGTCTGGAGCCGGGATGCCGATCAAGGCCATATTCATCCTCCTGGCGGCGATGGTGCCTTTGGCCACCCTCTTTTCCGCTATTCTGCTTTCCATCTCTACCTTTAGCCGCAATATGAAGGAAGCACGCACCTACGAACAGCCGCTTTTGATGGTATCCATGATTCTGGCGATGATCAGCTTCATGCCCGGCATTGAGATGAACAACCTCATGGCCCTTATTCCGATCATAAATATCGCCCTGCTTTTTAAGGCAGTGATGATGAATGACTACCAGCTTTCGCATCTGTTTCTTACCATTCTCAGCACTGTAGTGCTGGATGTGATCGCGATCTGGGCTACCATCAAGCTTTTCAGCACCGAAGGGATTCTGTTCCGCTCCGATGAAGATGGCAGCTCTATCAAGAGCATCAAAAAGGGCGACAGCAAAAGCAAAAGAGCCTTCTTTAGTCCTTACAATGGCATGATTTACTTTGTTCTGGCTTTGCTGCTGCTCTTCTATCTGGGCAGCTATTTACAGGGCAGAGACCTGGGATCGGGACTCCTCTTGACCCAGATTTTGATCATCCTGCTTCCAGTCTTACTGGTTCTAAAGATCTTCAAGCTGCCTATCAAGGAGACCTTGCGGCTCAAGGCACCCAAGCTCAAAGAAGTTGTCCTGGTTCCTTTTATAGCCATTTCGGCCACGGTTCTGGTGGCGCTCATCTCCCAAGCAATCAATACGATCTATCCATTCCCTGCGGAATATCTCGAAAAACTGGGTAAACTCTTTGAAATGGATATGCCGATGTGGCGCAGCTTCCTGATCATAGCTGTAGCCCCCGGCATCTGTGAAGAGTTGCTCTTTCGGGGGCTGATGCCGCGTTTCTTTGAAAAGTATGGCATCAAGGTGAATATCGTGCTTACGGCCCTGCTGTTTGCCGCTTTTCATCTGGATCCCTTCCGCTTTCTGCCGGTCTTCCTTTTGGGCATGCTCTTGGGATACCTTACCCTGCGTAGCGGATCGATTGTCAATTCCATGATCTCTCATGCCATCAATAACTCCCTGGCGCTGTTTATGACGGCTTTTGCCGGCTCGTCCTGGCTGAGGCTCTTCATCAGCTCTCAGGAAGATCTGAAGTATTGGCTGGCTGTGCCTGCCATCTTAATTTTAATCATTGCATTGTACTTGTTCCATAAAGTAACTGGAGGAAAAGAATGTGTGGAATAGTCGGATACATCGGCAATAGAAGCGCTTTGCCCATAGTGGTCGAAGCACTCAAACGCCTGGAATACCGCGGCTATGATTCTTCCGGAGTGGCTCTGATCCACGAAGGAGAACTTGCTATATACAAGAAAGAGGGTAAGATTATCGAGCTGGAACGAAGCTTGCCGGAGCCCTCCAAATGCGATAGCAATATCGCTATATCTCACACCAGATGGGCTACCCATGGTGAGCCCACTGAGATCAACGCTCATCCGCATGCAGATTGCAGCGGGAATCTGGCCATAGTGCACAACGGCATTATCGAGAATTACAAAGACCTCAAAAAGCAATTGCAGGATTTGGGACACAAATTCATCAGTGAGACCGATTCTGAGGTGCTCGCGCATCTGATCGAGCAATTTATGAGCAGCGGTTTCAGCATGGAAGACGCTGTGCGGGAATCCATGAAGGTGGTGGAAGGCACTTACGCTCTGGTGGTGATCAGCAAGGCAGAGCCTGATAAACTGGTTGCCGTTCGCAAAGGCAGCCCTCTCATCATCGGGATCAATGATAAGGAACACTTTATCACCAGCGATGTCAGCGCGATCATCATCCATACGAAGCGCGTGATTTACCTGCAGGATTCAGAGCTCTGCGTGGTGCATAGGGATGGTTTTGAAATCTCTACCATAGATAAAGCCACGGTGAAGCCGAATATCTCCGTGGTGGATTGGGATATATCCGCCATCGAAAAGGGCGATTACAAACACTTTATGCTCAAGGAGATCTTTGAGCAACCCATCACTATCGAGAACGGCTTCCGAGGACGCATCAATGAATCCATGGGCACTGCCCGCCTGGGCGGCCTGCATCTGTCCAGTTTCGAGCTGAAAAAGGTCAAGCAGATTCATCTCATCGCCTGCGGAACCTCATTTCATGCCGCTTTGATCGGTAAATATATGATCGAAGAGATGGCGCGCATTCCTGTGCATGCCGAATACGCCAGTGAATATCGCTACCGTAATCCCATTATTCTGGAAGACACCCTGGTCTTTGTGATCAGTCAATCCGGCGAAACTGCGGATACTCTGGCCGCGATGCGGGAAGCTCAGGCCAAGGGTGCCAAAGTGCTGGGCATCACCAATGTAGTGGGCTCCACTGTGGCCCGGGAAAGCGATGGTGGCACCTATATCCATGCCGGCAGCGAGATCGGTGTGGCTTCTACCAAAGCCTTCACCTCACAGGTCACCATCCTGGCCCTTTTGGCGATCTATTTGGGGCGGATGAACCACGTTTCAGCCGTGAAGGGTGCAAGGTTTATCAAAGCTCTGGCAGAAATACCCGGAAAGGTAGAGCAGATTCTGGCCCATAGCGACAGCATCCGCAAGATTGCCGAAAGCATCAAAGACAGCAACAATGCCCTGTATCTGGGACGCGGTTTGAATTACCCGGTGGCTCTGGAAGGCGCGTTGAAACTGAAAGAGATTTCCTATATCCATGCTGAAGGTTATCCTGCCGCAGAGATGAAGCACGGCCCCATTGCCTTGATCGATGAGAATATGCCTGTGATCGCCATTGCCATCAAAGACCCTTTGTACGACAAGGTTTATTCCAACCTTCAGGAAGTGCGAGCCCGCAAAGCCAGGCTCATCTGCATAGCTTCCGAAGGCGATGTAGAGCTTGCCAAAATCAGTGAAAACGTGATCTATATTCCGGATACCATTCCGATCTTGCAACCGCTGCTCACCGTGATCCCGCTCCAGCTTTTGGCTTATCATGTGGCGGATCTCAGAGGTGTGGATGTAGATCAACCGCGCAATCTGGCGAAAAGCGTGACGGTGGAATAAACAGAGTAAAAGCACTTGAAACATAAAAAGTGCTCAATAAATCTTGACTAATTGTCTTGAACTAAAATACTAACTTAAAAGGAGTTTGTGACATGAAAGCAGATACGATCATTATAAACATCGGACAAGCTGCCACCATGGCCTCAGGTGGAAAAGCTAAAATAGCAGAGCAAATGAATGATGCCGGAATCTTGCAGAACGCAGGAATCGCGATCAAAGACGGACGCATCCTGGAGATCGGGCCCTCTGGCGAAATAGAAAAGAAATACCACTGGGACGAAGCCATCGATGCCAAGGGGCGCATTGTGACCCCGGGCTTTGTGGATAGCCATACGCACCCGGTCTTTGTGCATACCCGTGAAGATGAATTTGCCATGCGCCTGGCCGGGAAAAGCTATGTGGAGATCTCCATGGCCGGCGGAGGAATTCGTAGCAGCATTGCTTCCTCCAGGGATGCCAGCGTGGAAGAATTGGTGGAGCTCAGCCTGCCCAGAATCCAGAAAATGATGGCTTTGGGAACCACTACCCTGGAGGCCAAGAGCGGATACGGCCTCAGTACCCAGAGTGAGCTCAAACAGCTCGCAGCCATTGCCGAACTTGCCAAAATCCTGCCCATCGATATTATCGCCACCTTCATGGGTGCGCATGAGTACCCCATCGAATATGAAAAAGATCATGAAGGCTATCTGACCATCCTCATAGAGGAGATGATCCCGGCCGTAAAAGAGCAGGGCATTGCCGAATTTTGCGACATCTTTACCGAAGCCCACGTTTTTAGCATCGCAGAATCCCGCCGGGTGCTGAAAGCTGCCAGAGAACAAGGATTAAAGCTGAAAATGCATGCCGATGAGATCATTCCCATAGGTGGGGCAGAGCTGGCCGCAGAAATGGGCTGTGTCTCGGCAGATCACCTTGGAGCTGCCTCCGATAATGGCTTAATGGCGCTCAAAGCAGCCGGAGTGATTCCCACTTTGCTGCCTGCCACCCTCTTTTCTCTGGCTGCCAAGACTTATGCCAGAGGGCGCTTTATGATCGATAGCGGTCTGCCGGTAGCCATCGCCACAGATTACAATCCCGGGAGCTGCAATTGTGACAGCATGCCTTTCACTATGAGCCTGGCCTGTCTGCAAATGGGTCTTACGCCCGTCGAAGCCTTGAGTGCTGCCACCATCAACGCAGCCTGCGCTTTGGACCGCGGAGATCAGGTGGGTTCTTTGGAAGTGGGCAAGCTTGCCGATATGATTATCTGGGATATTCCCAGCCTGAACTTCATCCCCTACCATCTGGGCTCTTCCCACATCGTGAAAGTCCTAAAGCGTGGACGCTGCATCTTTAAGGCACAGTAGAGAGCATGGCTTTAGATAAATACCGCATCATCGAGACTATCCATCAGTCCCGCCGCTTTATCTTGTATAAGGCAGAGCGGCTTCAGGATGGGAAACAGGTCTTGCTCAAGACTCAGGATCCGGCTCAGCTCCAGGACAAAACTCTATCTGAGAGCCTGATCCAGGAAGCCGAGGCCTGTCTAAATCTTGAACACCCGCAGATCCGCAAAGGCCTGGATTGCTTCTCAGAAGGCCTCAGCCAATACCTGGTTGCGGAATATGCTCCGGGCCTGTCTCTGATCGAATATCTAAGGCAAAACTCTGAAAACATCACCTACAATCAAGGCCTGGTCTGGGCTAAAGACCTTCTGCATGCCCTGATCTATGCCGAAAAGAAGGATGTCAGGCACTACAATCTCAATCCCTACAACATCATAGTCAATGCAGCCTCAGAGCTGAAGGTAATTGGTTTTGGCAAGAATCGGGATGCCTGGAAACACTCTGAGGGCAATTTTAACTATCGCTATCCCATCCTCTATGTGGCTCCTGAGATCTTTAAGACCAGCAACCCTCATCCGAATTCTGACATCTATTCCTGGGCGGTAGTGCTCTATCAGATCTTGTGCCAGGAATTACCCTGGCGCCTGGATGGCTTCGTGGGCCCGGATGAACAGAAGATGCAAAGCTTTAGCAGGGGTGTGACTCTGCCCTCTGCAGAAAAAGTGTCAGACGGGCTGTACAGCGTTCTGCTGGCCTGTCTGAAGCTGGATCCTGTCGAGAGAATCAGGGACTATGCAGAACTGCTGGAGACCTTGCAGCAGGAAGTACCGGATCTTGACTGGAGCTATCATGAACCTGTAGAAGAACTTGTGTTGCCTCTGGCACCTGAGGCTGAGCCCAAATTAGCTGAGATAGAAGAAGAGACTCTTGATGAGCCTGAATTGCCTATTGCCGAGCCGCTTGAACCGGAAACAGAAGAGCTTTCTCCTGAAATAAGCTTTGCTGAAGAAACTACACCAGAGCCAAGAGCTGAAGACGAGCCTGAAACTGAGCTCCAGTCTGAGCCAGCCCTTCCTGAAAGCCTGGCCACAGAAAGCGAAATCGTGCCTGAAATCACGGAACCCCCAGCCCCGATTCATGAGGACTACAAAGAGCCCGATATTCAGGACGATCTTGCCTGGCCAGTGATCCAGGATGAACCCACACTACCTTTGCCATCCAGGGAAGAAGAAGACAAGCCTCGCGAAGAGCTGGTAAAACCTCCTGAAGCACCTGAAACAAGGCCAGAGAAAATTCCGGAAACTAAACGCGCAGTAGTAGAGGAAATCCCCAAGCGGACCGAAACTCCTGCACCGCCTCCTTTAGAGAAAAAAGCGCCACCCACCTTGCCCAAGCCCACATATTACGAAAAAGAACCCGAGCTTTCGCCCAAGGCCCAGAAGGATCTCGGGAGTATGAAAAAGATCTTCGTCACCCTGATGATTCTCAGTGTGGTCATTATAGCCTATGTTCTGATTCAGCATTTTGTCTTTCGGCAGAAACCGAAGCTTGATCTTAAAGAAACTGATGAAACTGTGGATGCCCAAGACCTCATTCTGCCCACCCTCACGGATAATATCCCTCTGGAAATGCTCTGGGTTCCCTCGGATACCCTGATCATGGGCAGCATCAGCCCTGAAGCCAAGGACAATGAATTCCCTCTGCTCACCATCAAGCTCGCTGGATTCATGATCAGCCCTCTGGAGATCACCCAAGAGCAGTGGAATATGGTCTATCCCACCAATCCCTCCCTGTATATCGGGGCAAATCTACCGGTGGAAAACGTCTCATTTTATGATGCAGTAGAATACTGCAATGCCAAAAGCCTGAAAGATGGCCTTTCGCCTGCCTACGACTATCATGGCACCGATATCGTCTGCGATTTTGATGCAGATGGCTATCGCCTGCCCACCGAAGCGGAATGGGAGCTGGCCGCCAAAGCCGGAATAGGTAAAAACTTCCAGCTTTACAGCGGCTCTGATAATCCCGATGAGGTGGGCTGGTATGCCGAAAACTCCTCTGATCGCAGCAAAGCCGTAGGCAGTAAAAAACCGAATTCGCTGAATATCTATGACATGAGCGGGAACGTGTATGAATGGGTGTGGAATTGGTATGCTCCATATAGCTACCGCACGGGAGACCTTTTTCGCGGACCTCAGGATGGGACCGACAAAGTGATCCGAGGCGGCTCCTGGTACCACAATACAGAGCGTATGCGCACCACCGCCAGGGAATATGTAAAGCCTTATGTGAAAGCCGGCTATATCGGTTTTAGAGTGGTTCGCAGCCGGTAGCTACCGCCAGAGCTCTCGCCTTTCCTTTGGTCTTGCTTTTAATTTGTCTTCGAATCGATTTGAAGCCACGGGTTTCCAGGGTCTGAACCGGATCAAAGTGCCTTGAGTGTGCTGTCTTATATAAGATATTCCCCCATTTTGTTAGTCGAAGCTGATTTTGATTCTTTCTTCAGCTTTCCAAGCCCTGATCTGCAGTGGTCTTCCTGCATAGGCTACCGGGTAGATGACGTGGAGATAAGAGGATTTATTCCTACTATCTACACGTCATCTACACGACAAGGAATGGGGAAGGATAGTCTGGGCGAGGAAATTTGTTTTGACTTTAAAACGACCTTTCCTGCAGTGGTTTTACCCACTTTACGTAAGCTATATCTTGTTTCCGGCCAGGCTGTTTTACATCTACCTGGGTCGTTTTAGAGTTAAAACAAAAGCAACGCTGATCGGATAGACTGAGGTACGCAGGGTTGGGTTAAAACAAAAGCATAGCTGATAGGGACAAAGCTCGCAGCATCGTGATCCCCCTGTTTTAACTCTCAATTTTGGATAGAGAATAGCTTGTAGTCTGCTTTGATGGTAGAAAATAGCAGGAAATCCGAAGCTTGGCAGCCAGATCAAAAATGAAAGTCAAAACAGGTATCGAAAGGTACGGTATTTTACCTGAAAGCTGTGAGTCTTGGAGTTCAAAGTGCCTAAGATAACTATGTATTAACCATAAGCTTAGCGGCACTTTGGACTTCAAGCGGCAATAGCAATGGGAAACCTGCCTTTTTCATATTATTGATCGTTGTGTCCAGCCTCGTTGTCACTGTAGGGGCTTTGGGCGAAAGCCCAAGTCTTTGCATGATGATCGTAGGGGCTTTGGGCGAAAGCCCCAATCTCCGTATAGTGATCAAGGGAGGGTTTTTGGGCCTTATGCCCAGGGTTCATATATTGCGTTTTGCAGTGATTGGGGCTCGTGTGTATGAACCACACATCGGGAACGTATTCTTGGGCGTTCGGCCATACGACTGGCGGTTTTGGGCGTTCAGCCCAACGCCCCTACGAAAAGAGAATCCAGCAGGGGGGTGCCGGATTCTCTGATCAGATGGCGGTATGCATTAGCTGCAAGCCGCTGTTTTTTGTTTAGTAAAAGATATTTAGTTTAATCCAAGGCTTTCAGGAAACTGGGGACATCCGTGCGCATCGGTTTGATGCGGGTGGGATCATCGGCGTTTCCAGTGCTGGGCTTTTCCTCGCTGGATTGGGAATTGATCCCCAGGGTTTTCAGGATGTTGCTGATTTCGTCGTTGGGACTGCTGGTCTGGATCGGTTGTTCCAGACTCTTGCTGGGGCTGAATTTCGGAAATTCCAGGATATTCTCCGGGCGTTCGTTCTTATCCTTATCGAGGCCGGTGGCGATGAGTGTGACGGAGACTTTGCCAGCCATGCTTTCTTCGATGATCAGGCCCATGATGATATTGGCATCACTTCCGGTTTCATTGACTATTACCTTGGATACTTCTTCCACTTCGCTCATCAGGATATCTTCTCCGGCAGTGATATTGAGCAGCAGAGATTGGCAGCCGGCAAGGCTGATATCGGTAAGCAAAGGATTGTCGATGGCGGCTCTGGCAGCATTGATGGCGCGGCTTTCGCCTTCGGCTGTACCGGTTCCCATCAGAGCATAGCCCATGTTTTGCATAATGGCTTTCACGTCGGCAAAGTCCACATTGATCAAGCCGGTGATGGTGATGATGTCGCTCACAGCTTTGGCAGCTTCATAGAGCACGTCATCGGCATTGTTAAAGGCAGAGATCAGGGTGGCATTGCCATAGATCTCACAAAGTTTTTCATTGGGGATGATGATCAGGGTATCCACATATTCGCTGAGATGGCGGATGCCGTGATCCGCATTTTCAGCCCGTTTTAGCCCTTCAAAGGGGAAGGGGGTGGTTACGATGCCCAAGGTGAGAATGCCCATTTCCCGCGCGATTTTGGCGATGATGGGAGTGGCTCCGGTGCCGGTGCCTCCACCCATGCCTGCAGCCAGAAAGATCATATCTGCACCTTCCAGGTGGGATTTGATCTCATCTTTGGATTCTTCTGCACTGCGTGAGCCTGTTTCCGGATTTGCTCCGGTGCCCAGGCCACGGGTGAGCTTTTTGCCCAGTTGTAGTTTCATTTTGGCATTAGATTTTGCCAGATCATCTGCATCTGTATTGGCGGCGATAAATTCTACTCCGCCCAGACCGTTTCTGATCATGGCATTGATGGCATTGCCTCCGGCTCCGCCGACTCCGATCACTTTGATGTTTGTGCCAACTGTTGCTGGTCTTTCGTCAAATTCAATCATGGTTTCCCCCTTAGGTGAAGTCTTTTATTATCTTCTTTAGTTTATCTACAAATTTGCTGTTGCCCAGATTGCCCAGATTAAAACTGCGGGGCTCTGGTTCATGCTCAAATCCCATGGCGTAATAGAGAATGCCGACTGTGGTGGCAAAGGCCGGATCTTCCAGCCGGGTGGTAATGCCCTGAAGTCTGGAAAGGTCAGGCTTGGCGATCTTGACCTGAAGGTTGAAGGCGGTGTGGATGGAATGGTCTATGTTATCCAAATTGGCGGTTCCGCCGGTGAGGATGATTCCTGCTGTGACCAATTCCGGTGTGTAATAATCTTTACTGCTATCATAACACAGGGCCAGAATTTCTTCCACCCGGTGCTGAATCACATGGCTGACAAGGTATTGGGGACGGCGCGTGCTGGCCCTTCCGCTGATGCCTTCGACATCGATTTCCAGAGATTGATCCACATCTGCAGCATTGGCATTGCCAAATTGCGTCTTGATATATTCTGCGCTAGCCAGTGTGGTCTTGAGCCCGATGGCGATGTCTTCCGTAATGGCCTTCCCCGCCATGGGGATGACCAGGACCTTTTCCAGGGCTCCACGGTTGTAGATGGAGATATCAGCAGAACCTCCGCCGATATCAATCAGAATGGCACCCAGGCGGCGTTCATCATCAGAAAGCACGCTGTAGCTGAGAGCGATGTGATTGAGTACAAAGTTTTCGGGATCAATATCGTAGCCAGAGATGTTTATGCATTTGGTGAGATTTCTCAGGGGAGTGAGCTCGGAGAGCACCGTGAGCACCTTGGCCGTGAGGTGAAATCCGTTCATATTTACAGGGTTGTGAATGTCGTCCTGAGAATCTATAATAAAATCGTGCGGGATGCCATGGAGAATCTTGTGACGCTCAAAGCCTTTTTGGATCTTAATGCTGTTTTTGGCGTCTGCGATCACTTGCTCCACGTGTTCCAGCGAAATCTCTCCGGGTTCATTGGGGCTTTCGGTAGGAATCGAGATTCTGCCATCGCCCAATTGGGTGCGGATGTGTTCTCCGGTAATATTGGCATAGATGTTTTCAGCTTCGGTATCCGCTGCTTCTTCAGCCTTGGCGAGGGATTTTTTGATACACTCCGCCAGAGCGCCAATGTCTTTTACCACTCCTCGTTCGATCCCTTCTGAGGCGGATTCTCCGATACCCAGAATCTCGAGACGTTCTTCGGGAAGGGTGCGCGCGATGATCGATCGCACCATGGTGGAACCTATATCCAAAGCGGTGATTATGCTGCCTTTCATTTGTCTCCTGCCTTTATTACTACCTGGTTTTTAAAGCGTAAATCTACCAAGCTGCGGCGATTGATATTGCCGTTGTCCTGCACAAATTGGTAGCGCTTGAGTTGGGCGGCAATATCATCCTCGGAAGGAATGATGCGTGTGCCATATCTGGCATCGACGATATTGATGGTATCATCGATCATGTAATATTCAGAGATGATTGCCAGGTATTCCGGAGCTTTTTTCATGATCTTGAGATGCAAAGCCAGAATACGGGAAATATCTCTTTTCTTCATCTGCTTGCCGGGTTTTAGCTGTGCGTCTTTGTAATAAGAGCTATAAATTGGGATGTCTTCCCGATAATAGGAAGTGTAACGCTCCATAATGATCCCTTCAGAATCGATGGGATGAAGCCGGCCTTCCTGGCTTTTGACATACAGGATGCCTTCCCGCTCTTTCACGTTTATTTTGAGGGTGCTCAGGACTTGACGCCTGATCTTGAGCTCTTTTATCCGTGAGATCTGCATAATATCTTTTTTGAGCTTCTTGATGGGAACCTTGAACAGGTTCTGTCCGATCTGATCTTCACAATAGCGGGCAATGAGAGAATCCGGAATCGCGGTGTTGCCAGATATTTCTATCTGCCGCAGTTCCAAAAAAGGCAGATGTCTCAGCGCGTACCAAGCCCCGATGACAAGCGCGATAACGCCTGCAAGGCTGAGGGTGAAAAACAGATAATATCTGCTATTTCCGCGACGCTTCCTTTCTCTCATTTTCTTACCTTATTGATATTTAAGTGTATATGACCCCGATTCTGGATTTGAGAAAAACGGGATCAAGCTCATAAGTTACTACTTTTTTGGGCTTTAGTGATTGTGTCAACACTTTTCTTTAGCTCATACAAGATTTCTTCGCCATACTGCCAGATATTGCCTGCGCCCATGGTGATGAAGAGGTCTCCGGGCTTGAGCAGAGCAAGGGTTTGAGGGATTATCTGGGCATTGTTTTCTATCACATGAACAGCGCGATGCCCGCTTTGAATGGCTACATCGGCGATCATTTGTGAACTGACACCTGGGATAGCCTGTTCCCGGGCGGGATAAATGGGAGCTAAGATGAGGCAGTCACAAGAGAAAAAGGACTTGCCGAATTTCTCATAGAGATCCCGGGTGCGCGAGTACAAATGCGGCTGGAAGAGAGCAACGATCCGCCGGTCAACGCTGTCTTTAAAGCCTTCCAGAGTGGCCATAATCTCGGTGGGATGATGCGCGTAATCGTCATATACTATGATGTCATTTACTTCGCCTTTGAGATCAAAGCGGCGATATACGCCGCTGAAATTTGCCAGGGCGTCCTGAATACTCTTGAAGGGCAGATCCAGCTCCAAACCGATCGCTGCTGCCATGAGAGAGTTTTGGATATTATGTTTGCCGGTTACATTCATGGTAATGCGTCCCAGTTTGTAGCCCTTATAGGCCAGAGAGTAACTGGTGACAAAGTCTTTCATGGTGATGTCCATAGCCTGGATATCAGCCTGACGGGAGAGGCCATAGGTCACGATTTTCTTGTTGATCTGAGGCAAGATCGCCTGCACTCCGGGATCGTCCAAACAGGCTATCACACTGCCAAAGAAAGGAACTTTATTGGCGTATTCGATGAAGGCGCCTTTGATGTCGTCTAGATTGCGATAACAATCCAGATGGTCTTCATCCACATTGGTAATACCTGCGATGCAAGGGGTGAGCGATAAAAAGGAGTGATCATACTCATCGGCTTCCACCACTATGTATTTTCCAGAGCCCATCACGTTGTTTGAACCAAAGTTCTTCACTTTGCCGCCCACGATGATAGTGGGGTTGAGGCCAGCAGCTTCCAGTACGAGCCCGGCCATGGAGGTGGTAGTGGTCTTGCCATGCGTGCCGGAAATCCCGATGGAAAAGCTCATGCGGGTGATCTCCGCCAGCATCTCAGCGCGACGGATAACAGGGATTTTGAGGGCTTTGGCGGCCACGATTTCGGCGTTATCGTCGTGCACTGCGGAGGATTTTACCACCACGTCTGCATCTTCGATGAGGGCGGGATCGTGTCCTTCGGTGACTTTGATTCCGATATCTTCCAAGTGGGCTGTGACCTCGGTCTTTTTCAGGTCAGAACCGCTAATCTGCAAGCCCTGATTGTGCAGGAATTCTGCGATTCCGCTCATACCGATGCCACCAATGCCGATGAAGTGTATCTTTCTGGTTCTGCCAAGCATATCATTTCTCCTTGTAAAAGTTTAGAATGTCTTTCGTAATATCTAGCACAGCCGTATTTTCCGGCAATGTGTCAAGCTTTTCTTTCATGTTTGGGAGGCTCAGGCTCTTGATCAAAGCCAAGAGGGTTTGTGCGCCCATTTCGCTCTGCACGAGCAATTCCGCCACGCCTTTTTTCTTTTGAGCCAGGGCGTTGTAATACTGATGATTATCTGCTGCGGTAGGCAGAGGAATCAAGATGGCGGGAAGCCGGGCGTCTTCGAGCTCGGCGATGGTCATGGCTCCGGCGCGCGTGATGGCCAGATCACTGATCCGCATCATGGAAGCCAGGCGAGGGTGAAAATCAAAGATATAAAGGCCTTCCCGACTCTTGTTCTGAGGGTAAAACTCCGCGAAAGAACTGCGCCCCGTCTGCCACAATATCTGCCAACCATCCTCCAAGAGTACCGTAATCGCGCTGGCAATCACGTTGTTTATGGCCAAAGAACCTTGTGAACCACCGGTGATGAGCAGGGTCTTTTTCCCCTTTTTGAAGGCAATTTCAGATAGATCAAAGGCATAAGATTCAACGTGTTTGAGAATAGGGATGCCAAAATTCCTGAGTTCCGCTTTTTTCAAATACTTGCGGGTATCTTCAAAAGAGATATACAGGCGGCTGAGGTATCTAGCCAGATGGCGGGTGGTGAGTCCGGGATAGGAATTGCTTTCATGCAGAAAACAAGGGATCTTCAGGCTGATGGCGGCCAAGGCCACAGGTCCTGCCACAAAACCACCGGTGGTGAAGACTCCATCGATCTTGTTCGAACTCAGATGTTTGCGGGATTCCAGTATGCTGCTGGCCAGATAATAAGGAAAGAGCAGATTGCTGAGGCTGAGATTGCGATACAACTTTTGCACCCGGATAGTCAGAAATCTGTATTTGTGCACGAGAGCAAGACGCTCTTCCATGCTGTTTTTGTTTCCGATAAAGATACATTCATGGCCTTGCAAGCTGAGTTCATCAGCCATAGCCAAAGCTGGGATGATGTGTCCGCCAGTTCCGCCGGCACCAAAGGCAAATCTCATATTTCTCTCCTCTTAGCAGATATATTCAGGATCACTCCTACTGCGATGCTGTCCATCAAAAGAGCGCTGCCCCCATAGCTGATAAAAGGCAATGTATTGCCAGTGGGAGGCAAAATGCTCATGGCTACTCCGGTATTGACCAGGACGTTACAAAAGATATTCATGGCCATGCCAGCGGCCAGCAGTTTCAGATACAGGCTATCTTGCCTTTCTGCTACCCGCATACTGGCAAAAAAGAGGGTGCAATGTAATAAGAAAACCACCATGGCTCCGATGTAGCCGGTTTCCTCTCCGATGATGGTATAAACGTAATCCGTACGGGCTTCAGGAAGGTAATAATGCTTTGCCCGGCCCCGGGATATGCCTGTTCCCAGGATTCCTCCGCTAGTGAGGGCAGTAAGGCTTTCCCGCACTTGATAATCGCTATCGCCGGATTGTGAAAGATCACGCTCCGGAAAGAATAAAGAGTATTTTTTGAACGAGCGCATACGCTGCATACGGAAACTATCGCCTTTGGTGATGACCAGGGCACCGCCAAGCATGCCAATGGCCACTATGATGATCAGGATCCTCTTGCGGATTCCGGCATAGAACAGCATGCCCATCAGAGTCATTCCGGCGATGATGATGGTGGAAAGATGTTTTTCGACCAGGATCAGGCCAAAAACAACGAGGGTCAAAAGGGTCAATTCGGGGAAGTTTTCCGGGAAACGCAGGATGTTTTTCGTCTGCCTGAGCAATTCGCTCTTCTTGTCTAGCACGGATGCATAGAAGAAGACCAGGGCGATGCGCGCAAAAAAGGAGGGTTGAAAGTGCAGGGGCCCCATATTGATCGTACGTGTGGCTCCTTTGATGGTGGAGCCTCGGACGAGCACAAAAATGAGCATAAAAATGGCGACATAGACCAGCCAGGTATTCGTGAAACGCAGCTTTTCAAACTTGACGCCATAGAGAATGAGCACAGCGATGATGGCCGCAAAAATGTTGAAGATCAATTGCTTGTAGAAATATCCCATTGAGCTTTGCACTGAGGTGATATCCACCATCACGACTAGCCCGATCAGGCACAGACCTATATAGCTGAATAGAACCCAGCGGTCAAAATCCACTACATAGGTGCCGAACCTATTCTTTTTCACGCTTGATCTCCCGCACAATGGCCTTGAAGATTTCTCCCCGGTGTTCAAAATTACTGAAGTGATCGAAGCTGGCACAGGCGGGACTGAGCACGATGTTGTCTCCCATGGCGGCTTCCGCAAAGGCTCTGCGCACAGTGCTATCCAGATCATCGGCAAATTCCAGAGGCAATTTTCCCAGCCAGGCTTGACGCATCAGGTCCTGGGTATCCCCGGTGATATAAGCTTTAATCGCGTGCTTCTGCAGGCTTTCAGTCAAAAGAGAAAAGTCCTCACCTTTGTCCGAACCGCCCAAAATGATATGGATGGGGCGTTCAAAGGACTCCAGTGCGCTTTTGGTGGAATCGCAATTCGTGGCTTTGGAGTCGTTGTAAAAGGACACGCCATTGATGCTGTCCACGTATTCCAGGCGATGGGGGAGAGCTTTGAAGCTCGTAGCTGCCTTCATGCTCTGACTCATACTCAGGCCCAGAGCTTGAATGCTGAGAAGCGCGGCCATGGCGTTTAGTTGATTGTGGTGACCTTTGATCTTGAGATCATATACTGAGAGCTTTTCGCCACCCACGTGGATGAATATGTCATCTATATAGGCTGCAGAGTTCTGGTCAAAGTCGCTGAAATACAGCTTCTGTGCTTCGATAGACTTGTCCCTTTTGGTGATCTCAGCAGAATCTTGATACAGTATGGCATAGTTTTGTGAGCTCTGATAGCGAAAGATGCCCATTTTGCTGGCATAATATGTGGCAAAATCAGGATAGCGATTCAGATGATCCGGGGTAAGATTCAGGAGGATTGCCACATGCGGGGCAAAGCTTTCGATCAGATCGAGCTGGAAGCTGCTGATCTCCAGTACGATGTATTCGATTCCGGGCTTGTGAATGGGGAATGAACAAAATGCGTCACCGATATTGCCGGCCAGAATGCAGTTCTTGCCCAGTTTTGTGAGCATGTGGTAGATCAGGCTGGCTGTGGTGCTCTTGCCATTGGAGCCGGTTACCGCGATGATCTGGCTATCTTCTGCTTTGATCTGATAACCAAATTCTATCTCAGAAATCATCCTGATGCCCCGGGCTTTGCCTTTTTGAATGATAGGCACAGTGAGGGGAATGCCGGGACTCACGATCCAGACATCACAGTCCAAAAGCTTATCGGTATGTCCGCCAAATTCACAGGCAAAATCCTGGATCAATTCCTGGGCAGATGGAATCTGATGCGCCTCTTGCATCTCACTCAGGAAGGCCTCTGCTCCCAATTCTTTGATCTTGTAAGCCGCTGCTATCCCGCTGCGGGCAAGTCCTAAAATTCCGTATTTTAAAGAAGAATCAAACATCAAACATTCCTTTTGTTAGCGTAGTTTTATCGTGCTGAGGCCGACCGCAACGAGCAAGATGGCCACGATGTAAAAGCGGGTCACAATCTTGGTCTCATGGATGCCTTTCAGCTCATAATGGTGATGGATTGGTGCACAAAGAAAGACTCTGCGTCCGGCACCGTATTTCCGTTTTGTATATTTGAACCAGGAGCGTTGCATAATCACGCTACCGGTTTCGATCACAAAGATAAGGCCGATGATTACCAGGAAGATCTGCTCTTTGAGCAGCACCGAGATCACAGCCAGGATGCCGCCCAGGGCCAGCGATCCCGTATCTCCCATAAAGATCTGGGCAGGATAGCTATTGTACCACAAAAAGCCGATCAAGGCGCCCATCATGCCAGAGATAAAGACAGTGAGCTCTCCTGCGTTCTGGATGAATTCCAGATTTAGATAATCTGCAGCAATGTAGTTTCCCTTGAGATAGCTCATGATGCCCAGGCCTAAAGCAGAAAACGCCAGCGTGCCGGCAGCCAGACCGTCCAAGCCATCGGTGAGATTCACTGCATTTGAACTGCCGATGATCATAAAGATCACAAAGGGGATAAAGAGCAGTCCCAGCTCCAGATACATACCCTTGAAAAAGGGGATCTGCAGAGCTGTGATATGATCCACAGGAGAAGAACTGTAATATATTGCCAGAGTGAGAATCACGGCGATTGAGATCTGTCCCCAGAGTTTGTAACGGGGGATCAGGCCTTTTTTTGATTTGACAAAGTTTTTCAGATAATCGTCCAGGAACCCCAAAATGCCCAGCCACAGTGTGCTGAGATACATCATCAAAATGGCGTAATTGGTCAGAATATTCCAAAAGAGTGAGGCCACCAGCATCGCCACCAGGATGATGATCCCGCCCATGGTGGGAGTGCCTGCTTTGATGCGATGCTTTTCCGGCATGTTTTCATCGATGCTTTCCACTGCAGCTTTGCGCTTTAGCATACGGATAAAATAGGGTCCAAACACCAGTGTGAAAAGCAGTGCCGTGATAAAAGCTCCGATCGAGCGGAAAGTTACATAACGGAAGACGTTGAAAATTATGGAGTAATCGGACAAAGGATAAAGCAGATGGTATAGCATTAGTTTTCTCCTCGTAATTGCGGTAGAGTCTTCTCCAAATGGATACCGTGTGAGCCTTTGACCAGGATTACAGCCTCCTGAGGAAGCTCCGGGAATTTGGCCAGGAATTCAGTGACATCGGCATAATGGTTTTTGCTTTCATGTTGATAGAAGCGCGCATGATTTCCCACCGTATAAATCGTATGCTCCCCGCTTTCTTGTGCGATGGTGCCGATCATTTGATGATACATTTCGGAGCTTGCACCTAGTTCTAGCATATCTCCCAAGATTGCGATATGAGGGAGCTGGGGCAGGTAGTCCCGCCAAAACTCCAGAGCAGATTGCATGGAGACAGGATTGGCATTGTAGCAATCCAGGATGAGGTGCCGGCCAGCGTGGTTTTCGATTTGCATGCGTAAATTCATGTTAATAGGCAGGCTCAAGGCGTTTTGGATCTGCTCGGGGCTGAGTCCCAATTGCAGAGTGGTGGCGATCACGAAGGATGTATTGAGCACATAATGGGGAGCCTGATAGGGAATCTGCCACTGGCTCTCTGCCAGGGTGAATACCTGGGAATCTTGCATCCGGACGATGTTTTGAATTTGATAATCTGCCGCAGGCGTAAAGCCCACGCTGCTGCCTTTGTCTTTGTATAGCTCAAAACGTAGATCATCGGCGGGGTATATCCGTAACTCCAAGGCGCGGTGGAAGAGATCGGATTTTTCTTTTAGGACACCCTCTTCATCGCCAAAATATTCCAGATGTGAGGGGCCGATATTCAGGATAATCCCGGCATCCGGCATGATGGTATCGGATAAGACCGCGATTTCGCCAAAATGATTGGTGCCGATCTCAAAGACTCCGTATTTATGTTCTGGGACTACGCGCAGGATGGTCTTGCAGAGCCCGATGATGTTGTTTTCGTTATCCTGGGTCTTGAGCACAGGGGCCGCACTTTGCAGAACCTGAGCCAGCAATTCCTTTGTGCAGGTTTTACCGGTGGAACCTGTAAGGGCGATCTTATATATAGCAAAGAGCTGCAAATACTTCTGTAGTATTTTGGCCATCAAAAGTTCGGCCAGCTCAGTCTGAATCAGTTTGCTGTGTTTCAGACAAGCATCCTCACTCACCGCCAGATTGCTGGAATCTGCCAGGATCTCCGGCACAAAGCGGTTTCCGTCAAAGTTCTCGCCTTTCAGGGCAAAAAATACCGAAGCGGGCTTAATGCTCCTGCTGTCTGTAGAGATATGGTAGTAGCTTTGGGGTGCAGTATAATCTTCACCCAGCGGCTCTTCCTTATTCAAAATTCTAATAAGTAAAGGATCCAGAGCCAGGATCAGTTCGTCTTCAGACTTGCTCGCAGGTTTCTGCCTGGAACATTGCAGGGCGACTTGATAGTCATCAAAATCGTGACGTTTTCCCTGTATCTCCTGATAGGTCTCATGCCCTTTGCCACAGATGAGTACGATATCCTGGGGACCCGCCAGTCTGATCGCACTGCGAATCGCTTCGGCCCGATCCCGGATAATCCACCAGGGCAGAGCGTAGTCTGTCTCTTTGACGATCTCATAGATGATTCTATCGGGGTTTTCATTGCGGGGGTTATCATCGGTAATGATGACGACATCACTGAGGCTCAGCGCTGCTTTGAGCATCAGGGGCCTCTTGCCTTTGTCCCGGTTTCCCCCGGCTCCGATGATCGTGATCACCCTTTTGTGAGCAAGCTTATGCACGCTTTTCAGCAGGTTTGTGATGGCATCCGGAGTGTGGGCATAATCGATATATATACCCAGGCCCAGCTTATTAGGTACGGGCTCAATTCTGCCATGCACGGCTTTGATCTTCTGGCATAAAGCCGGAAGTTCCTGCAAAGTAGTAGTACCCTGCAAGATCGTGGCACAGGCCAGTGCTAGATTGTCGATATTAAAGTCACCTATCAAGGGACTATCTATTTTGATAGTGGTATCACTATCCTTTTGATAAAGTTCAAAGCTGGAGCCCTGCAGATCTGTCTGCTGATTCCGGATTGTCAAAGTGTTTGAGGGAGCGTGACCCACACTGATCACCCGGCTTTCACTGCCGGCCAGGCGCGCCAGGATCATCTGACCATGGCTGTCATCGCTATTGATAATGCAAGTAGTTGCAGCCAATGCAGCCCGCTCAAAGAGGAGGTACTTGGCTTCATAATACTCATCCATATCCCGATGAAAATCCAGGTGGTCGCGGCTGAGATTGGTGAAGAGGCTATAATCGTATTCCACTCCATAGACTCTGTCCAGGGCCAGCGCATGGGAGGAGACTTCCATCACCACATGGGTTACGCCTTCTTGCTTCATTTGATAGAAAATCTGATTGAGCTGCAAGATATCCGGCGTCGTGTGCTGGGTGGGAAATTCATCGCTCATGATCTTGTATCCTGAGGTGCCGATCCAGGCAGCTTGATAGCCTTGGTGCAGCAGCATCTGAAAGAGCATCAGCGAGGTAGTGGTCTTGCCATTGGTGCCGGTAATGCCATAAAGAGTCATGTGATGGCTGGGATCATCGTAGTAGAGCTTGGCATACAAAGCCGCGGCTTTACGGCTATCGCTCACGGTGATATCTACCTTGCCGGTTTCGCCAATGCAGAATGCGGCTCCAAGGCTGCATGCTTCCGGGATAAAATCATGGGCATCAAAACTGCCACCTTTGATGGCGATAAAGACTTCTCCGGCCTGCAAATCCCTGTTATCCGTTTTGGGTTTCGGCAGTGGGGCAGAGCTGTCTGTGATGCTGTGTTGAATCAAAATATTATGCTGACGATAAAGTTCTAAAAGCTGAGAGATCATAAGGATGCCTCCAAAATGCAGACGCTTCCACTGCTAATTCTAGACCCTACCAAAAGCGATTGTTTGCGCACTATGCCAGAGCCGATTATCCTGACTTCCACCCCCTCTTCAGAGGCAGCCTTCAAAGCTTTACGCAGGGTGAGCCCCACCAGGTTTGGCATGGTTCCGGCGTTCACTATCTTAAGATCCCGAGTTTTGCCGCGCCCGATCTTCAGAGTGATGGGATGATTCTTGTCCACCGTGACTCCTGCCTTGGGGAATTGATCGATGACCACAGAGGCGCTATCCGGACCCTCTACCTTATATAAGAATCCGTATTGGTTCAGGTTGTGTTCCGCGTTTTGAATACTCATGCCGCGCAGGTCTGGCATTTTCAGGGAGGTCTGCAGCAGTCTTTCATTGTATGGTAAGATGTCACAATCCGGCATAAAAAGTATGTTGCTCACGATCTTTTTGAAGGTGGGGGCTGCACTCATGGAGCCAAAGCGGTAATAGTGCTGCGGTTCATCATAGAAGACCACTATCACCATGCGTGGGTCTTCCACGGGGAAAAGCCCGGCAAAGACGGCATTGTATTTGTTGCCGGCATAGCCGCGGCTGCCCTCAATGTTTTTCTGGGCAGTACCAGTTTTGCCGCCAACGCTGATGTAATCCATCTTGATATGAGTAGCCGTGCCATCATCCACCACGTCCTGTATATAGGAAAGCATGGTGTCGCAGGCTGCCTTGGATGATATCTGCCGGAGTACAGAGGGTTCAAAGGACTCCAAAATGTTACCTTGATCGTCGCGGTAGCTGTCCACGATATGGGCCTTCATCATCTTGCCACCATTGGCGATGGCACTGTAGGCAGCGGCCATTTGTATGGCTGTGACCGAGATGGATTGGCCAAAGGAAAGTGAATGCAGGGAGTAGCCATCCCAATTTTCCAGCTTGGCAAAGATTCCGCTGGATTCACCAAAGAGATTGAGTGCGCTTTTTTGACCAAATCCCATGGCGATGTAGGCTTCATAAAGCTTCACCTTGCCAGTGCGTTCGGCGATTTTAGCTACGCCCACGTTGCTGGATTTGGCGATGATCGAACGAGTGGTGAGCGGGCCATAATTGTGCGTATCAGAGATCACTCGACGCCCCACTTGATAGCGTCCGCATTCTATGCGTTCTGTGGGCTTCACCAGTTTATGCTCCAGCGCAGGGAGCACACTCATAGGTTTCAAGGTGCTGCCCGGCTCAAACATGAAGCTGGCCGGGATATTGGATTTTGTCCGTACTTTATTGGGATCGTCGTTTAGATCTTCGTTAGAGACACCGGCCAAAGCCAGTATCCTTCCGGTCTTGGGATCCATTACCACAGCTCCGCCATGCAGAGCTCCGTATTTTTCCACCCCTTCGTACAAAGCGTTTTCCACAATCTCCTGGATTTGTGCATTGATCGTAAGATGGAGATTTGCTCCGTTTTTGGGCCGCTTTTCGTGCAAGTCCGGATAGGGCATGGGGTTATTATTCGCATCCAGCACAATTTCCCGCCAGCCGTATTCTCCGGAAAGTACCTTGTCATACGTGGCTTCGAGTCCGCAGATTCCGGAGAGCTTGTACAAAGACTTGCTATCGGTCATGGGATCGTAGCCATTGGATTCTTCGCTCACAAAGCCCATCAATCTTGCCGCCAGTATACCTTTGGAATAGATGCGGCGCATCGAGGAAAAGTTTTGGATGAGGCCCGGGAGCTTCTGCTTGCCGAACTCCGTAAGGATCTTATCCAGTTCTGCTTCAGAGATTTTGTTCGAGATCTGGATGGAAGTATCTTTTTTGCCTATATTCAGGCGTTTTAAAACGTTTGGTTTTTCTAGCGAGGAATTCTTTGAAATGACAGTGGCAATTTTATCAAAAGCTTCAGCTTGAGAGATCGACTTTCTACCCGCCCAGGTATTTACTGCATTCCGGTCGATATCGATCTGATAGTGCGTGATGCTGCTGACCAAAAGATTGCCATTGGCATCATAGATGCCTCCTCTGCGTGGGATAAGTATCTCTTTGCGTGGAGTGTAGCGCACCCGGCGTAAGTGGGCAAAACTGAAGGGATCCAGAACCTGGATACTAAAAAGGTAAACGCTCCATAAAAGTGCTACAGCGCCAAAGAGAACAATAAGGGTAAGATAACGTGTGCGCATAAATCTAATCGAGAATTATACTTACGTTTTTGGCCTCAGCTTTTGTCGCGATCAGATCTATGATGCAATAACCGCTTTTTTCCTGCTTTTGAGAAGGTTCGTGCACATATACTATCATTCCTTGCCCCTGCTCCGGGATAAATTGACTCATTTCCACCCGTACCAGAGAGGCGATGTGCCGCCCGCTTCTAAGATCATCGTGTTCCACCAAAAGCTCTGTATTGATATTTTTCTCAGCGTTAAAGCATTTTTCCACGGTCGCCAGCCTTCTGGTGTAGTGTACGATCTTGTTGTTGTTAAAAAAGTTCAAAAACCCACATACAGTGCCCAGTATGAGCAAGGTGATTAACTTTCCTCGTAACATTGTTCCCCCTTTTTCTTTTCCGCTACTCTCAGCTTTGCACTACGGGAGCGGACGTTGCTGCTTATTTCCTCTGAACCTGCCATCAGAGGGCGTTTGGTGATGATCTTGAGCTTGCTTTTGTGATCACATATACAGTTGATAATAGCCGGTGGGCAGACGCAATCCGTAGCCTCCAGCTTAAAGATGTTTTTTACGATGCGGTCTTCCAAAGAGTGATAGCTCATCACCACGATGCGTCCTCCGGGATTTAGCAGATTGATGGCATCCGTGAGGGCAAAGGATAGTGCGGCAAGCTCGTCGTTCACAAATATCCTGAGGGCCTGGAAGATTCGTACTTTGGTCTTGAGAGATTCTTTGGAGCCCACACCCACCACGCTTTCGATGATGGCGGTCAAATCATTGGTAGTGGCGATGGCTTTCGTGGCGCGGGCATTCTCTATGGCCCGGGCGATGCGTCCCGCAGCATGCTCTTCTCCGTATTCTCTGAATATATGTCTGAGTTCGCCGGTGGAAGATTCATTCACTACCTGAAGCGCACTGAGCTCTTGCTCCCGGTTCATACGCATATCGAGCGTTGCATCTTTGTCAAAACTGAAACCACGTTCGGCATTATCGATTTGATGCGACGAAACTCCCAAATCAAAGAGTATGCCATCGATGCCCTTTACCTTATTATAGGCGAGGCTGGTGCGCAGATCGCGAAAATTTGCCTGAATGAGGATGGGATCATAATCCGCCAGTCTTTGGGTGGCCTCAGCTATGGCCTCAGCATCCCGGTCAAAAGCATAAAGCTTGATGCCGGGCTCCGCTTCATACATCGCCAAAGCGTGTCCTGCTCCGCCCAGAGTGGCGTCCACATAGATACCTCCAGCTTTGAGCTGCAGCATATCCAGGCAGGTTTTGGCCATTACGGGTTGGTGATAGCTGCTCATAACTGATAGTCCTCACTGCTGAAGGTATTGCGATGGGTTTGCAGCTTGGTCTTGCGTACCTTGGAGTAAACTTCCGGGTTCCACAGCGAGATGTAGTGCCCTTCACCTTTGATGATCACGCTGTCCTCGATGCCCACTTCTTCCAGCAGCATATTGTGAATTCTTACCCGTCCCGGGCCTTCCAGAATCTGCTCCATCATGGCAAAATCAATAAGCTGGGTACGGAGTTGCTGTGCTCGCTCATTCCCTTGTTTCAGGCGCTCCAAAGTGCTGTTCCAGCTATCCAAAGGATAGATGGCAATGGTATCATTGGGGCCCAGAGTCACGACCACAGAACGCTGGGAATCTTCCGCGAACTTCTTCTTGAAGCTGGCTGGAATGATTACCCGCTGCTTGTGCACTGAGTTTTCAAAGATACCTAAAAATTCACCGGACATGGGCGTCACCTTTTTTTAAAGAGTTTGAGCAGTTTATGAGCTTCCCCATCACATAAAGGCTCTGGGGCGACTCGTTCTGAGATAATTTGATCTTTTCTGAACAAATCTGACTTACAATGACATCTTTACTGCACCCCGCTTTTCTTGTCAAGCGCTTATTTCGTTTTTTTCCGTTTTTCTGCGATTTCACGTAAATAGCTATGAGATTACAGCGAGAGTATCCAGAACTATTCGGCTCTACCATGAGCCTTAAAGCCTTTATAGTAGAGGGCATAATCTAAATGATACCAGATAGGGGAGACTTCAATATTGCTGTGAATATATTTTCCCCAGGCCCAGGTTTTTATCTAAAAAAAGACTGATCTTGCGAAATTCGGGGCCGATCGCTGCACAATGTCCCAAAGAGTTTTTGAGCTTTATGTTATAAATTAATGAAATCAGAGCAGCCCAATTTGCTATAAGCTACATAATCTGTCATTTTATGAACTTTTGGGCTTCTTGATAGCATCAGCAAAACCTGCTGGGAATTTTCTCTTTGAAAGCTCTGCGAAACTATTCTCCTCCGCTCCTCATTGAGTATTTGCCCAAAAGAAGCTTATTCTATCCTGAATGCTCTGCAATTCAAGCAGATATTAATCAACTTAAAAATAGTCGTTAAATAGTCGTTAGATAGCAAACCCTATATGTATTTGATCCTTTCTCTCTCTCCCAAAAGCCTCGATCATATCTTCATCTACCCTTAATCAAGCGTTAATTATTAACGCTTGATTAAGGGTAGATAGACATGTGATCAAGTCCCTCAAATGAGAAAGGACTCAAAAATGCGAAAGGAGACCCAAGAATGCTGGTTTAATTGAACAGGCTCAAACTTATTTATTAACCTCGGGGTAATAATTGACTTGACAGATATTACGCCTGCATCTAAACTGCATTCAGAAATAACATACGGGAGTTTGCGATGAATAAATTCTTGCAAGGCAATGCTACAAGTATGATAGCAAGGTTGCTTACAATTCTAAATGGCATCTTCATCTTGGCGCTATTCAAAACACAAAACCACAATTTATCAAGGAAACCGACGCTCCTGAAATGGGAGGGGGTACTACTATGAACGATATTAAAAGCTCTTTGGAGCAATTGGGACTCTCAGATTATGAGGCCCGAGTGTATCTTTGCCTGCTACAGGGCAAGCAGCTCTCTGCCTCTGAGCTCGCAAAAGCCACTGAGATACGCCAAACCAAAATCTATTCTGTCATTCAAAAGCTGGAGAAAAAGCACTTCTGCATCAGAGTGCCCGGTAATGATAAAATCTATAAGGCAAATAGCCCGATCAATCCCATCAACAAACAGATCGGAATCTTGCAAAAGCAAATCGATCAAATGGACCAAGCCGCTGAGATCCTGAACAAATTCTATATAGACAACCATAAAAACAGCAGCGTGATAGATTACATTGAAGTCGTGAAAGACAGAGATATGATCTTGCTGCGCATCGAGCAATTGGAAGCTCTGGCCAAAGAGCAGATTCTCAGTTTACTCAAATCACCATTTATCATGCCTTCTGCTGGTTTAATTGAGGCAGAATTGGTTTTCAACGAAGGGGTGAAATACATCAATATCTATGATGAGCAAGAACTGAAACATCCAGACGTGGTGGGTGTGATGGAAAGATATCAGGCTCATGGCGTGGAAGTGAGAACTTGTAAAAACGTACCGGTGAAATTCGCGATCTTCGATAATAGAACCGTCCTGATCAATACCAAAGATATGATCTCAAATTCGAACACAACCACATCCATCATCTGCCATCATGAAGATTTGGTGAGAGCTTTTACCAATCTCTTTGATTTCTATTATGCGCATTCTCATACCTTGTCCCAGAGCTTGGTATAAACTGCGAGATAGCTATGGCTTTCTATCTGAAATTTACTTTTCAGTATAGAAAGCCATAAAGCTGCTACCACCCTAAAACCTTAAAACGTTAAAACCCTAAAACCCTAAAACTTCTTCTATCTCCTGAATTGCAGTGCCCCTCCCGGTTAGCTTGTGGTGAAGATGACAGACAGATAAGAGTATTTTTCCTACTATCTACACGACATCAAATGGGGGAGCTATGCCTGGCAGAAGAATATCATAGCCTCAAAGCTGATCATTTCTGGGAATATATGGTGCAGCTTGTAATCCTTTGCCTTTAACCTGAAAACCTCAAAACTGGTTTTTCCCAATCAGTTCCGCAGGAACGGCGTCCTGCGCTACGCTAAAGCGCTAAAACGCTAAAACCTTAAAACTTTAAAACGCTAAAACGCTAAAACCCTAAAACCTCTTTTTGTCCTTCTAATCCCTTCAATCCTATCGATCTGCGTTCTATCAAAAGCCCCCCAACGGGCCTATGCCAAGCTAAAATGTTCTTGACAAAAAAGCCCCTCATAAATCTACTGCTTTTTAATGCGTGGCGAGATAGCTCAGCCGGTAGAGCAGAGGCCTGAAAAGCCTTGTGTCCCCAGTTCAATTCTGGGCCTCGCCACCATCCTTTATCCTGCGCCTATCTCTATCAAAATAGCTTTCATCTCTTACGCTTGATTCCATTTTTGCAACTGCGAAGATTATCCTTTACATTATTTGTATTTCTTTAAAATTGGCATATCATGGATTTGTACAATGGTAAATGACTCAAAAAGAATATGTAAACGAGGTATAGAAATGGCGAAAATCCTTGTGATAGAAGATGAAGACAGCTTTCGGAATGTTTTGGTAAAGATGCTCACCAAAGCTGGTTTTGACGTGCAGCAGGCCGGAGATGGCAATCAGGCTTTGGAAGTCTGTGCCGAATTTAGGCCCGATTTGGTGCTTACCGACATTATAATGCCGGATAAAGAGGGTTTGGAGACCATTCAAGAGCTTTTGGAAATCAACCCCAAACTCAAAATCATTGCCATGAGCGGTGGAGGAAGGTTTGGGCCGGACAGTTATCTTCCCCTGGCAGAAAAATTAGGCGCCAAAGCCACTTTACAAAAGCCCTTCATGCGTGAGGAAATGATCGCTACCATCAATTCAGTTCTACTGAACGATTAAGCTTACTTTAGGTTTTTACAGGCGCTTAGATACTTTCAAAGAGATCATTGAGCTGAGCGCAGACCACTTTTTCGCTATATAGTCTTACACAGTGGCTACGGATTTGACTTGAATCGAATTCGGCCCTTCTATCCCCATATTCCAATATTGCCTTGGCCAAAGCACCGGCATTTTGAGGCTCACAGAGTATGCCTGTATCGGTAGTAATGATATCCGAGGGGCCACCAGAAGAAGTCGCCACAGCAGGCACCCCAGAGCTCATAGCCTCGATCAGCACCATACTAAAGCTCTCAATCCGCGAAGGCATCACATACAGATCACTCATTTGGTATTCTTTCAGGGCTTGGGCCCGGTTTAAAGTCCCCGGAAAGCGCACCGGAAGTCTTGCCGTTTTGTCCATCATCTCTCTGCGCAAAGTTCCCTCTCCAGCCCACACCAGCTCAAACTTGAAATTCTTGCGTGCGAGTATATGGAGCGCCTCCAGGAGTTCCAGAGTTCCCTTGGCTTTAGTAAAGGCGGACATGGAAAAGAGTTTCAGGCTCTTGCTTGGGCGTGTGTTCTCTGCAGGGACAAAGAAATCTGTATCCACCATATTGGGGATGATATCTGCTTTTATACCGGTATATTCTTGAATACTTCTTTGCAAAAAAGAGCTGATCGCAATTACCTTGCTTGCCCTCTGGAGCGGCTCAGAGATCAGAGGCGAAAGCTTGCCGCCTTTCAGAAATTGAGGGAACGGGAAAGGGCCGCTATGTTCTGCAATCAGATAGGGCGTTTTCATTTGCTTTGCCAGTCTCATAGCCAGATATCCGGCCGGATAGCTGACCAGAGCATAGATCAGATCCACGCTAATGTCTTGAGGCAAAGTAAAGCGGTCAAGATTGCCTTTGTTGATGAAATTAGTCCAGCTCAGATGCGGGACGGATATCTCCCAAAGCCTCTCGGCAAGCTGTTTAGTTTGAGACCTGGCAGAAAAGAAGGATCGCAGTTTAGCCGGAATCTGCCCGGGCTGTTTCAGGTTGAGCTGATACTCGTTCTGCCCAAAATTCAAGATATAATAATCATGGGTAGTGTGTTTGGCTAAGGCCACGGCCTGATCCACAAAGAACTTCCCCGCCAACGGATTTCCGAGATATGGATACCAGGAGGGAATGATGAGTATCTTCATCTTTTTAGCTTCTTCATGATGCCCTGCCCAAAATCCAGAGCCAGGCGCAGATCATAAGGCAAAATAACCTTAAACAAATACCCTATGGCAAAATACAGGAGCATATAGACGCTTCCGCCCAGAATCATGCGCCAGAAGGAATTACTAATATGCACCGCGAGTAAAACCACTGCAATAGCCGGCAGGATAGCGGCCAGCAGGTTCTTGATGAGGCTCCACAGCGGAAAGAGTTTCAGTAGCTTAAAGCCCAATTGCCAACGGATCTGGGCCAGATAGACCAGCACGATCAGCCAGGAAACTATCACGGTGGCGATAGCTGCGCCTTGCATACCGTAAATCTTGATCAAGAAGAAGTTGAGGACGGCATTCATGATCAGCATGATGATGGAATCTATCATCACCAGGCGGGTCCTGCCCAAAGCTTGAAAGATGATGCCATAAGTGGCGACCCTCAGAGGCAAGACCAAAAGATAGATTCTGAAATAAAGGGCGGCATCGGCGTAAACATTACCGTAGAGAAAGACCATAAATTCCGTGGCAAAGATAAAAAACACCGTGGCCAGAGGAAAGATGAAGATAGCATTTTTGCGCACCGAAGCATTGTAGATCAGAGCCATTTGATTGGGGTTCTCAGCACTCATATTGGGCAGCAAAATGGCATTTACGGAATTGATCAGGATGCCGATCAAAGGCAATTCCATGGCGCCCAATGAAAAAACCGCAAATTGCTCCGGGGAAAAAAAGCTGGAGATCATGAGTTTATCCAGTTGCACACTGAGCACTCCGATCAGCAGCGACAGCCCCAAAGGGATGGTATAAGAGAGCTGAGCCTTCAGCCCCTGAAAACTCTCTCGGTTCAGGCTGCCCTTGTATTTCCTGAGCTGCACTGTAGCCCAAAGCCATTGGACACCCGCGGAGATCACCACCGCCCAGACGATGAGCGTGATATCTCTGGTAAAGAAGGCCACACCCAGCACCAGTACCAGATCACAGATCACGGAAAAGATGATGAAGCGGGCGGATTTCAGCGGTTCTTTCAGCCCCAGAATCACAGAATTATAGAGCTGGGTAATGAAGATGAAGATGGGGTAGATGCTATAGACGATCAACAGGCGCGAAAGCTCCGGGTTATTGAAGCTCCGGGCTATCTGGTTCCGGCTGAAGAAGATGATGGCTGCACAGAGCAGCGCTAAAATCGAGATCACATTCACGGTGCGGTTGACAAGAGCTTTGATTTCCTTACTTGATCCCGCTTTGGGCAGGAAATACAGCATGCTTTGGGGAAAACCCAGCATCAAAATGCCGGACAGGGTGCTATAGATCAGAAAAAGCTGACGGTATGAACCCAGATCTGCCGGCGAAAGCAATCTCGCTAGCGCAATCCCGATCAGAGTTTTGATAAAAAACCGGGTAAAATCTGCCAAAGAGAGCAATCCGGCTTGCTTGCTCAGATCATTCATGCAGCAGCTTACCCAAATTGACATCGGCCTGATAGAGCTGTGAACCGCTATCCAAAATCAGTTTGTATCGACCTGCCAGGATATAGGCATCGCTGTCCAGCATGCCATCCCAATAGTCTTCGTTATCGCCTTTGCTATAATAGCGATAGCGGTGATAAACGCGCTTCTGTTTCTCATTGTGCAATTCCCACAGCCAACGCCCTTCCTCGGGGATTTTTAGATGGATGACATACATATCCTGATCTACGCCAAAGCTGGCTTCTACACTTTGGATATCGATGGTAAGAGGCTGTAGGGCAGAAGTCTGGCTTTTCCCCAGGCCGGGATGCGTAGGGGCGGGAATCTGGCTTTGCTCCGGACTGGGATGTTGTGGGGCAGGGGTCTGGTTGAATTCTGCTGGCCAGTTCTGCTCTGGGATGGGATAATCGATAGCCTCTCTGCTGAGTAGTGGCTCGCAGACCAGCTCCGGGGCTTCAAAATAGGCAAGATTGCCCAGATATTGCAAGGCATTTCCCACCTTGAGGCCTTCATAGCTAAAGAGCGCGATTCCGGCAAAATCGTATTCTCTGATCACTCTGATGCGCTCTGCTACGTCATTGATGGAGTAGCGCAGATGCTCTGTATCCATCAGGCTCTTGCCTTGGGGATCCCAGGCCCGAATGCCCACCACGATGTCCTTTGCATTACAGTTCTGGCTCATATCCTGCATTTGGCGCTCAAAAATACCCAAATTCATCTGATAGGCCATGGGGTAAGCCCTATCGATCAGCCCTTGCTGCAGCCAGCTATACCAATCCTGAGCGTATGAAGTTTTGGCATCATAGATGTCCGCAAAGACCGCTGCACTCAGCATAATCTGAGGATTGATGCTCTTGACGCGATCCCGGCATTTTGCCACAAATTCTGTAACCTGCTGCATGCGCCACTGATTCCAGGAAAAGCCTTTGCCTTCCACAGAAAAGCGACGTTTGGAAATGGGATGATAGCCCCAGACGGCGTCTGGATAGCGCACATAGTCCAGATGCAAACCGTAGAGCTCGGGATATCCGGAAACGATATCGCTAAAGACGTCCAACAGATAATCCTGCACTTCGGGGATTCCGGGATCGATAAAGTAGCCAAATTGCGCGCTGGAACGCATCCTTTCGGTGCGTTCATTGTAGGTAATCCACTCTGGATGATGCTGGTAGATGTAGTTTTTCTGTACCAGCTTGGCGTCCAGAGGAGTGGCGTTAAAAACAATCACCCAGGCTTGCACTTTGATCTCGTGCTCATTGGCCCTGGCTATCGCATAAGCCAGGGGGTCAAAGCCATCGTCTTTCAGGACATAGCTGCGCGGTTCGGGGTTCCTGAAATCAGTATTTAAACGGTTCGGGGTATAAAGTGCATCGGAGCGATAGCGCACCTCCAGCATGATCTCGTTTTGGTGCGCATATACCGCATCTGCAATTACTTGATCGATCGCCTGCGGGCTCTGCATATTCCAGGGTAAGACCCAGAGCGAGCGTATTTCTGCGCTCAGGCCCAGCGCTATGCCCAAAATAATCAGGGTAATCAGAATCCGTTTCATGTAGTTTCCTTCACTTCCACATTTGCTTCGCCATCCCTCAGCTTGATAGTCAGGCCGTCACCAGGATCAATGTCCTTGATGCTGCGCATAATCTTGCCCTCTTTGATCACCAGAGCCCAGCCCTGTTTGAGTAAATAGTCAGGGGAGATCATCTCCAGATGTTGCTGCTTTAGCTCCAAACGGCTAACCAGCTTATCAATGCTGCGCCTGCTATAGAGCTCCAGGAAGTCCTGGGCGCGCTCCAGTCTATCCTGATAGCGCTGCACCCGCAGCTCCGAAAATCTCTGTATCGAGGTGAAAAAGCTCTGCTCACTGCGTTCAAAAGCAATTTGCGGTTCCCTGAGGGAATGTTTCACATTGTCCAGGGCCATGGTCGCCATATCAAAACGCTGCTGATACTTTTGCCACAAGCGTTCGGGGTGATAGCGGGCAAATTCCAGAGCCTGTTCGCTGAGCTGATGTTTGTATATACCGAGGGAATTGGAGGCACTCAGCGCCATCCTTTCTGCCAGAGAGCGGAGGTAATTCAGCAGGTCTTCGCGGCTGAGAACCGCTATTTCAGCAGCAGCAGAGGGCGTAGGGGCGCGCAGATCTGCCACAAAGTCGCTGATTGTGAAATCGATCTCATGTCCCACCGCTGAGATCACCGGAATCTTGGAGGCGGCAATTGCTCTGGCCAGCTTCTCGTCGTTAAAGCAAAAAAGATCTTCCTGAGAGCCGCCGCCACGGGTGAGGATAATGAGATCCACCGGGAATTCTTCATTGAAATAGCGTAGGCCCTGGATGAGGTTCTTGGGGGCTTCACTGCCCTGCACATTGGCAGGATAGACCCAGGCCTGGATGGGATAGCGTCGGGACAGCACATTTGTGATATCCTGCAAAGCGGCACCGGTGGGGGAGGTGATGATGCCGATGGTTTCCGGATAGCGGGGCAAAGCCTGCTTGCGCTCTTCCTCAAAGAGACCTTCTGCCTGCAGTTTCTTCTTCAACGCCTCGAACTTGGCCTGCATATCTCCCAAGCCGGATGGGCTCATGGTGGAGACGTTCAGATTGTAGCTTCCGCCCTTTTCATAGAGCGTAATCTGGCCATAACAGACCACGCTTTGTCCGTCTTTCGGCTGAAAGTCCAAACGGTAATTCTGATTCTTGAAAAATGTACAACGCAGGGTGGAAAACTCATCCTTAAGATTGAAATACATGTGCCCGGAGCTGTGATGCACAAAGTTTGAGACCTCGCCCTCCACATAAAGTGGCTCGATAGAGCTCTCTATCACCTGCCGCAAGTGGCGGGTGATTTCAAACACGCTGAAAACCATTAGATTATCCATATCGATGCAGGAAATGCCTGAGCGTGTTTTTTGTCAATAAGCTTGGCGTTTCAGTTTAAAATCAGTGTATCCAAATTTCGTTTGGGGACGTGATGCCTATCCTTCTCATCCCTCCAATATTCGATGTTCTCATCGGAACCCATCTGGTCCACCACCACAGTTTCGGCAGGAACTCCCAAGGCTATTACCAGCAGAATCTCCCACTCTTCCGGTATGCCAAAGATCTTCTGCACCTTTTCCCGATCCACGGAGGCTATCATGCACCCGCCCAGTCCGATTTCGGTGGCGCCCAAAAGCATGCTCTGGCAAGCGATCCCGGTATCAATATAATGAAATTTGGTACAACTCTGCGGCCCCAGCACGATGATATAGGCAGAGGGACGTTCACCCTTCATGGGCCCATCCCAATCTTTCAGATAATTTGCCCAGCGCAAACTGTCAAACAGCGCATCATGAGGATGATCCACCAGCCAAAAACGCAGATTCTGCAGATTTGCCGCACTGGGGGACAGCCTGGCATAATCCGCTAATTCCCTCAAAGTCTGCTTGCTGATAGATTTGGATTGGTCAAAACGACGATAACTGCGATTCCGCAGTACTAATTGACGGAACATATCCAACCTCCTTTGGTATTGATATTGTAGATAAGATAAGGCAAAGGGGGGGGGGCTGCAAAGCCGGAAAGTGGACTTTTGTAGTCAAAGTGAGTGGAAATATATCCACTCTGGCTTTAGTGTCTGATTTGGCTATAACTGGCCTTCAGCCAGAATTAAAAAGTGAGTTGAGCAAAGGACTAAGGTTTAAAGTAAAAAATAGACTATGAGCTGTCCTGGAAATAGTTGACTCCAAAATAAGAACAAACTACTATCATGACCTAAGTCCTGTAGGGACGGAATTTTAGATAGCAACCAACAGCTACACAGGGGATTGAGTCCTGTAGGGACGGCATATTTGATAAGGCTTCAAGTGGTGTATGCAATAGCGATAGGGAAGAATCGGAAAGTATTGATAAACCATTCTATCTGAACTGCCGTCCCTACAGGACTCGGACAGGTATCTGGGTATCGGGTTCTATCTGAAATTGCGTGCCTACAGCACTCATTAGGTATTTTGTTGTTGGGTTCTATCAGAAATACCATCCCGCCGAGACTCTAAGGGGTATTTCCCATTGACAAATAATCTCAAATAAATATGCATGGATTTTAAAGTTTTAAGCTGAAGCTTTTCATGATGAAAGCTAAACAGGATGATCAGCAGAAACTAAAAACACATAAAGGAAGCTAACTATGAAACAGCTCTTTGTAGCATTGGCGCTGCTCGCGCTCAGCGTGGCAGCCCTGGCACTATCCTCGAATACGAATAGTGCAGTTTTTACCCTGGATACCGTGGCTCCTGCTTTGGAGCTCAACTCTCCTACTGGTGGTGAAGAATGGTATCTGGGCGATACGAATGACGTGCTGTGGACAGCCACAGACAGCAATCTCCTCGATGACTCCGTCTATCTCTGGTACAGCCTGAATGGCGGCAGCGATTACAACCCTCTGGCAGAGGGCATTGCCAATAGTGGCAGCTACGCCTGGCCCATGCCGGACATCACCACGAGCAATGCCAGAGTAAAAGCTCAGGTGGGGGATAGCTTCGGCAATCTCAGCGAAAAGGTCTCTTCGGCTTTTGCCATCACCTACGTACCGCCGGAAGCACCGGATGGGGTAAATGTGGATATCACGAACGCCGTGGATGCAGTGATTAGCTGGCAGCCGGTAGTGGAAACGATCTATGGCAGCCCCATCACCCCGGATGGCTATCTCGTACTGTACAACGAAACCCCGTATGAAAATCAGGACAATCTTTATTATTATCTTTGGGATGTGACGGATGGCTGTGCTTTTACCCATTCCCGTGTAGCCTTGCACAGAGCTCAAATGTATTATCGGGTAGTGGCTTACAAGGATCATGATGGACGCATGGCGGGCATTTTGGCTGAAGCGAAAACCAGTCCCGAGCGTAAACTCAGTTTTCAGGAAATCAAAAGCAGAATGAATGGAGCAGTGAAATGAGAACACAAAAACCACCGAGAACACCGAATACACCGAATATAATATCTATGAGTTTAAAACAGGGTTACGGATTATCATACTGTCACCGTTTTACTTTGATTGCCTTGGTTTTGATGCTTTTTTGCGGTTCACTCTTTGCTGGAACCATCAAACAGCAAAGCTTTGAGAATGCGCCTGCGGATACTTGGACCTACACTGCCAACCCAACCGGCACAGTCCCTTATTTCTGGGGCCGTACGAACCAGACCATGGGTGGTGCCTCCGCCCAAAGCGGCACTTGGTATTGGGCCTCCTGGCTGATGGAAGCAAATGAGGCAAGTATGGCCTTTGCCAATGTTTCCCTCATACCTGGAACCCAGCACAGCCTGAACTTCCATTACTACAGCAAGAACTTAAGTCCTGCCACGGATATCCTGAAGGTATGCGTGGAGTACGACAGCGGAACCCAGTGGAACAATTGGATGCAACTGCTCTTAAGCACCCAAACCTGGTCGCTCTTTTCTGTAAATATACCCCAAGACGCCAGCACCGTGCGCGTAAAAATCCTCACCCAATACACAAATCCGAATATGGATAAATATGCGCATTGGGACTCTTTCAGCATCAAAGACGAAGAGGCGGAATTCACCGCACCCATCATCTACAACACTTCTGTGGCTCAAAGAATCGATGGCAGTGGCCTGGTGGATATTTCCTACGATCTCTTTGATGCCAATGGTGACCTCTGTGAGGTAAGCCTAAAGCTCTCCAGCGATGGAGGCGGCACTTTTGCAATCACTCCGGATCCAGCCCAACTCAGTGGTGATATCGGAACAGATATTTCCCCCGGCACGGCAAAAGAGCTTATCTGGAATGCCGGAGCGGAAGGGATAGATTTTGATGGTGATCAATATATGCTGCAATTTGTGGCAGAAGATGGCACGCATCCCATGCCGGAGAATTTCGTCTTTGTAGCAGGCGGGACTGTGGCTGGGATCACTGTTTCTGACTTCTATCTGGATAAATATCAGCTTACGCAGGCTGGCTATCAGGCTGTGATGGGGACAAATCCATCGTACTTTGGTGGAAACCCCAATCATCCGGTGGAGCAGGTATCCTGGTTCAAGGCTATAGAGTATTGCAACCGCCGCAGCCTGCAGGAAGGTTTGACGCCTTGCTACAGCTATAGCACTTATGGCACAAATCCTGATAACTGGCCTTCCGGCTGGAATACATCTAATGCGAACGCTGTGAATGTAAGTTGTGACTTTTCTGCCATAGGCTACCGTCTGCCCAGGGAATCAGAATGGGAGTACGCATCCAGAGGTGGTTTGCAGACGCATGGTTATACCTACAGCGGAAGTAATGACATTAATGCTGTGGCTTGGTATACATCCAATTCTGGTTCTACTACTCACAGCGTAGGTGGCAAGCTTGCCAACGAACTTGGTCTCTACGACATGAGTGGTAACGTTTGGGAGTGGTGCTGGGAAATATATAGCGGGTCATACCGTGTGAGGCGCGGCGGTAGCTGGAGCGCCTATGCCGACTACTGCACCGTTTCCTATCGGAGCAACTACGATGCGACCGGTAGCAACAGCAATATAGGCTTCCGCGTTTGTAGGGTTTCCCCTTGACTTTTGTTTTTTGTTCTTTTTGCCTTTTGCAAGGCTTGAAGAAAAGCAAGAGATTTTCACATTGAGAACCCAGTGGGGGTGCAGGGGGATTCTTCCCCCTGCATTTTTCGATTTTTTCAATAAGGATATCCATGTATAAGCTAATAGTAGTACGTTTTGACAGCAGTGCTGGCAGTTTTGATGATGCTGAATTTAATAAGTTCTGCGAGCAGCACAGTATTATCAAGATAGAGAAAGAAACCCTGCATATAGATGGGAAGATCTATTATTCTTTCTTCATCGAATATCAATCACGAAAACCTAAATTTACCAAGCCTGATCTGGATGAGCTGAGTGAATCTGAACAAAAGCAATACA